>ENA-OWZL01000226-OWZL01000226.1-human-gut-metagenome-genome-assembly--contig:-NODE-226-length-15869-cov-5.13191_pt1 | contig 15869 bp, 32 predicted proteins | sample MGYA00249257_ERZ652109 | MGnify/ENA primary metagenome ERZ652109 (study PRJEB26925, sample SAMN05827267) | human gut metagenome | biome: ENVO:2100002; feature: ENVO:00000062; material: ENVO:00002003...
TGTTAGCGCAGCCTCTTGCCACCCGCTTTCACGAAGCCAGCCATTGCGCTGGTTTTCTTTTATGCAAAGCACACCGCACCGTAGCCACAGCGGATAAGGTGATTATTTTTGTCTGTCTGGTATTTGGTTTGATGTGCTTTCAGAAAGGTCGTGATTAAAACGCAAAAAGCCCCGAGCTATTAACTCAGGGCTTTATTTAACGAGTGCATTTATCCATCGTTGGGTCAAATTTACCCAACTTTATTCAAAAAGTCAATATCATGCCGTAAAGATGTTGCCATCCGTGGCAATCATGCCGCTAACGTGTGACCGCATTCAAAATATTGTCTGCGATTGACTCTTCCTTGTGGCATTGCACCACCAGAGCGTCATACAGCGGCTTAACAGTGCGTGACCAGGTGGGTTGAGTAAGGTTTGGGATTAGCATCGTTACAGCGCGATATGCGGCGCTTGCTGGCATCCTGGAATAGCCGACGCCTTTGCATCTTCCGCACTCTTTCTCAACAACTCTCCCCCACTGCTCTGTTTTTGCTATATCAACCGCACGGCCTGTACCGTGGCAATCTCTGCATCTTGCGCCCGGCGTCGCGGCACTACGGCAATAATCCGCATAAGCGAATGTTGCGAGCACTTGCAGCACCTTTGCCTTAGTATTTCCTTCGAGCTTTGCCACACCACGGTATTTCCCCGATACCTTGTGAGCAAATTGCATCAGATAGTTGATAGCCTTTTGTTTGTCGTTCTGGCTGAGTTCGTGCTTACCGCAGAATGCAGCCATTCCGAATCCGGCTTGTGATTGCGCCATCCCCATAGCAGCCATCACATCAGTACCGGAAAGAGAGTCAGAAGCCGTAGCCCGTGGTGAGTCGCTCATCATCGGGCTTTTTGGCGAATGAAATTTAGCTACGCTTTCGAGTCTCATGGCCTTCCCCTTTTGCCCTGTTTGACCATCAGGACGCCGTTAACTATTATGTGACGCTCACCTTTGCTGTCTCGGTTGTACTTGAGCACTGTTCCTCTTGCGCAGGAAAGCATCCTCGCCACTTCGGTCTGATTGCCTCGTGTCTGGATAAGAAGCTCTGGTATCGTTTGAATTGTGGCTTTCATACGTTCTCCAGTTCGGTGATTTTTATTCCAAGCCGTCCGCCTGGTACTTTCACACCACGAATTACGCGAATGTCATCGAATTGCTCGTCGTCTTCCGCAAATCCGGCGTGGATAAGGGAGTCGAGTAAACCTTTCAGGATGTTGTCGAGGTCGCGGCGGCGGGAGTCTGGAACGTCTGCGATGACTTTGATACGGAGTCGTGATTTGGTGAAAATATCTAACTTGAGTTGGCGGATGATTTGCTGAACGTCTTTTCGGTATTTCTGGCCTTTATCGCTGATGTAGTATTGACTTCCCCGTCTTCGCCAGTAGGTATTCACCGACGGCGGGTATGGAAGCACAAACTGATATTCGTTCATGACTTAATCTTCCCCTCCTTCAGCAGTATCGCCTGCGTCCTGATCACGCCTTCGAGGTGGTAAAGTCTGGCGTCTTTGTTGTCGAGGTTATGGGTGCGTCGGTCGATCTCCGCGTGGCAGTCACTACAAGCCCATGCGCCGATCAGGTCGTCAGGCTTCATTCCCGTTCCGCAAATTCCAGCCATCCGGTAATGTGCCAGAACTGTAGTTTCAGGGTTGCCATTGCATACGCCGTAAATACGTACCTGGCATTCTCTGCCGCGCGCTTCTTTGCGTAGGTTAGCCATTAAGCAGCCTCCCCTGTTACTTTCAGCATTCCGTTATCGAGCAGCTTTCTGGTCAGCCACTGTTGACCACGCCCGGTGATTTTTGTGGTGAACGATATCTGTATTCCGTGATTTGTGTTGACCGCTGTTTCTTTCACTGTGAAATAGCCGCGATCCATATATTCCTGCATTGGCACATTTCGCCGGGAACCTGAAGCAATAAGGATTTTGTGATCGCGCATCCACGCAAACAGTTTGTTTGGACCAATACCGACAACCTTTGCAACGTTTCCAATCAAAATTCCGCTGGCCTCGCCAACGCGATCGGCAAACTCAACTTTAGGTGCGGCAATTGCGAGCTGGTTTTCCAGTTGCATTTTCTGCTCAGCAAGGTCAGCAGCAAGGCGCAACGCTTCTGGTAGCGTTTTTGGGATATTAACCGCAGCTTCTTCAAGCTCTCGCCAACGGTCAACAAGACGAGCGGTGAATTCCGGCGACAACTGGGCAACGACAATAATGCTGTCGCGCTTACCTTGTTCGCCTTCGAAGACGTAAGCCTCGACACTACGGCGCAGTCCTAAGTTATTGATTTTTTCGAAAACCTGCAATGCAGGAAGTTGAATAACTCCAGATTTAGCCAGGCGCTCTATTGATATTTTTACGTTATCTGGACGACTTCCCACCAACTCAGCGATTTCAATGCTTGTCATTTTGATGGCATTGCCATTTATTAACTCATTCATCGTCTTCTTCCTCGTACATTGAGCTATTCGGATCGCTCATCAGTTCTGCGCAGCAATCGGAGCACACGTGAACTTCCAGCACATGCAGCTTCTGACCGCAGTTAGCGCACGTTAAAGCCCGCTCGACGCTTTCTTTCTGGTATTGAAGAGATTGGGATGGACTAAGCATTATTGGCGTCCTGCATCATGAGAAAGACAATCATGGCTGCGCGGAGAGGGTTTTCATCTTGAGTCATATGATATGGGGTACTATCACTGCCAACTTTTCTATGCGCTGCCTTCCATAATCCATTTTCTGGCGCTGGAATAATGCCAATTCTGTTCTCTACGATAATCGGCTCTGCGTCTGATGGGCTGTTACAGTAATCAACCGTTTTTATTGCATAACCAGTTTCGTCATCCCACTCAACACCAACGATTGATGTTCCCAACTTTGCGATTTCGCAATCTTCGGGAGCAAATCCACAGCAAATTGCCACTCGCTTGTTAATTTCAAAATCACTTAACTGTGAATAATCCATTGTCATTTCCTCGCACGATGTCTTAGCCACCGGATATCCCACAGGTGAGCCGTGTAATTGAAGGTTTTTACGTCAGATTCTTTTGGGATTGGCTTGCGTTTATTTCTGGAGCGTTTCGTTGGAAGGTATTTGCAGTTTTCACAGATTATGTCGGTGATACTTCGTCGCTGTCGTCTCATGCAGCCCTGTCTCCCCATCTCGCTTTCCATTCCAGAGCCAGTCGCGCTTCGTCTGACCACTTAACGCCATGCTCTGTACCGAATGCCTGTATAAGCTCTAATAGCTCCGCAAATTCGCTTACACGCATCCTGCTGGTTGACTGGCCTATTACCACAAAGCCATTCCCGGCAAGGTTAGGAACAACGTCCTGCTGCTTTAATGCTGCGGTAAACACACACTTCCAGCTTTCTGCATCCAGCCAGCGACCATGCCATTCAACCTGACGAGAGACGTCACCAAGGCAAGCCCAAAGCTTTCGATTCTGGTCTAAGCTGCGGTTGCGTTCCTGAATGGTTACTACGATTGGTTTGGTTGGGTCTGGAAGGATTTGCTGTACTGCGTGAATAGCGTTTTGCTGATGTGCTGGAGATCGAATTTCAAAGGTTAGCTTTTTCATGACTTCCCTCTCCCCCAAATAAAAAGGCCTGCGATTACCAGCAGGCCTGTTATTAGCTCAGTGATGTAGATGGTCATTTAATACTCCGTCACGTTTTCCTGTCGCCACGCCTCGTCATATTCCGATTTCGGCATATTGGCGATGTAGCTATATGGCGATCCTGATTCAAGTTGCAGGAACTGGTGCGATTGCTCGTCAAGGAACAACGGGACACCACCCTCCCAACCTTCGCCGTTACGTTGTTTTTCAAGCATCAAAACAGATGCCGGAGATGCCAGTAGCTGTTCGTCCTTCTCTGACATCTTTTCACCACTCTGAACTCTCTGTAACGCTCTCTCGCGAGCCTTGTTACGCCAGATGATGAAAAGGTTGTCTGTCAGGTCTGTTATCGCTCCAGAGCCTTTTACGTCCATTTTCCCGGTTGGTTTTTCTTCGCTGTCTCCTTTTCGCGAGTGAGTAACGAGAATGACGTGGGAGTTTGTTTTGTTTTTGAAGTCGCAAATCGAGTCAACAAACGCCTTCTGCCCGTTATAGTCATCGTCGCCTATGCCACATTTCATCAGGCTGTCGATGATGAATAACTGGATACCGTATCGGCGGCGAGCGTAGTCGAATATTTCGATCAGCCTGTCGGCTTTCGCCGTTCCGGTCAGGCCAAACACCCAAAGTCTTTCGTCATAAAATTTAAATGCAGAGTCAATTTCCAGCACTGGCGGCATCTTGCAGCACGTTGCCTGACGGGTAAGTCGCTTAAGGAGAATGCCTGGCTTCAGCTCAAGTGACGCGATGCACGTCTTCACACCCTGACGCATTGCCTCAAGTGCCATATGCCCGACAACCTCCGTTTTTCCGTGACCGTTCACACCATTGACCAGCGTCAACTCTGCCTCACGGAACTGGAATTTATCTGCCAGAGATTCCCACGGTGGATTAAACAGATACTGCTGCTTGCCGTAGAAAGCGTTGATAGTGTCCTGGTAAAACTCTCGCGCACTGTAGAGTTCTTCAGGATCGAAGTAGGATGCCGTGCCGATGTACTGCCAGATTTCATCCTCGGTAACACCGTTCATCAGGCATTCGTTGATGTCTTTGTACGGCAGAGTAACAAGACGGCAACGATGTTCACCGAGTCGGCTTGCGATTTCCCTTGCGGCTTCACGACCAACATCATCAACGTCCATCGAGATGAATATCTCCTCAAACCTGTCGAGGTTGTGATACTCAAACTCAATCCACTGTTGCTTAGCACCTTTCCCGCCACCAAACGGCACGGATAACGCCGAGATGCCGTATTGCGCATAGCTCATACAATCAATTTCGCCTTCGCAAAGCACAACCGCCCTCACGCCAGCGTCCAGAGCCTGCCATCCGAACAGACAAGGTTCGCAATCACCTTCTGCCATAATGACTTTCTTCCCGTCCGGGCGCTCAGTGCTGATTCGCTTGACCTGCAACAACTCACCATCGCGTTTGTACGGAAGCACCAGAGCATCCAGTTCTTGTTCTCCATTCCACACCTTGCCGCTGACAACCTCGTAGCGCTTTACGACTTCTGGCGATATGCCACGCGATTGCAGGTACTCAAGATGGGATTCTGTTCTGGTAACGTAGCGGGCGATTTTCTTGCGATCAGGTCTGGAGAATTTCTTCTCACGTTTGGCATCGAAATGGTGATCGTCATCCTTGATACCGAGAAATGCTTTCGCTTCCTGCATAGCCTGATGCAGGTTAATTCCTCGACATGCCATCCACAAATCAAGCATGTCACCGCCGTCTCCCTCAGCGAAATCAGCCCATTTTTTCTTGCCGCTAAGGTTGACCTTAAGGCTGTTTCCCTTGTCACCGTTGACGTTACCGGCAACCCACTCATGCCCCTCTTTCTTGCCGTTCGGCAACAGGTGCGGAGCCACCCTGTCAACCTGCGCCCAAAGCAGGTCGCTAAGTTCACTTGGCGTCATGATTCCCTCAGATTGAGATTTTTAAACCAGAAATCGACAAACGAAATACTTAACCAGCCGTGGTTATAACCAGCGACCAGTAGCGATTTGATTTTTGATTTCATGGTTCACCTGTCGAAAAACACGTAGCCAGTTTTCGATACGGTGATTGCGGATGATGGTTTAGATTGTGGTTGAATGGTTTCTGGCTTTTCGTCGTTCCAGCGCTGACCGTTCAGGTAGCTCGATGGTAACAACCTGTCGAATCCGAACTGCTTACCATTCCTGCATGCGATGTCTTCTGCCAGCATCGTGGCAAACTCGCTTGCCGTACCCTTGGTAGTTTTACGCCATTCCCTGAACTGTGTTCTGAATGCCGTAGCTGCGTTTTTCTTCCCGGCTTTCCGCATGCCTGCACACCAGAATATTTCCTCGAATGCCTTGTCGGTTTCTTCGTGACGGTCAGGTGATTTTTCACACTCCGTCCGAACACTTTCGGACATAGTGTTTTTATTATTTCTTTTTTCTTTTGTAATAGTTTCTTTTGTGTGTCCCTGTTTTGGTGACAGCGCTGTCACCGTTTTGGTGACACTTTTTGTCACCAATGCAGTGACATTATCACCAGAGTAGTGACACCCTTCGATTTTCCATTCTTCGATGTTCTTGTTAGGCCCGATTTGCTGGCCTTCGCGAAGGATAACCTTCATCGCGATAAGCTCATTCTTGGCCTTGTTTACCTTCTGTCTTGGCAGCCTGGTAATTTGAGCTAACTGACTATCAGAGATGCGATCCATCTTTTTACCGTAGCCGTATGTTTTACGGCATATGGCGTGGGCAACCTTGCTCTGATTTTTCGTTAAATCTGCGCCGATAAGCTCTTCATACAGGGCATTTGCAAGACGGGTATAACCATCTTCAACTTCTGCCACACGACGCTCCACAGGCCGTTGTGAAGGCCTTAAATGTGTTACGGTTGCAAGATTACTCATGACCTTTCTCCTTCTGCATCAGCTTCACTTTTTCCAACTCAGCCCGGAATCGACCAGGCTGCTTGAAGCTGGACAGGAAGCGATCACGTAGTATGTGTTTGTGAATTTTGTCCTGGTAAGGACTGAGTTGTTTTGTCATAATTACTCCTGTGGATTGATCCAGTCTTTCTACATCAGGCCTCGAAGAATTCGCCGTTCTTCGGGGCTTTTTCTTTTGTCAGCATTCTGGCTACTTTCTTAGCCAGTTCCGCCAACTCCTCGTCTTCAACACCCCATTCAAGAACAGCCAGAAGCATTCCCATTTTTGGGATAAAGCTGTCTTTCCATCGCGAAATTTGCGATTCATTAATCCCTAACGCATCAGCAACCTTTCGCTGACCACGTACAGCAATTCGATTCAGGATGTTGCTTGTAATTGCATTCGCTTTCTTGCGAGTACTTGTAAGTTCCATATGTAAGTATTTCCTTAACAAATAAGAAGTTATGCGCATCAACTTATGCGCGTTGTATTCCCGCATTTCGGCGGGAATGAGGACCATGACTGTTAAAGAGCAATTTGCTTATGCCGCTTTGCGGTAAGCGCTTTCTTGATACTTCAGGGCGCCAGCTGTAACGACTTCCAGTCGATAGGCGTCTTTCTCTGGGATGACTTCCTTCCACTGAGAGACTGCTGCGTCGCTAATGCCTAACGCTTTAGCTACAGCACGCTGGGTTCCGAAGTGGTCGATAACATCTTTCTTGTACATAGACTCGCTCCGAAATTAAAGAACACTTAAATTATCCACTAAAGGAATCTTAAGTCAAGTTTATTTAAGATGTCTTAACTATGAAAACTCAATTGATGGGAGAGCGCATTCGCGCTCGGAGAAAAGAACTCAAGATCAGGCAGGCCGCACTTGGAAAGATGGTCGGCGTGTCTAATGTTGCCATATCTCAGTGGGAACGCTCTGAGACAGAGCCAAATGGAGAGAATCTTCTCGCCCTGGCTAATGCGTTGAAGTGTTCCCCTGACTATCTGATGAAAGGAGAGGAAAGTCTTTCAAACATTGCCTATCACAGTAGGCATGATCCAAGAGGGTCATACCCTCTGATTAGCTGGGTGAGCGCAGGATGCTGGATGGAAGCTGTAGAACCATATCATAAGCGTGCAATAGATAACTGGTACGATACAACCGTAGACTGTTCAGACGATTCGTTTTGGTTGGACGTGAAGGGAGACTCAATGACGGCTCCGGCCGGTCTCAGTATCCCTGAAGGAATGATAATACTCGTCGATCCTGAAGTAGAGCCGCGTAACGGGAAACTGGTAGTTGCAAAGCTCGAAGGAGAAAACGAGGCAACTTTCAAGAAGTTAGTTATTGATGCAGGCAGGAAGTTTCTAAAACCACTTAACCCACAATATCCGATGATCGAGATCAACGGGAACTGCAAAATCATCGGCGTAGTTGTCGATGCAAAACTAGCAAACCTTCCATAAGGGGGCATTCGCCCCTTTTTTTTATTTCCTTTAAAAATCAAAGCCAAACTTAAGTTACGAAAGAAAATTTAAGTTTTCTTCAAAAATACTCTTGACCATTAATTAAAGAGATCTTAAATTTAAGCCATCAGCAGGACGCTGGTAGCCAAACGGAACAGATTGGCAGGCTCTTTAACATTGATGGGATTGTCCCGCCGAAATGCGGGAACCAAAGAGTAGTTGGCTTTGGGGTGATGTGAAGTGCAGATGCACGACGGCAACCGGAAGATAAGCACCCGGCGCGTCACCGCCAAAGTCAATCATCGGAGGTCAACATGACAGTAGTCATTACATATCTGGCTGACGATAACGCCAGAAATCGCCGCAGAGCACGCAGACAGGCTCAACGTGAGCAGGCAATGCAAGAACAGCGACTGGCGCGAAAAATTGCGCTAAAGCTCTCTGGTTGCGTCAGAGCAGATAAAGCAGCATCACTTGGAAGCCTTCGCTGCAAGAAGACAGAAGAAGTCGAGCGTAAACAGAACTGTATTTACTACCGCAAGCCACGCAGTGAAATGGGTGTGACTTGTTCAGGCCGCCAGAAGCAACGCGGAAAATCAATTCCAGCTTATTACGATTGAGGTGAGCCATGCTCAAGAAAGTCAAACGCCGACTTTACAAAGAAGGTAGATATTCATGCCAATTGCCAAAATGCGACACAACAAAATGGAGTGTCGATGATTGGTGTAACTGGATAGATAGATACGGAACTTGGTGGGATAAATAACAGGTAACTTAAGCGGATTTATTTTCGCAGCAAACCACTTATTTGAGGTGAGATATGGAAGAAGAATTTGAAGAGTTCGAAGAGCATCCTCAGGATGTGATGGAACAATACCAGGACTATCCGTATGACTACGACTATTGATAAAAATCAATGGTGTGGACAATTCAAGCGATGCAATGGATGCAAGCTGCAATCGGAATGCATGGTTAAGCCTGAAGAAATGTTTCCTGTAATGGAAGATGGGAAATATGTCGATAAATGGGCAATACGAACGACGGCAATGATTGCCAGAGAACTTGGTAAACAGTACTACAAGGCTGCCTGATGGTGGCCTTTATTTTTGTCCGTAAATAATTTCATGATTATTATAATCAAGGTGATATATGAACCGTAAATTTGAAATTTGGTTGGATTCCGGAGCAAACATTCACTCTTGCAAAAAGACAGTTGTAACACTCGGTGATCTTGGCTTATCCGAGAATGAGTGGGATGAAATGGATCAGGACGAAAAAGACGAAAACATGCGTGATGTAGCATTTGAAACGCTTGATTGGGGATGGAAGGAAATTTAAGTGATGGCCGCATAGTCGGCCTTTATTTTTGGCATAAACAACAGAATAAACACTGCACTGTGTATTCATTCCAACGAGTGAATACACGGAGCAATGTCGCTCGTAACTAAACAGGAGCCGACTTGTTCTGATTATTGGAAATCTTCTTTGCCCTCCAGTGTGAGGGCCTTTTTATATGCATACCAATAACGCTTCACTTGAGGCGTTTTCGTTATGCAATCAAACAGAAGGAGCATCCTATGCAACAGTTCGCTATTGCAGGGGCGGCATCGGTTCGCCCTTTCAACCCGATTTTATCGGTACAGCATTCACGAAAAAATATTTTAACCGGAGCAGACTTTAAACAACCAAGAATGAAAAGCTTGCTCGAAAAGCTTTGGGATATTTTGAAACAACAAGGCCGTCCATGAGTTTTACAGATAACTGGTCAGACGAAGAATTCATTCGTCAGATGAAAGAATTAATCGGCAACGAAGGAGATATTCATGTCACTTGCAACCACGGTGAAGGAGAGCAAGTTACAGAGACGCATGTACACGCAGAAAGCTCTCTGGTATCGCCATAATGGCGACCGCGAAGGAATGCGGGTATGCCTTAATTTGTCCCGAGTCGAAGTATTAAATCAGCGTTATTTCCTTGGGCCATGTCCATTCTGAGGTGAATTATGGATTTGAACAAATTCGATGAGCCATTCAGCCCTGAAGATATCGAATGGCGAATACAGCAAAGCGGTAAAACACGCGATGGAAAGGTGTGGGCTATGGTGCTGGCTTATGTCACGAACAGGGCAATCATGAAACGCCTGGACGATGTTTGCGGCAAAGCAGGATGGCGCAATGAATACCGCGATATTCCCAACAACGGAGGCGTTGAATGCGGCATATCAATCAAGATTGATTCCGAATGGGTAACCAAATGGGATGCTGCTGAAAACACGCAGGTAGAAGCCGTCAAAGGTGGTCGCTCAGGTGCAATGAAGCGTGCTGCCGTTCAGTGGGGAATCGGTCGGTATCTGTATAACCTTGAGGAAGGTTTCGCACAAACATCTCTCGATAAAAAGCAGGGATGGCACAGGGCAAAACTCAAGGATGGAACAGGATTTTACTGGCTCCCTCCATCGCTGCCGGGATGGGCAATACCAGCATCAGATAACAAACCATCACCAGAAAATACCAACCAGAAATCTCCATCGGTTGACTGCGAACAAATCCTGAAAGACTTCAGCGATTATGCGTCAACAGAAACTGACAAGAAAAAACTCATCGAGCGTTATCAGCATGACTGGCAATTAATGGCTGGCAATGAGGATGCGCAGGCTAAATGCGTTCAGGTAATGAACATCAGAGTTAACGAACTAAAACAGGCGGCATAAATGGCAAGCAGAGGCGTAAATAAGGTGATCATTATTGGTCGCCTTGGGCATGATCCAGAAATCAGATATTCACCATCAGGAACGGCATTTGCAAACCTTACAGTTGCTACGTCAGAACAATGGCGTGATAAGCAAACTGGAGAGCAAAAGGAGCAGACGGAGTGGCACCGTGTGGTAATGAGCGGGAAACTGGCAGAAATTGCCAGCGAATATCTGCGAAAAGGCTCTGAGGTTTATCTTGAAGGCAAATTGCGGACAAGAAAATGGCAGGATCAAAGCGGACAGGATCGGTTCACTACCGAAGTCATAGTGGGCGTTGGTGGAACCATGCAAATGCTTGGTGGCAAGCAAGGAGGCAATGAACAGTCTTCACCTCAGCGAAATGACGGTCAGCAACAAAGACAACAACATCAGCAGCAAGGGAATCACAGCGAACCACCTATGGATTTTGACGACGATATCCCCTTTGCACCAGTAACTCTCCCTTTCCCTCGTCACGCTATTCACGCAATTTAAGGACTTACATGAATCACTTGATGGTTGACCTTGAAACAATGGGCAACGGGCCATACGCGCCAGTTATTTCTATTGGGGCGGTATTCTTTGACCCGAATACCGGAGAAACAGGAGAAGAGTTCTCGGTAAATATCTCGCTTGAGTCATCAATGCGATATCGAGCGCGTCCTGACGCTTCAACGATTTTATGGTGGATGGAACAGAGTGAAGAAGCCAGAAAATCGCTAACCAGCAACACTCAGGAGCTTTCAACGGCTCTTTCATGGTTATCTGAATTCATCATAAAGAACGCCAACCACAAACTCGTTCAGGTTTGGGGGAATGGAGCATCATTTGACTGCGTTATTCTCCGCAACAGTTATTCGCTGACAGGGCAGCCAGTTCCGTGGCAGTGGTGGAATGACCGCGACGTAAGAACAATCGTCGAACTTGGGAAGATAATAGGATTCGACCCTAAGCGAGATATGCCATTCAAAGGAATTCGCCACAACGCGCTTGATGATGCCATTCACCAAGCCAAATACGTTTCAGCGATCTGGAAAAAGTTAGCTAAATAATCAACAGGAGAAAACCATGCCAGCGCCTCTGTATGGTGCGGATGACCCGCGCCGCTGTTCCGGCAATTCCGTATCGGAGGTGCTGGATAAATTCAGAAAAAACTACGACCTGATAATGTCGCTACCGCAGGAAACGAAAGAGGAAAAGGAATTTCGCCACTGTATATGGCTTGCAGAGAAAGAAGAACGAGAGCGAATTTACCAGACATCAATACGACCATTCCGCAAAGCCACATATACCCACTTCCCTGAATATATCGACCCGCGCCTGCGTAATTACCGCTCACGCTATGGCGCTATCAGTAATGACTGAGGAATTAACAATGAAAACAATGAAGCTAAACATCGACCTCGGAAAATACGTTATTACCGGAACCAAACACGATCTGATTCTTAGCGAAAGAGGAATTATCAAAGAAGGCGAGAATGCAGGGAAAGAAACACTAAGTCGTATCGGTTATTACAGCAAGTTTGAGCATCTGGTTAAAGAGTTATGCAACCGTGAAATCCTGTTATCTCAGGCGCAGACGCTACAGGATATTCAGCAGCATATCGAAACTTTAGGTATGTCACTTAGCATGGCTATTGACCAGTTCATGGAGAGTAAATCATGAGAGGACTTGCATACAATCCCGGCATTCTTCCGGCAGAAATGATTATTCGCCAACGCATAAAGCCAATGCCATCGAGAGAGGAATTGCTTAAAAGAAATTCTTTTCCATCAGTGAATCAAAACAAATATCTGAATGCGATGTGGCGCAAAGGAGGCAACCAGTGAGCGAAATTAATTACCAGGCACTGCGTGAAAAAGCAGAGAAAGCAACGTGTGGTGTGTGGTCGCTCGAATATGGAGAGGGCCGATTTGATGGTGATGATGCACTAATTCATCGCGAGGCTGCTGGATATATTCCCATTTGCAGAATTGAAGGAGCGCATCCAGAAAGCGGTTTCGATGAAGATTTCCAAATGTAACAGCAGGCCAATGCTGAATTCATCGCCGCAGCCAGTCCAGCTACTGTGCTGGCGCTGCTGGATGAACGGGAAAGAAACCAGCAATACATAAAACGCCGCGATCAGGAGAACGAGGATATTGCGCTAACGGTAGGGAAACTGCGTGTTGAGCTTGAGGAAGCAAAATCAAAACTCAACGAGCAACGTGAGTATTACGAAGGTGTTATCTCGGATGGAAGCAAGCGCATAGCCGCTCTTCTTTGCAAGGACAATCTTGTCAGCACCACGAACATTGAAGGTGAAAGAAGATGACCACATCGCATTCTGCTATTACCCAGGAAAAAGCCTTCAACATACTCGAACGACTAGAGACGCTCGCTACGGAGGAGGAGATATCCCCGGAGAAACTGGTTGCGTTCAGCCGTGTGATATTGCGTCGAAAGAACGATATGGAGCGGCTGACATCTGGCGCTCCATCCTTATCAGTCAGGCGAACACTTTGTTGCAGCTTCTGCAACAAATCCCAGTACGCCGTCAAAAAGTTAATTGCTGGGGACGCCGTTTTCATCTGCGACGAGTGTGTGGATGTGTGCAACAGAATTATCCGGGGAGAGAAAGAGGGATCAGCATGAAATTTTCCAAATTTTCTGAGTTGGTGAATCGTATTTTGTCCAACAACCACAGCCATCGTCGCGATATGGATGTAACGATCGTTGTTCATTCGCCTGGTCGCATCGGTTCAACACCATCAGTTGAGGTTCAGTCAATTCAGGCGGGTTTTGATTGGGATGCCGGGCAAGTGATGATTTTTCCAGCACAGCCACTGACCACGCTAACACCAGAGCAGGTTGCTGATATCACTGATAGTGTGCGCAAAGGTCAGTCTTGGCACGCGTATCAGGAATACAAGAAGCATAAAGAGCAGTTGGAAAAAATGTCGATGGAGTTGGAAGCCGCTAAACAGCGGGAAAAAGATCTGTTTATGGAAAATGTTCGACTTAAGTCAGGTATAGCCGGTCTGATACACCTCGGTATTCGATATGCGGATGTTGAGGTCATGAAAATTGCTGGAGATGCCCAGCTTTCTACTCCATGCACTGACAGCATCATAAACAGCATTGCAGCAGGCATTTTCACCAAAGAGGGGGCAGCACGATGAGAACACTAGAGGTTCGCGCTGAAGACGTAATCCCTGGTGATGTGCTCATAACATCTAAAGGTCAACAATGTGCGGTTAAATCTTTTTGGATGGAAAATGACAAAGTGACTCTGTTCGGTACGGATGGTTCCGAAACTGATTATGACTACGACGAATTGCTTGTTGTTGAGAGAGCTGCCTAATGACCACCGTTAACAATAAGAAATGCTACCCAAGCGATAAATATCTTAATGAGCTGATCACCAACATTGAATTTGCTGCAAGGGCACCAGTTGAAGTCGTGAGAGCGATGGCTGCAGAGCTACAGAAGCGGCGCGAAGCTGATAGTGCAGAACCTGTAAGCCAAACTTACAAGTTGCCAGTTAATACACCTTGCCAAGATGCGCCAGCCCATATCTGGCTGCAAACGGCTGGAGTATGGCCAGAAGATGGCGAGTTAAGCGAATTAACGTGGTGCAGCCACAATCAGCACCATGATGACACGCTATATGTTCGAGCTGACCTTGTGAATGGCAACTATCCGGTAACTCCGGATGGTTGGATAAGCTGTAGTGAGCGAATGCCAGATGATGGTCAGCACGTAATTATTTTATGTGATGGCGCATTCGTTCTTTATGCGCAATATCGAGACGGAGAGTTTTTCGATATTGTCCGCAATGGTGATGAATTTTTCGAAACACAGAGTCGCAATGTAACCGACTGGATGCCGCTACCAGAACCTCCGCAGGGGTGAAATGATGCTTGGCCTGAAGTATTTTATGTAATTGGTATTGCTATATTTTTATCTGGGGATAAACGAATGTTCTCTCTGATTCAACGTGGTCAGATATACACCGATAGCGCTGGCTATCCAGTAAAAATCATTCGTAGTACTGATCACTCAGTATTCTTCAAGAGGATGGATGGCTATCCTGGAAGAGTGTGCATCAGAAAATTCAATAATTTATTCGAACACATTGATCACAGAGAATATCACCAGATCCTGGCTGAAACAGAACAGGAGAACCATCTGAAAAAATTACGTGCTATGCAAAAGAGATAAACCGGTAAAGGTGTTCGCGATAAAGGTGAATATCGGCAATGAATAACAATCCTCGAACTCGCGGGGATTTCTTTTATCTGAACTCGCTACGGCGAGTTTTGTTTTATGGAGATGATAAATGCACTTCCGAGTCACAGGTGAATGGAATGGAGAACCATTCAACAGGGTTATCGAAGCAGAGAACATCAACGACTGCTATGACCACTGGATGATATGGGCGCAGATAGCGCATGCAGACGTAACCAATATTCGAATTGAAGAACTGAAAGAACACCAAGCCGCCTGATGGCGGTTTTTTTATTGGAGACAAGAAATGTCAGATTTGGCTATGAAGATTTTGAAATGGCAATCGACTGGCGATGTCGGCATCAGTAGCGCAACTCTTGCCTCAATCGCATGTGGACTGAAAAAGAATATCTATGGTCATCACTTCGGCGCTCCACATGACGCAGCCGATTTCCGACGATGCGTTGCACTTGTTGAGGAGATTCCAGAAATCAGAGATTCATTCGACAAGGTTGCAAAGCGCGTTCCGGCATTCAAAGGAATCATCAACGAATGGGATTCCCTCGTTACTCTGTTGAAGTCTGAAATGAAGATGCACGGGAACAAAGCGCCAGAGACTTACAGAAGAATCAGCGAGCTACGCAAGGACTAACCCGCCTCACACTCGATGAGGCATTTTCATTTATCAAGATATCCAGACCTACCGCAATAATACCAACTCAATAAATGGAGATTCCAGGTGGAAGAAGAAATCTTCACTCGTGAAGAGGCAGCGTCGTATCTGAAGGTAGACAAAGGCACTATCACGCAGTGGATACGAAGTGGACGACTTCAGGCCGCAAAGATAAATCCAGATAAACCTAAAAGCCCATATCGCATTGGCAAGTCAGACTGCATTGCGGCGTGTCACGAA
>ENA-OWZL01000272-OWZL01000272.1-human-gut-metagenome-genome-assembly--contig:-NODE-272-length-13033-cov-4.66543_pt1 | contig 13033 bp, 9 predicted proteins | sample MGYA00249257_ERZ652109 | MGnify/ENA primary metagenome ERZ652109 (study PRJEB26925, sample SAMN05827267) | human gut metagenome | biome: ENVO:2100002; feature: ENVO:00000062; material: ENVO:00002003...
GATGGTAGTGTGGGGTCTCCCCATGCGAGAGTAGGGAACTGCCAGGCATCAAATTAGAAAAACCCCGGTCAATAAGGCCGGGGTTTTTTGCATATCAATTATTTGCATGATGAAGGGAATCTCATGTCAGTTCTGTATATCCAAATTCGTCGTAATCAAATTACTGTTCGCGATCTTGAAAGCAAACGTGAAGTGTCAGGAGATGCTGCCTTCAGTAACCAGCGCCTGTTAATCGCCAATTTCTTTGTTGCAGAAAAAGTTCTGCAAGATCTTGTTCTGCAACTCCACCCACGTTCAACCTGGCATTCTTTTTTGCCAGCAAAACGTATGGATATTGTTGTGAGCGCGCTGGAAATGAATGAGGGCGGTTTGTCACAGGTTGAGGAACGCATTCTTCATGAAGTGGTCGCAGGGGCAACGTTAATGAAATATCGCCAGTTCCACATCCATGCGCAATCAGTGGTGCTCAGTGATAGTGCGGTCATGGCAATGTTTAAGCAGAAATAATCATGTCACCATTGGTGGGTACGAAACCTAAAGTTCAGCCCACCGGGATGAGAAAAAACCGCCTACGCCCCCACATATGCCAGATTCAGCAATGGATACGGTTTCCCCAAATCGTCCACCTCAGAGCGTCCCGTAACCTTAAAACCCATCTTCTTATAGAACCCAACAGCCTGCTTATTTTGCTCATTAACATTGGTTGTCAGTTCCGGTGCCATCGAGAGCGCATGTTCCACCAGCATCCGACCCACGCCGCAGCCGCGCACATCAGGATCGATAAACAGCGCATCCATATGCTGCCCACTTAACAACATAAACCCAACCGGCCGATCCCGCTCATTAACCGCGACCCACAACGGCGCTTCCGGCAGGAAGGAACGCACCAGCTCTTCCAGCTCGGCCCGATACTCTGCTGATAAAAAATCGTGAGTGGCATCGACAGAACGACACCAAATCGCAACGAGTTCCTCCCCTTCCTCATGCCGTGAGCGGCGAATACTAATAACCATTTTCTCTCCTTTTCGTCATTCTTATATTCTAACGTAGCCTTTTCCTTGAAACTTTCTCACCTTCAACATGCAGGCTCGACATTGGTAAATTTTCTGGTTATCTTCAGCTATCTGGATGTCTAAACGTATAAGCGTATGTAGTGAGGTAATCAGGTTATGCCGATTCGTGTGCCGGACGAGCTACCCGCCGTCAATTTCTTGCGTGAAGAAAACGTCTTTGTGATGACAACTTCTCGCGCGTCTGGTCAGGAAATTCGTCCGCTAAAGGTGCTTATCCTTAACCTGATGCCGAAGAAGATCGAAACTGAAAATCAGTTTCTGCGCCTGCTTTCAAACTCACCTTTGCAGGTCGATATTCAGCTGTTGCGCATCGATTCCCGTGAATCGCGCAACACGCCCGCAGAGCATCTGAATAACTTCTACTGTAACTTTGAAGATATTCAGGAACAAAACTTTGACGGTCTGATAGTTACCGGCGCGCCGCTGGGCCTGGTGGAGTTTAATGATGTCGCTTACTGGCCGCAGATCAAACAGGTGCTGGAGTGGTCGAAAGATCACGTCACCTCGACGCTGTTTGTCTGCTGGGCTGTACAGGCCGCGCTCAATATCCTCTATGGTATTCCTAAGCAAACCCGCACCGACAAACTCTCTGGCGTTTACGAGCATCATATTCTCCATCCTCATGCGCTTCTGACGCGTGGCTTTGATGATTCATTCCTGGCACCGCATTCGCGCTATGCTGACTTTCCGGCAGCGTTGATTCGTGATTATACCGATCTGGAAATTCTGGCAGAGACGGAAGAAGGGGATGCATATCTGTTTGCCAGCAAAGATAAGCGCATTGCCTTTGTGACGGGCCATCCCGAATATGATGCGCAAACGCTGGCGCAGGAATATTTCCGCGATGTGGAAGCCGGGCTAGACCCGGATGTACCGTATAACTATTTCCCGCACAATGATCCGCAAAATACACCGCGAGCGAGCTGGCGTAGTCACGGTAATTTGCTGTTTACCAACTGGCTCAACTATTACGTCTACCAGATCACGCCATATGATCTACGGCACATGAATCCAACGCTGGATTAATCTTCTGTGATAGTCGATCGTTAAGCGATTCAGCACCTTACCTCAGGCACCTTCGGGTGCCTTTTTTATTTCCGAAACACACCTCAGTAAGTGAATAAATTTTATTTATATTGTTATCAATAAGTTAACATGTATTTTTAATTAAAATGGAAATTGTTTTTGATTTTGCATTTTAAATGAGTAGTCTTAGTTGTGCTGAACGAAAAGCGCACAACGATCCTTCGTTCACAGTGGGGAAGTTTTCGGATCCATGACGAGGAGCTGCACGATGACTGAACAGGCAACAACAATCGATGAACTGGCTTTTACAAGGCCGTATGGCGAGCAGGAGAAGCAAATTCTTACTGCCGAAGCGGTAGAATTTCTGACTGAGCTGGTGACGCATTTTACGCCACAACGCAATAAACTTCTGGCAGCGCGCATTCAGCAGCAGCAGGATATCGATAACGGAACGTTGCCTGATTTCATTTCGGAAACAGCTTCCATTCGTGATGCTGACTGGAAAATTCGCGGGATTCCTGCGGACTTAGAAGATCGTCGCGTAGAGATTACCGGACCTGTAGAGCGCAAGATGGTGATCAACGCGCTCAACGCCAATGTGAAAGTCTTTATGGCCGATTTCGAAGATTCACTGGCACCAGACTGGAACAAAGTGATCGATGGGCAAATTAACCTGCGTGATGCAGTTAACGGCACCATCAGCTATAGCAATGAAGCAGGCAAAATTTATCAGCTCAAGCCCAATCCAGCGGTTTTGATTTGTCGGGTACGCGGTCTGCACTTGCCGGAAAAACATGTCACCTGGCGTGGTGAGACAATCCCCGGTAGCCTGTTTGATTTTGCGCTCTATTTCTTCCACAACTATCAGGCACTGTTGGCAAAGGGCAGCGGTCCCTATTTCTATCTGCCGAAAACCCAGTCCTGGCAGGTAGCGGCCTGGTGGAGCGAAGTCTTCAGCTATGCAGAAGATCGCTTTAATCTGCCGCGCGGCACCATCAAGGCGACGTTGCTGATTGAAACGCTGCCCGCCGTGTTCCAGATGGATGAAATCCTTCACGCGCTGCGTGACCATATTGTTGGTCTGAACTGCGGTCGTTGGGATTACATCTTCAGTTATATCAAAACATTGAAAAACTATCCCGATCGCGTCCTGCCAGACAGACAGGCAGTGACGATGGATAAACCCTTCCTGAATGCTTACTCACGCCTGTTGATTAAAACCTGCCATAAACGCGGTGCTTTTGCGATGGGCGGCATGGCGGCGTTTATTCCGAGCAAAGATGAAGAGCGCAATAACCAGGTGCTCGACAAAGTAAAAGCGGATAAATCGCTGGAAGCCAATAACGGTCACGATGGCACATGGATCGCTCACCCGGGCCTTGCTGATACGGCAATGGCGGTATTCAACGATATTCTCGGCTCCCGCAAAAACCAGCTTGAGGTGATGCGCGAACAAGACGCGCCGATTACTGCCGATCAGCTGCTGGCACCTTGTGATGGTGAACGCACCGAAGAAGGTATGCGCGCCAACATTCGCGTGGCTGTGCAGTACATCGAAGCGTGGATCTCTGGCAATGGCTGTGTGCCGATTTATGGCCTGATGGAAGATGCGGCGACGGCTGAAATTTCCCGTACCTCAATCTGGCAGTGGATCCATCATCAAAAAACGTTGAGCAATGGCAAACCGGTGACTAAAGCCTTGTTCCGCCAGATGCTGGGCGAAGAGATGAAAGTCATTGCCAGCGAACTGGGCGAAGAACGTTTCTCCCATGGGCGTTTTGACGATGCCGCACGCTTGATGGAAGCAGATCACCACTTCCGATGAGTTAATTGATTTCCTGACCCTGCCAGGCTACCGCCTGTTAGCGTAAACCACTACATAACTATGGAGCATCTGCACATGAAAACCCGTACACAACAAATTGAAGAATTACAGAAAGAGTGGACTCAACCGCGTTGGGAAGGCATTACTCGCCCGTACAGCGCGGAAGATGTGGTGAAATTACGCGGTTCGGTCAATCCGGAATGCACCCTGGCGCAACTGGGCGCGGCGAAAATGTGGCGTCTGCTGCACGGCGAGTCGAAAAAAGGCTACATCAACAGCCTCGGTGCACTGACTGGCGGTCAGGCGCTGCAACAGGCGAAAGCGGGTATTGAAGCAGTCTATCTGTCGGGATGGCAGGTAGCGGCGGACGCTAACCTGGCGGCCAGCATGTATCCGGATCAGTCGCTCTATCCGGCAAACTCGGTGCCAGCGGTGGTGGAGCGGATCAACAATACTTTCCGCCGTGCGGATCAGATCCAATGGTCCGCGGGCATTGAGCCGGGCGATCCGCGCTATGTCGATTACTTCCTGCCGATCGTCGCCGATGCGGAGGCCGGTTTTGGCGGTGTACTGAATGCCTTTGAACTGATGAAAGCGATGATTGAAGCCGGTGCAGCGGCAGTTCACTTCGAAGATCAGCTGGCATCAGTGAAGAAATGTGGTCACATGGGCGGCAAAGTTTTGGTGCCAACTCAGGAAGCTATTCAGAAACTGGTCGCGGCGCGTCTGGCAGCAGATGTGACGGGCGTTCCAACCCTGCTGGTTGCTCGTACCGATGCCGATGCGGCGGATCTGATTACCTCCGATTGCGACCCATATGACAGCGAATTTATTACTGGCGAGCGTACCAGTGAAGGCTTCTTCCGTACTCATGCGGGTATTGAGCAAGCGATCAGCCGTGGCCTGGCGTATGCGCCATATGCTGACCTGGTATGGTGTGAAACCTCCACGCCGGATCTGGAACTGGCGCGTCGCTTTGCACAAGCCATCCACGCGAAATATCCGGGCAAACTGCTGGCTTATAACTGCTCGCCTTCGTTCAACTGGCAGAAAAACCTCGACGACAAAACTATTGCCAGCTTCCAGCAGCAGCTGTCGGATATGGGCTACAAGTTCCAGTTCATCACCCTGGCAGGTATCCACAGCATGTGGTTCAACATGTTTGACCTGGCAAACGCCTATGCCCAGGGTGAGGGTATGAAGCACTATGTTGAGAAAGTGCAGCAGCCGGAATTTGCCGCCGCGAAAGATGGCTATACCTTCGTATCTCACCAGCAGGAAGTGGGTACAGGTTACTTCGATAAAGTGACGACCATTATTCAGGGCGGCACGTCGTCGGTTACCGCGCTGACCGGCTCCACCGAAGAATCGCAGTTCTAAGCAACCGATAAACGTTGCTGACTGTAGGCCGGATAAGGCGTTCACGCCGCATCCGGCAATCAACGCCTGATGCGACGCTTGCGCGTCTTATCATGCCTACAGCCGTTGCCGAACGTAGGCCGGATAAGGCGTTTACGCCGCATCCGGCAATCAGCGCCTGATGTGACGCTTACGCGTCTTATCCGGCAATTCTCTGCTCCCGACGAGGGCAACAAATGCCGCGTGGCCTGGAATTACTGATTGCACAAACCATTTTGCAAGGTTTCGACGCTCAGTATGGTCGATTCCTCGAAGTGACTTCCGGGGCGCAGCAGCGTTTCGAGCAAGCCGACTGGCATGCTGTCCAGCAGGCGATGAAAAACCGTATTCATCTTTACGATCATCACGTGGGTCTGGTCGTGGAGCAACTGCGCTGCATTACTAACGGCCAAAGCACGGACGCGGCATTTTTACTGCGCGTCAAAGAGCATTACACGCGGCTGTTGCCGGATTACCCGCGCTTCGAGATTGCGGAGAGCTTTTTTAACTCCGTGTACTGTCGGTTATTTGACCACCGCTCGCTTACTCCCGAGCGGCTTTTTATCTTTAGCTCCCAGCCAGAGCGCCGTTTTCGTACCATTCCGCGCCCGCTGGCGAAAGACTTTCACCCCGATCACGGCTGGGAATCTCTGCTGATGCGTGTTATCAGCGACCTGCCGTTGCGTCTGCGCTGGCAGAATAAAAGCCGTGACATTCATTACATCGTTCGCCATCTGACGGAAACGCTGGGGACAGACAACCTCGCGGAAAGTCATTTACAGGTGGCGAACGAACTGTTTTACCGCAATAAAGCCGCCTGGCTGGTAGGCAAACTGATCACGCCTTCCGGCACATTGCCATTTTTGCTGCCGATCCACCAGACGGACGACGGCGAGTTATTTATTGATACCTGCCTGACGACCACCGCCGAAGCGAGTATTGTTTTTGGCTTTGCGCGTTCTTATTTTATGGTTTATGCACCGCTGCCCGCAGCACTGGTCGAGTGGCTACGGGAAATTCTGCCAGGTAAAACCACCGCTGAATTGTATATGGCTATCGGCTGCCAGAAGCACGCCAAAACCGAAAGCTACCGCGAATATCTCGTTTATCTACAGGGCTGTAATGAGCAGTTCATTGAAGCGCCGGGTATTCGTGGCATGGTGATGCTGGTGTTTACGCTGCCGGGCTTTGATCGGGTATTCAAAGTCATCAAAGACAAGTTCGCGCCGCAGAAAGAGATGTCTGCCGCTCACGTTCGTGCCTGCTATCAACTGGTGAAAGAGCACGATCGCGTGGGCCGAATGGCGGACACCCAGGAGTTTGAAAACTTTGTGCTGGAGAAGCGGCATATTTCCCCGGCATTAATGGCATTACTGCTCCAGGAAGCAGCGGAAAAAATCACCGATCTCGGCGAACAGATTGTGATTCGCCATCTTTATATTGAGCGGCGGATGGTGCCGCTCAATATCTGGCTGGAACAAGTGGAAGGTCAGCAGCTGCGCGACGCTATTGAAGAGTACGGCAACGCCATTCGCCAGCTTGCCGCTGCCAACATCTTCCCTGGGGATATGTTATTTAAAAACTTTGGCGTCACCCGTCACGGGCGCGTGGTGTTTTATGATTACGACGAAATTTGCTACATGACGGAAGTGAATTTCCGCGACATCCCGCTGCCGCGCTACCCGGAAGACGAACTTGCCAGCGAACCGTGGTACAGCGTCTCGCCGGGCGATGTTTTCCCGGAAGAGTTCCGTCACTGGTTATGTGCCGACCCGCGTATTGGTCCGCTATTTGAAGAGATGCACGCCGACTTGTTCCGCGCTGATTACTGGCGCGCACTACAAAACCGCATACGTGAAGGGCATGTGGAAGATGTTTATGCGTATCGGCGCAGGCAGCGGTTTAGCGTCCGATTCGTATAAATCAGAGGCGAAAAAGTCAGCGTATTCCACCGTACGCCAGCGTCACTTCCTTCGCCGCTTTAATCACCATCGCGCCAAACTCGGTCACGCGGTCATCGGTAATACGTGAAATCGGTCCGGAAATTGAAATTGCGGCAAACGGTTCGCGGTGCTCATCGAAAATACACGCTGCAAGGCAACGCAGCCCCAGCGCATGTTCCTCATCGTCAAATGAATAACCCCGTTTGCGCGTTTGGGCGAGATCTTCTTTTAAATGCACAGGAGACACCAGCGTCGCGTGGGTATAGGCATGTAACCCTTTGCGGTGCAGCAGCTTCGTCACCTGTTCTTCGCTCAGTTGGGCCAGAAAGGCTTTACCCGCACCGGAAGCGTGCATCGGCAATTTACCGCCGATAGGCGCGGACATACGCATCAGGTGAGTACACTGTACCTGGTCGATAATAATCGCTTCGTGATTGCTTTGATCAAGAACCGCCATATTGACCGTTTCGCCAGACTCTTCCATTAGATTGCGCAGGATAGGGTGAACAATCGCTAACAAATTACGGCTCTGGAGAAAGCTGCTGCCGACCATAAAGGCGTGTGCGCCGATCGCCCAGTGACCCAGTTCGCCGACCTGACGGACAAAGCCCTGCTGTTGCATCGTGGTTAGCAGGCGGTGGGTCGTGGAATTGGGTAACCCGGCTTGCTGTGCCAGTTCCGTGAGTGCCACACTGCCATTGGATTCGGCAATCCACTCCAGTAATTTCAGGCCACGCGTTAAAGACTGAACCTGTCCAGTCGCTGGTGCGGTGGCAACGGCGGGGTTTCTGCCGCGTTTTGCGGGAATGGGTGCGACCATGACAGTCTCCTTTTTCTGTATCGTGGAAATCATTTTCATTTTTATTATCAGCGAATGCAATAGTTGCTGAACAGATCCGATGAGTTAATGTTGAACAAATCTCATGTTGCGTGGTGGTCGCTTTTACCACAGATGCGTTTATGCCAGTATGGTTTGTTGAATTTTTATTAAATCTGGGTTAAGCGTGTCGGGAGCAAGTGTGAGCAGCAAAGTGGAACAACTGCGTGCGCAGTTAAATGAACGTATTCTGGTGCTGGACGGCGGTATGGGCACCATGATCCAGAGCTATCGACTGAACGAAGCCGATTTTCGAGGTGAACGCTTTGCCGACTGGCCATGCGATCTCAAAGGCAACAACGACCTGCTGGTGCTCAGCAAACCGGAAGTGATCGCCGCTATCCACAACGCCTACTTTGAAGCGGGCGCGGATATCATCGAAACCAACACCTTCAACTCCACGACTATTGCGATGGCGGATTACCAAATGGAATCCCTGTCGGCGGAAATCAACTTTGCGGCGGCGAAACTGGCGCGCGCCTGTGCTGACGAGTGGACTGCCCGCACGCCGGAGAAACCGCGATACGTTGCCGGTGTTCTCGGCCCGACCAACCGCACGGCGTCTATTTCTCCGGACGTCAACGATCCGGCATTCCGCAACATCACTTTTGACCAGCTGGTGGCGGCTTATCGAGAATCCACCAAAGCGCTGGTGGAAGGTGGCGCGGATCTGATCCTGATTGAAACCGTTTTCGACACCCTTAACGCCAAAGCGGCGGTCTTTGCGGTGAAAACGGAGTTTGAAGCGCTGGGCGTTGAACTGCCGATTATGATCTCTGGCACCATCACCGACGCCTCCGGGCGCACGCTCTCCGGGCAGACCACTGAAGCGTTTTACAACTCCCTGCGCCACGCCGAAGCGCTGACCTTTGGCCTGAACTGTGCGCTGGGGCCAGACGAACTGCGCCAGTACGTACAGGAACTGTCGCGTATTGCGGAATGCTACGTCACCGCCCACCCGAACGCCGGGCTGCCCAACGCCTTTGGTGAATACGATCTCGACGCCGACACGATGGCAAAACAGATACGTGAATGGGCAGAAGCAGGCTTTCTCAATATCGTCGGCGGCTGCTGCGGCACCACGCCACAACATATTGCAGCGATGAGTCGTGCAGTAGAAGGATTAGCGCCGCGCAAACTACCGGAAATTCCCGTAGCCTGCCGCTTGTCCGGCCTGGAGCCGCTGAACATTGGCGAAGATAGCCTGTTTGTGAACGTGGGTGAACGCACCAACGTCACCGGTTCCGCTAAGTTCAAGCGCCTGATCAAAGAAGAGAAATACAGCGAGGCGCTGGATGTGGCGCGTCAGCAGGTGGAAAACGGTGCGCAGATTATCGATATCAACATGGATGAAGGGATGCTCGATGCCGAAGTGGCGATGGTGCGTTTTCTCAATCTGATTGCTGGTGAACCGGATATCGCTCGCGTGCCGATAATGATCGACTCCTCAAAATGGGACGTTATTGAAAAAGGTCTGAAGTGTATCCAGGGCAAAGGCATTGTTAACTCTATCTCGATGAAAGAGGGTGTCGACGCCTTTATCCATCACGCGAAACTGTTGCGTCGCTACGGTGCGGCAGTAGTGGTAATGGCTTTTGACGAACAGGGCCAGGCCGATACCCGCGCACGGAAAATCGAGATTTGCCGTCGGGCGTACAAAATCCTCACCGAAGAGGTTGGCTTCCCGGCTGAAGATATCATCTTCGACCCGAACATCTTCGCGGTCGCAACTGGCATTGAAGAGCACAACAATTACGCACAGGACTTTATCGGCGCGTGTGAAGACATCAAACGTGAATTGCCGCACGCGCTGATTTCCGGCGGCGTTTCTAACGTGTCGTTCTCGTTTCGTGGTAACGATCCTGTGCGCGAAGCCATTCACGCGGTGTTCCTCTACTACGCTATTCGCAATGGCATGGATATGGGGATCGTCAACGCCGGGCAACTGGCGATTTACGACGACCTGCCTACCGAGCTACGCGACGCGGTGGAGGATGTGATCCTCAACCGTCGCGACGATGGCACCGAGCGTTTACTCGAACTTGCCGAGAAATATCGCGGCAGCAAAACCGACGACACCGCTAACACCCAGCAGGCAGAGTGGCGCTCGTGGGAAGTGAATAAACGTCTGGAATACTCGCTGGTCAAAGGCATTACCGAGTTTATCGAGCAGGATACCGAAGAAGCCCGCCAGCAGGCTACGCGTCCGATTGAAGTGATTGAAGGCCCGTTGATGGACGGCATGAACGTGGTCGGCGACCTGTTTGGCGAGGGCAAAATGTTCCTGCCGCAGGTGGTGAAATCGGCGCGCGTAATGAAGCAGGCGGTGGCGTATCTCGAGCCGTTTATTGAAGCCAGCAAAGAGCAGGGTAAAACCAACGGCAAGATGGTGATCGCCACAGTGAAGGGCGATGTCCACGACATCGGTAAAAATATCGTTGGCGTGGTGCTGCAATGTAACAACTACGAAATTGTCGATCTCGGCGTGATGGTGCCTGCGGAAAAAATTCTCCGTACCGCTAAAGAAGTGAATGCTGATTTGATTGGCCTTTCGGGGCTGATCACGCCGTCGCTGGACGAGATGGTTAACGTGGCGAAAGAGATGGAGCGTCAGGGCTTCACCATTCCGCTATTGATTGGCGGCGCGACCACCTCAAAAGCGCACACGGCGGTGAAAATTGAGCAGAACTACAGCGGCCCGACGGTGTATGTGCAGAACGCTTCACGCACCGTTGGTGTGGTGGCGGCGTTGCTTTCCGACACTCAGCGTGATGATTTCGTTGCTCGTACCCGCAAGGAGTACGAAACCGTGCGTATTCAGCACGGACGAAAGAAACCACGCACACCACCGGTCACGCTGGAAGCGGCGCGTGATAACGACTTCGCTTTTGACTGGCAGGCTTACACGCCGCCGGTGGTGCACCGTCTCGGTGTGCAGGAAGTCGAAGACAGCATCGAAACGCTGCGTAATTACATCGACTGGACGCCGTTCTTTATGACCTGGTCGCTGGCCGGGAAGTATCCGCGCATTCTGGAAGATGAAGTGGTAGGTGTTGAGGCGCAGCGGCTGTTTAAAGACGCCAACGACATGCTGGATAAATTAAGCGCCGAAAAAATGCTGAACCCGCGTGGCGTGGTGGGCCTGTTCCCGGCAAACCGTGTGGGTGATGACATTGAAATCTACCGTGACGAAACGCGTACCCATGTGATCAACGTCAGCCACCATCTGCGCCAACAGACCGAAAAAACCGGCTTCGCTAACTACTGTCTCGCTGACTTCGTTGCGCCGAAGGTTTCCGGCAAAGCGGATTACATCGGCGCATTTGCCGTGACTGGCGGGCTGGAAGAGGACGCACTGGCTGATGCCTTTGAAGCACAGCATGATGATTACAACAAAATCATGGTGAAAGCGCTTGCCGACCGTCTGGCGGAAGCCTTTGCGGAGTATCTCCATGAGCGTGTGCGTAAAGTCTACTGGGGCTATGCGCCGAACGAGAACCTCAGCAACGAAGAGCTGATCCGCGAAAACTACCAGGGCATCCGTCCGGCACCGGGCTACCCTGCCTGCCCGGAACATACGGAAAAAGCCACAATCTGGGAGCTGCTGGAAGTGGAAAAACATACCGGTATGAAACTCACGGAATCCTTCGCCATGTGGCCGGGTGCATCGGTTTCGGGTTGGTACTTCAGTCATCCAGACAGCAAGTATTACGCGGTGGCGCAAATTCAGCGCGATCAGGTTGAAGACTATGCCCGCCGTAAAGGAATGAGCGTTACCGAAGTTGAGCGTTGGTTGGCACCGAATCTGGGGTATGATGCCGAGTAAGTGATAACACCGGGGTATTTGCCCCGGTTTTTAATGTCATAAATAATGGATTATTGAACATGATAAAAATTGATGAAATAGATTTTTTTGCTTTCGAAGGATGTTCAGAGTCCGAAGTTACTGAACTATTAGGAAAAAAACCAACAGGTTATAATGATTGGATAATTAATATAAAAACAGGTGTGGAGTGGGTATTTTATGATGGTCGTTATTGGTTAGATTTTCGTAAATCCAAAGAGGGTATAAGGTGTATCTCATGCAGTATTCTGTATCACGATAAAAGTAAAGGGCGTATCGATGTCTTGTTTAGTGAAGGTATAGCTGACAGAGGTTTAAAAAATACGGGTGGAGTGTTAATCCAAAAACGCCCGCAATTATAATAATTCCTGGTAATATTTGTTTTCGTAAAAAGGATTTACTTTATGCAACGTCAATATAAAAAATACATTCTTCTTTTTTGGGGTGTTATGGATGTTATCGCGATAGCCACATATCTGTTCTACTCGCTTGGTAATGGTCGTATCCCTTTTTATTCCGATATCGTTCATTCACTTTCTTTACTTAAGGATATCGGTGTTGAAGGCGGTTTTTACGCTTATGCAGTCGCCACTGTTACGCTACAAATAGTATTATTGTTCTCTTTATTCTTTTCTGCGCAATGTTTTTTAAGACAAAAATTATTTAGTTTCTCTTTTTTGGCGATTCAGGAGTTTATGCGTTTTGCTACCGTAAGCTGTTCAATCTCCGTAATACCGTTGTTACTTAATTATTTTTATTCACAGGATCTGGTCTTAAATATTTCGTTGTTTATCTTCTCAGAGGTCACAAAAGTGACAACGATTATCTGGTGTAAACGACAGGGGAAAGTGTGACAGAAATAGCAACAGATACAGGTGGATTTTTATATAAATGCCTTTTTAAATGCTTTCTTGTATAAATCTCTTATACTGAAAGTACATACAAGAGAAATGCCTGGATAAAAACAACGTGATTAGAAAAATCTTAACAGGAAAATGCATAACAAAAAGGAGAACCTGATTCCGTGCTAACTTTGCTTCACCTGCT
>ENA-OWZL01000276-OWZL01000276.1-human-gut-metagenome-genome-assembly--contig:-NODE-276-length-12931-cov-7.19167_pt1 | contig 12931 bp, 10 predicted proteins | sample MGYA00249257_ERZ652109 | MGnify/ENA primary metagenome ERZ652109 (study PRJEB26925, sample SAMN05827267) | human gut metagenome | biome: ENVO:2100002; feature: ENVO:00000062; material: ENVO:00002003...
TATAAGAGACAGATCTAAAAGAATGATGGCTGTTTTATACTTCCACTAAGTTTTCTAATCGCTTATTTAATTTTTCTGCAACTTTTATAATACACTTCTAAATACTTCACTTCTATCAAGTGCTTTTTCAAATTCTCTACAATTGTCTATCCATTTTTCTACCTGTTCACCGTTATAAATAATTGCACGCTGTACCCAAGAACTACAATAGGAACAATAATTGCTATCTGTTACATCTATATTTTGTTTTGAGACACATATTTTATGATTACATGCATAATCATCTACAAATTTTTTAAGGAATCCATCTAATTTAGTATTATCAATATAAATATTTGGAAGATCAAATATCTTACTATAATTAAACATTTGAGAAATATTATATAGCTCTGCCATAGTTTTCATTTCCTCAGCAGTAGGCTCTGTCTTTACGACCATATCATCCGACTTTGGCCATAACAATATATCCAAAAGATTCCCCTTATATTGTCTCCTCGCATATGCTTCGACAACTCTTGTTAGAAATTTTGTTGATTTAGTTCGCTCTACCAATTTTATCGACAAATTAAAATTATCGGTTTCCTCACATAATTTCTCGTAATAGCATAAATCTTCCGGTCTTATCCAATCTGAACTTATCAAATTTGACATATCTTCAATTTTAGTACTCAAACATTTCATCAAACAGTAGTCAATATCTCCCCGAGAGCAACTATCTGAACAACTAAAATGTCCCTGCACTGTCCCATGCATAATACTGTATGGACACATATGTAAGCATAAATTATTCGCAATCAAACGTAACGTCACATTTTTCCCTTTTGTATATAACAACATTTTTTTTAATAATTTAAAATCTCGATTTACATGATGTGCTAGGGTTATCTCATCTGCACCTAATTCAATCCATCTTTTAATATGGTTCAAATCGAATGCATACGCATATAAACCAACTGTAACTTTGAAACGTGGAAATTGTGTTTTTATCAGTTCGCATAAATAGGGCGATGTTATTGTGATAGCATCAACACCTATTTTATCCAATTCTTTTAATAACTCAATTATCTTGAAATGGCTATCAGCCTCAAGTTCCTTATTTTCCATGCACATCGCATTAATCAAATAGTTAAATTCCAACTTATTTTTATGGCACAGTTCAATATAATCTCTTAATTCCTCCATAGTAATATCGGGCAAAAAGGCTGAAGAACGTCCGCCACCCAAAAAATCTGTCTTTAGTTTTCCAAATACTGAGGAAAATTGATTATTTTTATTATTCTCTGCAATCACATTTATCAAGTTTTTGTCAAAATTTGTACCCACATCAAATGTTAAATGCTTCATAGTTGGTCTCCTTTTTTATTCATCATTATTAAAATTAGTGCAATATCTAATATCTACTGGATGGGGAAATGAACTGCTTCACTTCCCCATAACCATTAGTCAAAAAAACCTACCTGTTTTCCATAATCTAAAAGATTATCTATGATTTCCTGATCAGGTTCTTTCCATGCAAAACCCATTTTTTCGAGAAGAATTTTAGTCTTATCCTTTACAAATCTAAACATGGTTGGCATATGCCACGGTAGAAAATCAATATATGCAATAAGATTATTTATCTCTTGCATTTTTGAGTTATCCGTTCCTTCTTCATATATCGGTAAAAAATAATCCCACATATCTTCATAAGGTCGTAAAACAACATTTTCCCCATATTTTTGTATCATTTTTCCCATATGTGTAAATGATAAAAGTTCCGTGTTCTCAATATGATAAGTTTCATTATTTAGGTTTTTTCTAGTTGCCAGTAAATAAATAGCTCTAGCTGCACTGTCCACATATGTCAAATCAACCGTTTTTTGTTCAGATAACGGAAGAATTCCTAAGCGTAAAAAGCTTCTCGTTAAAATGTAAAATGCATTCTGTTCTATATTTTTTTGGAATTTTCCTCCTTTCAACTCACAAGAAATATTTCCCATTCTAAAAATATTAATATTGTAGCCTTCATCTCTCGCTGCACGCATTAAAGTTTCAGCCTCATACTTTGTTTTTGCATAATTATTATCAATTACCTGTCCAACATTGAATTCGCTCTCTGAAAACAGCACATCCTTTTTATCTGGCACAGAACCAAATCCTACATGCTTGGTTGAGATATGAAAAATCTTTATATTTTTCTTTTTCTCCGCAAATTTTAGGATATTACTACAGGTTAATACATTACTTTTATACATTACTTCGTATAGTCCCAAATGTGATACAATTGCTGCACAGTTAAAAATGCAATCTACTTTTGAACGTAAAATTTCATATGTTTCTTCCTCCAATCCGAATTTTGGGATAGATGCATCACCAACTACAACATGTATTCTTTGTTCCCATGCAGGATTATACTTATCGAAGAACTCCAAAGTCTCTCTTAAACGTTTACCTGCACTTTCTTTACTTTGTCCACGTATTATTGCATAAATCTCCACATCTGTATTTGATAAAAACTCATATAAGATATGAGAGCCTAAAAATCCTGTCGCTCCAATAAAAAGCATCGTTCTATATTCTTCCTCGGTTTCAAGTTCAATCTCATTATAGTCTTTATCAATTTTTTCTAAATAATTTCGATAAGACTCAAGATACTCTGTAGTTGGATATTGTAAAACATGCTCCATTTCCTTAAACTGATTTTTTAAAAAATCGAAATATATCTGAGGTTCTTTTTTTCGTAACATTTTACTCAGAGAAGCAATATTCCTATATAAGTACAATTCTTTTATACTTATTTGATATTTCTGTGTTAGTTTTGAAAATACTTTCATTGCAGAAAGAGAATCCCCGCCCATCTCATAAAAGTCATCATATATACCAATATCAGATAAATTAAGAACTTCTTTCCATATTTTAAGTACTTCTTTTTCTTTTACAGTTCTAGGATCTATGCATTTTCCTATTTGCTTGGTTTTAAATTCAGGTTTTGGCAGTTTATTCCTGTCTACCTTTTCATTAGCCGTAAGGGGAATTCCTCCAATTTGTTCAAAGCATTTTGGAATCATATAATCCGGCAATTTACTCCGAAGCATATCTTGCAATTCTTTAGAATCTATATTGTTTTCAGATACAAAGTACCCACATAAATATTTCTTTCCGAGATCATCCTCCCAATCAACTACTACACAATTTTTAACTTTCGGGTGTTTAAGTAATTGATTTTCAATTTCACCTATTTCAATTCTGTGCCCTCTAATTTTAATCTGAGAATCTTTTCTTCCTTGAAAAATGATAATTCCACTTTTTAATAAAACACCATAATCACCCGTTCTATAAATTCTTCCATATTTCGGATGTACAATAAATGCTTTATTCGTTTTCTCCTGATCTTTAAAATATCCTTGTGCTACCCCCTTTCCTCCAATATATAATTCTCCCGATACTCCTACCGGGCACTCCCTACCTTCATAGTTCAGAACATAATAAGTCTGGTTTGCCAATGGTTTACCATATGGAATACTTTTCCATTCTGGATCCACGTAATCCACTGGGTAGTAGATAGACCAAATTGATCCTTCCGTTGCTCCGCCAAGACTAACCACTCTGGCATTTTCACATACCTTTTTTATAGCATTTGGCATATTTACTGGAATCCAATCACCACTTAAAAGAACCGTATTTATCGTTGGAAACAGCCTCTCATTTCCAATGCCATTAAGGAACATTTCCATAATGGCTGGGACAGAATTCCAAACTGTGATTCCTTCTTTCTCCACTATTCTTTCCAAATATGAAATATCATGGATATCTTCAATTTCAACTAACTTTGCTCCCGTTGATAAACTTCCGAATATATCATATACCGAAAGATCAAAGCACATTGATGATAAACCAATTATCTTGTCTGTGTTATCAATGCTAAATTTTTGATTAATGTCTAGCACTGTATTCATTACAGCACTCTGCGTAATTACAACTCCTTTAGGAACACCTGTACTTCCCGATGTATAAATCAAATAAGCAATGTCCTCCGGATGATATGTAATATCTAATGCTGTATCAGAATACTGATTAATATTATAAGTTTCATAAAATTCAGGCTCTAATAAATACGCGCTTCCACTATTTGACAAAATATACTCTTGGCGTTCTTTAGGATAAGTAGGGTCTATAGCTACATAAGCTGCCCCAGCCTTTAGAATACCAACTATGTTCATAATAGTTTCTTTTTTTCTTTTGCCCATAACACCAATAATATCACCTGATTTTACACCACTACTTATTAAATAATGTGCTATCTGATTTGACTTTTTATCTAATTCTACACATGTCATTTCACCTTCTATATCTGATACAATTACATGTTCTGGATATTTTGAAGCTACTTTTTTAAATTCTCTCTGTATTGTTGTCTCCTCAATATCGCATTGTGTGTCGTTATATTTTTGTATAATAGCTTCATCGTCTTTCGCAGGTCGTAACAGCTCACTGTACGGCTTATCTAAATTTTTTAATGCGTTTATATACTGCAAAAACATGGTGCCGATTACTTCTTCATCAAAAAGTTCTTCTATATAGTCCCATGTTATAGATAAGCCCTCCTTCGTTTCCATAACTTGATAATCCAAATATACTTGCGATGTCTGGCTAACCCCCATCTTTATTTCTCCGAGATCATTGATTGTCGCATTATCCTCTGAATCTATAGAGAACAATAAACTTGTGAATACTACCGGCATAATAGCCTGCTGTTGCATATTCTTTCGTTTTGCCAGTTCTCGAATTACATTTATACCATCATAGTGTCTATGCTCCAAAGCGTCCATCATTTGCTTCTGTACCCGTTGTGCAAGATCCCATAAATTAGACATTTCTCCGAGTTTAACATCAAGCAGTATTACAGAAGTAAAGTCACCTATAATATTATTTACATTAGGATTAAATGGATATCTTGTAAATACAGTTACATTAATTGTTAAATCTTTTTGGTTACTCCAATATCCCAATACTGCAGCATATACGCTACACAGCAAAGCAGAGGTGGTAATTTCTCTGTTTCTTGCTTCTTTCTTAATATTCTCCCATATATTATTATTAATAATTTCTTGCTGCCTTTTGAAGTGTGGATTTTTTACTTCAGACAATTCTTTTTTCAAAGGCAACTCTGGGGCTGGTGCCAGTAAATCAATTCTATCTGTCCAATAGCCTTTATCCTCCATATATATATCACTATTCTTAAATTCTTCTAATGCATGCACATAATCTTTATAATCAAATTTCTGCTGCATACTTGATGTCGCTTCGTAGTCATACTCTCTTTTCAACTCTCTGACAAGAATCCGCATGCTACTTCCATCCGCAATCAACAAATCAATCCCAATGAATAAGTAATATTCCTGAGAGTTAATTTTAAATGCTTTAAACTCAAATAAAGGCCATTTTTCTACATCAAATACATAATGGGACATTCTGGAGCGTTCCATTAGAATCTTTTCCTGCTGTTCTTTTTTACTGCATAAGCTTAAATCTTCCACTGTGATTGAGTACTCTGGAACATATTTTAAGACTCTTTGCATACCACTTTTTGAGAAAACCGTCCTAAACATCGATTGTTCTTTAATTGTCCTATTAAGACTTTTTTCCAATTTTTTTATATCTAATTTAGTCAATACTTCATAATAGCCATGTGTTGAAATACCTCCCAAATCAAATTCATCATTTCTTCCTAATAGATACGCCATCTGAACATCTGTTAAAGGGAACTCCTCATATTCATCTCCCGTAGTATGAGAATATTTCGGATATTCATACTTCTGCTTCTTGCTTTTTCCATTCTCAATAAGTTTTGCCAGCTTTTCAGGTGTATTAGCGTATAAAAACTCTTTATAGGAAATCCCCACTTTTAGTCGCTCAGAAATACAGCTCATAGCCCTAACCATTTTTATAGAATCTCCACCATTTCCTAAAAAACTATCCTTTATACTAACCTCATCAAGATTTAAAATCTCTTTCCAAATATTGACAAGCTCTCTTTCGGTTTTTGTTCGAGGATAAATAATCTTTCGAGATTCGTTGTTATTAAAATTATGTTTAACTAATTTCTTTTTTTCTACCTTTCCATTTAGATTTAAAGGAATTTCTTCAATCCGTTCAAAGAACTTCGGCACCATATACTCAGGCAGAGTTTCTCCCAGAAAAGAACTTAATTCCTCGGTATCAATTTCGGTGTCCGATACTACATAGGCGCATAAATATTTCTTCTTGTTTTCGTCTTCCCAGTCTACCACAGCGCACTTTCTAACTGACTTATGCTGTAACAGACGGCTTTCTATTTCTCCCAATTCGATTCTATGACCGCTGATCTTTACCTGGTAATCTTTTCTTCCCTGAAAAATGATGTATCCTTTCTCTGTCATTACACCATAATCACCTGTTCTATATATCCGTCCATATGCCGGATGTTCGATAAATGCTTCTGCTGTCTTTTCCGGGTCCCGGTAGTATCCCTGTGCCAATCCTTTTCCGCCAATATATAGTTCTCCCGTTACTCCTATCGGGCAATCCTCCAGCCTATAATTCAGCACATAATACGTCTGGTTAGCTAACGGCATGCCATACGGGATGCTTGTCCATTCTGGATTCACTTCTCCTATCGGATAATAAATAGACCAAATCGACGCTTCCGTAGCTCCTCCAAGGCTGACTACTTCAGCATTTTCATATTCTTTTCTAATTCTATCCGGCAGGTTTACAGGAATCCAGTCTCCACTGAGAAGCACCAAACGAAGACTGCTCTCCTCCAGGCTAACGTTAACCTGGCTGCTTTCCTCCATTGACCAGAAATCTGTTTCCTCCTGTACTGTATTATCCAGCATCATCTCCATAATCGCAGGAACAGAATTCCATATAGTGATCCCTTCCTCTTTGATAACTTTTGCCAGGTTATAGACATCATGGATATCCGGAACCTCTACCAAGGTTGCACCTGTTGAAAGGCAGCCAAAAATATCATACACCGAAAGGTCAAAACACATAGATGACAGGCCTATAATCTTGTCCTCTGCTGTGACATGAAACTTCTGGTTTATATCAAGTACAGTATTCATAACTGCCCCTTGAGTAATTGAAACACCTTTTGGGGTTCCGGTGCTGCCTGATGTATAAATGATATAAGCCAGATCGTAAGGAGTATATCCAATGGCTGGCGGTTCAGATGAATATTCACAAATTTCTTCACGTTCATAAAAATCTGCATCTAAACACATCACACTTTCGCTGTGAGACAGTATGTATTTTTTCCGTTCTTCCGGATATTCCGGATCTATCGCCACATAGGCAGCACCCGCTTTTAAAATTCCAAGGATATTAATAATGGTTTCTTTTCTTCTATTCCCTAAAACAGCAATAACATCCCCTCTCTTTATTTTCTGGTTCAATAAATAGTTTGCAATTTGTGAAGATTGCTTATCCACTTGATGGCAAGTTACACCCCCAGTATTATCTGCAATAAGAATCTTTTCAGGATATTTTTCTGCTATTTTTTTAAATGTTGTCTGTATCGGCAATATTGGCATATCCAGCTTCGTATCATTATAGGCTGTAAATACTTCCTGTTCTTTTGAATCTAAATGAGGCATGGAAATTACATTCTTTGATAAACTTTCGACAATATTAATGTACTGTTTAAACATAGTACTTATCATATTTGGCGTAAACAATTCCTTAATGTAGTCCCATGTAATCAACAATCCTTCTTTAGTTTCCATCACTTGATAGTCCAAGTATACCTGAGAGGTTTGACTAACTCCCATTTTAACTTCACCCAAATCTTCTATGGTTACTATATCACCTTCCTCCATAGAAAAGAGAAGACTCGTAAAGACAACTGGCATAACTGCCTGTTCTTTCATTTCTGCTTGTTCTGCAATTTTACGAATCACATTCATTCCATCATAATGCCTATGCTCCAGAGCATCCATTAATTGATTTTGAATCTCACTGGCTAATTTCCAAAAATCACTTCTACCAAGCAAATTAACCCGTGTACTTTGCTGCGGCACTTTGTATTTTTATTGCAAATCATATGGGAACGACGCTATTTAATATTGCGATTATTCCCGCAAGTTATACGATTGCTGCTATTATTATTTTTCAAGGCAGTAAGTGGAAGAAAGTTATCATGGCCTGTTGTTATTATATGTTGGCAATCGTACCAGAGTTTTTGTTTGCTGCGATTACTGAAGCCTATGGAATAACTGGAACAGCAAACGAATTTCAGTCAGAGCTGGAAAAAACACTAGCTATTTTGTTGATGAAAACGATGACTTTTTTACTCGTGAAATGTATTAACCAGATAACAAGAAAGAAAAATTATCTGACGATTGAAAATAAATTGTTTACTGTGCTGTTAACTCTGCCGGTGGCGACAATTATCATTTTTATGTGTATATACTATTCGAATATTTCTTTTACCGGTGTAAATCGTATCATGATTCCTATTGGAGCAGCATTGCTGTTAATGACGAATATTTGTATATTTGCAGTCTTTGATAAATTAATTGAAAGGTCTGAAGAAGTAAAAAAGATGGAATTGCTTTATCAGAAAAGTAAAGCTGAAAATATCAATCAGAAATATATCAATAAGGTAAACGAAGATAAAATGGCTTTTCTGCATGATGTGAGTAAATTTCTTTGTATTACAGCGAACTTGATAGAAAATGGAAAAAATCTTGAGCTTGATAACATGGTAAGACATTTGGGGATCCGGATACAGGAACTGAAAAATTATAGTTAATGCGCTGATCCGGTTCTAAACAGCATTTTATGTGAAAGAAAATTTGTCACCGAATCAAAAGGCATATTGTATAAAATCAAACTTGGAAATAATCTTAGGACAGATTTTATAGAAGACCTAGATTTGATTTCTATTGTGGGGAATCTTTTGGATAATGCAATCGAGGCTGCTGAAAAGACAGAGAAAGATAAGTATGTGATTTGTAATATGTATATGGGGAATGAAAATCATTTCCTGGTAATGGAATTTCGCAATAATTATATTGTGCCTTTAATAAAAGAGAAGGACCGATATATAAGTACAAAAAGAGATTCCGGCAGTCATGGAATCGGGCTTCATACGGTAAAGAAACTGGTGGAAAGATATGGAGGAATCATGAGGATTGTTACAGGAGAACGGGAGTTTTCTGTTGAGATAATCTTTACAATTAGATAAGACTATGCAAAAATCGCCCAAAAAATTACCGTTTTGGCCGAGGTAATTGTAGTAGAGGCGATTTTTTAGTAGAATTTTGAAAAAAGGAGGCAAAAATCATGAAGAAAATATTAGACAAAGTAACAACAAAGGTATTAGAGGGCATCAATTTGCTTGCGCTCAAATTGACAGCACGTTCCGCAAATCTTGCATGTGACTGGTTATATTTTCAGGATGAAGAACCGGACGAAGTTAAGAAGATGAGAAAGTTTTAATGCGAAAAAGGATAATCGACTGGTTTTTCACTTTACAAAGCCAGCGGGGAATTCTTGGGGAAAAAGAGCGTAGGTTTTATACATATGCTTACGGTTTGCTTCTGAATAAGATAGCTATATATGCCATTATTGCTATAGTTGGTACGACAACAGGAAACTGGATAGAAATGTTTAGCTTTTTACTGCCGTTTACTGTTTTAAGGCAGTATGCAGGGGGAATTCATTTAGAAAAGCCTACGAGCTGTATTATTTTCTCTGGTTTCCTCGTTTTCGGATGTGGGCAATATTTAGCGGTAACATCAGACATTGGATTCTCTTTTTTCTTTCTTTGGCTTATTGCGGTTTTAGTTATATTCATGTTAGTACCAATAGATACTAAAGGTAAGAAACTAGACAAGATAGAGACAAGAATTTATGGAAAACGTGCAAGAATAATATTAGCGATTGAATTTATAATGGCTATATTTTTAGGGATATATGGATTCTCTTTGCTGGCAAAAGGAATTGCAACAGCGCATTTGGTTTTAGCTACTGGACTAATAATAGGAAGTGTAAAAAAATTTTGGATGTGAGTTAGAAATACCTAACCAACAAAGGAAAGAAAAGTAAAATGAGTAAAAAGATTAGGTAGTAAGGAAGATACAGAAAAGATGGGATTGATGATAAATAAGAACTTTAATGATAAATGGATTCAAAAATTTATAAATTTATTACAGGGTTTCTTTTATGCGCAATATTGTCCATTTGGACAGGAAGATGAAAGAAAGATAGAGCAAGAAATATGTAACTTACTAAAGGAGTATTTAGAATTGCTAAATATGGGAAGAAGTGAAGATGAAAGAAAACTAGTGGAGTTTAAAAATACACTTCCTGTTTTAAAACAGTTGGTTATATCGGATATGATAGCAGCATATGAAGGAGATCCGGCGGCAAAGAGCTATATGGAGATTATAATAGCTTATCCGGGGCCATTAGCAGTATTGGTTCAAAGAACAGCTCATTGCCTGTATGAATTAGATATTCCTATTTTGCCAAGAGTCATGACGGAATATGCACACTCAAGAACGGCAATTGATATTCACCCAGGAGCAATAATTGGTAAAGGTTTTTTTATAGATCATGGAACGGGTGTGGTAATTGGCGAAACAACAGTTATTGGAAAGAATGTAAAAATGTGTCAAGGAGTAACCTTGGGAGCGTTATCTACTAAGGATAGTCAGAAACTAAGATATATTAAGAGACATCCTACAGTAGAAGATGATGTAACTATTTATATGGGAGCTACTATTCTTGGCGGAGATACGGTAATAGGAAAAGGCAGTATTATTGGGGCTAATACATGGATTACACAGACAATACCTCAATATGCTCTTGTAAAACAATATATCTCGGATTTATAAATTGTGGAATATTTAAAACAGGATAATTTTATAAAATGTGGAGGATAATGTGTATTTTCCCGAAAATAAATTATGGAGAATAAAGTAATTAATGATAAGTATTAAACAATATTGTAACGAAAGATTATTCAAACTAAGTAGAATAAAATTACTTCCGAATGAAATTCATTTATGGAGTATTAATTGGAAAGAATTAGAAGATTATATACATAAATATAAAAATTTAATTTCTATACAGGAAGAACAACGAGTATATTCTTTTAAATTTTATGAAGATAGAATGCGATGTATGACAGGAAAAATTTTAACAAAATTACTATTAGCACATTATTTAGAAGTAGATTGTCTTGATATTCAAATATGCTATGAAAAAAATGGGAAACCATATCATATGCCAATAAAAGATAAAAGACTTATACAGTTTAATGTTTCGCATTCTGGAGAATTTGTTTTTATGGGATTTGCATATGAAAAAAGAATAGGAGTTGATATAGAAAAAATAAATTTATCATTTCAATACCAGTGTATAAGCGATAAGTTCCTTTCTAAAAAAGAGATAGAGGATATTAATAAAAGTAAGAATATAGAAAAGTTTTATAATCTATGGACAGCAAAGGAGGCTTATGTAAAAGCGATAGGAATAGGACTTTTTAAAGAGTTCAAATCTTTTTCTGTTAGTGAAGACATAATAAAAGAGAATAACAAAATAGAAGAAGGGTGGTTTTTGAAGAACATAAAATTAAACGAGGAATATGTAGCATGTGTCGTGCTTCAAAAATAAAACTATGAAAGGAAAAATAAAATTGAGAAAGAGAGATAATAATATGGAGATATTTCCTTATATTCAAAGAATGAAAAAAGAAAAGCCATATCAATTATTTTGTTTTCCTCATGCTGGAGGGAATAGCTTAACTTTTGCTAAATGGGTAGATCGTAGTAGTAAAATAGACATTATTCCCATAAGTCTTTCAGAAAGAGGTAAAGAAAATAATTATAATAACTTAGTAGGTATAATAGCTGAAAAAATAATAGCCATACTAGATGATAGACCATTTTTTTTCTGGGGACATAGCATGGGCGCTGCATTAGCGTTCTCTGTATCGTATTATATTGAAAAAAAATACAATTATTTTCCAGAAAAATTGATTGTTGCAGCAAGACAACCTCCTTTTGATCCGTGTGCAAAAAGCTTTAGAAGCAGTATGGGACTAAGTGCATTATTAGATGAACTAAAAAATGCAGGAGGAACTCCAAGAGAATTATTAGAAAGCGATATTTTTAGAGAATATATGTTACCGGAAATTATGAATGATTATGTTTTACATGAGGGTTTTAAGTATCATGGGGAAATGATAAATTCTTCTATAGTTGCTCATTGTGGTACAGAAGATATAGAGGCAAAACTAAAGCATATGCGGTACATAAAAGTGTAGATGTTGTTATGCCTTTCTTTTTTGCTTCCTTTTGAAGAACATTCCATTCTGATTTTGGTATCACTTTCTCAATTCTTGCAAACTGAGGTTTTCTAATTACACTTGGATCTTTTTGTAATGGAAGCATTGGCGCCGGTGGAATCAGAGATATTTGTTCCATCCAATAATCTTTATCTTCCTTATATGTACTGCTTTCACTAAAATCATTTAATGCCTCTACATAGTCTTTAAATGTAAAAGCATTCTGTCTATTCTTGTCAAACCTATCGTAGTAAAAGTCTAACAGTTACGGTTCCTTTATATTTCTTAACATAATCGAAAAATCCCCTTGGATTTCTCAAAAAATCCTCTGTTGATACAACAACTTCGTTTGCCCCACTACATAGAGGTATTAAATGTAGAAGAAGTAAGCCTGCCACGTGAGTTAAAGGCATCCAATTAATTATTACATCTGACTTATTGTAGTGAATTTTTTGTATTACTTGTTCAATTCCATTGAGAAGATTCTCTGTTGTTAAAACCACTCCCTTGGGCAAAAATACACTGCCTGATGTAAATAAAATTACCGCTGGATATTCTGTATCAATTACTTTAAACCAATTTTTCTTCCAATCTCTTTTAATATTTTCTATT
>ENA-OWZL01000306-OWZL01000306.1-human-gut-metagenome-genome-assembly--contig:-NODE-306-length-11870-cov-7.21388_pt1 | contig 11870 bp, 10 predicted proteins | sample MGYA00249257_ERZ652109 | MGnify/ENA primary metagenome ERZ652109 (study PRJEB26925, sample SAMN05827267) | human gut metagenome | biome: ENVO:2100002; feature: ENVO:00000062; material: ENVO:00002003...
CGTTTAAAACAATATGAAGATACCTATCGGGATTTTGATATGTATTATGAGTAAACACCACTTTACAACTTTTTCATAAAAAAATATCGTACAGGACTTTCTAATGTATAATGAATTTGACCCAAAACATTACAAAGGAAAGTGACCCTGTACGACAAAAACATTATACAACGAAAAAACACTGATTGGTAGACTTCATCAATATTTTTTGATTTATTTTGAAACTTTTGTTACTGTTCACTCCGTTCACAGTAGCGTAGCCAAAATTCATTACAGATTGCATTATTTTGCGGAATTGCTATAGAACCAAAAGAGACCACTTGTCTCTTTTGGTCTCTTTTCTGTCTCTTTTTAAAAAACTATAGCAATTTCATAAGATTTCTATAGTTTTTTCAGGGTTTCTGTACTATAATGAAACCCATAAAGAGATTGTCATATCAAAAATGGTAATATAATTTTCTTCCAGAAAATCAGATCATCTCCCATCAAACTGGAAATTCAGGGAAAGTTGTTCTGATACTATTATGAAAAAGATGATCGAAGCCCAGGAAAGACAGATGTCCAGTGGTTCCCAGGGCGGACAGTACTAATCAGATAAAAGCCTCTCAGTTGAGGAACTGAAAAAAACCGATGGTGATGACTGAAAACAGTCAAATCCATCGGTTTTTCTATAAAAGCGAATTAATAAAATCAGATCATCCCTATCAGATGTACGATCAGTGCAGCTACCCAGGCAATCACACACTGCCATACCACAACACCAACAGCCCATTTGCTGCCCATTTCACGTTTGATCGAAGCGATAGCCGCCACACATGGTGTATAGAGCAAACTGAATACCAGCAGAGATGCTGCTGCCAGCGGAGTCAGTACAGAGGCAATATTTCCACTGAAAAGTACTTCCAGAGTAGATACCACGCTCTCTTTTGCCATAAATCCGCTGATAAGAGCTGTACAGATTCTCCAGTCTCCCAGTCCGATCGGTTTAAATATAGGTGCCAGGACTCCCGCCACCATTGCCAGAATACTGTCTGCAGAATCTTTTACAAGATTTAAATGCAGATCAAAGCTCTGCAGGAACCAGATTATCATTGATGCAAGCAGGATAATAGAAAACGCTCTCTGCAGGAAATCTTTTGCTTTTTCCCACAAAAGCTGACCTACATTCCTTGCTCCCGGCAGCCGGTAATTGGGAAGTTCCATGACAAACGGTACGGGATCTCCCTTGAAAAGAGTTCTGTTATACAAAAACGCCGCCAGGATTCCCACCAAAATTCCAAGCAGGTAAAGAACTGCCATAATAAATCCGCCCTTTTTCGGAAAAAAAGCACTTACAAAGAAAGAATAAATCGGCAGCTTCGCAGTACAGCTCATAAATGGAGTCAGCAAAATCGTCATCTTTCTGTCACGCTCACTTGTAAGTGTACGTGTAGCCATAACAGCCGGAACCGTACATCCGAATCCGATCAGCATTGGCACAATGCTTCTTCCGGAAAGGCCGATCTTACGCAGAAGTTTGTCCATCACAAAAGCAACACGTGCAACGTATCCGCTGTCTTCCATAAGAGACAGAAAGAAAAACAGGGTTACGATAATCGGCAGAAAACTGAGTACACTTCCCACACCTGTAAATATACCGTCAATGACCAGGCTATGCATGGCACTGTTTACATTTGCTGCTGTCAGTGCTGCTTCTACCAGCGCGGAAACCTTATCAATTCCAATCTCAAGAAGCCCCTGAAGCCACGCTCCGATCACATTAAAGGTAAGATAAAATACCAGTACCATGATTCCGATGAAACAGGGAATCGCTGTATATTTTCCTGTAAGAATCTTATCAATTTTCTCACTTCTGATTCTCTCCTTACTCTCTTTTGGCTTTACAACTGTCTGTTCACACAAACGCTCAATAAAGTCAAAACGCATATCTGCGATCGCAGCGCTTCTGTCAACCTGACGCTCTGTTTCCATCTGCTGTACGATATGCTCCAGCATCTCCATCTCATTTGTGTCCAGCTTCAGCTTCTCAAGAATCAGCGGATCTCCCTCGATTGCCTTGGTTGCTGCAAAACGGGTAGGAATATCAGCCTGCGCCGCATGATCCTCAATCAGGTGCATGACCGCATGAATACAGCGGTGTACTGCACCATCATGGTCACTCTTATCACAGAAATCCTGACGCAGCGGATGTTCCTGATATTTCGCTATATGTAACGCATGGTCAACCAGCTCATCAACCCCTTCATTCTTTGCTGCGGAAATAGGGATTACAGGTACTCCAAGCAGCGATTCCATCTTATTTACATCTATAGAACCCTGATTTCCCAGCACTTCATCCATCATGTTCATTGCAACTACCATAGGAATATCCATCTCCAGAAGCTGCATGGTCAGATACAGGTTTCTCTCAATATTGGTAGCATCCACAATGTTGATGATCGCACTTGGTTTCTCATCCAGGACAAAATTTCTGGATACAATCTCCTCACTGCTGTAAGGGGACATGGAATAAATTCCCGGAAGGTCTGTGATTTCTGTATCCGAATGACCTTTGATTGAACCGGTCTTACGATCCACCGTTACTCCGGGAAAATTTCCCACATGCTGGTTGGATCCTGTCAGCTGGTTAAACAGCGTAGTTTTTCCACAGTTCTGATTCCCCACCAATGCGTATGTCAGCGTAGTTCCCTCAGGCAGCGGATGTTCATTTTCTCTGGAGTGATACTTTCCATCTTCTCCAAGTCCCGGATGTGCCAGGTCGCTTACAGCCTCTATTCCAGCGTGACTTCTGCTTCGCTTCGGGATCTGTTCGATTTCTATCTGATCTGCTTCCGCAAGTCTTAATGTCAGTTCATATCCATGTACCTGTAATTCCATGGGATCTCCCATGGGTGCAAACTTCACGACTGTGACCTCAGCTCCCGGAATCATACCCATATCCAGGAAATGCTGACGCAGGGCACCCTTGCCGCCAACCGACGTGATCACAGCACTTTTTCCGATTTCCAAATCTTTTAATGTCATTTTCAGTCGCTCACCTTTTGTATTTGTATTTGGTTATCATCGTCGTTATTGGCCGATTTTTCTCAATAACCTTATGCAGATAGCTTATATTAACTGATAAATTTTGTCAAGTAGCAGGTATGTCGTTATGCCTGCGGCAATGGAATTTTGGCTTGTACGTCTCAACTTTTTATAACCGAAAGCACAAAAAACTCAGATGACTTTATGTTATCATCTGAGTTTCTCAATGTCTTAACCTGACAGGTCATTAAATCCGTCTGTGATTACTTCATTACTTATTATTCTGATCATTCTCAAGTAACTGATTTATGTGATTGCCATGAGATTTGAAAATTGTTCTTATTTTTTATATGTCAGATCCACACAGAACCTGTGATATCACCGTTAATTACATAATATGCTTTGTTCTCTTCAGGTTTGATATAAATCTTAATATCTTTGAGATCTTTCTCCTTTTTACCCAGTTCGTCTGTCCAGATTCTTCTGACATTACTTAAAATATTTTTTGTATATACTTCTCTGCCCATGAACTGAATATATACTTCTGCTGTTGCTTCTTTCTTAGTGGTTCTTCTTGTTGTCTTCTTCTCGGCAGCTGTCTCTTCAGCCGGTTTCTCAGCTGTCTTAGCAGGAGCCTTCTTTGTAGTTCTTTTCGTTGTTTTTGTTGGTTTTGCAGCAGTCTTTGTTGTTTTAGCTGTCTCTTTTTTCTCGGCTTCTTTCTCTGTTTCTGCCGGTTTCTTTTCTACAGTGTCTGCTGCTTTAGCTGTTTCTTTCTTCTCGGTTTCTTTCTCTGCTTCTGCTGATTTCTTTTCTGCAGTCTTTCTTGTTCTTCTTGCTGCCGGTTTCTTTGCTGTTGTTTCTTTCTTTACAGTCTCTGTTTCAGCAGTTTCTTTCTTGTTTGCTTCTTTATTTACAGCTACTTCTTCAGCAGTTGTCTTTGCAGGAGCCTCTTTAACTTCGGTTGTCTTCGCAGTGGATGTGTTGAGATCTGCTGTAGTTGCTTTTGTTGCCATATGATTAGCCTCCTTACAAGGTATAAGTATTCGTAACTGCTCAGTTTTGTACAGTTACAGGTATTCTTATGTTACCGAAAATATGATAAACAGTAACATTCTTTTATGAAAATAGAATACTACGAATCTTCTGCTTTTGCAATGTTTTTCTGTTTTTATAATCTAGGCATCTTATAAACAGTAACATGAACAGTATTATTTTTTACTCTGTATCCGTCATTTTCTATAGTCCTAGATTCTGCAGATCTTCCTTCATATATGCCGAAAGTCTCCTCTGAAGTTCCTCATTCTGCGGAAGGCTTAAATCCGCATCAAGGGACAGAATCTCCGAAGCCGTTTCACTGGCAGCTTTCAGGATATCCGCATCCTGATAGATGTCCCCCAGTTTAAATTCCAGCAGACCACTCTGGCGGATTCCAAAAAGATCACCAGGACCGCGAAGCTTCAGATCCTCTCCTGCAATATAAAATCCATCATTGGATTTGTTCAGAATCTGCAGACGTTTAGAAATTTCCTTTGCACCATTTCCCTGCATAAAAATGCAATATGACTGATATTCCCCTCTACCGACACGCCCGCGAAGCTGATGAAGCTGTGCCAGCCCGAAACGCTCGGCATTCTCCACCATCATCACTGTAGCATTAGGCACATTCACTCCTACCTCAACTACAGTAGTAGATACCAAGATCTGAATTTCCCCTGCGGCAAAAGCCTCCATGATCACATTCTTCTCTTTCGCTTTCATCTTTCCATGAAGAGAAGCAATCTTTATATCCGGCGAAAAAACATTGCGAAGCTTCAGGGTATAATCCAGCACATTTTCCCCATCCATCCCTTCGCTCTCCTCCACCATTGGACAGATCACATAAACCTGCCGTCCCTGACGGATCTGCTTCTCCATAAAAGAATAAGCCTTCGGCCTGTAAGAAGTATCCACCACACAATTTTTAATGGGAAGTCTCTGCGCAGGAAGTTCATCAATTACTGAAATATCCAGATCCCCGTATATAATGATCGCCAGCGTCCTTGGAATCGGTGTAGCACTCATCACCAGCACATTAGGCGGGTTTCCCATAGTAGTCAGTGCTTCCCTCTGTTTCACACCAAAACGATGCTGCTCATCTGTAATAACCAGTCCAAGATTATTGTACTGCACTTTTTCCTGAATCAGCGCATGCGTTCCTATTACCAGGTTAGCCTCTTTTGACGCGATCAGCGCATATTTTTTCCTTTTCTCCTTCGCAGTACCTGATCCTGTCAGCAAAACCGGATGCCCAAAATCAATATTCTGTTCCTGCAGCAACTTCTCCATTGCCTGAAAATGCTGCCTTGCAAGAACCTCCGTAGGTGCCATAAGCACTGCCTGATATCCATTCTCCACAGTCATGATCATTGCGAGAAACGCAAGGATCGTCTTACCGCTTCCCACATCTCCCTGCACCAGTCTGGACATCAGGGCCTGGCCACTTAAATCCCTCTCAATCTCATGCCACACATTCAACTGCGCCTTTGTCAGATCATAGGGCAGACTTTCAATAATCTGCTCTGTCGTCCACACCGGATGCATGGGAAACGCATTCGGTGCTTCCTCCGTCTTCTCCTTCAAAGACTGCACAGCAAGAATAAAAAGAAGAAACTCGTCAAACACCAACCTTCTCCTTGCAGCTAACAGCTCCTGCATATTTTTGGGAAAATGAATCGCAGGAATCGCAAAATTCCTGTCTGCCAGGTGATACCTCTCCTTATACTCATCTGCCAGATACTCTGCCTGAAGCTTCTGCTCATCAAGCACCTGATGGATCAGCTTCACGATCGTCTTATTAGAAAGCCCCGCAGTCAGTCCATAAATCGGCTGAAGACTGTGCAGAATCTCCTCATAAGCCGCAGGCGTAAAAATTTCAGGGTGCTCCATCTGCAGCTTCCCCTGCTTCCTGACGACACGCCCCCGCAGAACAAACCTGCTGCCTTTCCTGACTGCAGAGCGCAGATACGGTGCATTAAACCACGTAACAGAAATTTTCCCCGTAAGATCTGCCACAGTGGTCGTGATCACCTGAAGATTCCGCACCTGATTCACATACACACCCGTTATAACCGCCACAGAAATCGCCACAACAGCTCCCTCTTCCAGAGACCGGATCTCAACAGGTTCCTCATACGCATCATAATTACGTGGATAATAACTCAGAAGAGATTCCATATCCGTAACTCCTATTTTCGCAAATAACTTTTCCGTTTTCTCCCCCACGCCCTTCAAAGTACGCAAAGATGTTGACATATACCACCGATTCCTTTCTACTACAATATAATTATGAATATCCCTTACAGCCAGTAAAAATTATCTATCTTATCCCTGCAAAAAATAACCAAATCAAGCAACCCTCATTCTTCAATCACAATAATCTGCCGACAATAAACTTCCACTATCCAAATCTCAGGCAGGAAAATATTTGTGTCAGGATGCATTTGCAGGTATCTCTTAGATGCCGAAACCGCATCCTGACACAAATATTTTCCTGCCGTCCCCTTTTATAACACGAAAACGGATATACCCGCCCTCAACAATGGCCTATACCCGTTTTCATCACATGAACTATTCGTTTATCTCTCTCAAAAACTCTATTATCCTACTCTACAGAAATAACATAATAATAAATCGGCTGTCCACCCGCATTCAGTTCCACATCACAATCCGGATAAGCCTCCTCCAGAGCCGTTGCCAGCTCCTCAGCTTCAGCCTCCTCAGTATCAGCACCATAATAAATACTGATCACCTCAGACTCATCGTCCACCATCTGGGCAACTGTCTCCTTGGCAACTTCCATGCGGTCCTTGCCAACAGCCAGGATTCCATGATCACCGATACCCATCATATCACCCTCATGGATCTCCTTATCATCAATCCTTGTATCACGCACAGCATACGTAATCTGTCCGGTCTTCACATGTTCGATTGCCTGAAGCATAGCCTCAGTATTCTCCGCACTGTTCTTCTCGGGCACATAACTGATCATGGCAGTAATTCCCTGCGGAATGGTCTTAGTCGGCACAACCACGATCTCTTTATCCTCAGTAAGATCCCTTGCCTGGTTTGCAGCAAGAACAATATTCTTATTGTTCGGGAAAATATAAATAGTCTTTGCATTTACTTTTGCAATGGCATTGAGCATATCCTCTGTACTCGGGTTCATTGTCTGACCGCCCTCGATCAGGTAATCCACACCCAGTTCCTTAAAGATCTCTGTCATTCCCTTTCCCACAGATACTGAAATAAAGCCTACTTCCTTCGGCGGCTGTGCTGCTTCTTCTTTTTCTTCCTGTTCTGCCTGCTCTTTCGCCATTTTCTCGGCATCCTTTATAAGCTTCTCCTGATGCTCCTCACGCATATTGTCGATCTTCATACGTGAAAGTGCACCAAAGGTAAGGGCTTTCTCAATAGCCTGTCCGGGATGATTGGTATGAACATGAACCTTCACGATCTCGTCATCTGCAACAAGCACAATAGAATCACCAAGGGACATCAGGAATTTCTTAAATTCATGCTCTGTCTCCTCGGACATCGGCTGGTTCAGAAGAATAATAAACTCTGTACAATAACCAAATTTAATATCAGCCTCTGTCTGTGCATCGATCTTAGTCACAGCAGGACCTTTTGCCTTGTCAAACTGTGTATAATCAATCTCTTTGCCAAGGAAACCATCATATGCACCATGGTATACTTCCAGAAGTCCCTGTCCACCGGAATCCACTACTCCTGCTTCTTTCAGAACCGGCAGCATCTCCGGTGTCTTTGCCAGAGTTTCCTCCGCATGAGCGATCACGCTCTGGAAAAATGTATCCAGATCCTCTGCTGTCTCCGCAAGCTCTACAGCCTTGGCAGCAGCCTCTCTTGCAACAGTAAGGATTGTTCCTTCCTTCGGTTTCATGACTGCCTTATATGCAGTCTCCACACCTTTCTCCATGGCTGCCGCGATATCAATGGCATCCAGTTCCTTACTGTTCTTAACACTTCTGGTAAAGCCACGCAGAAGCTGAGAAAGAATAACACCTGAGTTACCTCTTGCACCGCGCAGGGAACCGGAAGAAATCGCCTTGGCCAGTGACTCCATGTCAGGCTCTCCCAGAGAACCTACTTCTGCTGCTGCTGCCATGATCGTCATTGTCATATTGGTTCCTGTATCTCCATCCGGTACCGGAAATACGTTCAGTTCGTTGATCCATTCTTTTTTAGCTTCCAGATTCTTGGCTCCTGCAAGAAACATCCTGGAAAGTATTCTGGCATCTATGGTTTTGTTATTCACCACAAGTTCCTCCTCTATCCTAATCAATTGCGCGTACACCTTCTACATAAATATCGATCTTATCGATCTCCATTCCTGTAAAGGCCTCGACTTTATATTTGACATTGCTGACAAGGTTGTCTGCAATTGTACTTATATTCACGCCATATGCCACAATAACATGGAAATTCAGGCGGATTTTATTGTCCTCTGTAATTCTGACGCTGATGCCATGTTTCAGGCTGTTCTTTCCAAGAAGCTTTACCAGTCCGTCCTTCATACTGACTGCAGCCATGCCTACGATACCAAAACATTCTACAGCAACGCTTCCTGCGTAGGTTGCGATTACATCTGTGTCAATTATGATCTGACCTAATCCGGAATCTATACGTCCATTCATATGGTTACCTCCAATGCTCATTATTGTATGTAAGTGTATTATAACCTCTTTTCACAGAAAAAGAAATATAATTTTTGAGTTTTTTCCTTTTTTTGCTTGCAAAAGCACAATTCATCTGTTACAATGTAATCTGTTGAACACAAGGTTACTGTTCAGACGCTATGCACACAGCACGACAGTAACAATAAAGCGTCAAGGAGGTGCTATCATGGCTAAATGTGCAATCTGTGAGAAAGCTGCTCATTTCGGAAATAATGTAAGTCATTCACATAGAAGATCCAATAAAATGTGGAAATCTAACGTAAAATCCGTTAAAATCAAGACTGCTGAGGGTGGAGCTAGAAAGACATATGTATGTACTTCTTGCTTAAGATCCGGTAAAGTAGAAAGAGCATAATAACACCATTACCCCTGTTGCAACAGGGGTATTTTTTTGTAAAAAAGACTGTCCCTCTGTTCAGATATTCTTTACCGAATATTCTGCCTGAGCTGACAGTCTTTTTTTATTTCATATGTCAAACGGGATATTCGCAATCTTCTGTAAAGTTAATGACAGAAAAGATGATATCCCAACAACAGGAAAACTCCGGCCGAAACCACCAGAACCACATTTTCTGCGATCAGCATCCCGATTATCATCCCAATCCCTATGAAAAACAGCATAAAGCCGAACAGCTTTTCCAATTCTTCTGCACCTTTTTCATCGGTTTGCTATAGTCTATGCAAAAATTATTTTTCTGATTCGCCGACAGATTCTTCATCATCTTTTCCGGAGGTAAAACGGTCTACAAAATCCGGAACCATATCAAGGATCTTGGTGAGACCATCCTGATTTTTCACATTGACCAGCTTTGTTGTTCCATTCTGGATCACAAGCACTGCACAGGGAGTCATCTTTCCTGCCATTCCGCCACCGCCATTATCCTTCTTCTCTCCTGAAAAAGCACCGGCACCTACACCGAAAGATACATCCATCAGAGGAAGAATGATCGTATCGCCTACATGGATTGCCTCTCCTACCACTGTTTTCGCAGAAATAAAACTGTCCATTCCCTTGAATAATGAATTTACGGTTTCTTTAAAATTGTTTTCATTTGCCATGGTCATGCCCTCCTGGTTTTCCAACGTTTTATAACGTATTTTATATTTTTATTGAAATAAATACTCACTGCTGCCCGCACAGGAACAAATCCGTAGATCCTGCCTTTTGCCCTGATGTTTCCATACAGATAATTCTCACTGTCAAAACGGGGATTGATCTGTATACAGTTTTTGTGAAATGGAATTGTCATCCCAAGTACAGCAAGTGCCGCACCTGTCAGCGCCGGATCTTCAAAAGAAAAAGTAACCTGCCCTTCTATCCTTGTAGGAAAAATATGCTTAAGCAAAAATTTTCCATGTTTCCATACAAGTTTTCTGGCAGCTGTCACTCTGGGATGTTCTATAAACGCCTTCCACCAGGACACATTCTTCTTAATCTTCCCGAATGTCCTGCGGATATTTTGCAGTTTTGTACGAATCGACTGAAATATATTTCGGATCCGGTCATAGATCCTTTTTATAAAAAACTGCCTCTTCTTTAGACTATTCCGATCTGTATCATCTGCATTCAGTTCCTGCTGTCCGGATATCTGACTGTTTCTGATCCTCTCTGTATCAGCAGATGTACCTGAAGCTGAATTTCTGTCTGTTTTCAGATCCTCAGTCTCCATATTCTCTGATTTCGGATGATCAACCACTGATTTTTTATGCTCTTCTTCCCTGTTTCCGTCTATGCCGGATACAGATACCTTTTCTGCGCCGGATTTCTTTGTTACAGTCCTCTTCTCCTGCCGTTTTTTCAACAACTTGTCTACGGGAATTCCAAACAGATGAAAGGATATCTCCATCTGCTGATCTTTCCATTCCGCTCTCAGCGAAATCCCATGAAACAGCCAGCTTACGATACCCTCTCCCTCTGTCTGTTTCCAGCCACCTTCTGCCTTGACAGCTGATGCCTTATATCTTACAGGACAGAACAGTACAAGAAGAACTGCCAGTAAAAGAAGGCCCAGCAGAATTCCCAGGATGATCAGTATAAATTTAAGGATCAGCCATAAAATATGTAACATATTCTCACCTGTTTTCTATATATTCAGCTGTTGCGAAGGTTCCCGTTTCCCTGTACATTTCATCGATCAGACTTCGCACCATCTCCAGGGCTTCCTCTTTGCCCTTCGCCATTCCTATGATCTTCGGACAGATTCCATAAAAGCTCTTCTGTATCAGCATTACTGCAGGAATAATATCCATCAGATTCACAGGATTCTCTGACAGAGTAAGGAGATAAATGCCCAGAACCGGTTTTCCGCTGTTCAGTTTCTTTTTTATCTTCTCAGGATCCTTTACAGATTCCCCTGCAAGAAAATTCTCCTGCCATTTCAGCATCTTACACCCTCTCCCGTTTCTATAACACTTCAGTTACAGTATTTCCATTTTCTCCAAAATTTAAACCGGGCTGCGTTGCAAAAAAACACAGCCCTGTTCTCTCGTTAATAATACTTATGCTGTTTTCCCCAAAGTCCATTGCTTCTCATCTCCAGATATTCCTGATAAGCACGCTCTACGATCTGCTTCTCGTTTGAAAACCTCAGCAGATGATAGATCTCATGAAATTTATAATATCCGGAATCTACAAAAAACTCCTCTCTCTGGGGCTTACTATGATAATTATCCGCAGTCATAAGATACCAGTGTACCTCTTTGAAAACCACGTCCTCCGGAACGGTAAAGTTATATTGGCTCTTTCCGATGTATTTCACAATGGTCGCACGCACTCCAGCCTCTTCCATCACTTCCCGCAATGCTGTCTGTTCATGCGTTTCGCCTGGTTTCACTGTTCCTTTCGGCAATACCCAGCCCTCATAACGGTTCCTGTAAGATTTATACAAAGTAAGAATCTTACCCCGATGAATTACCACACCGCCACAGCTCGTTGCTTCTATCATAATGCAATCCCTCCTGTTTTGCGTGGTATTATAAACTGAGTATAGTATATCTCTTTTTTTCCAAACCCGCAAGCTATAAATAGCATTTCATAACATATTACCGATTAATTAGTTACTGTTCACTCCGTTCACAGTAACGTAGCCAAAATTCATTCCAGATTGCCTG
>ENA-OWZL01000308-OWZL01000308.1-human-gut-metagenome-genome-assembly--contig:-NODE-308-length-11840-cov-4.95418_pt1 | contig 11840 bp, 10 predicted proteins | sample MGYA00249257_ERZ652109 | MGnify/ENA primary metagenome ERZ652109 (study PRJEB26925, sample SAMN05827267) | human gut metagenome | biome: ENVO:2100002; feature: ENVO:00000062; material: ENVO:00002003...
CGCCTTCAGCATGACGGGATATACCCGTAAATTCGTGGAACTGTACCCAAAGTGCTGTTAAGCACCGCTGTTACGCTGAAAAGAAAACGCAACAGGAAAGGACGCTGACCAACAGATGGCCCCTTCTCGTTCATCTGGTTAATCACACCAGCGCCCTTACCTGTTGTGCCTCCCCGTTCCCTAATACACAGACGGGGACACTCTGCGGTCGATTTTTTTGACGGGGGACGACTCATACCCCGTGGCATCTGGTTTCTTAGGCCGCTACCATCATCAGATCATCGTTTGCATTTACTTTAATGGTCAGTTTATAAACCGCCGCAAAGTCGCTAACCATGACGAAAACCCTGAAAAAAACGCCCACCCGAAGATGGGCAAACTGGAAGCTCGTAACGCACTTCGGCGTTGCCACTTAGGCGCATGGTCAACCTGGCAACTCGGTGGTTTGTCTGGGAGGACTAGGCCCAGCCATGCTTACCGCCGCGCCTGTCGCGGCTAACAGCTAAATCGCTCTATAAATCACGATTCATTGAGGCGATATTACACTAATAAATTTATTAGAGCAATACACCCAAAACGTCATGAGCTACACCTCGAGTGTCCCCCTTACAAGACACAGAACGTCTGGCAAAAAGAGGTTCCACTCTGAAGCCACTGTCATGATAAAGCTCTCTGATGTTTGGCGCGCCACTGTTAGTAATGAGAACCTTTGCACCTCGACGATGAGCATCCGTCAACAGAGACACCAGGCGTTTTTGCTCTTCAAACTTAAAGTCATGACCGGAATAGTTCGTGAATCCCTCTGTATTTGGAAGCGGTTCATACGGCGGATCGCAAAAGATGACATCTCCTTCTCCGGCAGCTTCAATCACCGCTGCAAAATCACCGCATACAAACTCAGACCGCCCTTCCGCACCGAGGAAGGCTTCCATCTCCTGTAATGGGAAATACGGAGTTTTATACTTCCCATAACCGACATTGAACTCACCGGCCTGGTTGTAACGCGTCAATCCGTTAAAACAATGTCGGTTCAGGAACAAAAACGCCGCTGCGCGATGTAAATCATCATAGACTTGTTTGTTAAACGCATTCCGTACTGCCAGGTATCCTTCCTGTGTGTTGTAGTCCTGGAAGAAACGATGTGCCAGAGTGATAAGTGAATGCGCCTCGCGTTGCAGAGTCTTGTAAAAGTTAATCAGGTCAGCATTCACATCATTTAGCAGATTTTCCTGGTATCCGGCATTCATGAAGACAGCTCCGCCACCAACGAAAGGTTCAATCAGGCGCTTCCCTTCTGGCAAATAGCGAAAGATTTGTTCCAGAACGCCAAATTTTCCACCAGCCCATTTGAATATGGACCGTTCGAATTCTGCCGCTGGTTTAACTTTTCGCTCTTTTGTTTCACTTCCTTCTTTCTGCCGACATACGGCCTTAGTAATCCGATCGCCAATCCAGCGCATTACTGGTATTGCCATACTATTGCCGATCGCTTTGTAACGCGGTCCGTCAGCTGCAAGCATCGCGGCCTCTTCTTCGCTTAAATCTGGATAGTGATTGCGAAGATATGCCAGTTCATCTGAATTAACTTTTTTACGCTTTTCCGTCGGGATCAACGTATGCCCATCAGGAAAACCTTGCAGCCTTTCACATTCGACAGGGGTAAGACGGCGGACAGCTACTTCTGCGTTTCTTACTTCATAGCAAACAGCTGTTGGATTTTTAGCCATTAGAGATGGTGAAGTATTCTTAGTTGCAGCATGTTGTGTACCGCTCATACGCTCAGGAAAAGCCAATGTAACAAGATGCTCATGGCTTTCTTGCTCACGTGCCCGCAATGTACCATGCCCTTCTGACCAAAAACCTGCTCCTGTGCTGCTAAAAACGGCAAGGTCAGTGGCATCTTTAAAATCTCTTGCCTTTACTGTCGATGCGGTTTCATCGTCAATATATTCCCCAAATGCTGCCATCCTGAAAGCGTTTACGGCTTTCGTCGATTTCATACCGGGTGGCATGTCAGCGTGTAGGCATGGATTTAGGCTTTCGCCACTGATTGCAGCGCCATTTGCAATAATGGCGGAAGCGATTTCCTTCTTTTTTCGGCTCGGCGCAATATTCCGGCGCACGCCTTCGAACTCAAAAAGTACCGTTGCGGGATCGAGGTCTGTTCGAGCACTTGCGACAACAAACACGCGTCGGCGTCGTTGTGCCACTCCGAAGTATTGGGCATCAAGGATTCTCCAGGCCACCTTTCGCTGCGGTCCATAAATACAACCACACTGCGGCCACTTTGGAGCATGGCAACCGGTTTTGCCATCCCACCGCCAGAACGCGTTACTTTTTCCTGATTCAGGTCGATCACCTGGTTCAAATGGCGCATCTTCTCCAGCCAATCCGGCAAGGAAACATCCGAAGGCGTTATCTGCCGATGACAGGACTCCTGGGACATTTTCCCAGACGATAACTGTCGGTTTGAGGAAGGACTCAGACCGTTTGTCGTCAATTGCATTTGCAAGCTCCACATACTTCAAAGTTAGCGCGCCGCGTTCATCATCAAGCCCACCACGTAAGCCCGCGATACTGAATGCCTGACAAGGCGTACCCCCGACGAGCACATCAGGGGATTCGATTTCCCCAGCCAGGACTTTTTTGGCAAGTTTTGTCATGTCGCCAAGGTTGGCGACATGGGGCCAGCGGTGCGCAAGAACGGCAGATGGAAAAGGCTCGATTTCAGCAAACCACGCCGGACGCATACCCAACGGTTCCCAGGCAATACTCGCGGCTTCAATTCCACTGCAAACAGATCCATAGCACAGCTCTTTCACTGCTTAGCCTCTCCACCAAGGGCATTTACCAGAGCATCAACCAGGCACGAAATTTCACTGGTCAACAGGAAGAAATCTGCGTCCAGTCGCTGCGCAACATCTTCACTATCAATATCAGAGTTCTGCTCAAGCAATTCATCCGCAAATTTGACGCTGGTAAGGCTGAAGTTATGGTCCAGTGTAAATTTAATGCGGTTCTGCCAGTCGAGTGCCAACTTAGTAACGAGCTTGCCAGCTTCCAGGTGTGTGGAAATTTCATCGCTTCCCAAATCCTGCTTTTTCACTCGGGCAATACCGCCATCCTCAAGCACTGCCTTAAGTTCTGCCGCATCCCCCATTTGAAATCCCTGTGGAGCACTACCATCACGTACCCAGTCGGTCAGCGTTAATTCAATGGGATTTTCAACACTTAGGGGAACAACAGGAAGAGAACCCAGAGATTTACGCATAAGCGCGAGCATATCCTCTGCCTGCCGCGCGCTGGCATTGATATAGATACGTTTAGTTGAACCGTCGTAGATCGCCTGGATAACAGAAAACTTTGAAAAAGCCCGTGGCAGAAGAGAATGCAGAACTTCGTCTTTCAGGGAGTCCTTCTCTGTTTTCTTCAGTTTACGCGCTTGTTCTTGCTCGAGTTTTTCAATTTTTTCTTGAATAGCTCGCTGGATAACCGGCGGGGGAAGGATTTTTGTTTCGCGCTTTGCTTCAACAAGGATAAAACCATTTCCATGCATAGCGATAACTTCGGAATTATCACCAAATGGAGATACAAAACCGAACTTGGCCATATCCTGACTACCGCATGGCGTGAAAAGGATCATTTTCTTTTTATCTTCTAAGTCGGTCAGATCCGCTTCACGAGAAAGTTTATAAATAGTAATGTTTTTCCAGTGCTTAAACATGTTGTAACCCTTGAATATCAACCACAGAAATCTCGTTTTTGTAGAAAAAGGCCAGGTTGAGGCACCCCCTAGTTTGAGCGTATGAGCTGGGACCAATTTCGGTCTTCCAGACAAATGGCTTCAAATCCGTACGGCGAAGCATAAAAACGCGATTTGTTCCGCTCTGATTCCCAATGAGGCAAAAGCCTTCTTTCACCTTGATAGCCTGCAAGTTGTCGAGTTCACCGCTGGTTACACGGCTATCGAACTCTTTGCGGCTTATTAGCTCCATCTGCATCTGACGACTCCAAACAAATACCCATTGAAGGGCGATGGCTGAATGGTACCGAAAACACGACATAAAAAACAATATTTATTAGAGCAATCATGCAATAGTTAACACCATATAGACCACAAGTAACCTAAGTTAAAATAACGAAAACCAGAGCAAATAATTGGTGATGACGTGGCAAGTATTGCAACAAAAGACAGCATTTGTTCGGGGCACGGAGGATTCCCATCCAGGCCTCCTGTAGAGAGTGAACCACTACTTAAAGTCAACGGAGTCGAAGTGTTAGTTGATGGTAAGCAATATGCACAGCATACCGATGGAAACAGTACGCACGGTGGGCAAGCTATATCAACCAGGGCATGGTTTACCGTCAATGGTAAAGGGATCGTATGCGTTGGTGACCCTGTTTCATGCGGATCTACCGTAGCGTCCGGAGACGGCCTGGTTCAGGTAAGTTAGGAGATATCATGCTGGAAAAAGACTACCAGTTATCCGCATATAAAAAATTGGCCGCCGCCGGTGGGATGAAAACACCTGGTGCCATAACATCGGCACGAAACAGTGCTAACACAGCAAAACTGCTTGCAGAAGAATTGACCGGATTAATTCTGGATACAATTGTCTATCCCGACACTATTACCAGCTATGTTTCAACGATCAGAACAACCACAACCGGCTTAACGAACATTGGAGAACTGGCAACTAAGCACGCGGACCTGTTGGCTGGTTATGCAGATCTGTCAATGCTGCTTCAACTCGATATTGGTTGGGATGTTTACTGCCGTGCTAATGAGCGAGAAGTTTCAGAACTGCCGATCTCTATTGCCATTGGTGATGTGAATATTACTAAATCGCTTGAGGACGCTGTTAACGCGCTTAATACATCAAGTTTAGTCGCTGCTATGGGGGAGATTAACCAGACCCTTAACACTGGCTCAGGAAGCTCGTCAGGCTCTGGTTCAGGCGGCGGCACTGCCACTCCCCCACCAGCACTAACAGAAGAGCAAATTGAATCTCTGAAAGTAGCAACTGAACAGTTTGGGGTTGTTTTCAACCAGACAACAGCGCCCACAACTGCGTTACAACAGCAGTATGAACGAGCGAAGGAAAGCGCCAACGTAGCCATAACTGCTTATAACCATGCTATCGGTACCGCGCTTGCGGAAGCATCAGCAAATAAGACCAGCACATCCAGCGCAGTCGCCGCTTTGGTTCCTGATTCTGTTCTTGATGAATTAAACAAAGCGGCACAGTAACAAAGGACTTCATTGATAATTTTTCTTCAGGAGGAAGACATGTCATTCTTTTCTACGTTAAAAACAGCTTTGTCTTTGAAGGAGAAACTTGCTGCTACTGGTGTTCTTGTTCTGATTTGCGCACTTGTTGGTGCTGGGTTTGCATGGGAACGTCATCAGCTAAAGCAAGCCATGGAGAAAATTGGCAGTCTTGATCAGGCTGTTAAGGAACGTGATAAGTCAATAATGGATCTTAACCAGACCATTGAGACGATGAACAAAGCAGAGCAACATTTTCACAGCCAGGAAGTGAAAAATGAATCAGAACAAGCCAAGTATGCTGACAGGCAAATGGAACGAAAAGCTGAAGTTCAGAAACAGCTGGTTGCGGCGGGTAATGTTCGCCAGCGTATTCCTGCTGACACTCAGCGGTTGCTCCGGGAGTCGATCAGCGAATTTAACGCCGACGCCGACAAAGGTTAACCACCCTGCCCCCAAAAGTGCATTTATGTGCAGGATGCCAGAGTTTAGCAGTGAATATTTTGATGATCTGCCAGCGTATATCCTCGATACAGAAACGATGCTGATGGGGATTAACAGGAAGAATCGCAACGTTAATGATTACAACCGAGCTATTAGCGGTAACTAAAAGGGATTTTTATGTCTGATAAAGTAACAGTAAAGCAAACTATCAACAAAGCGACTTCAATCTACAAAATTGAGCAAATCACTGTTGGCAAGCCAGGATCTGAACAATACCGTCGTGCTTTCGAGCTTGCCGATCAGCTTGGTTTAAAACACCCGGATTGCATTGAGCATGTATTTCCGACCTATGCTGATGAGCAATGTACTCATGTTCTTACCGAAGAGGATTTTTTCAGCACTGAAGAACGAGAAGGAGTTGATCGCTGCATTGGTGTGATTTGCTCTTCAGTGAGTTATGAGTTATTCCCTAATGTCCATGAAGATGGTGGTGTTGGATACCAATTCCTGTATGAAGGCGATGAGCTTAAATGTTATGAACATGGTCTTCTTATCGAAAGCGTAGAATAATATGACTTCCTTCCAACCGGCTTTGTTGGCCGGTTTATTCAACTTATCCACAGCATAGATCCAATAAACAGATCCTAAAGAGAACCTAGGAAGATCCAAAGAAGATCCCGGATCGCTGTAAGCCGCGTCATTACTGGCCTGAAATGGGATCAACATTGACTATACGCGATTTTATGTTGACTGTGCACGATTTATTGTTGACTGCACGCGATTTATTGTTGACTATACGCGACAGAAACATTGACTGTACGCGATTTTAGAGTCTGAATATTCACAGCTGTTGATAACAGCCATCCAAATTGACGTCAGGCCGCGCCACACATGGAGAAACCGTGATGCCGGAAGAAAGTAAAGGCTTCCTTAGCGTTGAAGAAGTTGCAGGAAATACAGGAGAAATCCACAGCCTGAAGCCCAATAACAACAGCACTATACAACCCATCGCTTTGTTGCGCTTAGGTGTGTTTGTGCCAACCTTAAAATCTACCAATGTGGCGCTACGTCGCGGATCGTCAGTTACAACAAACACAACGAACGCAACTGAAGAACTATCAAGCCTCAAAATTGTTGAGCAGGAAGGCTATGAGGGAATTGAAATTCATGGTCCACGCCTGGATATGGATACTGATTTTAAGGTGTGGGTGGGCATAACCTCCGCGTTGTTTGACTACGCACCTGATGATGACGGCATAATCACCCTGCCATTCTCCGAGTTTGCCGATCGATGCGGCTATCCACGTAAGCGCCTTTCAAAGGCGTTCCGTAAAAGTATTGATGACTCTCTGACACGCATTCAGCAGACAGTTGTCAAATTCCGCTTCCCGGCGGCAAAAGGTCATCTCAATAACATTAACGTCAACTTGTTGGCATATAGCAGCCTGAATACCGAGCTTGATGTTATCGAGATCCAGCCGCAGAAACAGCTATCTGAACTTTACTATGTTGACTATAAGCGAATCCTGAAGCTGAAGATGCTGGATAAACTAGGGCGCAAAGAGACGGCCAAGGTACTGTATACATTCTTTGAGGCTCTACCCGCCAACCCGGCACCTGTCAGCATTGAGCGCCTTAGAGCGAGGCTTAATCTCAAATCATCCGTTAGCGTGCAAAATAGCGTTATCAGAAAAGCCATGAAAGATTTGGAAGCTATTGAATATCTTAAATTTTCAGAGATAAAAAACGGCAGGAAAATCGGCTTCCAGATCCATAAGCGCAATCCATAATATTGACTATATGCGATAGCGAGAAGTTGACTATAGGCGACATTCGTTGACGCTGGTGGATTTTTGCTGGCGTCAATATTCTGCAAGTCGCTATTGAGATGGCTTTTAGGGGCATTTCATCGCGTATAGTCAACGTTTCTCCCGACAATATCTTACATAGTCGATCTTTGGTGGAGTTAAATCGACTACAGTCAACTTTTGACTGTAGTCACATCGCGCATAGTCAACTATTCACATTAACCTTCGCGCATAGTCAACATTTGCGCGGTTCTCATCAAGCAGTGGTATTGATATGCAAGAAGAGAAACAACACTACCTCTACGTTCTGGTGCCAGAGAACGGAGATACTTTTAAAATCGGCATTTCATGTGGTCCATTGGCACGGTTTAAAGGGCTACAAGTGAGTCCCGATTTTGCGCTTTCACGGGTCTATCGTGGTACGCGTTTGGCAATGGTTAATCTTGAGCGGGCTTTACACGCAACCTTTTTCCCCTGGAATGCGCCGTGGGAGAAAAGCGTCGGTGGCGGGCATACTGAATGGTTTACACGAGAGTGTCTTGATAAGGTTTTGGCTCATATCGAATATCTAAATGATATGTGGGGAGGGATTCTCGAGCGCATTAAGTCGAATGATTTACTTCAGCGTCCAGTAGATGCTGCTTGCTCTTTCGAAAAAGAGCTGGATGTTACTTCTATCGTGACTTTCAAAGATGACGCAGGAATGAGGGACGTGGCTTATGTCTCCATATCTGGCTATGAACCGGACGCGATCCGCGCTCAATGTGAATTGCTGAAAGCAATGTTTATGCTTCGGACTAAATATCCCTGGGATACAGGGCGGGTGTGCTTCCCTATGGAAGAGTTAACCGCCACCATTGATTCCCAGCTTTACCACGATAATCCAGAGAAGTTTTTTAGCCTTTTAGCCGGTAATGGGCTTAACTGTGTGTCCGGGCTGGGGCGAAGTAGAATCCAACATGCCTCGCTCTTCGGTCCCTTCTTTTACGATCGACACGGGTACTTTGAGGCTGAACTTCCGGCGCTTACGCGTGCTATAGATACTATCGATTTCGAACGATTATTCGCTGCTCTTAGCAAATAACACTGATGCCCCTGAACGGGGCTTTTTTGTGCCCTCCTTGTAACTCTCAATCGTGCAAAATGAACCAAACATGCAGAGAATGCTATGTACAAGCATCTACGCATACATTATTATTTTATGCAGCATTTTTAATTAAATTCAAAAATACAGCATAAAGGATGACTTTCGATGAGTGATTCCAGCCAGCTTCACAAGGTTGCTCAAAGAGCAAATAGAATGCTCAATGTTCTGACTGAACAAGTACAGTTGCAAAAGGATGAGCTACACGCGAACGAGTTTTACCAGGTCTATGCGAAAGCGGCACTGGCAAAATTGCCTCTACTGACTCGTGCGAACGTTGACTATGCCGTAAGTGAAATGGAAGAAAAGGGTTATGTTTTCGATAAACGCCCTGCTGGCTCTTCAATGAAATATGCGATGTCAATTCAGAACATCATTGACATATATGAACATCGCGGAGTGCCAAAATACCGGGATCGCTACAGCGAAGCGTATGTGATTTTCATCTCCAATCTTAAAGGCGGTGTGTCAAAAACTGTATCGACGGTTTCTCTGGCGCATGCAATGCGTGCTCATCCTCATCTTCTGATGGAAGATTTAAGGATTCTGGTTATTGACCTTGATCCGCAATCTTCAGCAACGATGTTTTTAAGCCATAAACACTCTATTGGTATCGTAAACGCAACATCTGCACAGGCTATGTTGCAGAATGTAAGCCGTGAAGAGCTGTTAGAGGAGTTTATTGTTCCTTCTGTTGTACCTGGGGTTGACGTTATGCCTGCGTCGATTGACGATGCCTTTATTGCATCCGATTGGAGAGAGCTGTGCAATGAGCATCTACCGGGTCAGAACATCCATGCAGTCCTGAAAGAAAATGTGATTGATAAGCTGAAGAGCGATTATGACTTTATCCTCGTTGATAGTGGTCCTCACCTTGACGCCTTCCTGAAAAATGCTTTGGCCTCGGCCAATATACTGTTTACACCTCTGCCGCCTGCAACGGTTGATTTCCACTCATCGCTTAAATACGTTGCCCGCCTTCCTGAGTTGGTGAAACTCATTTCGGATGAAGGCTGCGAGTGTCAGCTTGCAACTAACATTGGTTTTATGTCCAAGTTGAGTAACAAGGCAGACCATAAGTATTGCCATAGCCTGGCTAAAGAAGTGTTCGGTGGGGATATGCTTGATGTTGTCCTCCCTCGCCTTGACGGTTTTGAACGCTGCGGCGAGTCTTTTGACACTGTTATTTCAGCTAACCCGGCAACGTATGTTGGTAGTGCTGATGCATTGAAGAACGCGCGAATTGCTGCGGAAGATTTTGCTAAAGCAGTTTTTGACCGTATTGAATTTATCAGATCTAACTGAGGAGTAAGAAACCCCCATGTCAAAGAAAAACAGACCAACAATTGGGCGAACCCTTAATCCTTCAATATTAAGCGGATTTGATAGTTCTTCAGCCTCTGGCGATCGAGTCGAGCAGGTATTCAAGTTATCAACTGGTCGCCAGGCCACATTTATTGAAGAGGTAATACCTCCGAACCAGGTAGAAAGCGATACCTTTGTTGATCAGCATAACAACGGGCGTGACCAGGCATCTCTTACGCCAAAATCATTAAAAAGTATCCGAAGCACTATTAAGCATCAGCAATTTTACCCTGCAATAGGTGTTAGACGGGCTACAGGGAAAATTGAAATTTTGGATGGTTCCCGGCGTCGAGCTTCTGCCATCTTAGAGAACGTAGGGTTGCGGGTTTTAGTCACGGACCAGGAGATCAGCGTTCAGGAAGCGCAAAATTTAGCGAAAGACGTTCAGACAGCATTGCAGCACAGCATTCGAGAAATAGGTCTGCGTTTGATGCGAATGAAAAATGATGGGATGAGTCAGAAGGATATTGCAGCCAAAGAAGGGCTGTCTCAGGCGAAGGTCACGCGTGCTCTCCAGGCAGCGAGTGCTCCGGAAGAATTAGTCGCCCTTTTCCCTGTGCAGTCGGAATTAACCTTTTCGGACTACAAAACGCTTTGTGCTGTTGGCGACGAAATGGGGAACAAGAATTTAGAGTTTGATCAGCTTATTCAAAACATATCCCCGGAAATAAACGACATCTTATCCATTGAAGAAATGGCCGAAGATGAAGTTAAAAATAAAATCCTGCGCTTGATAACAAAGGAAGCCTCACTACTCACGGATAAAGGTTCTAAAGATAAGTCCGTAGTTACTGAATTATGGAAATTTGAGGACAAGGATCGCTTTGCAAGGAAGCGCGTGAAAGGCCGTGCATTTTCTTATGAGTTTAATCGACTTTCAAAAGAGCTACAGGAAGAACTCGACAGGATGATTGGGCATATCCTTAGAAAGAGCCTCGATAAAAAGCCGAAGCCTTAAACTTTCGCCATTCAAATTTCACTATTAACCTACTGTTTTTAAAGTAAATCCCTCTAAAATTTCAAGGTGAAATCGCCACGATTTCACCTTGGATTTTACCTTCCTCCCCTACTCCCGAAAAAAATAAAAAAATTGCTTGTCACGAGAAAGTCAACAAGTGACTTTCAATAAAATCTCTTCCGAAAAGGGATTCACACAAGTGCCTTGTGTTTAAGGAAGAGTAAATTGAGTAACTTACGCGAATACCAGAATCGTATTGCAGATATCGCAAAACGCTCTAAAGCTGTGCTTGGCTGGGCAAGCACTGCGCAGTTCGGTACTGATAACCAATTCATTAAAGATGATGCCGCGCGTGCCGCATCTATCCTTGAAGCTGCACGTAAAGACCCGGTTTTTGCGGGTATCTCTGATAATGCCACCGCTCAAATCGCTACAGCGTGGGCAAGTGCACTGGCTGACTACGCCGCAGCACATAAATCTATGCCGCGTCCGGAAATTCTGGCCTCCTGCCACCAGACGCTGGAAAACTGCCTGATTGAGTCCACCCGCAATAGCATGGATGCCACTAATAAAGCGATGCTGGAATCCGTCGCAGCAGAGATGATGAGCGTTTCTGACGGTGTTATGCGTCTGCCTTTATTCCTCGCGATGATCCTGCCTGTTCAGTTGGGGGCAGCTACCGCTGATGCGTGTACCTTCATTCCGGTTACGCGTGACCAGTCCGACATCTATGAAGTCTTTAACGTGGCAGGTTCCTCTTTTGGTTCTTATGCTGCTGGTGATGTTCTGGACATGCAATCCGTCGGTGTGCTGTCTCTTATACACATCTCCGAGCCCACGAGACTCGACGTC
>ENA-OWZL01000315-OWZL01000315.1-human-gut-metagenome-genome-assembly--contig:-NODE-315-length-11268-cov-9.28913_pt1 | contig 11268 bp, 16 predicted proteins | sample MGYA00249257_ERZ652109 | MGnify/ENA primary metagenome ERZ652109 (study PRJEB26925, sample SAMN05827267) | human gut metagenome | biome: ENVO:2100002; feature: ENVO:00000062; material: ENVO:00002003...
TTTACGCTCAATACATCGGTTTCTTCATCTGACCTTGACGGTCATATTCAGTTGTGGCAGATTGCAGATAGCCTACAATCAGAGGGCATATACTAAATGCTACCCAAACATTTTCTTATCAGTCTACATCCATGTGAATACAAAGACAGCTTTTTCTTTTTTCCAATATCTACATACCAGCCTTTTTGTCTTTGCTTATCCACAGCAACCAAGATTACTGTTGTTTGTGTACAAGTTTCAAATACTTCTTCAGAAACAATCATATTCATTCCATGATTCTTAACAAAAATTTTGGTTTCTTCTGATATTTCATCCATGTATGCAAAAATAATCAAACAAGAATTACCTGTTTTTTTCGTATTTATATGGTCAAGCTGCCTTTTGAGTAAATTTTTTATATCCTTTGCTTCTGAAACACTGACATAATAAGAAATGAAATCCTTTAATGGTGAAAACTTCTTTCTAAAAAGCAAGCCATCCGCCTGTGCTTCAAATTTGTAATTCAAGAATTTTTGTTTAATGCTATTTGCGTCTGATAATGCAATTTCACATAATTCTTGATTTTCATATTTCTTATACATCTTTGTTGCTTCATAATGTATCACATAAGCAACATTTTTATAGATTAGTACAACTGCAAGCATTCCAGTTATTATCCATCCCACAAGTACTGCTAATCCAAATTCTTGTTTTCCCTTACTCAGAAGTATAAAACAAAATACCAATAAGATAATAGCTATCAATGCTGACACTATTCCAAGTATAAAACAGTTTTTCCTTTTTCTGATTGTTTTCTCATCCCATTCATAATCTGCATTAGATGAAGTTGCTTTCTTTTTTTTAATCAATTTATTGCCCATAACAGCACCTCAAATTCAAATTTGTTACTCACCAGAAAATTTATAACAGTCTGGAAAAGTTGTTTGGTTTATTAACTTTTTAGCTTTACCAATATATATTCCTCTCACAACAATAAACGGTAATAAATTTACTTCCTTTAATAGAATACCTGTTGATATTGACAATGCAAAAACTTTTTTCATTTCCATTAGAAATTTTAGCTTATCGTCGGGAATATTGATAATTGAGATATTTCCCCATTCAGCGGGTTTTTCTTCTAACATTTCACAACCATTTTCTATCCATAATACAAAGTTAAACCACTCATCCGGTTCAGCTGTACCTATTGCACCAGCATCAAGAAAACCACATACACAAGCATCTTTCTCAGCCTTGATAACCAATTCTCTATCACCATTATCATTTCCTATACTTAAATAATTCGGAGCATATTTTGCAAATTCATTTACCTTGTACATTTCAACAATACTATCCGTATCGTATAACACACATAAATTGAGAACCATTCCATTAGTTTCTCTTAAAAATTGCTTATATACTTCTGGAATTTCTCCTAAAATATTATTTTCAGAAAAGTTAATCTCATTTTCTGTTGCAGGAGAATTCTTTTGAAATGAAAAGACCTTACTTAAATCCACTTATAATACACCCCTTACAACTTCATATTTATCCATTTCTTCATATATCCATTATAACAGTTCTCTATATCTGCTACAACAAAAACCTAGTTAGCGAGCATATTTTCGGTTGTCCTTACGGTGCATAATTCTGTGAATTCAGATTTTCCTAACATTTGCAGTAACTTACCGCATTGAAAAAATACGAATAAAGGCATTATATACAAATCGGCAGTAACCGTGTCACTTTCACACAGCTACTGCCGATTTCATTTATTTACTACTTGGTAGGAACTGGCATCCCCCTTTCTACCCATTTCTTATATGGTTCATAATCCTCAAATCGTGGACAACTATTGAATATCTGAATCTGCCCACACCACCTCTGCATGTGCTGGCAGATTTTAAAATGCCGCAATTCTCTTTCCGTAAATTGCTCTGCCACATGTGGAAGCCACCGTCCTCTGGAATCTACGAACCTTTGCTTACCATAGATCATAACAAATGGAAAAAATCCCAGTTCCCGCAAGGTAGCAATCCGAAATAAGTCTTCCTCTATACTGCTCCAGTAATTTGTCAGTACATACACTCTGCAATGCCCTTGCGATTTCAATCCTGATCGTTTAAATAACCGAAACTTCTCCTGCAGCTTCTCTCTCGGATCGTCCCATGCAAAATGATATTCTTTTACCCGGATTTTCCGCAATGCTTCTATTACATCCTCATTAAGAAAACGCACATCCATACCGCCATTAAAGTCCACTCTGGCTTTCGACTCGCTAAGTTGGTAAAGCAGCTCCATCCGTTCCTTACAAGCAAGTAGATTCTGATCCAACAAAACAATATTTTTCTGCCCATCCCAAAACTCCGATAAATCAGCAACTTTCCTACTGATATGTCCGTCTTTTTCCGGTGTAATACAAAATGTATGATTTTTTCTCGGACAACCACGAGTGAGAAAACCATAGGCGGTATCTTTTGTCAGCTTTGGATACAGACTATAATCTGGATAACAATGTTCTATTTCCTCCGGCAGTTGATTTTCCAGATCATATCCACTACCTCCCCAAAACATCACTCCATAGTCCGGTAACTCCGGTTCTTTCGACTCTGTAAATATTTTGCTCACATACAACACGTCATAATATGTTCCTAAATCTGCAAACTCTACTATATTTCCCAACTTTTTATGATAGGAAGATATTTTCATCAGTGGAAGATTTGGGAAGTTATGACTGTCACAATCCACAAGTCCTACCCGCATCCTACGCTCTCCTTCCTTTCTGTCCATCCGGCTTGTCCATCCTGTATGCCTTTTGCACCCTGCGGATTGCTTTTCGTATCATATCGGAAACCGCCTGATTGGAAACGCCTAATTCCTTTGCAATTTCTCTCTGTGATACTTCATCCAGATAATGCCGCTTTATTACATATCTTTGATTCTCTGTCAACAGCAACAATGCCTCTTCCATTGTTTCGCACAAAATCAGATGGGCTAATGTAGAATCCTCCTCCCTCAATTCATTCCAATCTTCTGCTACTGCACTATAAGATATTGTTTTCTTTCCATTACGAACTTCTTGATTTTTTACTAAGCGATCTTCGCCCTCCAAAATAAGACGTATATACCAATTCTCATTATCGAAAAATCTTTCATTTATATTTGTAAGCGCCTCTATATTTGAATCATATATGTACTCTTTACATGAATGAAGTGGAAATACCGTTGCACGTTTTCCAACCCGATAAAGTACAAATCCATTTTGATATACAGAAACCTCCGCCTGCTCGCTTAGCAACTCTTTCACAATAATCGGCACCTTTGCTTCCAAAAGTGCTTTTACTGAAGGCACTCTCCCTTCTACCTCTGCTACTTTCACCATATTCCGAAGTTCTCTTAATGTAAGCATATAGACCACCTTTCTGCCTTACGGCACGAGTGATCTATGTTTTAATCAATGATCTTCTACTAACAGCAAAAGAAAGCAACAGAAATAGTCACAGACGCACCCGTTTTTTTTTAACGGGAATCTGCGACTCCGTATTTTGCTAAAACCTTTCTCCTAATAACTACCGTTATTTTTTCGACATTGAACGACTCTGATTAAAATTCTTCTTTTCCTCTTCCGTCTTTCGTGACAACAGCGAATAATCTCCCATTGCATCATACGGACATCGTTTTCTGAACTCTAATTCTTCCTGTCTTGTCATGGTCTTTTCCCCTTTCTAAAATTTTTTCTGTAATTCTTATCTAATAATTCTCCTTTCAGTAACCCAATCTATAAAGAAGTAAAAAACAAGCTATTTCGCAACTTTTTTTGAAAAAAATCAAAAAAACCGGAAGAAACGAATTTGCCAATGTTAAATCAACTTGACGGTTTCGTTTCTCCCGGTGTCAGTGCTGTGAAAATATTTTATTTTCACTAACCTGTATAGGGTAGTTTACTCAACTCTTTTTTAGTTCTTCTATTCTCTTTGAATTTTTGATATAGACGAATTGTTTCATATAATTCTTCCACATCTATTTGTATCATTTGTTTACACTTTGGGCATTTTACTTCAATCACTCCCTGTTCACTTACGATATCGAACAATCGGGCATTACATCCTTCTGTGTCGCAATGATATTCAATATGCGGTATCATCTTCTCACGCTCCCACTTTACAAAGTCTTTCTTTCAATCACAGGGAAAGTGGATGACTGAAAGACCATAGACAGCAAGTTCCGTCGCATAGTCCTTTTCTATGCTGCTGTCTCGTTTGAAAGAACAGAACATGTGTTCTATATTGAAGTATATAGATTATCCTGCATTTCGTCAACACTTTTTCAGCACATTTTCAATATTCGTCAATTTGACTACTCTATCCTGTTTTCAAGGTGCTTCTGATTTCTCAAAAGACCTCTCTTTTGCTTTATCCGTGATGTGCTTGCTTCTATAATACATTTATCATTATTTGTATATTTTTGCCAATATCTGCTGAAATTTGTCGTAACAAAAACCCGACATACGAGAGAGTTATTCCCCTCACCATGCCGGGCTATTGATACTGGCTTTACATTTTTCCATTTGATCTGTCCCTCTTGATTATAGGGGGGCTTTTCTGTATTTTTACAATTTTCTCTGTTTAAACCGATTATACTATAAAGACCTTAGAATTGTCTGTATATTTATCAGAATATCCCTTGAAATTACCGCAATTTTCGACAACAAAATAATTCAATTCTTATTTCCAATACCCAAAAATACAGCTCTCAATTTCATATCCTATCGGATAGTAAAATATACCTTCCTCTATCAGTTCAGTGCTCTCACTCATACCGAAAAATATTTGTAAACCGCCGTATATTTCCATTGTACACTCAACAACAAAACGAACTTTCCGTTCCGATTGCTTCAGACAATTTCTTTAACCAATTCGGCACAGAAACCAAAATGACATTAGTATTACTGTTTTTCCTCCATATTCTCCCCTAAATTAAATCTTTGTTTTCAACACCCTGTATGGAGAGAAAAGCAAAAACCAAGGAGATAATCGTTAATAGGACAGGTAATATAGCATTGTTTGCCATAGTAAAGTCTCCTATGTTTGCCTGCGTCAGTATAATAAGCAAAAATGAGGATATGATAGTTGCTTTTGACGATTTCATAGCCAAGCCAATAAACAGGGCTATAAAGCTCATTGTTACTATGACAACCGATTTCAAAATTAACTGCACATAAAAGCTCAAACTTGCCATATTAAAATCAAGTGGAAAAGCAGATACCATAAACTGTGAACCAATCAAAATGCACCCATAAAGTAATAACTTTGTAAGAACCAAAGCAGCAAAACTAAAAATCCACACCGCAAGCATTTGTGAAATAAGGATTTTCTGTCGCTTTATCGGATAAGAAAACATTAAATTCATGGTTTTATTCTTGTATGCGCTCACAATGAACGAAGAAAGCATAACACTGGTAAATACGAGGAAAGACATACTTGTAAACAATTCAATAGGCGAAGATATAGTATTATTGCCGGGAGCTGCGTCTGGCACGCCAGTATCCGGGTCATTTGCAATACCAAGATAGGCAAGTGCGAACATGAATAGACAAAGAACCGCTGCCAAAATTACAGCATTACGGACATATTTGCCGATATTGTTTTTCTTCCATTCCAATTTAATCAGTTTCAACATGATTTCTCCACCTCCCCAGTCATTTTTAGGAAGTAATCTTCCAAAGTTTCCGCTTTTTTTCCAAGAGATATTACTTCAACATCATTCAAAGCAAGAGTTTTCGATAAGTCTTGTGTTGATACATGGCTGTCATAAATGCGGATTTTTTCGTCCTCGATAATCTTAAAATTATCAACTTCAAGTTTTTCACTTAACACATAAGCCGCCTTTTTCGTATTTAGTACAGACAATTCAATATAAGCCAAACTCATTTGCTCGATTTCTTTCATGCTGATTTCTTTCATCATCACACCATGATTGATTACACCAACAGTATCAGCAATACTTTCAATCTCTGAAAGAATATGACTGGAAATCATAATTGTTATGCCATATTCGGTACAGAGTGTTTTTAACAGGTCGCGTATTTGCTTCATTCCCGCCGGATCAAGTCCATTTGTCGGCTCATCAAGGATAAGCAGCTCCGGCTTACAAAGAATGGCACGTGCAATTCCAAGACGTTCTTTCATTCCAAGAGAGTAATTTTTAACGGACTTCCCGGCTGCGTCGGATAACCCCAACATATCAAGTGCATCTTCTATGCTGCCATGATTGTAGTACCCCATGTATTCACAATGGAGTTTCAGATTTTCATATCCCGTCATGTGGTCGTAAAAGGTGGGAAATTCAATGATACTTCCCATTCGTTTTAAGATTTCATAGGATTGCGGCGAAAGTGTTTCTCCAAAAACCTCAATGGTTCCACTGGTAGGCTTCCAAAGGTTTGTGATCATCTTCATAACCGTTGTTTTACCTGCCCCGTTCGGTCCTAAAAAGCCATAGATTTCTCCTTTTCTTATGTGGAGATTAATATCATTTACAAGATTTCTTCCGCCAATGGTTTTCGTAATGTGATTAGTTTGTAAAATGTACTGCATATTTCTTATCTCCTTTCTACATACCATTGTAGCGGTTTCGATTTTCAAAACTCTTGAATAATCCTTACAAATTTCTTTCGCAGCACTTAGTAAGACATTTTTTTTAGTTTAACGCTAAATATTGTCTTTACATTCGGAGTGCTATCTAAAATAATATCTCCGCCAAGCTGCAATGCTAAATTTTTAGAAATTGTCAGCCCCAAACCATTTCCCTGTATATTACGATTTCGGGAGTCCTCCATAGTAAAAAGGCGGTCAAATACACTGGCTGCAAAATTTTTGTCAATGCCTTTTCCCCTATCAATTACATCAATAAATACTGCGTTTTTATCTGTTCTTAAACTTATTCCTAAATATTTTCCATCTGCTCCATACCGGATAACATTAGAAATAAGATTAAATAAAATGCGCTGTATAGCTTCTTTATTTCCATGAACATAAACAGAAGTTTCCGGTATATCAATATCAACTTGAAAATTTTTGTTTGTCAGTATTCCATAAAAATCCAAGATACTTTCACGACAAACCTCGCACACATCAATTCTTGACAGTTCTATATCCATATCGCCGGACTCTAACTTTGCCAAAGTGAAAAACTGGTTAATCAATTCCATGACGTTTTTTGCTTTCTGCTCGATTTTTCCTAACATTTCATCTGTACTTGTCCCGTTAGTACGCATAATTTCCAAATATCCCAAGATGACCGTCATAGGTGTCTTTATATCATGCGAAATATTAGAAAGCATTTTTTTTGAAGCAATTTCCGAACGACAACAATCAGCTTTTACTTTCAGATGATTTTCCAACAAACGGTTTATTTGCGCAGCAAGTTCCATAAGTTCTTTGTTTTCGGTAAAAACCATTACACGCTCGGAGCTGTTTGTATCAGTTATTTCTTTTAGCTTTTCGCTGATTTTTTGTATTTTTTTCTGTATTCCTGTGCGAAAAGCAAATTGCTGATACAAAACTGTTATGAGTAAAATTACAATACAAATCAAAAGAAAAAAGATAATCGTCGGCTCACTCATAGCGTATCTCCCAATTTATAACCGATCCCCCAAACTGTTAGAATGTAACGGGGATTTCGGGTATCGTCCTCAATCTTATTCCTTAATCTGCTGATATGCACATTAACAGCATTTTCATCTCCTAAATATGCGTCATTCCAAACAAGGGAATATATTTGTTCTTTGGTATATACCTTTTTAGGGTTTTGCAATAGTAATTTCAAAATATCAAATTCCTTTGCGGTCAATTCAATATTTTTTCCCTTTTTAGTAATGGAATAGTCAGATAAGTTCATTACCAAATCTCCGGTAGCCAGTATAGTCGGAGCAGTAACCGACGTATTATCATACTGGGTTGTTCTTCTTATATTTGCTTTTATCCGTGCTAAAACTTCTGCAACAGAAAAGGGCTTTGTAATATAATCATCAGCACCTAATCCCAGACCTAAAGTTTTATCTGCTTCGGTATCCTTTGCCGACACAATAATAACAGGAACTACGCTATTTTTTCTGATGTACTGCATAACGTCCATACCGCTGATTTTGGGTATCATAAGGTCTAACAGAACTAAACTAAATGTAGAAGTATCGAATTGATTACAGGCTTCCTGTCCGTCAGCTGCACAAATAACTTCATAATTTTCAGTCATTAAATAATTAGTCAGCATTTCGCTGATTTCCGTATCATCTTCAATTAACAGAATTTTGTGTTTATTCATAAATTGCTTTTTTCTCCTTTCTTCTGCCGTCAGCAGTTTTTTGCGTCCTTGGGCATCAACCACATGATTTTGACAAGTTATTATTTACTCCTAATTTCAAAGCTCTTATCTCATCCAGCTCTGTATCACGAGCTGGCAGCATAATAATTGGGATATTGCTGTAACTGCGAACCTCTTTGCAAAGTTCAACCCTATTCCATCCAGTAAGTTACAGTCAAGAAGAACCAGATCACAGCCACCTTTCTTTATTTCCTATAAACCTTTCTTTTTGGTTTCTGTCTCTAGCACATTATATCCATCACTTGAAAAAGAGAAGGAAAGACCTTCTCTTAAATCACTGTCATCTTCAACTATCAAAATTTTATACTTTTCCATCATATTTTTCCTTTATTTTTTCACACTAAATAACTGTTTTTTACTTTCCATATAATTATACAACAACCACCTTCATTGTAAAGCAAAAAGCAAGCCGTTTTCAGACCTGCTTTCCACCATATCACTTTTCTTATTGATAAATCATTTCTTTATCCACACTCTCCCTTGCACATGCCTGTATTCAACGACAAATTCAAATCTTCGTAATACTGGAAGTTATCGACTTATTTTTCCCTATGGAATAAAGTCATAACACCCGCTAATATTAGAAAAGCACCTATAATCCCACACCCTATGCGTTCTCCAAATCCATGTAAAAACAAGAAAAGTTTTGATGGCTTAAATGCAAGGTAAAGAAGCAGTACACCTAATACTAACATTAAAACTATCCCTATAATTCGTCCTGTTCTATTCATCACTTACACCTCAAATTCAAAGTTTCTTATATCTATTATATCTCTAATATCCTTTGAAAATCAACTAAAGACTTTTACTCTTAAGTCCTCTCTGGCACATAAAATGCTTCAACCCTAATTTCATTTTCTTCATATTCCATATTTATCCAATAATCTCTCACCATACATCCTACATGATAATCTTGTAAAGAGTATATTTCTAAAGTCTGAAAATCGACTATACAAAGTGGTATTACTTGTTTTTTTTCATATTCCCATTTTGAATATCTCAAGCTCTCTGTAATCTTATCTAAACATTTCTGACACAAATGCTCCGCTAAAAAATTCATATCCAACTTATAAGTATCTGGAAGCATTATCTCCGCATTTGCCATTCCTCGGCTTGGTGATCCACCAGTCGAATAAAATGTACCTCCTGTATTGGTATATGTAATCTGTGAACCTTTAGAATCCTTATAGCTATCTAATCTCAATTCCACTATATACCAATCCAACAAAGATATAATTCCAATATCATCCGATCCCTGAAATATCCCCATTAGACTTTCATTGTTTAAACCGCATAAATAACATGTACTAATATCTTTCAGTTCGGACTTTTCTCCCTCAAAAGATACCTCTACTCTCCTTTGGCTGTGCAGCCATTTCTCTCTAATCTTTTCTTTCTGCCCTACCATAGTAATTAAGGTAATAAACAACAAAACCATTACCCAAAATACCCACTTTTTAATTCGATAGCATCCCTGTCCATTCAATTTCATATCCCAACACCTTTCAATAATATCTTTTTACTATTCCACAAAGTGGACTCATTCTAGTCCCATTGTATCATTTTCCCTCGTTATGATAAAGATAAAAAAGGACTAATATGAGTCCAGATATAAGAGGGTAATTATGGAACAAAAAATCAAACAAACAGATATTTTTATCGGCAAGAACATACGAAAAATCAGATTATCCAAAGGCATTCATCAAACCGAACTTGTCCGTATGCTCCAGTTACAGAATATAAATATCACAAGAGAATCTCTTGTTAAAATCGAACGAGGTATCCAACACATCACAGCTTCGCAACTTCGTGGTATCCGGGATTGTCTGAATACTACTTACGATGAATTGTTAGAACCTGATGAATAATAAAAGCAAGTATGAATGGAATTAAATCTTTTTCATACTTGCTTTTATTTTAGACCTTTATTCTATTTCACTTACTTCCTGAATCCCGATAGTTAATGCCTGTCTTTCCCACACATACCTATCTGACCACCACTCACCTTCTGCGTATTTTCTGCTGATGTAGTCTGATTCATTGAACCCGTTCGCTTACTACTATTATACTTGAATCTCCGGCTGTACGTCCATTTCCTAAAATTTCTATTTATGCAATTCTAGTTCAATAGACGCTCTACACTTATAGAATTCACATACGACACTAAATCAAGTTCTCTTTACCATAAAAATAACCATATCATATACCAACTTCAAAATATAGCTTAAGACTACAAATCCACCAATCAAACAACCGATGAGAATATTCATAGCCCATACCCCAACGGTACCTCCAAGATCAAAATTTCTCGGTACTAGCCATACGTGTACCCGATATATGCCAAATGGAAAGCCAACCAACATCCACATCCGAAATATATCAATCTGTCCGTCTATCATAAAGAAATAGTGCATTAACCATATCCATATTCCAATTAGCACAACTCGTATGGATGACTTTCTTAATCTCTCTCCGTACAATACTTGTGACACCTCCCGTTGCCGCTAAGTAATATTATATTAGCACATAGCACATGATACAGCAACTACGTTCATTATGCTAGAATAAACTATTCATTTATCCATCTACAACAACTCACATCATTGCTACATGACGTATCACTCTTCCGGGCGGGAAAGAACTCCACATCACATAGGCAATCAATATATTATATTCTAAGTACCGTGAGTTATATTACTGCAAACCTCCTTTTCACCACTCAATTTTGACTCGGATACCGGTACTCATCATTAAAATTATCATGGTATTTCTCATTTTTTCGTAGGACAAAAGTCAGTGAAACCCTTGTATTTACTGGGTTCTTTCTAACTTAGCATTATAATAACTCATTCCCCCCATTCCATCAACAATGCGGCGCTTCCTGTCACAAACGGCACTGCAAATGAG
>ENA-OWZL01000316-OWZL01000316.1-human-gut-metagenome-genome-assembly--contig:-NODE-316-length-11189-cov-4.4938_pt1 | contig 11189 bp, 17 predicted proteins | sample MGYA00249257_ERZ652109 | MGnify/ENA primary metagenome ERZ652109 (study PRJEB26925, sample SAMN05827267) | human gut metagenome | biome: ENVO:2100002; feature: ENVO:00000062; material: ENVO:00002003...
TCCACAATCAGCAGGGATTCAAACGGACTCATGTCAGCCAGTGCTTTAAAACCAGCCGGAATGGATTCAGGCATAACCCGTACGTTACGGATAGTGAATGCTTTTCCGTTCTGGTACGCCACCGGGCGCATGACGTTTGCTTTTTTGCGGTTGATATTGGCCATGTCCGGCTGTGCGTTTGTGTCGAAATATTCGCTCAGTGGCAGGGTGACAACCACATCCACTTCCTGTGGTGTGATGCCTGATTTGACCAGCGCGTGATGAATGGCAATGACATTCACATCGCTGTACTGGTATTGCGTGTCGGTCGTCTGGACAAAGCGATCGCTGACCGGATCAAAACCATAGCGCACGCCATCAAGCATGTAGTTCGCGGGCTGCGTGCCACCGAACGGCGCAGACCATTCCGACTTGAAGCTGTTCGGGCTGATGGCGTTGCGGCGTTCGCCGTTCTCAGTCCATGCCAGCTTGATGTTGGTGGAGCCGTCATCGATACAAATTTTCATGTCGCTTTTCCTTATGTTGATTAATTAATCGTTTACGGGATTCTGAAATCCCGTTTTTGCCTGTTTTATGCGCGCTTCATATATCGCGGCGCGTTTTTTGCTCATTTACGGGATTTGTGAATCCCGTTTCTGTCTGTTTTTTGTTTCCAATGGTCAGGCCACCCCGCAGCAGGTCTGCTTTGCGGCGGGCGCGTTCAGTGGTTTCACTGATTCTCTGTGCGTGCTCTGTGTCGCGGATGGCGCGCAGCATGTCAGAAAGCACGGTAACGGGTGTTTTCATGGTGTTCTGGTCCTGCTGAAGTGTGGATGCCAGGCGTGCGGCGGCTTCAGGGTCTGATGCCCCCAGTTGCGCCAGATAGCTGGCGACCGGGTTATGGCGGATCTCCGTGCTGCTTACGCCGTGATTACGGCTCAGGCGCCGCCAGAGCTGCGTGATTCGGCTGTCCGGGCGGGTATCCGGTTTGCGTACAATTTCAAACCCCTGCGGTGCAATGATGCTGCCGTCAACGTACAGACTGCCGCCCCGTAACAGGTGCTGCATCTGTTGTTCACCGATATGCAGGCCGAGAGATTCAGCAGACTCCCGCCATTCTTTAGCGAGTAATTCGTGGTTATCAGGCAAAGGCCGCTGCTGTTTGCGGCTCTGTGTCCAGCTCTGCATTTCATCACTGCTGTTTTTTGCCTGTTTGTCACGAAGCGAACGCATCAGCGCCCGGCGTTCGTGCCGTTTCAGTGAGCGCATCCATTCGTTCACTTCAACGCCGTCAGGGAGCTGCGGCCACGGTGCTGGCCGTTCTTCCGGCTGTTCTGTCCCGTTGTTGTCCGTTTCCTGTACACGGGGACAGTTATTGCCACGAGTCCAAGGGGCGGCAGGGCCGCCCTGAAGGTCAAAACCATTTTCGTGGGCGCTGCCTTCCTGTTCCGGTTTACGTCTTACCAGCTTCCAGTTATCCGGGTGCGTGCACACACGGGAGGATTCCCCGATGAGTGGTGACCAGATCCCGTAAATCTGTACGCTTTGTTCGCCGTAATCGTTCAGCTCATCTGCGAGGTCGTAGGCGGTGCGAATCAGGTAGTCTTTGCGTGGAACAAGAACGCCGCCCTGTTTCTCTATGTAGGTGGCAAAACATCCGGCATCAGCGGCAGCAAGAACCGCATCCATTGCGTCATCCTTCAGCCGTTGCGGGCCTTCCGGGTTGCGTGCCATCTGGCTGGCAAGGCGGCGCAGTTCACGCCACACCTGACGGGAGGGGATGCCAAAGAACTGGAACTGGCGGACCCGGTGAAGGCGCGCCCAGCCGATAGCGCGCTCCACGCTCTCGGCCATTGATTTTCCGGTTTCGTGGTCAACGCGTGGCTTGCCCGTTTTTGGGTCGATACCATCCACGGCGCGGCTGTCCAGGTTTTTTCCGATGTAGGTGGCGATGTAGCTGGTTGGCGTGCCTTTTGAGCCGTCGACATACTCCGCCTTAAAGCGCGGAGTAATATCATCGCCCAGCTCGTGACGATCTTCCTGAATGGCAATATCGCGGGTGTGGGACACAATGGTGTCGATTTCTTCCGGATGAGCAAAGACCATCATATGCCAGTGCACGGTGCCGTCATGGTGAGGCTCCACCGTGCGGATGCCATACCAGCGCAGGCCGTCGCGGTTCAGTTTCTTGCGGACCGCTGCAAAAAACGTGTTAACCAGGTAATCGCTGGAGTCGCGCATGGTGGCCCCGTTCCATTTGGGATTCGGATGACCGTTCTCTGTTGTGGCGTGGTATTTTGACGGGCAGGTGACAGTCAGAAACACCGCTTTGTCGCCACGGGCTTCGGCCAGAAGTTCCAGCCCCTTCATGGTGGCCATCATTTCTGCCTTACGGTGAACCGGGTTACTTACTCCCGCGTAATACACTGTCTCGAGATCAATCGTGAACCCGTCTTCGTTTTCCAGCATGAAACTTTTCAGGAAATCGCGTGTTTTCTCGCGCTGTGCGCGAAACTCGCTTAACGCGTCCTGGCTCAGATAGGGTGATGTTTTTCTGGAAACCAGACAGGCGGCGCGGAGTTGTTCTTCTCTCCACTCGCAACGTAACAGCCACAGTTTGCGTTTCCACCATTCCGCACAGGTCAGGCGAAGGATTGCGCCCGGCAGCAGCTCCGTGTCCGGTTCGTTCCTCCGGTCTTTATCTGTTGTCAGTGCGTCATAATGTGGAGGCATGATGTGCAGGTGTAACGCCATGCGGGCCAGCATCTGATACGCCTTCAGCGTTACATCCATGGTCAGTTCGCCATCGGTCGCGCCAAAGCCATCGCAGAGTTTTTCGAAGGTGCTGCTGAACATCGCCGCCGTCATGGTGGCCAGCGTCTGTATCTGGTGTTTGTTGAGCTGCGGCAGGTAAAGCAAATCGTCCAGGCGTTCGCGTCCGGCAAGGGAGCGATAACCCGGTGTCAGCCAGTGTCCGTCAGTGCGATCCAGACGTTCGAATATTTTGCGCAGGGTTCCGCGTGCATAGCGTTCCGCCTGCCAGCTCTTTTTGCCTTTCCGGCGATCGGCTTCCTGTTTTTTGCGCAGGAAGGAGAGGTGGCGAATAAGCGGACCGCGCAGATAGGACGGCAGCAGGTGCAGCCAGGCCATGGCTTCATCCACCGCGCCGCGTGCCTGTTTTCTGGCGTCTCCTGCCAGTGCGATGGTTTTGTCCTGTTTTTCCTGTGCGTCCAGGCTTTTATTAATCAGGTTGCCCAGCGGCGTGGCGGAGAACGCCGCATCAGCCATTTTCTGGCGGCGCTCGTTCTCTGCCCGGTAGGCATCCAGCCAGGAGGAAAGCACGGATTCAGGAGCGGGGATCCCCGTTCCTTCACGCCCTACTGCGTGGCGCGGTTGTTGCCAGTCCCTGATGTACTCTGTCGTCATACTGATTTACTTCGTCATACCGTTGAGGGTGTCACGGCAAACGGCAGCCAGCCGCTGAATTTCCAGCACGGTGTCTTCTGTGTCGGCATGGCGATGTGTGATGCGGATGCTGTCGGCAATCACATCGACGATTGCAGAGGATGGGCGCTGGTAAATGCCAATAACGGACGGGGTGCCACCTTCAATGCGGTAAAGCCTGTAATTTCCCTCGTGGCTGTCAATCATGTAGCGACCATCAATAACAATCTTTCCGTCAGCGAGCTGCGGTACAGGCAGGGATTTCAGGTACATGTCATAACGATCACGCACGCGAGCGGCAAGATCACGTTCTGTGTTGAGCAGATATTCAAGAAAGTCGTTGGCGAGAATCATTGCGGCAATCCTCTTGTTACAGATGTGCGAAGGCCTCCCGCCGCAAGGTGCAGGAAAGGCCCGGAACAGGAATTAATGGAGTTTGTTTTGCTGCTGGATGAGCTTTTGAAGCTCGCGCAGATCATCTGCCAGATAGCTGAAAACAGAGGCGGAATAGCTGTTCGATAGTGCGTGACTGCGTTCATGCAGCATATTGATGTGCATGATATGCGCGACGCGGAATGCGCGGAAAAGTCTGCGGTCGATTTCAGTCTGGATGTGGCGACGCTCCGCGATAGCGCGGTGCTGTTTGCGGTTTGCCATGATATGTGGCCTCTTGTAGTAAGTTGTGAAAACTCACCATCCAGAGCTGCGAAACTGTGGGTGGCGAGACGTACGAGGTTCGCAGTACCGGCTACAAGAGATCCCGGCCCGACCGAAGTCGGCCCCGTACGCCCCGCCATAATTCTGACGCGAAAAAAACGTGGCAATACAGTACGCACAAAAAAACCGCTGGCGCGGTTGTGCGCTCTTGTAGTCAGCAGGCTGCGAAACCCGGCACCCGTTTTATGAGGTGCAGCGAAAATGTAACCTGACTGATTGCGGCATGGCAAGCGGTTTTTTTGTGAGAACGGCATACTAAAAAATCCTGATACTGCTCCGGCCAGCGGTTTGCACTGGCCGGGTGTCATTACTTCACGGGAACGAACGGAACAGCGGTGTTACTGGTCATGTATTGCGGCAGCGTGCCGTTCCATTTGTTGATCGCTTCCAGCTCCATAACGCCGGGATTCTGGCGCAGAGCTTCGCCGCGTAAACGAATGGCGTCGGCTTCAGCCTGGGCTTTTGTGCGAATGGCATCGGCCTGTCCGGCAGCTTCTGCGCGCAACATGTTGGCTTCTGCTTCGCGTTGCTTGACTTCCTGTTCGCGTTGCAGGGTTTTCTGGTTTGCCGTGACTTTGGCGTTAATGCTGTCGATAACGGTTGGCGGATATTCCGGTTTACCGACATAAGAGAGGCTCATGACCTGAATACCGATGGGGGTCATCTCTTCCTGAATATCTTTAAGTGCTGAATCCAGCAGTTCAGACTTACCACCGTCGATAAACTTATCGGTGGTCATTTTGCTGGCCAGTCGGTTGAGTGCATCGGCGATCTTCTGGCGCAGGTCAGTGTCGGTAATGTCGTCCACGCCTTTGCGGTAGGTCTGAAACACAGTGGTAACTTTGGATGGATCAACTTTGTAGGCCACGCCGATGTGATAGCCGATGGTTGTGCCGTCACTCATCTGGAAGTTGAACGGCTCATCGTAAGTCTTCATTTGTTTGAAAGTCGGGAAGATGTAAACCTCTGTATTCCAGCCTGTCCAGTAGCGGCCAACGCCAACTACTTCACCGACGCCTTTATCGTCGCCCAGTTTGTTGACTTTGATGCCTACATTGCCCGGCTCCACGCGGTCACAGCCAACCAGAAGTGTGGTCATCAGGAGAGGGATGAGTGGTAATAGTTTTTTCATTGTTTGGTTTCCATAATTGCTTTGATGTAGTTACTGAAAAAGCGAACAACGCCCGCCGGGTACAGCAAGGCGACAAAAATGCCCAGCAATACCAGGAAGGTGCTGTCTGATGAAATCATTCTGGGAAGTAGTCCCACATACAGAATGAGAGAAACGAGGACGCATACCAGCGCCCACATGTATGCGCGAAACCAGGTCTTTTTGTTCATATCGCGGTCCTTTACTGGTTAAGGAAAAAATCAAAAACCTTGTCGATGCGTTGCAGTAGCTCTCGTTGCATTGTTTCCGGCGTTTCTGATTCACCTGGTGACTCCAGCGTCGCGCAAAAATCCTTGATTTCATGATGGAGCGTCAGACGAATGGCAGGAGCCATGGTTCTGGCGTGCTCCAGCTCATCCAGCAGTGCCAGCACGGCAGATGGCGAGAGCATTGCGCGAAACGCCAGTAATTTTTGATGCGTTGCCATTCGTTGCAGGTCAGTCGCCAGTTCGCGTAGCTTCTGGTGGTTGATGGTGCTCATGCTCTGGCTTCCTTCAGTAGCTGGTTAAACATGCGGGTGAGTGGGTTGCTGCACCCGAACGGCATCGGGTTTACCTGGTAAGAGAACCGACCGCCTGTTTTGCGTGCTTCTCTGATGACTAAGCCGTCGCGCCAGAGTCGGCGTAACTCCGCATTAATGGTTGTGGTTGGGGTATTCAGTGCTGCGGCGATTTCTCCACCGCTACAACCCGGATTGGCGGCGATGTAGTCCAGAATGGTCATCTGCGTGACTCCTGTACCTGTCGGATAAGGTTCACCCGCGCCACATTCGTGGCGCAGAAGTAAGTGCCGTCAGTGAGATAGATGTGATGTGCATCTTTTTCTGAACGGTGTTTGTCGATAGTGGTAATCAGGCGTTCGTCGACCTCGTATTCGCGCCCTCTGGAGGTAAAGCGAACGACGGGAAAATGCTTAATTGCCATTACGCTCTCTTTGTCCAATAGCCCTATGCGTTAAATACGGCACGTTGCGTGCCATCAATGAATGCGGCCTGAGTGCGTTCTATCAGGCGGAGATTTGTCAGAACTTCTGACTCTCTTACGGGGTAAGGGGTAATCAGGTATTTGTCCTGCAATTCGGCGATAATGATGTATTGCTGTAGCTCCGAGCCAATAATATGAATAAGGTGTCCAATGTCAGATAAATTCAGTCTGGTGGTTGGTTGTGTTTTGAGAACCGTTAGTTCAGCATCCTGTTTTGCGATAATTTCGGCTGCTTCTGCCGTGACTCTTGCGACTATCAGTGTGTGGGTTGCGACGTCCATATGATTATTTGCTATGGCTTTTTTCGCTACTTCGTTTTCTGTCTTTGAAATTTCTTTCAGTGCTCTGATGATACCTTCTTCTTTTGCGTGCATTTTTGTATCTCCGTTATTTGCGTGTGCGAATACCTCCGTTAATACGGATGGTTTTCACGTTTTCTTATTTAATTTGATGTTTTATTTGTATCGTTATTCACCAGTGAAAAAACGTTCAATCTTTTTTACTGAATGAATAATTCGCATAATTCCAATGGCGCAGGCCACCGAAATAATCAGAACAAGCCATGAGATAAATATACTCATGCGATATTCCCCAGCTTATACGGTTCAATATGTTCCCCGCATTCTGCGGCACAGATCAGCTCGGAAAGTTCGTTAAGTGCATCCAGATCATCAGCGTAAAAAGCGACGTCATACAAACTCCGGATTGCCCTGGTCAATGAGTCACGGGCTGCACGTTCAGCATGAGCGCCTGATGCACTTAAGCGAAAATAAAAACGCTCAAGTGCTTTGTTAATGAGAGTTTTATATTCTTTGCCCATCACAACGCCCTTTAATCTGCTTTCTGTATTTCAGCTTCTGAATCCATACAAATAATTTCGATATAGGGTTCATCGCCATTAACTTGGCGTGCCTTTTCAGCTTCGCTAATGATTTCTCGTACGGTCTGGTACGGAAGTTCCACAAGCAGTCGCGTGCCGTTCAGATAAACGTAAGTGGCTTTGTCGGCTCCGTTTTTACCCGCCGGAGTCACTCCGTCAATAGCGGATGCACGTAATAACAGTTCACCGCGAAAATCAATAAAACGGATAAATACACCTTGTGCATGGTCTTTGGTCATAAAGCACCCGTTATAAATCAGCCTGTTTAATAAAACTTTGCCCGCGAAGCAGACGATCAACCGTGCGAAGTGCTTCGTATAATGTGAAATCCTGCCCAAACTGATTGTCGCCACAGCTCAATGCAAAAATGCGGTTTCCGGTAAACGGATTGCGTGGGCATTTGTGGACCACAATTCCAGCTTTCTCAATCAGCCAGGTATGCTCGCCGATTTGTTTTACTGGGTAGCCATCCGGCGTTGCGTGTGTTTCGCTCAGGCTGTAGCGAGAGTTGCTACGTGATGCACTGGTAGCGAAACGGTTAGCGTGGCGTTCCGCACCGTTGCGGAAGCGCGGCTGTGAAGAATTGCGCTGTAGTTTCATATTAAAACTCTGTACCTTCGGTAAGGTGTACTCGTGTCACCTTGTATTGATTTGTGGTATTTTTTGTGTGTCTAGGACTTGGACTGGCCGGTTCAGGTCCTGGCTTATGTTTAATTAAATTGTTTAGAGGTTTTCATGTCAGAAGATAAAAAAGTTGTTAATTTGTTGAGTGACCTTAGTGCTGCTCTGGATAACATTAACCCTCCTAGGGTAAAAACGACGGGTGATAAAGACGCATTAAACGCAGAGATTCATATATTACTGGCGTTAGTAACTGACAAAATTCAGCGTAAATACCCACCTGTCACACAACTGGTTGATTTTTAATTTGATTTATGCCGGGCTGCTCCCGGCATCTTCTAGCTGCCATAATGTCTCGTCACCTGATAGAGCAAAACGAAATGAGTGAAGTATATCCTCCCGAGAGAAGCTCACGGCTACAGCTGCGGGAAAGTCAAATATAATCCCACCTTCATTTTTAAAACGATTACGCAATTGATAGGCTATCGGTTTGATTTGTGCAGGAAGAGTATCTATATCTCTTCCATTGACAACAGAATCTTTGTTTTCCAGTACTGATTTAGCGATTAGATATAGATGCCAGTAACTGGTTACAATTGTTACTCCTGTGATGTGTCGTAAATTAATTGCAATTCGTCCGTTATTATGTTTTTCCGCAAGGTATTTCAGGTTATCAATTAATGCTTGGTCATTTTTTGAAATAGTTATTGTGAAATCTGACGTGTTTGTTTTCATACGATTAGTTGCCTCTGTTGTTTCTGAGTTGGTTCAGTTTTGAGCTTCTGCCTGTATAAACTCGCTTACCGTTAATGGTCTGGCAGTCTTCTTTATTAGCTGGAGAGAACTTCCTTTTCTGGCGGTCATACGTCCAGTAACTTTTCCAGTTGTGCCATTCTGGGGGCTCGTGCTCTGGTAGCTCATCAGCCAACTTGTCCCACTCTTTGGCGTTAAACCACCATACTCCGTCTGAGTTTTCATCTTCCGGGTTTGTGCGCGTCTTGTGTCCCGGCATTTGACCGCGATGAATGGCTACGCGCAGTGCAGATTTTGTTAGCCCAATATATGCCGCGCCTTTTTCCAGAGAGCAAAGCCCGGCGATCGGACCATCCAGCCGTAAAGTCGCTCCTTTTTTGTAGGAACGCTTTTTCTTGTTTTCTTCGTGTTCGTCGTCGTTGGCGGCATCAATGGATCCGCTGAGTGTGTCACTTTCCTGAAGTGGTTGGTGGTCAGATAACTCTTTATCGGCAATGAAGTCCCGCATTTGTTATCCTCTTGCGTTGGTGCGCTTGTTGCGCTTTGTGATGGTTTGTTTTGGTTTGTTTTCTTCACCATGTGGTGAAGAATGAAAAGAGGATACTCATCGTATGGTGAACATGTCAAGAGATTACGCCAAAAAACTAAAGGCGATCAGAAATGCAGAAAAACTTACACAATCTCAGTTTTCGCAAGTAACGGGGGTTTCTGTAGGGACTATAGGGAATTATGAGTCTGGATATAAACCTGCGCGAATTGAGGTTGTAGAAAAAGTAATCCAAGTCGAGCGATTCGAAAAATACACTATGTGGATACTTCACGACAAAACATTTCCCGCTGCCGGGCAGGTTGCCCCGGCTCTCTCTCTTGATGGCTCTATTCAGTCGGAGGGCGATCAGGTTTCAATCGGTATTACCCAAAAATCACCCCGATCAGGCCGCAATGTTGGCTGACTCTACACATTGAGCGAATTACATATCGCAAGGAGTGTTTAGTTAATTTATCCGTTGGAGGGGCTAATCATGTCGATTAAGCAACTCAAAGACGGACGTTATCAGGTCGATGTCAGACCGCAGGGGGCGGAAGGAAAGCGGATTCGAAAAATCTTTGCCCTGAAATCAAAGGCTCAGGAGTTTGAGAAGTATGTGTTACAGAACTTTCATGACAAGCCATGGCAGGCTAAGCCAGCTGATCAGCGGCGATTATCAGAGCTGCTTGATGCGTGGTGGATGCTTGATGGGCGTAATCAGGCTTACGGGGATAGCTACAGGGTTAGGCTAGGGAAGGTTGTTCGTGAAATGGGAGATCCTCGCGCCAGTCAGATGACGCGAAAATTTATGCTTGAATATCGGTCAGAGAAATTACAGGCCGGATTAATGCCGTCCAGTATTAATCGTGACTTATGCGTACTGTCTACCATGTTCACGGTGCTGATTGAAGCTGAGGTCTTTCACAACGCGAACCCTGTACGCGGTATACGAAAACTGAAAGTTCAGAACACAGAGATGGCCTTTCTTTCTGATGATGAGATTGAACGGCTTCTTGAGCGACTGGAGGGTGATGCGCGTCGTGTTGCCATTCTGTGTCTTTCTACTGGTGCCCGATGGAGTGAAGCATCGGAACTACGTGGAGAGCATATCGTTGGCAACCGGGTGACGTTCTTTAACACCAAAAACGGAAAATCCCGTTCGGTTCCTGTGGCGGATTCGGTCGTGCCTCTGATTAAAACCCGTCGAACGGGGTTATTGTATCAGGTTGATTATCTGAAGTTCCGGGAGATTCTTCAGGAGGTGAAGCCTGATTTGCCAAAAGGACAGGCTACTCATGTGATGCGTCATACGTTCGCCACGCATTTCATGATGAACGGGGGAAACATCGTTACCCTGCAACGGATTCTGGGACATGCCACTATTCAGCAAACAATGACTTATGCGCATTTTTCACCGGACTTTTTACAGGACGCAATCAACTTTAATCCGCTGGCTGAAAGTGTCCATAAACTGTCCATCGATTAGTTAAAATTTGTTGAGATTTGTTCACCCTGTTTTGGTTTATTCATTGAAAAATAAGTAAATCATCAGGGTGGGCAATGAACGTTAAAGCGCCTGCGGGCGCTTTTTTTGTCTCCCTTTGATACCGAACAATAATTACTCCTCACTTACAAGTAATACTACTTTCGAGTGAAAATCTACCTATCTCTTTGATTTTCAAATTATTCGATGTATACAAGCCTATATAGCGATCTGCTATAGAAATAATTACACAATACGGTTTGTTACTGGAATCAATCGTGAGCAAGCTTGAGTGAGCCATTATGAAAACGAAAATCCCTGATGCGGTATTGGCTGCTGAGGTGAGTCGCCGTGGTTTGGTAAAAACGACAGCGATCGGCGGCCTGGCAATGGCCAGCAGCGCATTAACATTACCTTTTAGTCGGATTGCGCATGCTGTCGATAGCGCTATTCCAACAAAATCAGACGAAAAGGTTATCTGGAGCGCCTGTACAGTTAACTGTGGTAGTCGCTGCCCGCTACGTATGCACGTAGTGGACGGTGAAATCAAATATGTCGAAACGGACAATACCGGCGATGACAATTACGACGGCCTGCACGAGGTTCGCGCCTGTCTGCGTGGGCGTTCC
>ENA-OWZL01000317-OWZL01000317.1-human-gut-metagenome-genome-assembly--contig:-NODE-317-length-11163-cov-6.49325_pt1 | contig 11163 bp, 7 predicted proteins | sample MGYA00249257_ERZ652109 | MGnify/ENA primary metagenome ERZ652109 (study PRJEB26925, sample SAMN05827267) | human gut metagenome | biome: ENVO:2100002; feature: ENVO:00000062; material: ENVO:00002003...
ATGTATAGTAGATATATATCGGTAATAACATATGAAATTTAAATTGGAGGCTGTATGTCTTTATTTGAGTTAGAGAAGACCTTGTCTTTTGATGAATATATAGCGTCCTTTGATGCAGAGAGAGTAGAGAAGGTGCGCAGTTTTGTAGATTGGCTTGCTCAGTATCAAGGTAGTCTTGTCCATAATCCTTGGGGTGAGGTTAATCCTGAATTAGAGATTGTCGCAGAGGGCTTTGATGCGGCCCGAGTACGTCGAGATAATTTGGTCGCTTATTTATTGCCGCGCTTGGGTCGAGCTAAGGTCTTTGTAGTGGCAGAGGCAGTAGGATACCAAGGGGGGCGCTTTACAGGTATTGCTATTACTTGTGAAAGAATGCTACTAGATAAGCACAAAACCATTCGTGCAAAGGATATCACGACTATTCAGTTGGAACGTACTAGTTCACCTACTAGCTCTTTGTTAAAAGGAACACAGCAAAAGGATGGTTTTAATGAACCTACTGACACTGTGGTGTGGAGTGCCATTGTTGAAAAGGGTATCAATACCTATGATACATTGCTATGGAATATATTCCCATTCCACCCACATAAGGATGGAAATTCACTGACGAATCGCACACCTACGGATAGAGAACAACAAGTAGGTTGGGAGTATACAAAACGCTTGTTAGATCTACATATAGAATTAGGCGGTGCAGATCCTCTCGTGCTCGCAGTAGGGCAAAAGTCTGCTGATACGATGGGCAAATTTGGTCTATCTGCCATTGGTTTGCGCCATCCTGCAAACGGCGGAGCTAATCTCTATCGACAGGGATTTGCTGAGGCGGTAGATACCTATTTAAAATAATAGGTGATTGAGATAATTAAAATTATAAGTGATTGAGATAATTAAAATAATAAGTAATTGAGATACTTAAAATAATAAAAGATTGAGAGTTTCGGAGAGAAGTTTATGAAACGGTATTGTGATGCTTGCCGTCATTATTGTGATGAGGCGGCTATGTTTTGTCCTACGTGTGGACAGTATACGATGGCAACAGAGGTGGAGCGCATCGCACCAGAAGGTGATGTGATTTATCCGTTGTCTCACTATCAGTTGAGCTATAAGGATACATTCCTCTATGTAATGGGGAAAAAGTTTATGGATACGGATGGACGCGCCTCTCGTAGAGAGTTTTTCCAATTTCTGTTGTTGTGGCATATTGCTATTATTGGCTTGTTAGCGGTGTTTTATGGATTGACAGCCATATTCCAAACAGGGCCCTATCTAATCGGATTAGCTGGTCTTATCGTTGCCATACTGAGCTTAGCTTCCTTGATGCCTTTGGCTGCTTTATCTGTACGACGACTCCATGATACCGGTAAAAGCAGTGCTACCTTGTTGTTGTTTCTTATTCCCTTTGTAGGGCCTTTGATCCTGTTAGGTCTATTATGCTTAAAAGGACAAGCTCAAGACAATCAATATGGTAGTGCGTTACAGCATCTAGTTATAGACAAGCGGTTGGCATCTATTATGAAAGTATCTCCTACGAGCAGTGCTCTCACAACACGCGTTCTTGTAGGTATACTTGTGGTTGTAATTTGTGTATTTGGCGTATCTTTACGTTTGATGGGCCCAGCTAATGAAGTATTCCCTGACGGATGGCTTACAAACTCTATCGTTGGTGAAGGCAGTGCGGAAGCGGCGCGAGCTTCTGTGCAAAATTATTTTGATGCCGTAAATAACAAGGATTATGATAAGGCTTTCACCTATATTATTAGCCAAGCTAGTACAAATCCAGTGGAGAAGCAAAAATGGCTAGAGTCCATGAAACAGGCGCCAAAGGTGGATGTAGTATCCCTAGGTGTTACACGGGTGAGTCGCACAGGGGATTTGAAGCGCATTGTCTTTGATGCAAACCTACAAACCACAAAGGTTGGCGCCGGTGTTGTAGAATCAACGCCGATGAAGCGATATATTTCTGTCATTGAAGAGAATGGTGCGTGGCGTATCGAAGGCTTTTACAAAACTATGCCCGATGATGATAAATAGAATGTGATATATCTAAGTAGCGTTAACATGGGGGCTACCCTCTTTTGTTAACGCTATTTTTATGTTACAATAGACATAACGTATGAAAGCGAGGCTTTCATCAAAATCGATCGGATTATATTGCAAGACCCATTGGATAGGGACGAAGAGAACGTACCCGTCGCGGCTGACATGTCTAATGATGGCAATATACTCATTTGCTATGGCAAATGGTCACAACAACACTAGGAACGGCAAAAATTGATAGCGCATTTTTGCGCCTATTTGACGAGACGCTAGTATTTTAGCGCCTTTTTCTTTGTGTGGCCTCCATAGCATAGATCAATTCAAGTGATAGGTGAGAAAAGAAACTATGTTAAATAAAATAATGAACAAAATTTTAGGAGGAACTGTGAATACAACAGATAATCAGGTTACTGCACAAGTGAAAGCAGAACCAACAGTAGCAAAACCTGCTACTCGTACAGCTGCGGCTGAAGGCGAACATAAACAGACTCGCCGCCGCACTAATACACGCCGCCCTGCTGGCGAGGGTCGTACTCGTCAACATGCAGCTGGTGAAGGTGAAGGCACAACACGCCAACGCCGTACAAATACTCGTACAAATGCAAATGGTGGTCGTACTAATACGACACGCCGTACCAGTACACGTCGTAATGCTGAACAAGGTGAGGGTCAAGAACGTACAGAACGTAAACCTCGTCAAACTCGTGCACCACGTGGTGAACGCAGTGAAAATACGCGTAATACGCGCTCTAACAATGGTCGCAATAGTCAAAACCGTAATAACAACCGTCCAAATAATCGCTCCACAAACCGCAACAATCAAGAGGCTCCTGTGGAATTAGTAGGTCGTACACCAAATGGCGCTAATAAGGGTAAATTCCAAATCATCCCTCTTGGCGGTCTTGGTGAAATCGGTAAAAACATGACCATCTTCCAATATGAGGACGAAATTATCGTTCTCGACTCTGGCCTTGCGTTCCCTAGCGAAGATATGCTTGGCGTAGATATCGTTATTCCTGATATGAGCTATATCATTGAGAATAAGGATCGCGTGAAAGCTGTCGTAATTACCCATGGTCACGAGGACCATATTGGTTCCTTGGCATACCTTATGAAAGAAATTAACTGCCCAGTATATGCAACAAATCTCGTTTGTGGTTTGATTGAAGGCAAGTTTAAAGAACATAAGGTATCTCCAAAATGTCTTCGTACTATTGCTGCAGGCGATGAAGTTCAAATTGGTCAAGTGAAGGTTGGTTTTATCCAAACAAACCACTCCATCCCTGACTCCTGTGCTGTGTACTTCGATACACCAATCGGTACTGTACTTCATACAGGGGACTTTAAAATTGACCAAACACCAGTTGATGGCCGTTTGATGGATATGCACAAATTTGCTGAGCTCGGTAATAAAGGTGTATTGGCCTTGATGTCTGACTCTACAAACGTTGAAAAACCAGGTACTACAGGTTCTGAAAGTTCCGTAGGTCCTGCTATTAAACAAGCTGTTGGAGAAGCAAAAGGCCGCGTTGTGTTAGCTACATTTGCATCTAACGTATCTCGTATCCAACAAGCTATTGATGCGGCAGTTATGTTTAACCGTAAGGTTGTCGTTATGGGCCGCAGTATGGTAAATGTTACAGAAATCGCTCAAGAACGCGGTTACTTGAACATTCCACCAAATACAATCATCGACGTAGATGTAATGCACAACTACACAGATGACCAAATTATGATCTTAACAACTGGTTCTCAAGGTGAACCGATGGCAGGCTTGTCCCGTATGGCTACAAGCAACCACCGCACTGTAGAGTTGGCTCCGAATGATACAGTTATCATCTCTGCTACACCAATTCCAGGTAACGAAGGTGCTGTAGGTAGAACTATCGATAACTTGCTCCGATTAGGTTGTCACGTTGTATATGGTAAAGATCGTGGTATCCACGTATCTGGTCATGCGAGCCAAGAAGAGCTTAAAACAATGCTTAACCTTGTTCGCCCAGAATACTTCATTCCAGTTCATGGTGAGTACCGCATGTTGCGCCGCCATGGTGAACTTGGTGTTGCTATGGGCGTAGATCCTAAGAAAGTCCTTATCGGCGACAATGGTCAAATCTTTGAATTTGATAAAGATGGTGGCCGTAAAGGTGGCCGTGTACAAGCTGGTGCTATCTTCGTTGATGGCCTTGGCGTTGGCGATGTAGGTAACATCGTTATCCGTGACCGTCAACAATTGGCACAAGAAGGTATGGTTATCGTTGTAATGGCGATGGATAAAGCTTCTGGTACAATCGTAGCTGGTCCAGACCTCGTATCTCGTGGCTTCGTATACGTACGCGATGCAGAAGAACTTATGATTGCTGCAGAACACCGTGTAGATCAAGTCCTTGAAGAATGCGAAATGCAACGCATTAAAGATTGGACTACTATTAAGCAAAACGTACGCGATGCGTTGGGTAAATTCTTCTACGATAAAACTCGCCGCCGTCCTATGATCTTGCCGATTATTCAAGACGTATAATCACATATAATAAACAAAAGTACCGCACCCTATGGTGTGGTACTTTTAACATTTTAAAAAGGACCTGTGGAATCTACTATAAATAGCGGTGTCATCGCATTTGTCTACTATATAGGGTATTTGAAGTTACCTTTTTAAACTGTTATAATTAAAAGATACCAATTAATCTATCTTCTTTTATTTAGAATGGAGATTTATGAAACAAACAAATACAAGAGCGATGGTAGAGACAGGATTTGTTAGTGCTATAGGTGTCATCCTTAGTGCTATTAGTGTGTATTTACCAGCTTTCGCTTTTTTATCATTTTTTGTTACACCTGCAGCCATTGGCATAATTGGAACAAAATGGGGTCGCAAGTATAGTATATCGGCAGCTGTTGTTACTACTTTCTTAGCGGTAGTTTTGTTTGGACCATGGAATGGTATACCTGTTGGCTTATTTGCTGCGGTAGGTGTAGGGGTAGGAGAAGGTAACCGTCTTTCTTTAGGGACGATTAAGCGACTACTACTCCCTAGTATTGCTATGTTTGTTGCTGTATTAGTAACTTTAATGGCACAAGTATATGTATCTGGTATTACTCTATCAATGATAGATACACAGATGACCGAGCAAGCTCGTATGATTGCTGATCAAGCCTTACAGACGAATCCTAATATCACACAGGAACAAGCTGATTTATTTGTAAAAAATGTAGATAAGCTTGCTACTGGTTTGAAGGATGCGTTTTTTGTGGCTGTAGCTATAGCTGCAGTATCATACAGTTATATAACTATTCAGATATCTATATGGCTAGGTAAGCGATTACGTATCTCCATACCTCGATTTTTACCAATTGAAGAATGGAGGATGCCTGTCTGGAGTGCAGGGCTATACGCTTTAGGTATTATTGGTATATATGGTACGCCGCATATCAATATGGACTCTTCCTGGGTCATAGCCATTAGTACTAATGTATTACTCCTTGGTAGCTCTATGTGTTCTATTCATGGTTTTGCAGCTTTAGCAGATTTGATGAGTAGTTACCGCATGAGTAATAAATTGAAGTGGATACTGCTAGGTGTGTATGCCTTTTTCTTTGGTCAAGCACTAGCCATATTTGGTGTCATAGATATGTTTTTAGATTTACGGACACGTTACAAAGCGCGTCAATAGTAATAGAAAGGAGGCCGTTATGAAATCCTTTCAACGGAAATGGGAAGGTTTAGAAATTACCATTATTACCGTTATCGTATTATTGTTATTATTGTTGGCCTATTTAAACTGGGCTATTGCAATTTTAGCACTAATTATCGTAGTAGCGGCGTATTTGGTTAACTATAACACCATTCATAACCGGCGTCGTTTAGCAAGGGAACAGTTTGGGGCGATGATGAAAAACGTCACACAAGCTTCGAACTTTGCTTTACAAAACTTGCCAATGGGGATTGCTCTTGTTAATAAACAAGGTACTCTCGTATGGAATAATAGTGTCTTTGCAGACTGGGTTAAGGTAGACTGGAATAAACTTCAAAAAATGTCTGCTCTTATGCCTGGCTTCCGTATTGATAAAATCTGGGGAAAATCTGGATTTATGACGGAACAGTATGGAGATAAGTATTTCCAAATTATTTACAAATTCATTGATCCTCGTGATGCACGACCAGATATTCATAGTGAAGATGAATTGGCAGAGCATGCAGTAATGGCTCTTTACTTTAAGAATATTACAGACTTAGAAAAGGCCCGTATTAAAGCCGAAGAAAATCAGCCTGTGTGGGGCATGATTCAAATCGATAATCTCGAAGAATTGACAAAAGGTCTTAGTGACCGCGAGTATACTAGCGTTTGGACAGATATTAATAACATTATTATGGATGAAATTGATAGACAAGAAGGCTTCATTCGTAACTTCCAAGATGATATGTATACCTTTGCTATTTCTCGTGGTGCACTTCATGCGATGGAGGAAGATGGGTTTAAAATCCTTGAGAGAATCCGTAAATTGCCTTCACCCCGTCAAGTGCCTGCAACGATTTCTATCGGGATTAGCGAGAACGTAGGCTCTGTAAAAGAGGTTTCTAGTCGTGCTCGCGCCGCCTTAGATATTGCATTAGGTCGCGGTGGTGACCAAGTGTGTATTATGGATGGTGAAAGTACCCGATTCTTTGGGGGCAATACAGCTGGTGTTGAGAAGAATACCCGTGTTCGTGCTCGTGTTGTATCGCAAGCTTTACATGAGCTTATGCTTGATTCCGATAAAATCCTTGTGATGGGTCATAAGCGTGAAGACTATGATGCGTTAGGTGGCATTGTCGGTGTTGTAGCTATTGCGCGTACCTTGGGTAAAGAATTACGCATCGTACTTTCAAAGGAAACGAGCGCCATTGATAAAATGGTGACTGTTCTGAAAGAGGATGAGTTCTGGACAGAACATATTATTACTCCTGAAGCGGCAAAAACTTGGGTAGATGCTAATACGCTCACCATTGTATGTGATACACATCGCCAAGAAATGGTCGCAGCTCAAGAGGCTCTTGAAATTTCTGAACGACGCATCGTTATCGATCATCATCGTCGTGCAGCGGACTTCGTAGAAAACCCATTGCTTACATACTTGGAACCAACTGCATCATCTACATCTGAGCTTGTTACAGAGCTTGTACAATACGCAGGTGGTGGTGTAAAACTTTCAAAAGCAGAAGCTACAGGCATTTATGCGGGCATCGTGCTCGATACGAAGAACTTTGTGCAACAAACTGGGGCACGTACCTTTGAAGCGGCCGCATTCTTACGCCGTGCAGGGGCAGATATTGAACGCGTTAAGCAATTATTTATTGAAACCTTCGATTCTGTTCAATTGCGTGCTAAAATGGTATTTGAAGCCAATCGAACTGAAGGAATTGCTATTTCTGTAGCACCTGAAGGTTTGAAGGATATGATGGCATTAGCTGCACAAAGTGCAGACATGCTCATCAGTAATGAAGATATTGAAGCAGCCTTTGTACTGTATTCCTTGAATGACGGCGGTATCGGCGTTAGTGCTCGATCCAAAGGCAAGGTAAATGTACAGGTTGTAATGGAAGCCTTGGGTGGCGGTGGTCACAGAACTGTGGCTGGTGCCCAATTACAAGGTATGACGATAGAGGAAGCGAAGAAGGCTATCTTAGACCATGCTCTTGAAGCCCTTCATTCCGCAGAGAAAGAGGAGGAAGAACAATGAAAGTAGTATTGTTAGAAGACGTTAAAAAGGTTGGTAAAAAAGGCGAAATCGTTGAAGTTAGCGATGCATATGGCCGTAATGTATTAATCAAAAAAGGTCTTGGCCTTGAAGGTACAGCAACTAACGTAAATAATGCGAAACAAAAGCAAGAATCCATCGCTCACAATAAAGCTGTTGCCAATGACGAGGCTAAAATCTTGGCAGCTCAATTGACCAAGGTTGAAGTAACTGTAAAAGTTCGCATGGGCGAAGAAGGTCGTGTATTCGGTTCCGTTACTGCAAAAGATATTTCCGATGCAGCTAAAGCGCAATACAAAGTAGATATCGATAAAAAGAAAATCGAAATCAAAGAACCATTGAAAACATTAGGCGTACATGATGTACTCGTTCGTGTTCATCCTGAAATTACAAGTACTATCAAGGTTAACGTAGTAGCTGAATAATAGTGTTCACCATGCTCTTTGAGTATGGTGAATTCTTTTATCCATAGTGGTTTTATAAAGGGGATTATCATGGATGTACGCATTCCACCGCATAATTTAGATGCGGAAAAAGCCGTTTTGGGGGCTTTATTAACGAATGGATCCAACTCGGGTGCCGTTGTCGATACGGTAACGAGTATTCTAAAATCTGAAGACTTTTACCGCGATGCGCATCGTATTATTTATGATGCTATCTTAGAAATCGTGCATGCTAACAAGACGGCGGACTTTATCACGGTTGGTGAAGAGCTAGATCGTCGCAAGCGACTCGATGCGGTAGGCGGTCTTGCATATATTACATCTTTGGCTAATGAATCGGTGTCCTACAATGTAGAGGAACATGCGAAAATCATCAGTGAGAAAGCTCAGTTGCGCCGTCTTATCGATGCAGGGAATAAAATCGTAGGCATGACGTACGCTGGCGAAGATGAGCCAACGGCTATCCTCAACAAGGCGGAACAAATGGTACTAGATGTAAGTGGTCAAACGCAGTCTGAATCAACCTTTGCTCCTATTGGTGAGGTCGTATTATCTAACTTAGATAAATTAAACGCATTGCAACAGCATGATGGCGCTATTACAGGCGTTCCAACAGGCTTTAAAGATGTAGATCATGTCTTTAATGGTCTACAAAAATCTGACCTCATCCTCGTAGCAGCCCGTCCTGCGATGGGGAAAACGGCTTTCACCTTGAACATCGCTCAAAACGTAACGATGTTGTACGACAAGACGGTAGCATTCTTCTCCCTAGAAATGGGCAAGGAACAGCTCGTTGGTCGTATTCTATCTTCCGTGGCAGGTGTGAGTTCTGAAAAATTGCGCCGTGCGAACATGGACCCTACTGACTGGGAAAAGGTTATCGCCGCTGCGGATCGCATGAGCAAATCTAAGCTCTTTATTGATGATACGCCAGGCCTTACCGTACAAGATATGCGATCTAAATTGCGCCGTCTTAAGGTGGAACATGGTCTCGATCTCGTTATCGTCGACTATATTCAGTTGATGCAAGGCCGTAACTCCGGCAAGGGCAGCGAGAACCGTCAACAAGAGGTGTCTGAAATCTCTCGTAACCTCAAATTGATCGCCCGTGAGTTCAATGTGCCGCTCATCGCCTTATCTCAGTTGTCTCGTAGTGTTGAAAGCAGACCTGATAAACGGCCTGTACTATCTGACCTTCGTGAATCTGGTTCTCTTGAACAAGATGCGGATATCGTTATCTTCTTGTACCGCGATAAATATTACGATGAAAACTCCGAAAAAGGGGACAACGCAGAAGTTCTCATTCGTAAACACCGTAATGGTTCCGTCGGTACCGTGGAACTCCAATTCATTGGAGAATTAACCCAATTTAGAGACGTGGAATTCCGAGACATGGGGCCGGAACAATAATGAAAACTATCGTGGGGTGCCTATATTGATGGGGCTTGACTTTATTTCGACAACTTAGTTACAAAAAAGCACCACCTATCTCGTGGCTCCAAACGACACGTAAGTCGCCCCTCGATAGGTGGTGCTCTTTTTGTATTACGTTAGCCAAAATAAGTCCCATCAATATATTGGCACTAGATAGTTTTCATTGTATTGTTGGAAGAACTGGGAATATACCTTACTAATCTTCGAGCCATAAACCGTGGTGAGTCCGAGGTTTTAAGTGAAGTTCTTGAATTATTTGATTCTTGTGATAACGAGAACGATTTTTTGAGCAATAAACGACAACAATTGTGGTTAAGAAAGATTTCCATAGATCTTAGAGGTCACTTTTTTAGGCTTAAAGAGTCTAGCATGAGGTATCGTAGTGAGCAGGGATTAGTTTATTATAGAAGGCCTAAAGAAACCATATTGAATTAAGTTATACATGTACTTAAGAGTACCTACTATTAGATTTGATGTCTAATAGTAGGTACTTTTTCATTTTTATGTCCAAAATTTGCCACTATAATAACAAACATATGTTTGAAAATACTTTGTATTTTTGTTATACTAATCATAGAAATTATTCTTCTTGTAATTCTTATAAACTTCAGGTATTTAGCGGTTTGAGGAGGTGTTTGTATGGGTTCAGCTGATACGGATCGAATGTATATGTGCATTGATTTGAAGAGTTTTTACGCGTCTGTGGAGTGTGCCGATTTGGGGCTGGATCCGTTTACAACGCCTTTGGTAGTGGCCGATGGGTCTCGTGGCAAAGGGGCTATTACATTGGCTATTTCACCGGCCTTAAAAAAGCTAGGTGTTAAGAATCGTAGTCGTCTTTTTGAGATTCCTCCGCACATTGAGTATTTGACGGTGAAGCCTCATATGAAGCGGTATATGCAGGCGTCTGCTGAGATTTACGGGACTTTGCTCAAGTATGTGGCACCTGAGGATGTACATGTATACTCTATCGACGAGTATTTTATCGATATTACGCCTTACTTACCGCTCTACAAGAAAACGCCTCGTAAGCTAGCGCAGATGTTACTTGATGCGGTGCTCAAGGCGACTAACATTTATGCTACTGTTGGAATTGGAACGAATTTATTCCTCGCCAAAATTGCTCTTGATATCCTGGCAAAACATGCACCTGATTTTATAGGGTATCTTGATGAAAGCCTCTTTAAAGAGAAAATTTGGTATCATCAGCCCTTGACCGACATTTGGCAGATTGGTAAGGGTATAGCCAACCGCTTACATAAATATGGAGCTTATGATTTGCATGGTATTACCATGGTTCCAGAGGCTAAGCTGTATAAGGAGTTTGGCATTAACGCCGAGCTCATCATCGATCATGCTTGGGGCCGTGAGCCGTGTACGATTGCAGATATCCATGCGTATCGTCCTATTAAGCATTCTATCTCGCATAGCCAGATTTTGTTGCGTAACTATACTTACGAAGCGGCCCTACGTGCCTATGCGGGAAATGGTGGAGTCATTGGTACTAGAG
>ENA-OWZL01000318-OWZL01000318.1-human-gut-metagenome-genome-assembly--contig:-NODE-318-length-11147-cov-6.61774_pt1 | contig 11147 bp, 10 predicted proteins | sample MGYA00249257_ERZ652109 | MGnify/ENA primary metagenome ERZ652109 (study PRJEB26925, sample SAMN05827267) | human gut metagenome | biome: ENVO:2100002; feature: ENVO:00000062; material: ENVO:00002003...
GACTTGGGGGGAACCCTGCGGCACACGATACGAACGATGCTGCGGAGTTATGACATCCGCGCCAGCGGAGACCTGTTGTGTTCCCATCGTCAGGGGGCGTGGCAAATGTGATGAAAGCTGAGTTATATAAATAGGAAGCGTTTGCAGCTTCCTGTTCAAAATCAGATACCATGCGCTGGCAGTTTCGGCTGCCAGCGTATTCATGTGGCTTTGAACAAATACGATGACAAACTTGACAGATTGGAGGAAATATGCTTTATGGAAAAACTTATTACACGAAAAGAAGCAGCAGAAATTTTAGGTATCAGCATTGCAACGCTGGACGCGGCCCGTAACAATGGTCTTATTTCTTATGTGCAATATGTGCAGAATGGCTGTGTGTACTTTACTTCAGCTGGCCTTCAGGAGTATATCGCAAAATGCATCCACAGAGCAAAGCCAGCAGAAAAGAACGCAACTTATCGTAAACCTCGCAGAGCTGGAGTGTGAGCCGGTCCGTATCCTTGTCGAAATCATAATGGTCTGATAAAACATAGATACAGCGCTGGAGTCTATTCTTAGGAGGTGACGGAATTGGCCAAACGGCAAACAATAATTCCTCAATATGGCACAGTTATGAAAAGAGGTGTCCTATATTATAGGACCAGAATCAAAGACGCGAATGGTAAGCTCGTAGCTATCTACGCAAAAACACCTGAAGAACTATACAACAAAGAAACGCTTGCGTTGGAACAGATTGAGAATGCCACTTTTCATCGGAAAACGCCCACAGTTGCAGAGTATTGTGAAAAGTGGCTGCTGATGCAGTCGGTTCATGTACGAGCTACTACTTTGACGGATTACACCTCAAAGGTTAGGCGGCATATTATAGCGGAATTGGGAGATAAACGGATGGGTGAGGTTAGCCTGGATGATATTCAGCTTGCCCTTGTTCCGGTTTCCAAAAAATCTGCATCGGTTTATAAATCTGTGGTAATCCTTTACAAATCTATCTTTCGCGCAGCGATGGAAAGCAGGATTATTGACCACAACCCAACGATTTATCTGACAACAAAAGGTGGCGGTGTTCCACAAGAGGATCGTCAGGCTTTGACAGATGAACAGGTGGAGCGCCTTTTGGATGCTATCCGAGATTTGCCGCCTTATATCTTTGTCATGATTGGTTTATATGCAGGGCTACGCCGGGAAGAAATTCTTGCTCTACAATGGGATTCAGTATATCTGGATACAGATACTCCATATCTGACGGTAAGACGGGCATGGCACACCGAACATAACAGACCGGTGATTTCGGATGAATTGAAAACCAAGGCTGCGGAGAGAAATATCCCCCTTCCTGTTTGCTTGGCTGAGTGTTTGAAAGCAGCAAAGGAAACTTCGACTTCGGAGTATGTGGTTTCAAACCGGGATGGCGAACCGCTGTCCTACACGCAGTTTAAGCGACTTTGGCAGTATATTGTTACGAGGACGGTCAAGGAGCGGAGCTATTATCGGTATGAAGATGGAAAAAGAGTAAAGCATACTGTCACACCTGTCTTGGGAGAAAAGGCTGCTCATAACGGAAAAGTGGTTTACAGTCTGGACTTTGAAGTAACACCCCATCAGCTGCGGCATACTTACATTACCAATCTCATTCATGCATCGGTAGATCCCAAAACGGTTCAATACCTGGCAGGCCATGAAAGCAGCAAGATTACCATGGACATTTATGCAAAGGTTAAGTACAACAGACCAGATGAGCTGGTCAGATCAATGAACTGTGCGTTTGCAAGCTGGGATGCAGCACAGTAATAACAAATAGGAAATGAAGCAGGAGCGAGGCAAGGATGTCTCGCTCTTTGTTTTACCTCAGCCGTATCTTTGATTAAATCGAGGCTTTCTGATAAAAAGAGAGTGTAGATACGGAGACTACACATTATCAAGAAAGGACGATCAAAGATGGCAAAAAAGAAAACACAGATCCCGAAGTACGGGACCATTACATTGAAAGGAATCCAGTATTACAGAACCAGGATTACGGATGCAGATGGCAAAGAGTTGAGTTTGTATGCCGCTACTTGTGAAGAATTGTATGAGAAGCAGTTAGAGGCCCGGAAGCAGGTGGGAGAAATTATCTTTCACCGGCAGCACCCGACAGTAGCCGAGTATGGAGAGAAGTGGCTGCTGATGCAGTCGGCAAAGGTGTCTGCGTCTACACTCAGAGGTTATACGAGGGATATGACAAACTATATCATAAAACCTCTGGGAGAGATGTATATGGAAGAAGTGACTGCTGACGATATTCGGCTGGCGCTTGTTCCATTGTCAAAGAAATCGGAAGGCTTATATAATAAGCTATAAATGAGCAAGTTCGTGATTTTGCATAAAAAGAAAGACAACTTAAATCGTTTGTGTTGTATAATGAAAGTAACCAAACAAACATTGCAACATTTACGAAAGAAGGTGCCTCTCGCAAATACTATACATCATTCTACATTCATATATAACCATTTGAAGAAATTAAATTTATGCAACTATTTCTTGCTGCTCTTGACAAAATAATTTTTAGAGATTATAATTATAACAGCGTTATATATCACTGTTATATAGGAGGTGTGCAAAATTAACGGAAATGGAACGACTTTAGAAAATATCCACCGGGCAGCGAAAGCAGAATTTTTAGAAAAAGGATATAAAGACGCTTCCCTGCGGAATATTGTGAAATCCGTGGGAATGACTACCGGAGCCTTTTACGGATATTACAAAAGCAAAGAAGAACTTTTTGAAGCCATTGTTGGTGAACATTATGAATATATTCGTAACCGTTTTATAAAGGCACAGCAGGAGTTCGCCGAACTACCAGCTGCCCAGCAGCCGGAAGTCATGAGTGATATTTCGGGAATCTGCATGTACGATATTCTCTATTATGCGTACGAACATTTAGAGGAATGTAAACTGATCCTCTGCTGTTCGGAAGGGACAAAATTTGCCGGGCTAATTGATGAAATGGTGGAGATTGAAGTGGAAGGGACTCATGCCTATCAGGAGGTTTTAAGGAAGCTTGGAAGGCCCTCTCCCCATATCGATCCTTCGCTGGAGCATATTCTGATCACCGGAATGTTTCATACTTTTTTTGAATTGATCATCCACGAAATGCCGCTCAAAGATGCCGAAAACTACGTCAGAGAAATGCGCGCCTTTTATACAGCGGGATGGATAAAAATTATGGGGCAGTAATGCCTTATAATTTTTGTTCAGCAGTTAACTATAACTAACCTAAATTCGGATATTGTAAGAACATAGACGTGTTCTCTTTATCATAAACACAAAGAAAAGGAGGAATTTTTTTGAAAAAGCAATCCAATTTATCACGCCTGCTGGAAATTGCAGGCAGCCATAAGTACCTGACCTATGCTTCCTGGGTGCTTTCTGCCATCAGTGCCCTGATTGCTCTGGTGCCATTCTATTACATCTGGAAAATGATCAAGGAAGTACTGGAGGTGGCACCAGATTTTGGCCAGGCACAGAACCTGACTGGCAATGGCTGGATGGCAGTATTGTTTGCTGTCCTGGCGGTGCTTGTCTACATAGCCGGGCTTATGTGTTCCCATTTAGGGGCATTTCGTATTGCCACAAACCTGCGTATCCAGACCATGGAGCATATTGTTAAGCTTCCTCTTGGATTTGCCGAGAGTTTTGGCAGCGGAAAACTGCGCAAAATCGTCAACGAATCCAGCGCAGCCACCGAAACCTATCTCGCTCATCAGCTTCCCGACAGAGCCAATGCCATTGCAACTCCCTGCGGTCTTTTGGTGCTGTTGTTCGTGTTTGACTGGAGACTGGGACTGTTGAGCCTTGTTCCGGTTGTGCTGGGGTTTCTGATCATGATGCCAATGACCGGAAAGCAGATGCAGGAAAAGATGAAAGAATACCAGAATGCGCTGGAGGATATGTCCAATGAAGCGGTAGAGTATGTCCGCGGGATTCCGGTGGTAAAAACCTTTGGCCAGACGATCTTTTCCTTTAAGAAGTTTAAAGACTCCATTGATCGGTATAAAGTATGGGTGATCGCTTATACCAAGCAGCTTCGGACGCCGATGATGTTCTATACAGCTGCGATCAACGGAGTTTTTGCCACACTGATCGCCGGAGGACTGTTACTTACACAAGATGGTGTGACTTCCGGTTTCTTACTGGATCTCATTTTCTATATTATCATTACACCGGTTATTTCTGTTACACTGACACGCATCATGTTCCAAAGTGAAAATGCCATGATCGTAGATGACGCTTTACAGAGAATTGACAGCGTTTTGCATTTGAAGCCTCTGGAGGAAACCAAACACCCAATGCATCCGCAAAACGCTTCCGTGGAACTGAAATCGGTTCATTTCAGCTATGACGGAGAAAAAGAAGTATTAAAAGATATTTCACTGACCATTCCTGAAGGACGAACCGTAGCTTTTGTCGGCCCGTCCGGCGGTGGTAAAACAACCCTTGCCAACCTGATTTCCCGATTCTTTGATCCCCAGAGCGGAATGGTAACAATAGGTGGTGTCAATGTGAAAGACATCCCAAAGGAGGAACTCATGAATACGGTGTCTTTCGTATTTCAGAACAGCCGTCTGATCAAGGCGTCCATTCTGGAAAATGTGCGTATGGGGAAACCGGAAGCTACCCGTGAGGAAATTTTGGCTGCCCTTCATCACGCACAGTGCGATGATATTCTGGAAAAACTCCCACAGGGTGTGGATACGGTTGTCGGTACAAAGGGTGTCTATCTTTCCGGCGGCGAGCAGCAGCGAATTGCCATTGCCCGTGTAATGCTGAAAAATGCACCGATCATCATTCTGGATGAAGCCACTGCCTTTGCTGACCCGGATAACGAAAGCCGCGTACAGGCTGCTTTCTCAAGACTTTCCGAGGGAAAGACCGTGATTATGATTGCCCACAGGCTTTCTACCGTAACAAATGTGGATCAGATTTTTGTCATTCAGGACGGACAGGTTGCCGAGTGCGGGAACAGTCGTGAATTGCTTGCAAAAGACGGCATTTTCAGCCGTATGTGGAAAAATTATCAGACTTCCGTGCAATGGAAGGTAACAAAGGAGGTGCAGTGATATGATCAAAAAACTGCAGAAAAAATATGCCCTGTCTGAACAGGGAGCAAAAGACCTGATCAAAGGCTGCCTGGCCTGTGTCCTTCAGAATCTGTCTTTTATGTTTCCGGTAGGTCTTTTATATTACATGGTCAGCGATCTGATGAACGGGGGTGTTCCCGGTGGGAAAATTCCATTTTATGTGGCAGGCTGCGTGGTGTGTATCGGCCTGATTCTGCTGACCACTTTCTTTCAATACAATGCGACCTATTTTGCCACTTACAAAGAAAGCGGTATCCGCCGCATTACCCTTGCAGAGCATCTGCGCAAAATCCCCCTTTCCTTTTTAGGGAAAAAGGATTTAGCCGATCTTACCAGTACCATTATGGCGGATTGCACCTTCCTGGAGCAGAGTTTTTCGCATTTTATCCCTGAGCTTGCGGGTTCGATCATTTCTACGGTTCTGATTTCCATCGGTTTGCTCTTTACGGACTGGAGAATGGCACTGGCTGCCTTATGGGTTCTGCCGGTTGCCTTTGCGATTGTGGGATTTTCCGCAAAGATTCAGGAAAATCTGAATCAGAAAGCGATGGATGTGAAGATGGCCTGCGCAGACGGGATACAGGAGTGCATTGAAACGGTTCGTGACCTGAAAGCGAACAACGCGGAGCAGGCATATTTAAAAGGTCTGGAAAAGAAGATCCGTGCCGTGGAGCATCGTTCCATCCTCAATGAATTTGGGCTTGCTGCTTTTGTGGTTTCCGCATCACTGGTACTGAAGCTTGGTATTGCAACGGTTGCGCTGGTGGGAGCTGTTCTGCTCATGCAGGGAAGCCTCTCCGTGCTTACATTCTTTATGTTCCTTTTGGTAGTATCCCGTTTATATGACCCTTTGCAGGGCGCGCTCCAGAATCTTGCGGCAGTTATCAGTACACGAACCAATATTGCCCGTATGAATGAGATTCTCGATCATTCAATCCAGCAAGGCAGCGACAGGCTTTCCAACCAGGGGTATGATATTGTCTTTGACCATGTTGGGTTTGCCTACAATACCGGAGAAACCGTATTGAAAGATGTTTCCTTTACGGCAAAACAGGGAGAGGTTACGGCTTTGGTCGGCCCATCTGGCGGCGGAAAAACAACCGTATCCCGGCTGGCAGCAAGGTTCTGGGATATTAACAGAGGAAAGATTACCGTGGGAGGCATGGATGTATCCCGAATTGACCCGGAAACACTGCTTTCTCTGTATTCCATCGTATTCCAGGATGTTACACTGTTTGACAATACGATTCTGGAAAATATCCGAATCGGAAACAAAGACGCCACAGATGAACAGGTCATTGCCGCTGCGAAACTTGCCAATGTGGATGAATTTGCGGAAAAACTGCCGGATGGATGGCATACCAATATCGGGGAAAATGGCTGTGAACTTTCCGGCGGAGAGCGCCAGCGTATCTCTATTGCCCGTGCATTTCTGAAAAATGCGCCGATCATTCTTTTAGATGAAGCTACTGCTTCCCTGGATGTGGAGAATGAAACTCTGATACAGACAGCCCTTTCTCGTCTGATCGCAGATAAAACGGTTCTGGTCATCGCCCACAGGATGCGTACCGTAGCAGGAGCAGATAAAATTGTTGTCCTTTCTGATGGCACCGTGGCAGAAGAAGGATCACCAAAGGATCTGGAAGAAAAGAATGGTGTATATGCCCATATGGTAAAACTGCAGACAGAAAGCCAGAATTGGAAACTTTCATAAAGAAAAAGGAGGGCTGCTTATGCAAAAATTAGGAGTCGTGGAGGATACCCTGTTTGTCCCTATGCTGGGAAGAATTTATGCTGCTGAGCATTGCCCACAAATTTTATATGATAAAAAGGCATTGGAATTGAAAAATAGGCTGCCGTTAGACTTGATTGAACAGAATATGCAGAACCAGTATACCCTTTTGGCCTCTGCTTCCCGGTCTGCTAATATGGATCGGATTATTCGGGATTTTCTGGAACGCAGACCGAACGGTGCGATTGTCCAACTGGGTTGTGGCCTGGAGACAACCTATTACCGCTGTGATAACGGAAGGGCACGTTGGTATGCTGTGGATCTGCCTCATGTGATCGAATACCGGCGAGGGCTTCTTCCCGAACCGGAGCGTGAATGCTATATTTCCGGGAATGCCTTTGCAAAGGACTGGATCAAAAAAGTCCGCGATGAGGTGCTTGATACTCCGATTCTCGTTATTGCAGGTGGACTATTCCATTATTTTGAGGAAAATAAGGTCATTGCCCTTCTGCGTATGATTGGACAATTTGGAAATATGGAAGTTGTTTTTGATACCGTGAACAGAAAAGGCATGGCAATGATGCAAAAGAAGTACATGAGGCAGATAGGCCATGCCGATGCGCAGATGTTCTTTTATGTCGATGCAGTGGAAGAACTGGCGGCAAAGATCGGGGGTAATGCAAAGGTGATTGCGGATGAACCATACTATCGTTACATCCCTAAAAACGGCTTAAAGATGTCCACGAAGGTCAGTATGGCGGTTTCTGATTGGTTCTGCATGGTGAAGATGATACAGTTGAAACTATAGATGCTTTTGCGTGGAAAAGAAAAGAGGTTAAATCTTGTTATAACATGTAATAAATGTTACCACAATCAACTCTACAATGATTTGTTTTCCAATAAATTAGAGCGATGATGTATTAGTTTATATCAACTGATAGGGAGGTGGAAATGAGCATGAGTGAACTCCACAAACCAGAATGGTACGGGGAATGTGCTATAATTTCTGATAAATATAATGATTATGTTCAAATAAAATATAAATGCAATGGGACTGGAACTTTATATGATTACTCATTATTCCCTGGTATCAATTTAATTTTTATGGATTTTAACTGTTCAGATATTTTTCATGAACCGATTCCCAATAAAAATATCATTGAAATTCGTCATTACCAAAAGGGACGCGTTGAGTTTGAATTAAGGAATAATAAGGTTTTTCACATGAAAGAAGGAGAATTATGTATCAATGCTCTTGCTAATGTTCCTGCGGCATATTCTTTTCCCTTTGGATATAGTGTTGGATTGAGTTGTGTGATTGACAAAGATTCTATTGATGCGAAAACAAAACAAATTTTTTCTTACTATAATATTGATGTATTAAATCTTGGACAAGAATTGGAAATAGAAAAAAAGTGGTTTTTATGCCGGACACCACAGCGATTGTTACATATCTTTGATGAATTATACACTGCAAAAGGCGTGGAAGGAAAAGATTACTTCCGTATTAAATTATTGGAATTGTTTTACCATATCAAACAACTGCGGATTGAAGATCAGTATGAAGCAACATATTATTCCAAAGAGCAAATTGAAATCATTAAGCGTATCCGACATCAGCTTATAGAAAACCTCGACAAAAAACTATCCATAGAAGAACTCTTGCGAAAAGAGCCAATGAGCAAGGTCACATTTCAAGCTATTTTCAAACAGATTTATGGCGATACGCCCTATGCACATATCAAAAAGTATAAAATGAATCTTGCGGCTGTTTATTTGCAGGAAACAGATCAATCAATCACGCAAATAGCCGGTGAACTTGGATATTCAAATATTAGTAAATTTGCGCGAGCCTTTCAAGAAGTGTTTGGAATGCTTCCAAAGGATTACCGTAAAGCAAAAAAGTGATTTAACTTTTGGGCTGTTTTCTTGATTTACTTTTCCCTTTGGAGTAGTTAGAGACTGCAAACCGGTGTAGAATGACAGCGTAGTTAGTTATTGCTAACTACACTGTCATTTTATTTTAAGGAGGTTTCAAAGATGGAACAAACGGTGAAGAAAAAGTTTGGCATTCGCGATATTATGACGATTGCCGCAATGATGGTCATCAATTTCGCAATTGCAATGGTGATTAGTATGGTTACATTGCCTTTCCCAGCAGTATATTTATACGGCTCTGCTGGTATTGATGCCTTTATTGGAGCAACATTTTATTTGGTTGCGGCAAATCGCATTAACAAACACGGATTGTTGTTTGCTTGGGCTACGGTTTATGGACTAATCCAAGGTGTTATGGGTTATATGTTCTTGGTTCCCTATTTCTTGATTGTAGCCCTCATTGCCGAGTTATGCATGGTTGGCAAGAATACATACCGAAGTGCAGTTCGCAACCGAATTGGCTGGATGGTCAACTCAATCGGAAATTTTGTAGGCTGTGCCGTACCGCTGTGGTGGTCTTGGGACAGCTATCAGGAAATGGCAGCAAGCAGCGGTTTTGATGCAAATACCTTGAATATGCAGCTCTCTATGGTGACTTCTCCGGCGCTGATGCTTCTGGGTGTTGTCATTACTGCGGTTCTTGCAATTCTTGGTACATTGTTCGGCCAGCGGTTGCTCAGAAAGCATTTCCAAAAAGCTGGCATTGTAGGATGATGGCCGGAGAAAAAAAGCAAAGGCGGATTGACCGGATTGACGGGCGCACAGTTCTTTTCCTGACGCTGTGCGCCTGCCTTGTGACTTTCCTTACCACGAGTTTTTGGGGACATGGGATTTTTACCTTTTGGATTTTTCTGATCCTGTGCTGGTTCGGCTTGTATAAGCAGGCTATTGGATGCTTTGCGGTCTATTTGGTAGCGATTGTATGGCTGATGATCGAGACAAAGTATCAGATCAGTATCCCATCACCGCTGTTACTCAGCATGATTTACAAGCTGCTGCTCCCCGCTATGCCAGCCTATCTTCTGGCGAAAATTCCGTCCGGGAAACTGACGGCCAGCTTGAGGAAAATGCCTATCCCCACCCGTATCATGCTTGTTTTGATTGTCATGCTCCGCTTTGCTCCGACTGTGCTGCATGAATTTGGAGAAGTCAGGGAAGCCATGAAAATCCGTGGCTTCTTAAAATCGGTTGGCAATGTTTTGAGGCATCCGATGGACACGTTGGAATACGCCATTGTTCCGATGGTGTTCCGCTCCTTAAAGATTGCGGACGAGTTAGCCGCTTCTGCCATTGTCAGAGGAATTGAAAGCCCCTACAAGAAAGAAAGCTACTATGTCAGCCGGATCGCTGCGCTGGATTACTTTTTGATTGTTGTCAGCGTGGGAGCTGCCGTGTGCTGCTGTCTTTTATAGGAGGAATGGAATGGGAAAAGAAATTATGATCCGTGACCTGACCTTTTCCTATGGCGGGAACGGAAATCAACTGGAACATATATCGTTAGATATTGCCGCCGGGGAGGTCATTGTTATGACCGGCCCATCAGGGAGCGGGAAAAGCTCTTTGACGAGAGTGATTAACGGCCTGATCCCCTACTTTTACGAGGGGAAATTAAGCGGCGAGGTTTTTGTGGACGGAAAACCGCTGAAAGAGATTCCGTCCTGGGAGCGCGGCAAAATCGCAGGGAATGTATTTCAAGACCCCAGGAGCCAGTTTTTTGCCAATGAGGTAGCCGGTGAGATTGCTTTCGGCTGTGAGAACTACGGGTATTCCCATGAGGACATTCAGAGCCATGTTCACCGGGCGGCGGCGGACATCAAAATTCAGGACATTCTGGATCACAGTCTGCACAGCCTGTCTTATGGGATGCGCCAGAAAGTTGCGATTGCGTCTGCGGAGGCGATTGACCCGGAAATCTATGTCATGGATGAACCGTCTGCCAATCTGGATATTGCATCTACCTACCGCTTTGCAGACATTATCCGCGATTTGAAACAGCAGGGAAAAACCATCATCATAGCGGAACACAGGCTTTATTATCTGATGAATCTGGCAGACCGCTTCCTGTGTGTGCAGAAAGGGAAAATTGTGCGGGAATTTACCGCGCAGCAGATGAAAGCCCTGTCCAACGAGGAGATCCGGGTGCTGGGGCTTCGCACTCCTGACCTGCACCAGATCGAGCAGGCGGAAATCCCATCTGCTGCAACCAGCGAGGTTGTTCTGGAAGTGAAAAAGCTGAACCACTCTTTTGGTGAGACGATTGTGGCAAAGGATATTGACTTTCAATGCTGCAAGGGAGAAGTGGTAGCCCTGATTGGCCCTAACGGGACGGGCAAAAGCACCATAGATCGAATCCGGGC
>ENA-OWZL01000320-OWZL01000320.1-human-gut-metagenome-genome-assembly--contig:-NODE-320-length-11084-cov-5.18615_pt1 | contig 11084 bp, 8 predicted proteins | sample MGYA00249257_ERZ652109 | MGnify/ENA primary metagenome ERZ652109 (study PRJEB26925, sample SAMN05827267) | human gut metagenome | biome: ENVO:2100002; feature: ENVO:00000062; material: ENVO:00002003...
TGTATAAGAGACAGAGGAATATTCAAGAGGTATAACAAATGCAAGCTATTCCGATGACCTTACGCGGCGCTGAAAAATTACGCGAAGAGCTGGATTTTCTGAAATCTGTGCGCCGTCCTGAAATCATTGCTGCTATCGCGGAAGCGCGTGAGCATGGCGACCTGAAAGAAAACGCCGAATACCACGCAGCTCGTGAACAGCAGGGCTTTTGCGAAGGCCGTATCAAAGACATCGAAGCCAAGCTGTCGAACGCGCAGGTGATTGATGTCACCAAAATGCCCAACAATGGGCGCGTTATTTTTGGTGCTACCGTAACGGTGCTGAATCTCGATTCTGACGAAGAACAGACTTACCGCATCGTTGGCGATGACGAAGCTGACTTTAAACAAAACCTGATTTCTGTAAACTCGCCTATTGCTCGTGGCCTGATCGGCAAAGAAGAAGATGATGTTGTGGTCATCAAAACGCCGGGCGGCGAAGTAGAATTTGAAGTAATTAAGGTGGAATACCTGTAAGAATTACCCAATACTCAAGATGTTGATGTATTGTAAAGAAAGGAAAAAGGCCGCTATGCGGCCTTTTATCAACGAACAGAGCGTGGCATTTTGCTCTCCTGCCTGCGGAAAACCCCTCGTTTTACACAGCAAATGTGTGTAACTTTAGGATAATCTTAGCGTGGCAGCGAGATTTTACGTTCTTTAGTTGGGCGATAAAGCACCAGCGTTTTACCGATGACCTGTACATTACAGGCGCCGGTTTCGCGCACGATAGCTTCCACGATCAAGGTTTTAGTTTCGCGATCTTCGGTGGCGATTTTCACCTTGATGAGTTCATGGTGCTCTAACGCTTGTTCAATCTCGGCCAGCACCCCTTCGGTCAAACCATTACTGCCAAGCAGAACAACTGGCTTGAGCGGATGTGCCAGACCTTTCAGGTGCTGTTTTTGTTTAGTACTCAGATTCATCGTATTTTTTGCTTACGTTGGGATTGAAAACGGGTCATTCTACCGCCATCTCCCATATATCACCAAATAGGCGCGTAAAAATTTACGCAATTGGTTACGATGAGTTATCCCCATGGGAAAGTTAAATGACAGGTAAGAAGCGTTCTGCCAGCTCCAGCCGCTGGCTTCAGGAACACTTTAGCGATAAATATGTTCAACAGGCACAGAAAAAGGGGTTACGTTCCCGTGCCTGGTTTAAACTTGATGAAATACAGCAAAGTGACAAACTCTTTAAACCGGGAATGACGGTTGTCGACCTTGGTGCTGCTCCGGGTGGTTGGTCACAATATGTGGTCACCCAAATTGGCGGCAAAGGCCGCATCATCGCTTGCGATCTTTTACCTATGGATCCTATCGTTGGTGTGGACTTTCTTCAGGGCGATTTTCGTGATGAACTGGTGATGAAAGCACTGCTGGAGCGCGTTGGCGACAGCAAAGTCCAGGTTGTCATGTCCGATATGGCACCAAACATGAGCGGAACACCGGCGGTGGATATCCCCCGTGCCATGTATCTGGTGGAACTGGCGCTAGAAATGTGTCGTGATGTATTGGCGCCAGGTGGCAGTTTTGTTGTGAAGGTGTTCCAGGGCGAAGGTTTCGATGAGTATCTAAGGGAAATTCGCTCCCTGTTTACGAAGGTCAAAGTTCGTAAGCCGGACTCTTCTCGTGCACGTTCGCGGGAAGTGTATATTGTAGCGACCGGGCGTAAACCCTAACCGGGAGATTTCAGACGAAAGTTTGAAAGATGCTGGATATAGAGTATCCTGACGCTGTTTTTAACACAGTTGTAATAAGAGGTTAATCCCTTGAGTGACATGGCGAAAAACCTAATACTCTGGCTGGTCATTGCCGTTGTGCTGATGTCAGTATTCCAGAGCTTTGGGCCCAGCGAGTCTAATGGCCGTAAGGTGGATTACTCTACCTTCCTACAAGAGGTCAATAACGACCAGGTTCGTGAAGCGCGTATCAACGGACGTGAAATCAACGTTACCAAGAAAGATAGTAACCGTTATACCACTTACATTCCGGTTCAGGATCCGAAATTACTGGATAACCTGTTGACCAAGAACGTCAAGGTTGTCGGTGAACCGCCTGAAGAACCAAGCCTGCTGGCTTCTATCTTCATCTCCTGGTTCCCGATGCTGTTGCTGATTGGTGTCTGGATCTTCTTCATGCGTCAAATGCAGGGCGGCGGTGGCAAAGGTGCCATGTCGTTTGGTAAGAGCAAAGCGCGCATGCTGACGGAAGATCAGATCAAAACGACCTTTGCTGACGTTGCGGGCTGCGACGAAGCAAAAGAAGAAGTTGCTGAACTGGTTGAGTATCTGCGCGAGCCGAGCCGCTTCCAGAAACTCGGCGGTAAGATCCCGAAAGGCGTCCTGATGGTCGGTCCTCCGGGTACCGGTAAAACGCTGCTGGCGAAAGCGATTGCAGGCGAAGCAAAAGTTCCGTTCTTTACTATCTCCGGTTCTGACTTCGTAGAAATGTTCGTCGGTGTGGGTGCATCCCGTGTTCGTGATATGTTCGAACAGGCGAAGAAAGCGGCACCGTGCATCATCTTTATCGATGAAATCGACGCCGTAGGCCGCCAGCGTGGCGCAGGTCTGGGCGGTGGTCACGATGAACGTGAACAGACTTTGAACCAGATGCTGGTTGAGATGGATGGCTTCGAAGGTAACGAAGGTATCATCGTTATCGCCGCGACTAACCGTCCGGACGTTCTTGACCCGGCCCTGCTGCGTCCTGGCCGTTTCGACCGTCAGGTTGTGGTTGGCTTGCCAGATGTTCGTGGTCGTGAGCAGATCCTGAAAGTTCACATGCGTCGCGTACCATTGGCACCCGATATCGACGCGGCAATCATTGCCCGTGGTACTCCTGGTTTCTCCGGTGCTGACCTGGCAAACCTAGTGAACGAAGCGGCACTGTTCGCAGCTCGTGGCAATAAACGCGTTGTGTCGATGGTTGAGTTCGAGAAAGCGAAAGACAAAATCATGATGGGTGCGGAACGTCGCTCCATGGTGATGACGGAAGCGCAGAAAGAATCGACGGCTTACCACGAAGCAGGCCATGCGATTATCGGTCGCCTGGTGCCGGAACACGATCCGGTGCACAAAGTGACGATTATCCCACGCGGTCGTGCGCTGGGTGTGACTTTCTTCTTGCCTGAGGGCGACGCAATCAGCGCCAGCCGTCAGAAACTGGAAAGCCAGATTTCTACGCTGTACGGTGGTCGTCTGGCAGAAGAGATCATCTACGGGCCGGAACATGTTTCTACCGGTGCGTCCAACGATATTAAAGTTGCGACCAACCTGGCACGTAACATGGTGACTCAGTGGGGCTTCTCTGAGAAATTGGGTCCACTGCTGTACGCGGAAGAAGAAGGTGAAGTGTTCCTCGGCCGTAGCGTAGCGAAAGCGAAACATATGTCCGATGAAACTGCACGTATCATCGACCAGGAAGTGAAAGCACTGATTGAGCGTAACTATAATCGTGCGCGTCAGCTTCTGACCGACAATATGGATATTCTGCATGCGATGAAAGATGCTCTCATGAAATATGAGACTATCGACGCACCGCAGATTGATGACCTGATGGCACGTCGCGATGTACGTCCGCCAGCGGGCTGGGAAGAACCAGGCGCTTCTAACAATTCTGGCGACAATGGTAGTCCAAAGGCTCCACGTCCGGTTGATGAACCGCGTACGCCGAACCCGGGTAACACCATGTCAGAGCAGTTAGGCGACAAGTAAGTTTCCGTATCAGATGACTGTATTTGTACCGAAAACCCCGGGGCGTGCTCCGGGGTTTTTTCTTATCAATTCATACCAGGGATAACATCATGAAACTCTTTGCCCAGGGTACTTCACTGGACCTTAGCCATCCTCACGTAATGGGGATCCTCAACGTCACGCCTGATTCCTTTTCGGATGGTGGCACGCATAACTCGCTGTTAGATGCGGTGAAACATGCGAATCTGATGATCAACGCTGGCGCGACGATCATTGACGTTGGTGGCGAGTCCACGCGCCCAGGGGCGGCGGAAGTTAGCGTTGAAGAAGAGTTGCAACGTGTTATTCCTGTGGTTGAGGCAATTGCTCAACGCTTCGAAGTCTGGATCTCGGTAGATACATCCAAACCAGAAGTCATCCGTGAGTCAGCGAAAGTTGGCGCTCACATTATTAACGATATCCGCTCCCTTTCCGAACCTGGTGCTCTGGAGGCGGCTGCAGAAACCGGTTTACCGGTTTGTCTGATGCATATGCAGGGAAATCCAAAAACCATGCAGGAAGCGCCGAAGTATGACGATGTCTTTGCAGAAGTGAATCGCTACTTTATTGAGCAAATAGCACGTTGCGAGCAGGCGGGTATCGCAAAAGAGAAATTGTTGCTCGACCCCGGATTCGGTTTCGGTAAAAATCTCTCCCATAACTATTCATTACTGGCGCGCCTGGCTGAATTTCACCATTTCAACCTGCCGCTGTTGGTGGGTATGTCACGAAAATCGATGATTGGGCAATTGCTGAACGTGGGGCCGTCCGAGCGCCTGAGCGGTAGTCTGGCCTGTGCGGTTATTGCCGCAATGCAAGGCGCGCACATCATTCGTGTTCATGACGTCAAAGAAACCGTAGAAGCGATGCGGGTGGTGGAAGCCACTCTGTCTGCAAAGGAAAACAAACGCTATGAGTAATCGTAAATATTTCGGTACCGATGGGATTCGTGGTCGTGTAGGGGATGCGCCGGTCACACCTGATTTTGTGCTTAAGCTGGGTTGGGCCGCGGGTAAAGTGCTGGCGCGCCACGGCTCCCGTAAGATTATTATTGGTAAAGACACGCGTATTTCTGGCTATATGCTGGAGTCAGCACTGGAAGCGGGGCTTGCGGCAGCCGGTCTTTCCGCGCTATTCACTGGCCCGATGCCAACACCGGCCGTGGCTTATCTGACGCGTACCTTCCGCGCAGAGGCTGGAATTGTAATTTCTGCATCGCATAACCCATTCTACGATAACGGCATTAAATTCTTTTCTATTGACGGTACTAAGCTGCCGGATGCAGTTGAAGAAGCCATCGAAGCGGAAATGGAAAAAGAGATCAGCTGTGTTGATTCGGCAGAACTGGGTAAAGCCAGCCGTATCGTTGATGCCGCGGGTCGTTATATCGAGTTTTGCAAAGCCACGTTCCCGAACGAACTTAGCCTCAGTGAACTGAAGATTGTGGTGGATTGTGCAAACGGTGCGACTTACCACATCGCGCCGAACGTACTGCGTGAACTGGGGGCGAACGTTATCGCTATCGGTTGTGAGCCGAACGGTGTAAATATCAATGCCGAAGTGGGGGCTACCGACGTTCGCGCGCTCCAGGCTCGTGTGCTGGCTGAAAAAGCGGATCTCGGTATTGCCTTCGACGGCGACGGCGATCGCGTGATTATGGTTGACCATGAAGGCAATAAAGTCGATGGCGATCAGATCATGTATATCATCGCGCGTGAAGGTCTTCGTCAGGGCCAGCTGCGTGGTGGTGCTGTGGGTACATTGATGAGCAACATGGGGCTTGAACTGGCGCTGAAACAGTTAGGTATTCCATTTGCGCGCGCGAAAGTGGGTGACCGCTACGTACTGGAAAAAATGCAGGAGAAAGGCTGGCGTATCGGTGCAGAGAACTCCGGTCATGTGATCCTGCTGGATAAAACCACTACCGGTGACGGCATTGTTGCTGGCTTGCAGGTGCTGGCGGCGATGGCGCGTAACCATATGAGCCTGCACGACCTTTGCAGCGGCATGAAAATGTTCCCGCAGATTCTGGTTAACGTGCGTTACACCGCAGGTAGCGGCGATCCGCTGGAGCATGAATCAGTCAAAGCTGTGACCGCAGAAGTTGAAGCGGCGCTGGGTAGCCGTGGACGTGTGCTGTTGCGTAAATCCGGCACCGAACCGTTAATTCGCGTGATGGTAGAAGGTGAAGACGAAGCGCAGGTAACTGAATTTGCACACCGTATCGCCGATGCAGTAAAAGCCGTTTAAAGCGTTAGATAACTGGCTAAAAAGGCGGCGGTTGTCGCCTTTTTTCTCGGCGAACACATCGGTTTTGCTGTTTTTTTCCGCAGTTGATACAATGCGATAAAATTGCTCTTGCGAAGGTCATTCGCTTTGGTTAGTATTCACACCCGCTTCAGTGGGAAAGATTAAAAACTCCCGCTTTATTGGTTGAAGCATTGGTACGCGGCAACTCCGCAAGGAACAGGTTGATTATGTACGAAGCTCTTTTGGTAGTTTTCCTTATTGTGGCAATTGGCCTTGTTGGTCTGATCATGCTGCAGCAAGGTAAAGGCGCTGATATGGGAGCCTCCTTCGGAGCAGGCGCTTCCGCTACGCTGTTTGGTTCAAGTGGTTCTGGTAACTTCATGACCCGCATGACGGCGCTGCTGGCAACGTTATTCTTCATCATCAGTCTGGTGCTGGGTAACATCAATAGCAACAAAACCAATAAAGGTAGCGAATGGGAAAACCTGAGTGCGCCGGCCAAAACCGAACAAACTCAGCCAGCAGCTCCGGCTAAGCCGACCAGCGATATCCCGAACTAAAAAGTAGTATCCGTGCCGAGGTGGTGGAATTGGTAGACACGCTACCTTGAGGTGGTAGTGCCCAATAGGGCTTACGGGTTCAAGTCCCGTCCTCGGTACCAAATTCCAGAAAGACGCTGAAAAGCGTCTTTTTTCGTTTTGGTCCTGGTCTGAGGAATGGTTGTCAGGTATCTGTATCTCGTCCAGTTGTTTTACTCGTAGCTGGTACCTTGAAACGATGGTGCCGGTATGCCTTAGTTATAAGCTTTTCCCTTCTGCTGACATAATTGGCACTTTATTGTGTCAACTCCATTTCCGGTACGAATACGGATATGTTTACTTCTCGATAAACCATCCTGCCCCTGTCAGTATAACTACTGATGGCTACGTTCTGCGTAATGTTTAGAGACGCATTGATAATGTTATTTAATTACTGAGAACGCAATGGCCGCATCATTTAAAAAGAAAAAATCTAACAGTGTTTCGGTCTGATATGGATCAGAGTTGAAAAACATGTCTGATATAAAATTGAACATTGTTGATAATTGTTTATATTGGTTGTGAACTTGGATTTCTGGATGACAGTATTCAACAAATTTGTTAAAAGTTTTAAATCTCATTGGTTGTTGTATCTTTGTGTTATTGTTTTTGGTATTACGAACTTAGTCGCTTCTTCCGGAGCGCATATGGTTCAGCGATTGCTGTTCTTCGTTCTGACCATCCTGGTTGTTAAACGTATATCATCCCTTCCGCTTCGCCTGCTTATTGCCGTACCATTTGTGTTACTGATTGCGGCAGATATGAGTATTAGCCTCTATTCATGGTGTATCTTTGGTACAACTTTCAATGATGGATTTGCGATTAGTGTGCTGCAGAGTGATCCGGATGAAGTTGTCAAAATGCTGGGAATGTATATCCCTTATCTATGTGCTTTTGCCTTTTTATCCCTTCTTTTTTTTGCAGTAATAATAAAATATGATGTTTCCTTGCCGACAAAAAAAGTGACAGGAATATTATTGCTGATTGCCATTTCGGGCAGTTTATTTTCCGCTTGTCAATTTGCTTATAAAGATGCAAAAAATAAAGAGGCGTTCAGTCCATATATACTAGCGTCGCGATTTGCTACCTATACGCCGTTTTTCAATCTCAATTATTTTGCTTTAGCAGCGAAAGAGCATCAAAGATTACTCTCAATTGCAAACACGGTGCCGTATTTTCAACTATCAGTCAGGGATACAGGTATTGATACCTACGTGTTGATTGTGGGGGAGTCTGTACGTGTCGACAATATGTCTTTGTATGGATATACACGCTCTACGACACCGCAAGTCGAAGCACAAAGAAAGCAGATCAAACTGTTTAATCAAGCAATAAGCGGTGCACCTTACACTGCGCTGTCGGTTCCCCTTTCTTTAACTGCTGATTCTGTTTTGAGTCATGACATTCATAATTACCCGGACAACATTATTAATATGGCTAATCAAGCAGGATTTCAGACTTTCTGGCTAAGCTCGCAATCCGCTTTCCGGCAGAATGGTACAGCAGTTACCAGTATCGCCATGCGCGCCATGGAAACAGTCTATGTCAGAGGATTTGATGAATTGTTGTTGCCGCATTTATCGCAAGCGTTACAGCAAAAGACGCAGCAAAAAAAACTGATTGTTCTTCATTTAAATGGAAGCCATGAGCCGGCTTGTAGCGCCTATCCGCAATCCAGCGCCGTGTTTCAACCGCAGGACGATCAGGATGCCTGCTATGACAACTCCATTCATTACACAGATAGTTTGCTAGGTCAGGTTTTTGAATTATTAAAAGATCGCCGCGCCTCGGTCATGTATTTTGCCGACCACGGCCTGGAACGCGACCCTACGAAGAAGAATGTCTATTTTCATGGAGGCAGGGAGGCTAGCCAGCAGGCGTATCATGTCCCGATGTTTATCTGGTATAGCCCCGTTCTAGGGGATGGCGTGGATCGCACAACGGAAAACAACATCTTTTCGACAGCTTACAATAATTACCTTATTAATGCGTGGATGGGGGTAACAAAGCCGGAACAGCCGCAAACGCTTGAGGAAGTGATTGCACACTATAAAGGAGACTCACGGGTTGTGGATGCAAACCATGATGTTTTCGATTATGTGCTGCTCAGAAAGGAGTTTACAGAGGATAAGCAAGGTAACCCCACCCCTGAAGGGCAGGGTTGATGTCGAATTACTGGCCTTTATTTTCCAGATTCTCCACCTGCGGCACCCCTGAAGCGGCAGAGGAGGAGAGCAGGCCAGTTTTGGCATAACCGAAAAGTTTCTCGCGGGTATCGGTGATATCCAGGTTACGCATGGTCAGTTGACCGATACGATCATCTGGCGAGAACACCGAGTCGCCTTTTTCCATCGTCAGACGCTCTGGCTTGTAGGTCAGGTTCTCTGAGACGGTATTCAGGATTGAATAATCGTTCCCGCGGCGCAGCTCCAGAGTAACTTCACCAGTGATCTGGCTGGCAACCCAGCGTTGCAGAGAGTCCCGCAGCATCAGCGCCTGGGAGTCAAACCAACGTCCCTGGTACAGCAGACGGCCCAACTGACGACCATGCGCGTGATACTGCTCAATGGTGTCTTCGTTGTGAATACCGGTCAACAAACGTTCATACGCAATGTGCAGCAGTGCCATCCCAGGGGCTTCATAAATGCCGCGGCTTTTTGCTTCGATGATACGGTTTTCAATCTGGTCGCTCATGCCCAGGCCGTGACGACCGCCGATGCGGTTAGCTTCCAGCATCATTTCTACGTCGTCGCTAAAGGTTTTACCGTTCAGCGCCACCGGATGACCTTGCTCAAAGCGTACTGTGACTTCTTCTGCCGGGATTTTCACGCTCTCATCCCAAAACTTCACGCCCATAATTGGGTTGACGATTTTGACGCTGGAGTTGAGGTATTCCAGATCCTTCGCTTCATGCGTTGCACCAAGCATGTTGGAGTCCGTGGAGTAAGCTTTTTCGACAGACATTTTGTAGTCGAAACCGCAGGCAATCATAAATTCAGACATCTCATGACGGCCGCCCAGTTCATCAATAAAGTCAGTATCAAGCCACGGTTTGTAAATCTGCAGTTCAGCATTGGTCAGCAGACCGTAACGGTAGAAACGTTCGATATCGTTTCCTTTATAGGTGCTGCCGTCACCCCAGATATTCACGCCATCTTCTTTCATCGCAGCAACCAGCATGGTGCCGGTCACGGCGCGGCCCAGCGGCGTCGTGTTGAAATAGGTCAGTCCACCAGTGGTGTTATGAAATGCGCCACACTGAATAGCGGCAATACCTTCGGCCACCAGTTGTTTGCGGCAGTCGATCAGACGTGCGTTCTCCGCGCCGTATTCCATGGCACGACGAGGGATCGCATAATAATCCTCTTCGTCTGGCTGGCCCAGGTTTGCAGTATATGCATAAGGAACCGCTCCCTTTTGTCGCATCCACAGCAGTGCGGCACTGGTGTCCAGACCGCCGGAAAAAGCGATACCAATACGTTGACCTACCGGGAGATGCTTGAGAATCGTCGTCATAAAATAACACCCTGCTTAATTAACTGATGATGAGCCTGGATTTCTGCTCTCATTGAATTTTTATGCAAAATAAATGAGTTTTCATTTAATCATCTTTTATCGGAGACAGGAAGAGTTTAGTGTGTTTTTTGTAAAATAATGCGATTAAGGGAAAGCAGGAGAAGGTAAAAGTATTCAATAAATGAAAGTGAACTGGATATTCATTCACGTGATTAGCAATAAACGTTGACAAAATGTGGCGTGGATCACTATAATGCCTGCAGATTTTACGTCCCGTCTCGGTACACCAAATCCCAGCAGTATTTGCATTTTTTACCCAAAACGAGTAGAATTTGCCACGTTTCAGGCGCGGGGTGGAGCAGCCTGGTAGCTCGTCGGGCTCATAACCCGAAGGTCGTCGGTTCAAATCCGGCCCCCGCAACCACTTTCCCTTAGAGTCCTTTTTCAAATATACTGTGAAGACTTCGGCCTTCGTAGTGGGATTTGAAAAAATCCTTCTGGAAAGTGCTCCAGACCGCAGTTGCGGTTATAGGGTTCAGTTATATAAAGCCCCGATTTATCGGGGTTTTTTGTTATCTGACTACAGAATAACTGGGCTTTAGGCCCTTTTTTTATGTCTTGGGGGTGGGCTTGTCCACATTAGAGCAAAAATTAACAGAGATGATTACTGCGCCAGTTGAGGCCCTGGGTTTTGAACTGGTTGGCATCGAATTTATTCGCGGTCGCACATCCACACTGCGCATCTATATTGATAGTGAAGATGGCATCAATGTTGATGATTGTGCTGATGTGAGCCACCAGGTAAGTGCTGTGCTGGATGTTGAAGACCCCATCACCGTTGCTTATAACCTGGAAGTCTCCTCACCGGGTCTCGATCGCCCACTGTTCACGGCTGAACACTACGCCCGTTTTGTCGGAGAAGAGGTGACTCTGGTTCTCCGTATGGCGGTACAAAACCGTCGTAAATGG
>ENA-OWZL01000327-OWZL01000327.1-human-gut-metagenome-genome-assembly--contig:-NODE-327-length-10712-cov-6.21826_pt1 | contig 10712 bp, 7 predicted proteins | sample MGYA00249257_ERZ652109 | MGnify/ENA primary metagenome ERZ652109 (study PRJEB26925, sample SAMN05827267) | human gut metagenome | biome: ENVO:2100002; feature: ENVO:00000062; material: ENVO:00002003...
CTACGACCGATCGGTTAACAGCCGATTGCTCTACCAACTGAGCTATCGAGGAATGTATGGAGCGGGAAACGAGATTCGAACTCGCGACCCCCGCCTTGGCAAGGCGGTGCTCTACCGCTGAGCTATTCCCGCATACAGAACCGATAATTAATATAACATAATCATCAATCTGTCGTCAAGAAGAATTTAAGTCTGTCCTGACTGCCCTATAATAATATCAATTTACACATATAGTGTCAATGGTTTTTCCATGAAATTCTCAGTTAATTTTGCATAATTGAGCATAAAACATATAAAAAGAGGGATTTAAAACTCCCTCTTTTATATAGATTACTCTTTATTCTTTTGTCTACCTTTACCGGCACCATCTTCAGCCGCTTTAACCTCAGCTTCAACGAAGGTTTTCATATCATTTAACATATGCATAGATGCATCGATAATAGATAACCCCATTGTGGAACCCAATGCTTCATCAATTTGTAAATTGTAGTGTAAACATGGTTTTATTCCAAGGAATCGACATTGTTCCTTATGGATTGGTTCCTCATAGACGGCGGATGGGAATATATAATCCTTAACTAATGGCTCAATAGTAACTGCAGCCAATACAGCTGCACCTGTTACGGCATTATCAAATACTACAGCCATACGATGACTAGCAGCACCTAAGATAAAACCTGTTAAGAATGCAATATCTAGTCCCCCTGCTACCTCAAGTAAGTGTAATGCCGCATCACGGCGCTCGCTTTCACTCAAAGCAGACCAATCATCCACAGCGATATTAAAACGATCTACAAAGGAATGAATATGAGCCGCTCGCTGTTCAATAGTAGGGCCACATTCGGTATGAACGAGAATATCGTCATAGGCACAGCCCGTAATTGTAGCCGTCGTTACGAGGGAGTCAAGGAATGCCCTTTCCCCTACATTACCAATCGCCACCACTTGTAATCCATCAGCATGTAATTTATCAGCATAGGTAAAGCCAAGCTCTAGAGCTCGCTCAAGTTCATCTCGAGAAATAACAGGTTCTACACCAAAGAAATGAGATCCTTTACGAATGACTTGTTGATCAATATATTCTAGATTACTAGTATCTTGCTCAAGACCTACATTTACAACATGTACGTCTGCATTTAACTTAAATGCCGCCCCCTGCGTAGCCGTTCTACCTTCATTGAAACGCTTGATAGCCTCATAACTTTCACTACCATGCTGACTATTTTGAGGACCATCTACCAAGTGGTCCGACGCCACCACAAGTACGCCATATCGCAAATGATTTGGTTGAGGATCTGCCAGAATGCCTGCAAAACGCTCAGCTATTAACTCTAATGTTGCAAGGCTATAAATAGGTTTTGTTAAATTATCAATACGTAATCGGCATGCTTCCATGGATGGTGCATGTAATGGTTCAATTATAAAAGTTCTCATGCCTTACCTCCTGTAACCGCCAAATACATATGAACGGCAAGATCTAGCATTCCCATTTGAATGGAGCCACCAGAGGCCTCACCGAGACATAGACCTAAATCAACATAGGCTTCAAGGCCTAAATTTTCTAAAGAAGATTTAGCCGCTTTTTCCGCAGATAAATGAGATGCCATTACATAATCCATCGTCTGTGGAACTAATGTTTTAGCAACCAATGCACAAGCAGATGTATTAAAACCATCAATAATAACAAGTGCATTGTTCGCTGCAGCACCTAGAATAACACCTACGATACATGTAAATTCAAAGCCGCCCACAGAGGATAAAATTCCGATTGCATCATCTTTCGGAATATTTTTATATTTTTCTAATACATCATGCACAATGCGTTGCTTTAATTTTAGACGCTCATCAGAAATATTAGTTCCTCGCCCTGTAGCTTCCTCTGCAGTGAGTCCTGCAAATTTAGCAGTCATAAGAGCACTAGCAGTAGTATTAGAAATACCCATTTCCCCTACTAAGAAAACATTAAAGCCTTCGTCGATTTTCTCTTTTACAAGACGGATACCTGTTTCAATGCCTTCAATGGCTTGTTCACGTGTCATGGCCGGTTCTTCTACAAAGTTTTTTGTGCCCATACCAAGTTTATGACTACGGAGTCCTGGTACCCAGCTCATGTCTGCATCAATGCCCATATCGATGACTTCCATTTGAGCACCACAGTAATTAGCTAAGGAATTTGCGCCCGCCCCCTTAGGAATTAGGTAGTTTTGTGTCATCCCTACAGTTGTTTCCTTTGGGTACGCACTTACGCCCATATCGGCCACGCCATGATCGGCAGAGGCAATAATCATACAAGGTTTTGGAACCGTTAACTGTTCCTGATTTGTAGCCGCACCATATTGAGCCACCACGTTCACAAGTCGCCCATATTGTTCTACAGACGAACCTGCATTCCAATTATCGATTATATGTTGTTCAATTTCATGACTGCGACCTCTAATAGCGTCACAAGTTTCTTGTAACAAACTCATGGTATCTCCTTAACTAAATAATATGTTAAATGTATATTCTTTACGAACCCTAGTATACACATTATACTGCATAAACCGCGTTGCTTCAGCTACATAAATATACATCAAGTTCAAATGAATGTTAATGACTCATTGTTAGTATTCTATGAGTGCTAATCAATGTATAGCCTTAGCTAATAATTATTTATCATTAGCTATTCTTTATTTGTCCTGTTAAATATGGTAATTTACCGCGGATTTCTCTTCCTCGTTCAAGATAGGATTCTAAAGCTTGACCTTCATCTTCTTGTGAAAGTATCTCTTTTACCCGTTTGATTTCGGATTCGATTTGTGAAAGACCTTCAATTACATTGTGTCTATTACCATAAATGATTTCACGCCACATAGATGGTAAACCACCGGCAACACGTGTACAATCTCTAAAGCCTCCTGCAGATAATTTCATGCGCAACTCGCCTAATTCATCACCACCGGAAACTTGAGTTAAAATAGATGCCAATAAATGTGGCATATGACTCACCATAGCTAAATACGCGTCGTGAGCATAGATATCGACGAATTCAATACGTGATCCTACAGCGCGTCCCATTTCAGCTAGTTCTTGAGCAACCTCTTCACTATATACATCAGAGGCCTTATCCTCTAGTACAATCCAACCCATACCTTTAAATAGGTTTTTATGAGATACTTCGTAGCCACCCTTTTCAGAGCCAGCCATAGGATGAACAGACACAAAAATTGTCCCTTTCGGAATAGAATCATATACAGCTCGTACAAAGTTTTCCTTTGCACTAGATACATCAGTCACCACTTGTCCTGGTCTAAAAAGATATGACATTTCTGTAAATAGTCTTGCATTTGTATCTGGAGGCAATGAAAATACAACAATATCTGAATTTTCAATCAATGGTTCTACCTCAGTCCAAGCAGCTTTTACCACCCCATCCTGAATGGCCGCATCACAAACCTCTTGGCGACGAGCATACCCTACCACCTCATAATCGGTATAGGCCTTTAAAGCCTTCGCCAACGAACCACCTAATAGACCTAAGCCAATAATGCCTACTGTCTTACTCATATAAACCTACTTTCACAAATAATTAGCCTTACACTCTCTAATGTAAGGCTAACTATATCTACAAACTACTAAAAGTATATTGAAATCGTGTAAATATAAGACTATGCCTCTATGAGGCGTCTATTTTTCCACTTCCCACTATACCAGCGATATACAAATAATAAACCTCGTAAAATTTCATCTACCGCCATGGCAATCCAAATGCCTACGAGCCCCCATTCCCAGTAAATTCCAAATAGATAGGACAATGGTACAGCACATAACCACATGCCAAAAATGCCTACGAGCATCGGCGTCCGAATATCCCCTGCTGCTTGTAAGCAGCCAACCATAACAATATTAACGGCACGACCTAACTCAAGAAAAATCTCAATCAGTAATACATTATGTGCTAACGATAGGATTTCTGGATCCGTAGTAAATATGGATAGTACAATATCACTGGTAATATAAAAGAACGTAGCCAGTCCTACACTAATGGCAATGGCTAGCAACATAGAATGCCATACGCGATTTGTCACCTCAGCTTGTCGTTTAGCCCCCATCAGGTAACCCACAATAACTTGAGATGCATTTGCTAATGCTATGGTATATACATAGCAAAGCATGGCAATAACTGATACATACACCTTTGTATTAATAACAGCTAGCCCTAGGATGTTGACCATTTTCATAATCGTTGTCTGAGATAACTGATAACTTAAGGTTTCACCACCAGAGGGAACACTGATATTCAGTAAAGACTTAACCGTATGCCACGGGAATGGTTTTAAAAATTTGAAGCTCACCTCTAAAGTAAGCAACTTCTTAAAGGTATAGCCGATAATTACGAGGCCTACCACCTTAGATAACCAGGTAGAAATTGATACCCCTAGTACACCAAGGCTTGGTATGGGACCATGACCAAATATTAATACATAGTTAGTTGTGATATGGATAACATTCATAACTAACGCGATATACATAGTAACACGTGTTAATGAATGGCCTCTAAATACGGCAACCAGCGCATAATACATAGCCTGAATCGGTAATCCTGCGGCCACAATGGTCGTATATATCGACGTATCACTCATCGTTTCGGGAGGTATACCTAGCCATGTAAAAATCCATTCATGACAGGTGATAAAGAATACGGCCGCAACAGATGAAAACAAAAAGTTCAACACCAAACTGACCGTACATACCTCAGATAGCTTAGACTGATTTCGAGCCCCTAAATACTGGGCAATCAAAATCGTCGTAGCTGTACTCATAACAATGATGAGCATAATAAAGATATTTAAAATTTGATTGGCATTAGCCACAGCTGCTACCGCTTGAGGAGAGTAGTGACTCATCATCACTTGGTCTATATTACCTACTAACAGCTGTAGGAATACTTCAATAAATATAGGCCAGCTCAAAGTCCAGATAGACAAGCTAATCCCTTTTTCATAAGACTTCATAGTATCCCCTTATATACTAATGTCAGATTTCATAGTATGCCCTTTATACACTAACACCCAATTGCCTATTCCTTAAAAGAAAACGCCCTTAGCTTTTTCTTTAGTTTCTTGATCTGCAATAAATGGAATTCTAGTAGTTCTACCTTCTTTTGCAGCTACAATCTTTTTAAATGGGAATTCAAAGATTTCTCTATTCCAAGTATTTACAGCATCATTATACAACGTTCTAGCTGCAGTAATTTCTTTTTGTAAGTAAGAATTTTGTTGCATTGCATCACGAATTGTATCTTGGCTTTGTAATTCAGGATAATTTTCTATAGCTACGTTGAGGGCTCTTGTAGCCTTGTTAAGTTGTGCATTCACATCACTTCTAGATTCTTCAGAAAAATTACCACTTCTATACTTAGCAATGTCTACAAGGATATCCTTATCAACTTCAATAGATTTTTCCACAAGTTTAGCCGCATTAGAAAGAATCACAACACGTTGCTCCATATAGTTATCAATTTCAGATGCAGCATTTTGAATTCTTTGTTCCATCATATTAAACTCTGAGCTAATTTGTTTTAATCGCCACCATGGATAAATCAATACAATGGCGCCAATAATAGATACTAGATACTTGTCTATAACTATGCCTAAAACGATACCGATAACACCAACTGCCATAAGAATCGTTGGAAGAAGTTTTTCAAAGCCACTAGTTTCAACAGGGATTACCTTAGCGATAACATGCACATCTCTGCCTTCAGACATAATTTCCGGATTCATTTCGTCGAGTTGGTTAGCCATTTTGGGTACCTCCAAATTCTTTGTAAATAGTATTTAATAAATCGTCGAGAGACTGATTTTGTCGATATAGTTTACCTGCCATAAAGTGATCGTATGCAAAAGACCTATCTCTATTATTTTCAGATTTTTGATACTGATCTAGACCTTTAATATGATTAAAATCCTCTCCAGCAGATTTAATTTCTGAAACCTCTATCAATTCGTGTTTTGTAACAGGAACATACTCGTCCCAGCGGACTGGAACATAATAGGTTCTACCATTACCAGCTCGTACAGGTACTTCATCTACGTGTTCGATGGCCCTATAAGAATAGGCATCTACCTTAATTACCTCAGAGTCACCTTCATTTTTATGGTGGCTAGTCTTAAGAATTGTTTTTACATTATTCCGCTGAGCCGCATCAGGAGGAACAAATAAATTAAGTCCCATTTTATTTGCTAGCATTTCTGTAATGTAATCATTATATTTGAAATTATAAGACTTGCCATAAATATAATCATTAGAAGCCATTTGTTGATACACAGGAATCGCTAAAATTGGGAGGAATGAGAAATACATATGATCAAAGTAACTGCAGTTGTAATTAATGAACTTCTCTTTAATCTTTTGGAATGAAAAATCATAATACTGAGATGGTGATGTATCAAAGTCCCAATTTTGAGAATTGTCAGCTTTAATCTCATTAATTTTACACTTTTTATTAAATATAAAGTCATCTCCATATGGAGAGTTTTCAAAAATATCCTTATAGTTGTTTTGTGCTAATGGCGTAAATAGTACGCGGAACTCAACCTCATTGTTGCGATCTAATGCATTAAATTGTGCATCGAACTCTTCATTAGCTAGAGCTTGGAAGCCTCCACCATTCTCCAATGAATCCTGACTCTTCTGTCTAAGACTAGCAATGCCTTTGGCTATCCGACTCTTGGCACCACCAAAATTGAAGAATCCTTTTTCAGGTGGTTTTCTATGGAATGTTAAGTTAGGTGCTGCATGATTACCATACACTAAAGATACTCTATTGGCATAATAAGGCCCTGGTTGTCTTATAACGGCCCGTAATGTTTCGTTAACATCACGAGTTTTTAGATTCCCATTGTAATCAACATACTCTTCAGTATACGTAACATTTAAGGTGCCCTCATACGTATAATCATCCATCCAGTGGATTATGCGCTTCAGAAAGACAAAAGGGTTTCCTAAAATATCACCAGAAGCAATATCTAAGGTGGAATGATTTACATCACCTTTTTCTAAGAATCCATAATCTTTAACGAGCTGTTCATATCGTTCAATATTAAAGTTAGAATCCATATGAATAAAGGGAATCGCTTTTTTTATAAGTTCTACAGTCATTTCACTATGAAATAGATTGTTTAAAGGGGCCATCATCTCATAGCCTTCTTGACGCATTTTAGCTAATGTAGCATCTAAATCATTAAGTTTTTCTTCAAGACTCTTACTATTAGGCTTAATCCAATATAGGTAAAGCCCTACACATAGAACTAATATAAGTATAGAAACAATAACCGCTACAATATCAATATGATCTTGTGAAAACTGATAAATACCATAAATAATGGCACCTATACCAATAACAATATCAACCTTTTTGATAAGGCCAAATCGTTTATATGATGTGTTCGATTGGTCCCGATTTTCTGATACAGCAGTATACTTATCTATTAATACTTTGTTGTTATCTATATCTACCTTTGATTGATCTACTAATTGTTGAAAGTATTCTTCGGTTACTTGTTGGAAGGCGTCTTTTAACTCTTCCCGATAATACTTAAGTGGCTCTAGTAATGCTTCATTATATTCATTCGACACGTTACTCATTCCCTCTCCTTAATGAATCGCATAGTAAATAATAGTTCTATACGTTTCCATTATGCCTCATATTCTGAAATAATAGCCTCTTATACTTATAAGCGTTCAATTTTTACTTAATTATAAATATCCTAAATTATAAATTAGTATATCAATTAAGAAAACCTCCGTAAAGTAATAATACGATTTATACCACTATAAAATAACCGTATCATTCAGAACACTCTAAAGTAATCATACGATTCATAATGTCATAATGTAAGAACCCCTCTTTACCGAACATTCAGTAAAGAGGGGTTCAGATTATACATGATTCAATTTAGATAAGATTATTTAAATTGATTGCAAAGGCTATCAAATAGCGCTTGATCTGGTTTTACAACATCTTCAGTTAATGGACGAGGATGTGGACCACCATTTGCTGCCGCCATAGCTTTTTCGAAGGAAGGTTTAGTAGTATCTTGATAGATAACACCTGTTACCAATCCATCAGTTTCACCCAATGTTTTAAGTGCTACTGCACGATCTGTTGGGTCATAACCTTCTGGCAATTCTACCAAATGTTCTTTGAACCAGTCATAGCTGTTGTGTTTATTGTATGTAACACATGGGCTGAATACGTTGATAAAGGAGAAACCTTCATGATCCATTGCCTTTTGAATCAACTCTACAAGTTGTGCACGATTAATCATGTAACCTTGTGCTACGAATGTAGCACCTGCAGCAATTGCAGTTTCACAAACGGACAATGGAGATTCGAAAGCCCCACGAGGAGTTGTTTTTGTAACAAAACCGATATCGGAACGAGGGGATGCTTGACCTTTAGTCAAACCATATACATGGTTATCCATTACGACGTATGTCATATTTACATTACGTTTGAAAGCATGGATAGTGTGACCCATACCAATAGCGAACGCATCACCATCACCAGAGCAAGCGATAACTTCTAAGTCTTGGTTAGCAAGTTTAACGCCTTGTGCGTAAGGAAGCGCACGACCATGAGTTGTATGAGCTCCATATGCGTAGAAATAACCACCGATACGGCTAGAGCAACCGATACCGGAAATTACTGCTAATTTTTCTGGTGGAATATTTTTCGCTACTACAGCGTCAGTAATCGCTGCTTGAACCCCATAATGGCCACAGCCTGGACACCAGTTAGGACGAATATCGTTTCTGTAATCTTTAGCTGTTGTCATATTATAGGACCTCCTTAATCGCATTTTTCACATAACTTTTTGTGAATGGATTACCATCGTATTTCAAGCAGCTGGAAATTTTAGATTTCTTATGCATGTTGATTTTAAATAAGTTAGTCAATTGACCTGTTGCATTGTGCTCAACGATAACCACTTTTTTCGCAGCATCCATGAATGGTTGTAATTGTTTTGCTGGGAATGGTTTAATCAAGCGCAATTGCAAGTGGTTAACTTTAACACCTTCTTGATCGAATTCAGCAACAGCTTCTTCGATAGCGCCACGGCTAGAAGCCATACCTACAACGAGAACATCTGCTTCGTCGTATTTAGCGTTATTCAAGAATGGTTCGTAGTTATCAGCTACAGTTTCCAATTTGCGGAAACGTTTATCAGTTTGCGCTACGTGCATTGTAGGCGCTTCTGCTGGTTTACCTTCTTCATTATGTTCTAGACCTGTGGAAAGGAATAGACCATTTTTCATACCAGGAATTGTACGTGGAGAAATACCATCTTCAGTCAATTCAAAGCGTTTGAAGTATTTAGGTTGTTCCAATTCAGGAAGATCAGCTTCTTTCATCATTTTACCGCGGTTAATAGGTACACGGTTCAAGTCGAAGGAAGGAACGGATTGTTTATTCAAACCTTGTTGTAAATCAGGCATGAAGATAACTGGGCATTGGTACATTTCTGCCAAGTTGAAAGCTTTTTGAATTTCATAGAAGCATTCTTCGATAGATGTTGGAGAAATAACGATACCAGAGTAATCGCCATGTGCATTATAGCAAGCTGCATCAATATCAGATTGTTCAACCTTTGTAGCCATACCTGTGGATGGGCCAGAACGTTGAACGTCGATAACAACCATTGGTAATTCAGCCATGGAAGCCATGGATAAGGATTCAGCCATCAAGGAAAGACCAGGGCCAGAAGTACATGTGAAGCCACGAACACCTGCGTATACGCCACCCATAGCTGTCATGCATGCTGCGATTTCGTCCTCTGTTTGAACGATTGTAGCACCCAATTTATCCATATTTTTAATCATATATTCCATTACTTCAGATGCTGGAGTAATAGGATAAGATGCCATGAAACGGGAACCCGCAGCAATAGCACCTAAAGCACATGCTTCATTGCCTAATAAGAACATTTGATCTTTCTTACCAGGAGCTGGCAATGTATCGATTTCCACATCGCCCAATTTTTCCATTACAAGGCCATAACCGTCGTCAAAGGCAGCTAAGTTTTTATCCACGATTTCTTGGGATTTTTTCGCAAATTTAGCAGCAATCGCATCTTTAAACATCTTAGTATCGAAACCAAGAAGTGCAACAGACATACCAAGTGCTACGATATTACGCATCAACAAGGAACCTTGTTTCATTGCAGTTTCAGAGATTGGCAAGGACAAGCAATTAACCTTTGTACCTTCAAATTTAGAGAAGTCAGGATTTACTTTGCTGTCACAGATGATGTAACCGCCCTCACGAACTTCAGAACCATGCATATCAACTGTTTCTTGATCAAGAGAAAGCAAGAAGTCTACGCCTTCACCAATAGACATAACTTGTTCTAATGCAACGCGCAATGCGAATGTAGTATGACCACCTTTGATACGAGATGCAAATAAACGTTGGCTATACAAGGAATAACCTTCTTTAGCGAGGATTGTCGCCATAATTTCGCCACAACTCTCGATACCTTCACCTTGTTGGCCGCCCATTTTCCAGATAAAATCTTTACGTTTTTGCAAGAGATTCACCCTCCTTAGGATAAAAATTACACTGCTGACAAGAGTCTACCTTACTATGTTAATGTTTTATAGTACGAACCTGTCCATATCGTCATTGTATCATGTATATATTGGGTTTACAATGTATCATCTGTCTC
>ENA-OWZL01000331-OWZL01000331.1-human-gut-metagenome-genome-assembly--contig:-NODE-331-length-10561-cov-7.60784_pt1 | contig 10561 bp, 8 predicted proteins | sample MGYA00249257_ERZ652109 | MGnify/ENA primary metagenome ERZ652109 (study PRJEB26925, sample SAMN05827267) | human gut metagenome | biome: ENVO:2100002; feature: ENVO:00000062; material: ENVO:00002003...
CATTAGAGGATATTCGCTAATATGCCCCTAAGTTGACGCTAGGTTGACCACATTGGGGTCGTAGCCCTCTTTATCCCAGCGCCTTTCAGCCTTGCAGCTCTCCATATCTTATTTACACCTTCCACGCCCAGTTCTTTGATGTCACAGGACAGTGGTACCTGTTTTATGATCATCAGTCCACTTACAGCATCCGGATTCCGATAAACGTCTTTGATTTCTGGAAAATAAATGCTAAACCAACGAGCTATCCTATTTTTTATCCTTGTGATCTCTTCCTCCTATGTCTGAATATGAAGATTTGACAGATTTCTGATCTCTGCATAGATTCCGGTTGCAATATATGAATAAGAAAATCTTCCCTCATTCACCAGACCTGCAATTGTTTTTTGTTGATTAGGTAGTCATACCCCGATAGGTTCTGTATATTAGGTTGTGATAATACAATAACTATTACCGAAAAAAATTTCTTAAAAGCTATTTGGTTACGTCATTTGGCAATTTATAGAATTAAAAAAATCTTTTACTAATTGATTATTTTATTTATTTATTTGTTGATTAGGTAGTCAGGTCCTTGGTATTCCTCACCGTTTATGAAACAGAATATCCATAAATCAATTGGTCCAATTTATCATCCTGCATAGAATTTCCATTTTCAAAATAAAATATCGGCAATTTTTTATGATACTCATCAAGTGCATCATTGTTCTTTTTTGTATATGAAACAGATTCATCATATTGCCAATGCTCTCCAGAAAAACGTTTTACCTTTATGATTTCTTTCTTAGAAATAGGCTTGTCCCCATCCATATATCCACCTTTTTCGCGTATACGTTCCAATATAATCCTGTTAAAATACTGACTTGTACTGAACAGATATTTTTTCCTGACAATCTGCTTAGGGACAAGTAATAACTCTTGGCCGTCAATATAGAATGACGGCTTTTTTACCAGAGTCCAACAAACTTTTTCCTTATCCCAACTCCAAAAACATGCATTTCCGTTACTTTTCAGTCCATATTTATGTATTTGTTGCATTGTAAATGCATTCAACTGAACATGTAAAATATTAGTCAGTAAATCCGAAAGTCCATCTTCTGCAAAACCAGGAATCAAAAGTGGTAAATCTTCAGCTTTCTCCATAGTAGGTATTTCCTGTATAAGATTTTCTAAGGGAGCAAAAATATCAAGTAGTCCTTCAGCTGTATTGCCCTTACCATTATCTCCTCTTCCATAACCAAGACGTGTTCCATTTTGCTCTCCAGCATGGGACAATAACTTTGTCTTTTTTATTTCATCCTTTTCACTATATGCTTCGAAAAAAGCGTCAAAGAACGATTGAATTAATATCTTAGCCTCTTTACTCCACTGATCTTCTGAAATTTCAATCAATATTGGATCAATAAATAACAAATTATCATCATTCACAATCACATCCACAAATTTATAATTAGAATGCCCTTTTATTCCTTTGTTCAGATAATCCGATACATATTTTTTCATATAGCACGTCCTTTCTCCCTTATTTTCAGGGAATCGTATATTCACTTTCTTTTGCATACAAAATCTCCTTTTAAGATATTGAAATCTGTCATAAATGTGCTATACTATTTTTGTATGAAGTGCGTATAGCACATTGACAGAAGCGCATTTTAGCTATTCCCGTAGCTATTAATGTGCTTTTTGTTTACATTGAATTAGCTTATTATCTTCATCCACTTCCCTTGTCTTTCTTCAAACCGTAATCTATCATTACATTTTTCTTACTCATATGAAATCACCCCTTTCAAATCATAGGTGGTAACTCTGCATCTTCAGTAGCACGTGCATTATTAATAATCTGCTTAACATCAGCTTTTTCATCATCGTTCATCATATTTCCCATAACTAAGTATGCGATAACCATTCCTGCACCTCTAATAGCATCCTTTCCAGTTATCATTTTCTTGTTCGCACTCGGAATAATCAGAATATTGAACCAAAGTTCATTGCTAAAAGACCAATCTATTCTGTTGATTTTCTCCACAACATCTTCCCATCTCAAATTATGAACCCTCGTCATACGTGCTGCATGCGCAAGTGCCATTTGTGTCACAGGTTTCAGCAGCAGATTATTCTCTCTGAGTGCCGATATCGGCTTATCCAAATCAGTAAGCCGCATATACTGTCTGAAAGCTTCAATTTTTCCAAGAGATATTTTCCAGAAACTTGAGACAAAGTTATAAGCCTCTTCAACCTTCTCTTTACTAGGTAATTTGCTGCTTGAGAATCTATCATCTTTAAGCAGGGTTTCCGAAATTGTATACAATGCACTAAGCGTTGTAAGATTTTTGCTACGAAGAGATAATGTATTATTCTTCCAATTCACAAGATCAATATCATTTACCGGTGCAAGAGGTTCTCCCTCTGTGATGAGTCTTCTTGCAATAACTGCAAAAATGTCATCATCAGAAGTAATAATATTATCGCTCCTACTTGTAAGCTTTGCGTAACGATTAACTTTGTTAAATATTTTTCGTATCTTAGATGTATTTCTATGTTCAACAAAAATTACACTAATCTCTTCTCTAGCAAGCTCAGGATGCGGTTTCAGATTGTTCCACGAAGGAGCAACCTTTGCTATCCATCCGGGCAATCCTGACAGCCCCTTTATTGCTATCCTGAGAGCCAAAAGTCGGTGCTGCCCGTCAAGAGCAATCAACCGCTCATTTCCAGGAAATGAAAGAAATCCCATGTCCTTCATAGAACTCTTATATGCTCCCGGAATCGTCGGGAACACATCCCCAACTGATTCAAAAGTCATATCATCAAATCCCTGATAAATATCAACTATCAGACTTCCCATGAACTTATCTTCATCGTCAATGATATAAGGTACTATATCATTGACAACACGATTCACATCAAGCGTTCGTTGCATTTTTTCGTCGGGGCTCATATCTTCCCATTCCGGCATCTCCATAGCAAAGCCAACAGAATCGGTCAACTGCCCTGCAGTCATCTTTGCAATAAAATAAGGTGTGCTACCCAACCTCGCACGTATACAGCCAACTGTATTCATAACGCTCTCCTTTCTCAAAAAATTTATATACCCAGTAAAAAAAGTATTTTTTATGGATATTATTATCATAGCTTAATTTAGAATACGTGTCAAGATAAAAACTTAATTTATTTTAAATACATAGCTTTTAAAAAACAGTGATGTTAAGAAAATAACAGAATCACCTACCGTTTTTCTTAACATCACTGTTTTTGTCTAGCTACTAACTACAGAAAATCTTTCAGTTTTCTTACTCTTGTAGGATATGATAACTTCCTTATAGCATTTGCTTCTATCTGACGTATCCTCTCCCGGCTAACGCCAAACATCTGTCCTACCTCTTCTAGTGTTTTTTCAACGCCATCTTCAAAACCGTATCTTGCTTTAAGAACCTCCTGCTCCCTATTTGATAATTCTCCCATTAAATTTTCAAGAGTTTCTCTTAATGTCCGCTGCTCAATCTCCTCATAAATGTCATCATTCCAATAGAATGCATCAGAATTAATGTTTTGAAAGACATCCTGCTGTATTTCGTTTTCTATAATGTTTTCAAAAACATCGTCCTGTATTTTATCTACATCAATATTTTTCAAAAACATTTCGTAGATATCATCAAGCGATTCGATTGGCATAGACTGCTTGATGATATCCTCTGCCTGATCAATGCCACAGCCAAGCCGATCTTGAATTACCCTTCTCACCTCAGAATCAGTCCATATATCAGAATTCAAGTATCCATTTTCCTTCAGAATCGGATACATTGTAAAATAGCCTTCCTTTTTATGAACAGGGTAATATACATCAGGCCTTTGAGTTGCTTGTGTACGCCCTATATTTTGTAGTATCCATAGTGAAGCATATGATCCAAAAGAACCACTTGAGTCAGGATCATATTTGTCTACTGCCGTTACTAAACCTATTAAAGCCTCCTGTAAAGTGTCAGCAATTTCACAATCATATGTTTCAGCTTTCTGCAAAGCAATACGCACAGCAAATCTTAAATGCATCTGTATTACTCGCTCACGAGCGTATAAATTTCCCTCCTGAACCTGATATTTCAGTTGATCCATCTCACGCGCCCGGGGTGGAACAACAGCCCGGACAGTGTTGATAAAATCCTCTAAATCGGGATCAAATTCAATAACTCTATTGAATACGACCTCATAGTCTCTTTGCGCATAATCATCATAATCATTCTCGGAAGAACCGGCTACATTAGTAACCGGTTCTTCATCATATACAAGGATTCCACGGGTAGCAATGGCGCTTGAAAGGTAGTCTACATCTCTGATAGATAGAACCCATTTATCAGCCGCATCATAAATATCATCAAATACCAGGAATCCCTTTTCAGATGATAGCTGTATTAAATTTGCAAGAGCACTTTCAATAACATTCTTACTCTCCATTAGTTCTCTTCTCATTTTTCGGCAAGAAGTTGTTTCAAAGTATATCCATTAGAATCTACCCATACAATATTCCCATTCACCGAATTTCCTATCAATACTTTTGCAGCCGTTGAAGGGCTTCCAAACTGAACATCTTCAGTCAAAACCCCATTTTTCATTTTGCCAGATTGCATTAGATTACGACGCTTGTTACCTATTGCAATTGTGCAAGAGGAAGTGACAACCTCATTGTACTCTGAACCCTTATACACAACAAAACCTTTAGGTATAACCATTCTTCCAGTAGCTTTTAATATTTTGTATTTCAAAAACAAAAGCGTTCCGGAAGGATGTCCCTGTATCTTATCCTGCTTTAAGCCAGGTCCATTTTTAATTGTATCCGGCACATCATCAAAGATTTCCACTCCTGATGTTAACAGACGGTTTGTAAGCCAATCCACTTCATTAAGCGATAAGCCATCAGTGCCTCTCTCTAAATCATCAAAGAGCAAATAACCTTTCTTCTGTGACAGAGCCTTTAATTCTATAAAGGCCCTATCTATATCGTTATTACTCATTAACTCATCTCGCTCTTACTTATGACTTATTAACACATAACTGCAGAATATCATCACTGCTGATTTCGCTGTTGAAGCGATCATTAAACTCATCAATAAACTCGTAAAGCCTGTTTGCGAATGCCTCAGGAGCGCTATCCCCTTCAACCAGCTTTTCATAAAGAACATCAATGCCGCCTCTTACGTAGCTATCAAAATGTTCTTCATCAGCCGGATCCTGACCATAATATCTGAAAGCTTTATCAATTCGCTTTTCTTCATCAGGCTCATAATTCGCATCAAGCAACATAATTAGCCAGAAGTTATACTGTAATTCATCACCAGAATAAATTACACGATCACCCATGACATTCTGATTATATACCTGATCGGTCTCTGGATTTTTAAGATCATCAAGGTCAGCAGTTCTTCCATATAGAAATCCGATCAGCGGTGCATTCGCATAGACATCTACATTACGGTCTATCAACTTTGCTTTGCTTAATTCATCGAATACTCCTGTGAGCTGATCCACACGAAGAGCATGCCTACCTTTAAACCTATATTGTTTATCAAACATGGCACTCCTCCTTATACCAAATTGGTCTCAAACTCATTTTTCTTGTCAAACTGGTGTCTGCTTCCGATCCTGTTACCCATGTAATCCTCAGCCAGTTCACCATCTGTATCCTTGATAAAGATAATAACCTGCTCAGCTGTCTCTGGCAAAGCCTCACATACCGTCTTGATTCTTCTCTTATCAAATGCAGACAGCGGTGCATCCATTACAAGCGGATATGGCTCAGATGAAAGCAGCTTAGCATCATCGTCACTAGCATTTCGATTTTCTCTGGCCATTTTGATAATACCAGTAATGAAAGCAAAGATAACAGAAATGCTCTGCGCTGTAGAAGTCTCTACATCACCCTCATAATCATTGGCCTGAACAGTGATATGATACTTTGAATCTATTGTTAATGATAAACCACCCTCATAAATCTGCTTGAAAATATCATTAATCGTATCCTGTAGCCGATCACGGATTTCTTCTTCGCTTGTCCGATACACATTCTCCAATTCTTCATAAATCTTTCTGGCATAAGTCAGATACATCTGAGTCTTTCTGTTCTTTTCATCAAGCAAAGTCAGATTCTGTCTCTCTGTATCTGCACGCTCGCGCTCCTTTTTAAGACCACCACGTTCTATATTTAGATTGTCTCTATCGTTATTACACTTATTGATAGTTTTAACGCAAATCTGAATCTCATTATTAATGGTGCGAACCTTTTCGCTAACATCTTCACCGCTAAGCTTTGCCTCAATCTTGTGGAGATCATCAGTTTTATCCATAATATCATCTGTCTGCTGGCTAGCTGTCGCAAGGTTCTCCTGCATCCGCTCAACCAAATCCTGAAGTGCTCCTGCTCTACGCTTTGATTCCTTCTTAAAATCTGTCACATATGTACTGAGCGACTTTGGAGGAATAACATCTAGTAACGACTTCACCCTTTCATAAGGTACAGAACCTTCATCCAGATGGGTACCACAAAGGCAGACCTTCTGCTTTAACAGATACTCAATAGTCTTGTCACGTATAAAAGGAATATCTTTGCCGGAGTAATCATGTCTTGACAAAACTTCCAAAGCTCTCCTAATCAAAGAAAGTGAGAAGAATGGGCTCATTGAAGCATTGAAATCCTTGCACATTGTCTTATAGACTGTGGCTCTCATACGAGTAATATTATTAATCTGCTTCTGCAAATCTTCTTTTTCTTTCTGCAGTTTTTCACCTTCGGAATACTGCTTCAGTTCTATAACTTTTTCAGATTTTCTGGTTTCAGCTGCCGCTTTCTGAGCATCAAGTTCCTCTAAGGCTGCATCAATCTCTGCCAGTCTTGCATTGCACTTATCAATTTTGGCAGTGTATTCCTGAATCTTAGTGTTGCTCTTTGAATCAAAGCTCTTCTCATAGCTTCCAATAACACTAAGGCTGCTTCTAGGATTGAAGTGGCCTATAGCGCTTATCATCGCATTGAGACCCAGAAGACCTTTTACTGCCTCAGCAAAGTCAGTTGCCTTCTTACCTGTAGAAATATCCTTACTCATCTTCTCAATACGCTCTCCATCAAAGAAGAAGTATCTGGACAGTTCCTTAGGCAGAATGCTCTTAACCTCAGCCTCGCACTGGGACTTTTTAATGTAGGAGGTATTACCGCTGGCATCCTTTACTGCAATGTCAAATACGGTATTATCACCCTTAACATTGTTTGAATAATTCTTATGGTATACCTGCTCTCTTATGAGGGTATAATCAACCTCACCATGTCTAAGAGTCAAGGTTACACGAACCTTCTCTTCTGAGCCAGGAGTCATATCAGTCGCTACCAACTTGTTCAGAATAATCTTGTCAGAGAACTCAGTTTCTCCATACAGGCACCAGAAAAAAGCTTGAGCAAACGTAGTTTTACCCGTTCCGTTTTCACCAATGATGATGGTTACGTTTTTGCCGCCTTCTCCTTGAGCAAAATCGATGGACTCATTGCGAAACTGGCGGAAGTTCTCAAGTTTTATTGATTTAAGTAACATTGCACTTCCTCCTCAATTTTCTTCTTAATCCATGCCACCATCTGAGAATCATTCATTGTTCTTGTTTTCAGATTCATGTTTTCCTTAATGATGATTGACCGCTTTAGGCGCTCTATGACCTTGCTATCAACCTGGATTTCGTTATCATTCAAAATCTTCACCCTCCTTCTCAAGATCTGTATCGTTAAGATGATAAGCCTCCTGGATGTCCCAGATCAGATTGTTTGCCAACATCGAATTTAATGCCAATCTGCCAAATTCCTTAATCCTAGCAAGCTCGTTTTTAACCAATGTCTTATCCCTATTCGCCTGTTCTATCGTCAAACCGGACACTGAGTCAAGCGGTCTAGGAAGGGTAACAAAATCATATATTTCCGCAAATGGCTTATTATCCGCTTTACGGAGTACTCTACCTCTACGCTGTATGTATTCCTTAGGATTCGTGGTACTTGCCAGTATAAAGGCTGTTCGTATGCCTGGTATATTAACGCCTTCATCCAGACACTTTATCGCTACTATAGCCTGCAACTTGCCACCGTCCTGGAAATGCTCTTTAATCAAAGCACGCTCTTCCATATTTTCTTCAGAAGTAAACCGCGCCACGCTCATATTTAGTTCATTTCCAAGAATCTTGGTAACTGCTTCTATCTGCCTGATATCACTTTCGTCATCTGATGAAGTATCACTATCGTCTATCACCCTCGTAGCTCCACAGTACACCAGAATATTATTATCATCTTTGTAAGGAGTGATTTCTCGCTTCAAAGCCTCCAGCTTTTGCATTGCTCCTGCAACAACTCTGGATCTCTTTAGGGCAAGGATTTCTCCACGCTTGTTTAATTTATACTTTCCATGCTTGTCCTTTATCATACACTTGGACATTTCATAAGAAAGCTGCTCATAAGATTCCAACTCAAGCTCACTCAGGTAAACAAGAATCGGATAATATTTATAAGGAGTCAGTTTATCTTCATCAATAGCTCTTTCAAGAGGATATTCAATACATTTCTTTCCAAAGAAGCTATATAAAAGTGCTGTTCCTTCGTCATCTCTGTGTCTTTCAAGTGTTGCTGATAATGCCAGCCTGTAAGCGAATCTGTCATCCAAATGCTTGGCATAACTTCTTGCTCCAAAATTATGAGCCTCGTCCACCACCAGTAAAATCGAACTCTTAATTTTATCTATTCGCTCCTGAAAGTCAGGACTTGCAAATGTAATATTCGTTGTCACCACACAGAGGAATCTTTTATCTCTTCTGATTTTCTGATCTGTTATTGCCTTGGAGAATTTCTTTCTCCAATCCTTGTGAACTGGATCACCATAAGCGATAATAGGCTTCATGTTGAATTTGACAATATCCTCAACCCACTGCTCTACTAGATGCTTATATGGAGCTACGATGATTACAGCAAGATCATCATTAAGATCTTCTGAAAGTTTTGAAATGGCACCAAGACCGGTATAAGTTTTGCCTGTACCCGTTGCCATATCAAAAATCCCTCGATAATTTTCACCTACCCAGGAAGCAATGGCTTCCTTCTGATATTCATGTAACTCAACATCTGCTGGTATTCTTGCTCCTACCTGGGTTCCAGAAAAATTGCTTATCCCTTGTAACATACTTCCATAGGCAAGGATTCTTCTTTTGAACTGCTCATGATCAATATCAAAATTGGGATTTTTCCTCCTGTATTTCTCAATAAGTACATCGGAAATATTGGGAAATTCCAAAACCTTAAGGCTTGGTTCAACATTATTCCACATGGAATAAAAGGCATTTTTCTTTAACTTAACTCTATCAGCTTCAGCCTCTTTCCAATCACAGAATACATCTATAGTCTCATAATTGATAGACATCGCTGTCATAGACTCATTCATGGATTCAGAAAAAGCAACATGATTTCCGTCTTTATCTTCCAGAATTCCCATCTTCTCATGGTACATTCCAATTTCATTGTCTTTATCAGTATAAGCAATGCGAATATCAAGGATCCCATCTGATATAAGATGTGCCAGAAGGTTCAGGCGTTCCATAGAATAGTAGTCCTCATGCTCATCAGACAACTGACGTATGAGTGCTCCCTCTATTATCTTCTGCCTGTTCTCATATCCTTCCTTGATAGCCTGAATATCGTCATCGGACAAATATGGTGAAGCAACTATCTCAATCTTTCCCCCGTCTTTAGCCATATCAGCTATTCCCTTTGATATTTCGACAAGAGCTGAAGATGAAAAAAAACCCACAGCACGCTTATACGATGTTGACTCATGAAGCAGCGGAATATAAAAATCCTGCACCACATTATCAATCAAGGACCGGTATTCGCTTTTTATTCTCTTGTCCTTTAAGCTCACAACAATCCTCCTACAGCTCTGAATCTATATAATCCAAAGCTTCTTCCAACTCTGCAAAATCTTTATCTGTCGTAAAATAATTAACACTGAATCTGATAGTCCCCGCTGGAAATGTTCCCATAAACTGATGTGCCAGCGGTGCACACTGTAGTCCTGTTCTGACAGCGATTCCACACCGATCAAACACAGGTCCTGCACTGTCACTACTTATTTCCTCTATGATGCAAGAAACTATTCCTACATAATTACATGAGTCATAATTTCCAATTATTTTAATATAGGAGTATCTGTCTAAGAGGTCTATCAGCTTCTTTCGATTCTCAGCTTCTTTTTCTCTTATGGCATCGATAGTAACCTGTGCTGACCATCCAAGTGCTGCATTTAATCCTGCTATACCCGCAATGTTCAGAGTCCCCATCTCATATTTCTGAGGTAAATCTTCAGGCATATCCTGATTTGCAGATTCATATCCGGTACCGCCAAATATTACTGCCGGAAATTTCACCGATGGATTCATCACAAATCCAGATATTCCAGTTGGGCCATACAAAGTTTTATGTCCTGCAAATACAGCAAAATCTATAGTGGTAAGACCTACGTTCAAATCAACCAAACCAGCAGTCTGTGCCATATCCACA
>ENA-OWZL01000332-OWZL01000332.1-human-gut-metagenome-genome-assembly--contig:-NODE-332-length-10560-cov-4.16259_pt1 | contig 10560 bp, 9 predicted proteins | sample MGYA00249257_ERZ652109 | MGnify/ENA primary metagenome ERZ652109 (study PRJEB26925, sample SAMN05827267) | human gut metagenome | biome: ENVO:2100002; feature: ENVO:00000062; material: ENVO:00002003...
CCGGCGACCAGTCCGATGACGATCGCGACGGGCGCAAATGCGGCGTCGATCGGGTCGGTCAGCAATCCCCAGAGTAAATTGGTCAGTAAACCGGTCAGCATCCCGATCACCGGACCAAGCAGTACCGCGCTAATAAGTGTGCCGATGGAGTCGAGAAAAATAGGTAATTTAACCATGCTGGCCAGTTGTCCGCCGATCATATTGATGGCGATAGAGATAACGATCAACACCAGTGCCTGACTGGAAAAGTGGCGACGCGCCATAAGAAAACCTCTCTGAAAATAGTTATTTAACGGGGGAAATATGCAACTCGTCGTAACCAGAAAGCGCGCAAAGCTGGCGGCTAAACGCCAGTTCCTCCAGGCAGCCGATCACCAGTTCAAGCGTGGTCCGCACGGTACAGCCGGGCATCATATGACCGCCAAGCATCGTGCCGTGTGGATCGGAAACGCAGAGATGAAGATGTTCACCACTCTGTTCCAGCGTGCCGTTCAATGCGATGACTTCGAACTTACCGCTTAGCAGGGCAGTGTTTTCTTGCCCGGCATAGCGTAAGGCGACGTCAGTCAGACTGCCGGTACAACCTGCAATCCACGCGGCGTGGAGTTGTTGTTGCTGCGCGAAGGCGCGTAATTGGGAGAGAACTTCCTGCCCGGGGAGCAGGCGCAGCGCGTAAAAACGTGCGGAGGAAGAATATGGGTAGGGCAATGTCATCATTGGAGTACTCCGAAACTCGGACGTATTGCGGATAATATCGACGCTGCATCAGTCATATTCTGATATAAGTCAGGGTTTGTGACGGCACAACGAAAAGATTTTGCTACGCTTATTCGTGATTCTGCAAAGTGGAATAAATTCCACAGGGGCGGGGCTGAAAACGTGACGTAAGTCAGATAATTGTCTTCTTTGACTGGACAATCATTCCTTTTATTCCACGTTTCGCTTATCCTAGCTGAAGCGTTTCAGTCGATTAAATGTTCGACAATTAACCAATCAGTCGCAGTTTGCGACAGGTAAGGTTTCCCCGAACGATTTGCTGGATTACTCTGTCTGGCAAATTTGCTCAGGGAAAACCTTGCAGGAGATCTATGACCGTACGCGTAGCGATAAATGGCTTCGGTCGCATCGGGCGTAATGTGGTTCGTGCTTTGTATGAATCCGGACGCCGTGCGGAAATTACCGTGGTGGCAATCAACGAACTGGCGGATGCTGCGGGCATGGCGCATTTGTTGAAATATGACACCAGCCATGGCCGTTTTGCATGGGAAGTACGACAGGAACGCGATCAACTTTTTGTTGGTGATGACGCCATCCGTGTATTGCATGAACGTTCACTGCAATCGCTCCCCTGGCGTGAACTTGGCGTTGATGTAGTCCTCGACTGCACCGGCGTATATGGCTCCCGCGAGCATGGTGAAGCACACATTGCCGCCGGGGCTAAAAAAGTGCTCTTTTCACATCCTGGCAGTAACGATCTCGACACGACCGTTGTTTATGGCGTCAATCAGGATCAACTTCGTGCGGAACACCGCATCGTTTCTAACGCTTCCTGTACCACGAATTGCATAATTCCCGTCATCAAATTGTTAGATGATGCGTACGGTATTGAGTCCGGCACTGTGACCACAATTCACTCCGCCATGCACGATCAACAGGTTATTGATGCATACCATCCTGACCTGCGTCGCACTCGGGCAGCCAGTCAGTCGATCATTCCGGTCGATACTAAACTGGCCGCCGGTATCACACGATTTTTTCCGCAATTTAACGATCGCTTTGAGGCGATTGCGGTACGTGTGCCAACCATAAATGTGACGGCAATCGATTTAAGCGTGACGGTGAAGAAACCTGTAAAAGCCAATGAAGTCAACCTGTTGCTGCAAAAAGCAGCACAAGGTGCATTTCATGGTATAGTTGACTATACGGAATTGCCGTTGGTCTCTGTAGATTTTAACCACGATCCGCACAGTGCCATTGTCGATGGCACTCAAACCCGGGTCAGTGGCGCACACCTGATCAAAACGTTGGTCTGGTGCGATAACGAATGGGGCTTTGCTAACCGAATGCTCGACACGACGTTAGCTATGGCTACTGTTGCTTTCAGGTAAGACGCAAGCAGCGTCTGCAAAACTTTTAGAATCAACGAGAGGATTCACCATGTCTGTAATTAAGATGACCGATCTGGATCTTGCTGGGAAACGTGTATTTATCCGTGCGGATCTGAACGTACCAGTAAAAGACGGGAAAGTAACCAGCGACGCGCGTATCCGTGCTTCTCTGCCGACCATCGAACTGGCCCTGAAACAAGGCGCAAAAGTGATGGTAACTTCCCACCTGGGTCGTCCTACCGAAGGCGAGTACAACGAAGAATTCTCTCTGCTGCCGGTTGTTAACTACCTGAAAGACAAACTGTCTAACCCGGTTCGTCTGGTTAAAGATTACCTCGACGGCGTTGACGTTGCTGAAGGTGAACTGGTTGTTCTGGAAAACGTTCGCTTCAACAAAGGCGAGAAGAAAGATGACGAAACTCTGTCCAAAAAATACGCTGCACTGTGTGACGTGTTCGTAATGGACGCATTCGGTACTGCTCACCGCGCGCAGGCTTCTACTCACGGTATCGGTAAATTCGCTGACGTTGCGTGCGCAGGCCCGCTGCTGGCAGCTGAACTGGACGCGCTGGGTAAAGCACTGAAAGAACCTGCTCGCCCGATGGTGGCTATCGTTGGTGGTTCTAAAGTATCTACCAAACTGACCGTTCTGGACTCCCTGTCTAAAATCGCTGACCAGCTGATCGTTGGCGGTGGTATCGCTAACACCTTTATCGCGGCACAAGGCCACGATGTGGGTAAATCCCTGTACGAAGCTGACCTGGTTGACGAAGCTAAACGTCTGCTGACCACCTGCAACATCCCGGTTCCGTCTGATGTTCGCGTAGCAACCGAGTTCTCTGAAACTGCACCGGCTACCCTGAAATCTGTTAACGATGTGAAAGCTGACGAGCAGATCCTGGATATCGGTGATGCTTCCGCTCAGGAACTGGCTGAAATCCTGAAGAATGCGAAAACCATTCTGTGGAACGGTCCGGTTGGCGTGTTCGAATTCCCGAACTTCCGCAAAGGTACTGAAATCGTGGCTAACGCTATCGCAGACAGCGAAGCGTTCTCCATCGCTGGCGGCGGCGACACTCTGGCAGCAATCGACCTGTTCGGCATTGCTGACAAAATCTCCTACATCTCCACTGGCGGCGGCGCATTCCTCGAATTCGTGGAAGGTAAAGTACTGCCTGCAGTAGCGATGCTCGAAGAGCGCGCTAAGAAGTAAAAAATCACAGGGCAGGGAAACCTGCTCTTGTTTCAGCGCGCTTTTAGAGCACGCACTTTTTCATACTCTAAATAATTCGAGTTGCAGGAAGGCGACAAGAGAGTGAATCCCCAGGAGCTTACATAAATAAGTGATTGGGGTGAGCGAACGCAGACGCAGCACATGCAACTTGAAGTATGACGAGTATAAGGCCCGACGATACAGGACAAGAGACATGTCTAAGATTTTTGATTTCGTAAAACCTGGCGTAATTACTGGTGATGACGTACAGAAAGTTTTCCAGGTAGCAAAAGAAAACAACTTCGCACTGCCAGCAGTAAACTGCGTCGGTACTGACTCCATCAACGCCGTACTGGAAACCGCAGCTAAAGTTAAAGCGCCGGTTATCGTTCAGTTCTCCAACGGTGGTGCTTCTTTTATCGCTGGTAAAGGCGTGAAATCTGACGTTCCGCAGGGCGCTGCTATCCTGGGTGCGATCTCTGGTGCGCATCACGTTCACCAGATGGCTGAACATTATGGTGTTCCGGTTATCCTGCACACCGACCACTGCGCGAAGAAACTGCTGCCGTGGATCGACGGTCTGCTGGACGCGGGTGAAAAACACTTCGCTGCTACCGGTAAGCCGCTGTTCTCTTCTCACATGATTGACCTGTCTGAAGAATCTCTGCAAGAGAACATTGAAATCTGCTCTAAATACCTGGAGCGCATGTCCAAAATCGGCATGACTCTGGAAATCGAACTGGGTTGCACCGGTGGTGAAGAAGACGGCGTGGACAACAGCCACATGGACGCTTCTGCACTGTACACCCAGCCGGAAGACGTTGATTACGCATACACCGAGCTGAGCAAAATCAGCCCGCGTTTCACCATCGCTGCGTCCTTCGGTAACGTACACGGTGTTTACAAGCCGGGTAACGTTGTTCTGACTCCGACCATCCTGCGCGACTCTCAGGAATATGTTTCTAAGAAACACAACCTGCCGCACAACAGCCTGAACTTCGTATTCCACGGTGGTTCCGGTTCTACTGCTCAGGAAATCAAAGACTCCGTAAGCTACGGCGTAGTGAAAATGAACATCGATACCGATACCCAATGGGCAACCTGGGAAGGTGTTCTGAACTACTACAAAGAAAACGAAGCTTACCTGCAAGGCCAGCTGGGCAACCCGAAAGGCGAAGATCAGCCGAACAAGAAATACTACGATCCGCGCGTATGGCTGCGTGCCGGTCAGACTTCGATGATCGCTCGTCTGGAAAAAGCATTCCAGGAACTGAACGCGATCGACGTTCTGTAAGATATTCCTTTCTGCTTATCTCAAGGCCCGCTCTGCGGGTCTTTTTTTCGCCAAAAGCAAGGTGATACAGATGAGAAATCTGTGATCTATTTGGCAAAATTATGCTTTATTGTTTACCCTTGTCAGACTGCCCGTCATAAGGCGGCGGAGTGTATTTCTCCATTTTGAGTCAGTTGAAAAGGAATATTGAATGGAAGATTTGAATGTTGTCGATAGCATAAACGGCGCGGGAAGCTGGCTGGTGGCTAACCAGGCGCTGCTGCTAAGTTATGCAGTAAACATCGTGGCGGCACTCGCGCTCATCATCGTTGGTTTGATTATCGCGCGGATGATTTCCAACGCGGTGAATCGCCTGATGATCTCCCGTAAAATCGATGCCACTGTTGCTGATTTTCTTTCTGCATTAGTCCGTTACGGAATTATCGCCTTTACGCTAATCGCAGCACTGGGACGCGTGGGCGTACAAACAGCGTCAGTCATTGCTGTACTCGGTGCCGCAGGTTTAGCTGTTGGTCTGGCTTTGCAGGGGTCACTGTCTAACCTGGCCGCTGGCGTGTTACTTGTCATGTTCCGCCCGTTCCGTGCCGGAGAATATGTTGACCTCGGCGGCGTAGCCGGTACTGTGCTGAGTGTGCAGATTTTCTCCACCACCATGCGTACTGCAGACGGTAAAATTATCGTTATTCCGAACGGTAAAATTATTGCCGGGAATATTATTAATTTCTCCCGCGAGCCAGCTCGCCGTAACGAATTTATTATTGGCGTGGCGTATGATTCCGATATCGATCAGGTTAAGCAGATCCTGACCGATATTATCCAGTCTGAAGATCGCATTTTGAAAGATCGCGAAATGACTGTGCGTCTGAACGAACTTGGCGCATCGTCGATTAATTTCGTGGTCCGCGTCTGGAGCAACAGCGGCGATCTGCAAAACGTGTACTGGGATGTGCTGGAGCGTATTAAACGTGAATTTGATGCCGCCGGTATCAGCTTCCCGTACCCGCAAATGGATGTGAACTTTAAGCGGGTGAAAGAAGACAAAGCTGCGTAATCAACGCTGAGGCCAGATAATACTCTCTGGCCTCTCTCTTATTAGTTTTTCTGATTGCCAATTAATATTATCAATTTCCGCTAATAACAATCCCGCGATATAGTCTCTGCATCAGATACTTAATTCGGAATATCCAACGTGTTTTCTTATTACTTTCAAGGTCTTGCACTTGGCGCAGCTATGATCCTACCGCTCGGTCCACAAAATGCTTTTGTGATGAATCAGGGCATTCGTCGTCAGTACCACATTATGATTGCCTTACTTTGTGCTATCAGCGATTTGGTCCTGATTTGTGCGGGGATTTTTGGTGGCAGCGCGTTATTGATGCAGTCGCCGTGGTTGCTGGCGCTGGTCACCTGGGGCGGCGTAGCCTTCTTGCTGTGGTATGGTTTTGGCGCTTTTAAAACAGCAATGAGCAGTAACATTGAGTTAGCCAGTGCCGAAGTCCTGAAACAAGGCAGATGGAAAATTATCGCCACCATGTTGGCAGTGACCTGGCTGAATCCGCATGTTTACCTGGATACTTTTGTTGTGCTGGGCAGCCTTGGCGGGCAACTTGATGTGGAACCAAAACGTTGGTTTGCGCTCGGAACAATTAGCGCCTCTTTCCTGTGGTTCTTTGGTCTGGCTATTCTCGCAGCCTGGCTGGCACCGCGCCTGCGCACGGCAAAATCACAGCGCATTATCAATCTGGTAGTGGGATGTGTTATGTGGTTTATTGCCTTGCAGCTGGCGAGAGACGGTATTGCTCATGCACAAGCCTTGTTCAGTTAGGCGCTATCTGATGGAAAAATAAAACAGAGGCGCTAAGCTTGCCTCCAGAGATCCTGAATTTTGGGCAAGTCAATTAACACGGAGAGACTAACGTGAAGTTCAAAGTTATCGCCCTGGCGGCATTAATGGGTATTAGCGGGATGGCAGCGCAGGCTAACGAATTGCCGGATGGACCGCATATTGTCACCTCCGGTACGGCAAGCGTGGATGCGGTGCCAGACATTGCCACTCTTGCGATTGAAGTTAACGTGGCCGCGAAGGATGCCGCTACTGCCAAGAAACAGGCAGATGAGCGCGTCGCACAATACATTTCCTTCCTTGAGCTCAATCAGATCGCGAAAAAAGATATCAGCTCAGCGAACTTACGCACTCAGCCAGATTATGATTATCAGGATGGTAAAAGTATCCTGAAAGGCTACCGCGCAGTGAGAACGGTGGAAGTCACGCTCCGTCAGTTAGACAAACTGAATTCCTTGCTGGACGGCGCGCTAAAGGCGGGTCTTAACGAAATTCGTTCTGTGTCGCTGGGCGTGGCGCAGCCGGATGCCTATAAAGACAAAGCGCGTAAGGCAGCGATTGATAACGCGATTCATCAGGCGCAGGAACTGGCGAATGGCTTTAATCGCAAACTCGGGCCGGTATATAGCGTGCGTTATCATGTTTCCAACTATCAGCCCAGCCCAATGGTGCGGATGATGAAAGCTGATGCTGCACCGGTGTCCGCACAGGAAACTTACGAGCAGGCCGCTATTCAGTTTGATGATCAGGTCGATGTAGTCTTCCAGTTAGAACCTGTGGATCAACCCCCCGCTAAAACACCTGCTGCACATTAATACTTGTAGCCCGACGTATTCGTCGGGCTAATGCCTTTACCCGATATTGCCTCCTTTTTCTGTAAAACCATGACGTAATCACCTATCTTTGCTCGCGGTTTCATCAAGGATAGGCTGACTGAAACGGTTAAGCGGACAAGGATGCGGGAGAGGGGGGATGGACATTTTTATTTCGAAAAAGATGCGCAATTTCATTTTATTAGCTCAAACCAATAATATTGCCCGGGCGGCAGAAAAAATCCATATGACGGCTTCGCGATTTGGCAAAAGCATTGCCGCGCTGGAAGAACAAATTGGCTATACGCTATTTACCCGCAAAGATAATAATATCAGCCTCAATAAAGCCGGACAGGAACTGTATCAAAAACTGTTCCCGGTTTATCAACGACTTTCTGCGATTGATAATGAAATCCATAACTCAGGACGTTGTTCACGAGACATTGTGATAGGCATAGATAATACTTATCCGACCATTATTTTTGATCAGTTGATTAGTCTCGGAGATAAGTACGAAGGCGTGACCATCCAGCCAGTTGAGTTCAGCGAAAATGGCGTTATCGATAATCTTTTTGACCGTCAGTTAGATTTTATAATCTCCCCACAGCATGTATCTGCACGAGTTCAGGAACTGGAAAACCTGACTATCAGTGAACTACCACCGCTGCGATTGGGCTTTCTCGTTTCTCGCCGTTATGAAGAGCGACAAGAGCAAGAGCTGCTTCAGGAGCTACCCTGGCTGCAAATGCGCTTTCAGAACCGGGCCAACTTCGAAGCAATGATTGATGCGAATATGCGACCTTGTGGGATCAATCCCACCATTATTTATCGTCCCTACAGTTTTATGGCCAAAATCAGCGCCGTGGAGCGCGGACATTTTCTGACGGTGATCCCGCATTTTGCCTGGCGACTGGTGAATCCGTCAACGCTGAAATATTTTGATGCGCCGCACAGGCCGATGTATATGCAGGAATATCTTTATTCAATCAGAAATCATCGTTATACCGCCACGATGCTTCAGCATATTGCTGAAGATCGTGGTGAATATGTCCGCCGGACGCATTTTCCAGATAGCGATGCAGATAATCCCGACACATAGGATGTGCACAATGATCAATGGTGGTGCGGATAACGTTGTTATACGGATCCTGTGCGCCAAATCCACTGACCGCTTCGCTCCATAAATAACGTGCCGCACGCAACATGGCGGCGTTCATAAACAGATCCATGCCAATGCCGAAGAAAAACGACAGGCGAGGGACGAAGTCATCAATTTTCAGCCCGGCGGAGATTGCTGCTTTGATGTACTCAATCCTATCGGCGAGCGTAAATGCTACCTGCTGCACGCAGTTGGCACCCGCTTCACCCATGTGGTAACTGCTGATACTGATGGTATTAAATCGCGGCATGTTGCCGGAACACCAGGCGATGATGTCTGCGATAATACGCATTGACGGTTTTGGCGGGTAAATATAGGTATTGCGGCAGAGGTACTCTTTGAGGATATCGTTCTGAATGGTGCCGGTCAGTTTATCGGATGTAACACCTTGCTCTTCTGCGGCGACGATATAAAACGCCAGTACTGGTAGCACTGCGCCATTCATGGTCATCGAAACCGACATTTTATCCAGCGGGATCTGGTCGAACAGGACTTTCATATCTTCCCCGGTGTCGATAGCGACGCCCGCTTTGCCGACGTCGCCCGCCACGCGTGGGTTATCGGAGTCGTAGCCTCGGTGGGCGGCCAGGTTACGGCGATAAAAAGCGTTGGACTCTTTTGCTGTCGAGAAACCAGCATACTGACGGATGGTCCACGGTTGGGCGGTATACATAGTGGCACGCGGGCCACGAACGTAGGGTGGCAAACCAGGAAGGGTACCCGTCACCTCCAGATTATCGAGATCGGCTTCGGTATACAGCGGCTTGATGGCGATCCCTTCCGCGGTTTGCTGAACCAGCGAGTCGACAGTTTTCTCCCGACGGCTCAATTCCTTGTTGGCAAGCTGTTGCCACTCCTGCACGTTAGACATTATTTGCTCCGTAAAACGCAATCAAAATGAGGGTATTTGCGCTTACGGTGAGCTTTTTACGTGGGTTTGTCGCCAGCAAAAAAATGCATTCAGACGTCGTTTTTTGCCGCCTGAGATTTGTCTATTTTGTGATGTGATTCAAGGAATACAAAAAGAAGTGAGGATAACGCCTGATATGTGCTATCAGGCGTTATTTGATGGATTAATCCTGACGAAGAACTTTGTGACCATAATCGAGCAACGCATCAGTGACTTTACGCATCATGCGGCTTTCAGGAGCAAAGCGGTGCCAGTAGAGCATCCGGCGTTGAAATAGCCCTGGCGTTAAGTCAATCAGTTCGCCGCTGGCCAGCTCTTTCTCGATTTGCAGGTGCGGGATCATACAGCAGGTGGTGCCCTGACGAGCAAGTTGCACGAACGCTTCCGAAGAATTAACGATATGGCAGGGTACGCTGCCAGGAGGCAGATCGAAATTTTGCTGCAAAAAGGCCTGGTGCATATCGTCAAGATGGTCAAACGCGACCACTGGCGCTTTCAGTAATGCCGAACGCGTTACGCCGTTAGGGAAATATTTTTCGGCAAACGGTTTTGAGCTGACGAACAGATAGTCGAGCGCACCGAGTTTATCGACAAGACAACTCGGCAGCGCCTGATGTTGAATACTCACTGCGCCGACCACTTCGCCGCGACGCAGACGTTCCTGAGTGCGGGTTTCATCTTCTAGCTGCAAGTTGAGGCGGATGGGCGAATCAGCCAACACAGGAGCCAGTGCCGGAAGCAACCACGTCGCCAGACTGTCGGCGTTGACCGCCAGTGAAAGCAGCAGCGGAGTCGAACCGGTTTGTTCATCGCCCAGCCACTCTTCTTCCAGCAGCTCCACCTGGCGTAGTAGCGCCAACAGTTTTTGCCCTTGTTCCGTCGGGCGCGGCGGTACGGTACGCACTAACAGCGGCTGTCCGAACATATTTTCCAGTTGCTTAATGCGCTGTGAGACGGCTGATTGTGTAATGCACAGCTTTTGTGCCGCGCGCTCAAATCCTCGTTCACGTATCACCGCATCCAGTGCCTGTAATGTTCTGTAGTCCGGGCGTTTCATTGCTGTTGTCTGCTCCTGGTAAATGCTTTTTCCTGCACTATGACACAATTTTGTGTCGGGTTGCATATACCGAAGCCGTTGGCGGGTAACATTTGTATCAGTGGTTAACGCGCAGCTTAAAAGATCAGGGATTTGCGCTAATGCATTTCTGTCTCTTATACACA
>ENA-OWZL01000333-OWZL01000333.1-human-gut-metagenome-genome-assembly--contig:-NODE-333-length-10533-cov-4.80302_pt1 | contig 10533 bp, 20 predicted proteins | sample MGYA00249257_ERZ652109 | MGnify/ENA primary metagenome ERZ652109 (study PRJEB26925, sample SAMN05827267) | human gut metagenome | biome: ENVO:2100002; feature: ENVO:00000062; material: ENVO:00002003...
ACCATATACAGTATGTCATTCTTAAATTAACAATTCATACAATGATTACATCTCTTATGTGGATTCAATTCACATCTTCTATATGATATTGGATTTCCAAAAACATCTAAATACTTCTTTGATAAATCTCGCTTTATTTCTTTCCAATAACAATAGAAATCAGTCCGTTCAGCCTTTCTTAGCTCGTATTCAAGCATATCATTATACTCAAATGGAACGCTAATCATTATCTGATAAACACCACGTTGTTCCATTTCGTCATTTTGTTTTGGAATATCTTTATATGAGTGGAATTTAATTTTTGGAATCAGTTGTAAATAGCCCATTCTCATTTCATAGGCTTCTGGGATAAATGAAACAATATAATATTTTCTTGTTCTCCAATCCATATACTCTCCTCCTTTAGTTATTCATTTAATAACTTTCTTCAAACATAATGAACTGACACTTCTCCTGTAAATTCTTCTTAATAACACCCAAGTCCTGAAGCTTAACAAGTTCGTCAAACACCAATCCAACCTTATCGTTAATATCTTTCAAGTTTATTTTCGTTGTCTCTGTTTCATATTGGTCACCACCTCCAAGAATATAACCCAAATATAGATGCATCCCACTCATAGGATCATAAAAAATTTGAATCCTATCCTTAACTTGATTACATGTATATTTTTCTCCTTCATCAGTCCATTTCCAATCTTTAAATTTATCAGTTTCATAACCAGTTAAATCATAACCAACAATTGCATAATACTTACTTTCTACACTCATTCGGTTTCACTCCAATTATCTTAATTTGATTCTAAATTTCCTTCTTGCCCGATTTCTTTTTTATTCAGTTGCAATTCCAATTCCAGTAACAAGCATATCTTTGATAACACCATCAACGAGTTCTACATTTTCGTTCGTTCCACCATAAAAAATTAATCCGACACACCGAAGCTTTAATCCATCTGCGTCTTCTATTAATTCTGCCTCTTGGCATACTCCTATAGAAACAAACTCATTATTACCATTGCAAACTTTTAAAGGTACGTTGTTCATGTTTTTTACTGCGTTTCCCCATACTTCTTTTAAATATATGTTGTCGTTTAAATCTGGCTTATTCACCGGAAGTGGTATAGAATATGTTACTTGTATATTTTTTGTTCTCAATTATGTTTCTCACTTCCTCCTTAAAAAAAATAATTAGCATACGTTCATTTCCGTATTCTATGAGAGCATCCTTCTTCTTCCCCAATAGCAGATTAAGAATTGAGGGTTGTTCCAAGACATTATATTCTCATTTGAGTTTCAGCCTTTACGCTCATCGGTTGACCGACTTGTTAATTTCAGCCTTCACCTTTACCTTTTCACCATCTCAGGTTTTCGGTTCTTTTTACCTTATTTGGATATAGTTCTTTAATATAATATAATCTATCGGTCAAAACACATTTCATAACTATCTTTCTTTTACTTTAAGACTTACATTAGGATAACCAAAATCAATGGTCATATTTTCATAAGTTTTTCTTATACCAGCCGTCGTAGTCTCAATATTAATCTTAGAATTAGGCGTTGCAATGAGGTCAATACCGATGTCAAGCTCACCATCTATATTTGGTATTTTACCAATCGCATCTATATGTACTTTTTCTACACTATGAATGATAACATCTGATAAATTTGTTATATTATTCAGTGAACATTCATTTATAACCTCAATCTTCTCAAAGTACTTTTCAAATTCATTATAAGACATACAACCTGCCCCATAATCACATGTGAATGAAATTACACCGCCATCTACACCCGTAACCTCAAAAATATCTCCAATTTTATCAAAATTACTAATCTTCTGAATTAATTTAATTTTATCACCTATAATAATCATGCTATTTTATTCTCCTTTTTCGCAAATTTCTTATTAAATTCATCAATAACTTCTCGTTCCTCATTTGATACAGGAAAATTAAATCTTCTTTTGGCTTGTACTATCTTACCGTTTCTAACTTCAATCGTAATCAAACTTTGACTCGGATTATCCTTTTTTCGTAAAAATAGGATATGACATTCGCCGTCAATAACCTTATCAATATACGAAGCAACACAATTATTTTGTGAAACCGATTCATCTTTGATGTCTTGTGTTGAATTAGGATACCTTCGTTTTAAACACCTCTTTATCATCATTCTCTTATCTCAAATAATTTTTCAACGGCTTTTACTCGCTTATTATTATCAATAGTTCTTTTGACCTCTTGTTGCCAAATACATTCCCACCCAAAAGGTGCTTGATGTTCACTGACAAGCACGATATTCTTTTCACTCATCTTTGTTGCCCATTTCCAAAATCTATCATAATCAAAATTTTTACTTGAACCATACTGTTTTGTTCCTTTATATGGAATATCACAATAAAACATGCAATTATTTTGATTTGAATACAATTCCTCATAATCACCATATAAAAACTGAATGTTATCCAATGACGGAATTTGTTCCAATAAATTCCTTTTTGCTTCATCATAATAATTTCTTTCAGTGCCTGCTTTGGTATAAACGATGCCCGCATAACCGCCATCAAAAAACCTTCCATTATAACTCGCCAAAAAACCTACAGCTCCTATATACCAATCGGGATATTCTAATAGTTCTTTATTAAAGCAGTTCCTCACTTCTGAATAATGTTCTTTTGTTATAAACTCCGGTAAATCTTTAATTGAATTTAGATTTTTAAACATCTCAATAAGATATTTATGATTATCCGAAGCTACCTTAGTTTCACATTGAATTTTATCTATTATATTACATCCGCCACAAAATGGCTCTATGTATGTTTTGATATTGTTTTCCTTTATTTTCTCTTGAATAATCGGAACAATGTGTTTCGCTATTCGAGATTTTGATCCCATATACTTCATTATAAATTACTCGGAGTAAGGAATTCCTTTTTGTGTACACGAACCTCCGCCCCCTTTCATTATTTAATATTCTAATTTTATCTTCGATTTCTTAATCAAAATTTTAATCTGATTTTTAACTGATAGAAACATAGCCACAACTGTTCGGTGCGATCAAATTCAAATCAATAATCATTTTCCCGTCAACATACTCTTTGTTGATTTCAATATTTTTGATTATAATTGCATCTTCTGTTATTTCGGTTATTTCACCTATGTAGTGGTTATGACAATTTGATTTTTCATTATATATCATAAATGCAATATCCTGCCCGACAGAAAATTTCAAATTATTATCTGCATTTAAAGTCTTTGTAGTTTTAATACTATATTTCATATGTTACACTACCTTCCTAATAAAGTGTCCTAATCCTTATCCAAATGTAATCACTCCGTCGGGATATTTTTCAAAGAATTCTGAAACCTTGTCAAGTTGTTCTTTGGTTAATTTAAAATAATCCTTACGCATCCAACGTCTTAGATTCCTACGGTTTGTAATTACTTTTCTTGGATAATGTTTAACTCTAAAAATATCTTCATATTCTGGGATATCGACAAACAATCCGCTACGACCTCGTATCTCATAAATATAAGCTGAACCATTTAATAGTTGTGGATTTCCTGCACCATAACCAAGTTGCCACCAATACTTTCCATATACACATGGAATATTTTTAACAAACGATTTCATCAATTGCTTATATAAAAATTCATTGTTTAATCCCAATTCCATATTTTCTTCTGAAGAGCCAGTCAAATTAAATATTTCTATTGGAGCATATTCTTTCATTAACTGAAACTCTTTATCAGTTATAGGTCTACTGAATGATGTATGACATCCCATTATTTTCACTCTCCTCTTAAATATTCGGCTACAATTACCATGTTGTTCTACTGTTCCATATAGACTTTCAGAATATGAAACATATTCAAATGTTCTCGCCTTACAAATAGGACATTTAATAATTTCATATCTCAAATCAGCCTTTTGAGCCTCTCGTTTCATGTTATTCCACCTGTTTAAATCCAAAATCTTGTAATATCTTAATCAATAATTTTGTAGTTTCTCTTTTACAATCTTCACATAATTGCATAGACAATTTATAAACATTTTCTTCAATGTAAATTTTTTGTTCATATTCTCCAGGATCATCATAATATCCGTCATCGTATTCTTCCGAATCACAAATATGTTTACCGCATTTATCACAAGTGATTTTGTGGATATCATATTGATATTGTGCTGTTTTAGTTTCAATTATTTCTGCCATAATATATACTCCTCTCTAAACAATAGTTTCATTTGCAATCTTATTCGTCATCTTGCTCCATTGGATAAATATTGCCGTCTTCCGTAACATAATACATTTTAAAGTAAACACCACAATCTTTATCAACAGAGGTAAGAATTATCTTTACCGGTTTTTCGCCCTCAAAGTCATCAGAAACTTTCACACCCACTTGATTAAGGCTTAAAGTTGTAACCGATACATTATTCGGATTTTCACATGCCACTGGCAGAACAACTTTGTTTTTATTTTTCTTCATATTTAATATTCTCCTAACACTAACTCAATATTGTTAATAAAATTTTCATTGCCTGTCTCTTTCGTCCAACAAACATTTGTACCTCTATATTTCACTTTTCCGTCAGACGGAAGAATACCTATATTAATAAGAAGCTTTTTGATTACTTTTGCTTGGTCATCAATGTTTTTGATACAACCTTGTCCATGAATATACGAATTTTTAGGAAGAGAAATGTAAATAGTATTTTCACCCACATTCACTCTCTCAACACATATTCCATGTTTCAAAAATGTTCCTAATAATGCTCTAAATGTTATTTCATATGGGTTCATAACTTCACCTACTTTTCACTTACAAGTTTGATTTTGTAACCGAGTTTTTCTTCTATTTCAGATAAAGTCATATTCTTTCTTTTGTCACCTACAATCTCAAAATCAATTTTCCCATCTTTAGATACTAAATCTCCAAAACCCAAGTTCATTGTCTCAATATAATATTGTTCCGTTATATATGAAGGATTATTTCGACTCTCCAATGTAAATGACAGTCTATTGATGTCTACTGGGAGTTCCAATGTAGTCGTACCTTTGACAAAAGAAGTATCTGTTTCTCCTAAAAATTCTACTTCTAAATAATACATACCGTTTTTGTTTATTATTTTCAAGTTGCCGATATCTGTAATTGTTGTAGGTTCTTTTATTTTATCTCTAATTTCGTATCCCATTGCTACCTCCGTCATGTTTTACTCATTTTCACCCACTATATATTGTGTTTATATTCAAAATATCATCTATATATAGTATAAAAATTCCTTTGAAATCTCAGTTTCAACCGCTAGTCATTTTTTTCGACTTCTAAATTCTTCAAATTTGTCTTGTTACCAGTCCATAAACTCATCTTTTGACATTCTTATCATTTGAAATATTATGATAACGCCCGATATGTTTAAAATAGGAACAAACATTAGTAGGATAAGAGAAATAAATGATCGAATACACCTAAGATAATATCGAATATTTTCTTACCTTCAATCTCGTCTACATATCCATTCCGTTTTAAAACATCTTTCGAAAACATCATAACTCCAAAAAATGTAATCAAACACAATATTGAAAATGCAAAATGCAACTTTAATAACCACATGTATTTATTCTCCTTATAAAAATTCTTCTATACTTTTGTTTATCGCTTCTTTGACTGCTTTTGTTCTAGATAATTTTTCAGACAATTTATCGGCTGCAATCTTGATGATTTCATCTTTATTCTCGGCTAGAAAATTTTGAATATTATCATCAACCATTTCTTTTAACTTCTGAGTATAATCACAATTTGTAATACTTTTCTTACCAACAAGTGCCTTCATACAATCGCTGTTTATCTTCCTGGTCACTTGCCTTTCTACGCTATTTTCAATGTTTCTTTTTATTGTGTCATCATCTATACTGATTGCAAATTGAACAATATGTTCCATATAATCACCCTTCCTCTATATACTTGTCCCAATTCACCACGACATACTCTTTATAGCAAGGATAATATGTCGTAGTTGCCGTCTGTTCCTCACACCAATCATCCAACAACTTTTGCAAAGAATCATTATCGCAAACATATTCGGTATCTTCTCCTAATACGGAACAAGCGTCCAGAACAATTTCATCTGCATCAATATGAATTTTTTCTTCTGATGCAACCCATAATCTTGTTGGTCTTATGCCAAGGGCATCAAACAGCTCACTATGGTTATACATAAAATCTTCCGCAAAATCATCGACTGTAGAATAATATTCCTCATTTTCTTCGCAATAGAGCATCGTTGTTACATCCTTTTCGTCAACTTCTTTTGCTTTAGGTATAGTTTCCACTTCTGTTCTTGTATTTTTAAGTCTTCTGCCAGTTGCCCTTCACAATCACAATGACCTTTATAAGGTTGACCGCAATACTTACATATTTTTTGCACACCATTAAAACAATGTGGACACAATGCAAGAGCTTCAGTTCTGTAAGGGTGGCTTTCCAAACTATCTCCAGTTCCGAAAACACGTGTGTTAATCTTCACTCCAAGACCATGACAATCTGGACAAATTCGTTCATTTTCATTAAGGTCTTTTATGAGGATTTTAGGAAATATCTTTTTTATCGTTTTATATAAATTAATTTTTTCTCTATGTACCGCCATTAATACATTCTCCTTCCTATTAATCATAATGCAATTCTTTATTACTTGTTCGTATCTGCACGTAAAGTTCCGGCGAATACATGAACCCTAAGTAATTTGCTCCGTCACGCTCATAAGTAAGAACATTACAATCATTTTTAATGTTATCTATGTAAAACATTGCTTTTTGTATTACCGCTTTACGTTGTAAAAATTTAAAATGCCTTCTAATCTTATTGGCACACCATAACCAACCATAACCCATTCCTTCAACATCAATACATGTATATTCGTATGGAAATTCTTCATTGTCATAGTAAAATGCATAAACATCTATATACTTTGCTTTAAAGACTTTTGAAAAATCAATATTTTTCTTGGGTTGCATTCCATAACCGACTTTATCTATCTTGTACTTTCTCATAATATCTACCAAAGTCATATAATTGTCCTCCTAAGTCATTGTTCTATATCAGTTCTTATCTTATTAACTTCTACCAAATTAGAATATCCCATCTTAAAACTTTCTTTGACCTTTTCTTGAATTTTAGTATCAAGTGTATCTTGTACCTGCTTATATATTTCTGCTGATTTTTTATCCGAAAATGCTACACAAGGTGATGTAAATATAGGATAAAGAAACATCTCTTTTATTTGTCCTTTATTCGACATTTTCCTAATCGTACTATCAAAAATGTTATATACATATATCGGTGATTGCTTATCCCACATATCGTACCGAAGTTTTCTTGAATAAGCTTGTTTGATTAGTTCTTTTGATGGAAATAATTTCTCCAAAGAATTCATATTTATCATTTTCCTCCTACCAGCCAAATTCATCTGATATCATTGTATAATTGAGATATATATTCAACCCATTTAATATAATGAGTAATATATCAACCAACACCCATAGCCAATCATTCTGCAAAATTGACAAGAATGCACCGATTGCTGCCAAAATTATGCCAATACCACATATGATTAACGCTGTAATACATAGACCTATTTCAAATTTCTTCATTCCAAGTCCTCCATATTATAATTTTTTCTTATATATTCACATAAATCTTCCATTGTTCTTTTAATATACCAATCATTCTTGAATAGCTTATTAACTCGACAAGTACAAGAATATTTCGCTCCATATTTTTTGAAGAATTTTAGATTAACACTAATACTCAACAACGGTACTTTAGTAAATCCATCTGTTAGCCACTTCTTAAACCATTCCATAATTACCACCTATATTTTTGTCAAAAGAGTTCTAAGTGGTTCTTTTGTTATATTCTCTTTCGCCCACGAGATATAACTTGGGTCAGTGTGAGCAACATCTGTCAATTTTTCACCGTTATGTTTGCCAAAGGTCAATATGTATGTATCAAGCGATGGTGTTGTATTGGATGTCTCATATCCATTAAACAGAACTTCAATATCTTTTCTACTCGCCAAATAGTCTACCAAATGAAGAATTTTTTGAAATTCATTCGTTGGTAAAGGCAAGACAGTTGAACTTCTCTTATCAGTATTCCATTCACCCATATGACTTTCGATGGTTGTAGCGATCATTTCGACCTCATTATCAGGCAACTCATGACCTTTTAAATTTCGAATAACATCTCCTGCAAGTAATGGATGATTAAATTTTGTGTATTTATTCTTCTGAAAATCTTCATTACTTCCACTCTTTCGTGAATCGTGCATCATTCCGGCTACTCTCATTAAATCTTTCTCTCTTTGTGTAAAATTCTCGCCGAAACATTTAACTGCAAAGATGTGATTTAAGAATCTGACCAATGCACATGTATGTCTTGCCAATCCTAAATCTCCAAGAGCATATTGAGGATGGTATCTTCCCGTACTTGATGCTCCTACATCCCAGAAATAATCTGGGATTGTTTGGATACATCTTTCTGCGAACTTTCTAATGTCTTCTGACTCAATCGTATCTAAAATTGAATTAAATATACTTGACTTACTATTCATTTGTTTGAACTGTTTCCTTTCTTATTTTGTTGTTTTCAGCATTTGTCAATGATTCGCCAATCTTTTTGCATATATCTTTCAGCAATTTTTGCATAAATGTATTCCTAGCAAAATTCGCCTTCTTCTTAACAGCCAAATTCACCGTATCTACATTACCTAAATGGAAACATTTTTCTTTCATTCTTGTCAATCCAACATATATTAGATTCGAATTGAGCATAAATGTATGAGCTTGAGGAGTAAGTAAGATTACAACTTTAATAGAACTGCCTTGTGATTTATGAATTGTGATACAATATCCAAGCCCAACCATTTGCATATCATTTCTAAAATATTTAACTATTACGCCGTCAAAATCAATCAACAAATATTCTTTTTTGATTGCTATAACAACTCCCGTCTCACCATTTGCAATAAAAGTTTCGTCCATATCTTCATCTAAGCAGAATTCATCATCTACATATAATTGTGCGTGATAATTATTGACATTTTGAATTACAAGATCACCTTTATAATAAACCGTATCTCCAATTTTCATATATTCATCGCAGCCATAATTCTTATTGGCAACTTTCTGAATGGCATTATTAATCGAGATTGACCCAATGTCACCTTTTTTGTATGCAGTTAATACTTGAATTTCTTCTGCTTTGTAACCTTGAGAAAGTAACTTGCTATATAATGCAACTGCATTTTTGACCATAATATCACTACCAATGTTCACAAATGCATAATCTTTATTGTCGCCAAACCATGTAAATCGTTCACATACATTATTAAGATACGGTTTACAAAAACGGACATCTGTTGCTACTTTCATTAACCCGCCTTCGCCATAACGAAACACCTTTGTTAATGTAACAGTTGGAATAATATGTGATTCCATAAAATCATGTAATAAGTTTCCACATGATACTGATGGTAATTGGGCATTGTCTCCAATCAATAATAATTTTGTTCTACTAAAATCAATTGCATCTAATATTCTTTTAAACAAGAAAATATCTGTCATAGAAAACTCATCAATAATAAGTACATCACAATCAAGTTTATGTTCTTCATTATAACTCCAAGTGTTAGGTGGCATATACCCCAAACCTCTATGTATTGTTGTGGCATTTTCTTGCGTGTAATCTGACAGCACTTTTGCAGCTTTGCCAGTTGGTGAAAATAATTTAAATGATTTATTATTGTCTTTAAGCATATTAATGACTGCTTGTGTACAAAATGATTTTCCTGTACCGCCTGCACCATTAAGAATGCATATGTTATATCTACAAATATTTTTTACAATCTCTAATTGTTCATCTGACAATTCACAACCATTTACAATATAATATTTTGCACAATTAAAGTCCCATTGATGATGTAGATTAATCAATCCTAACATTATATTCTCTGCTATATATTTTTCTATTTCATATGTAGACTTCAATGATACAGCCATGGAATCTTTATTGTAATAAATACTTTCATGTTTCATACATTCAACAAAATGATTAGAGCATGCCGGAACCATTTTCATACATTGATTTCTTAAATCATTAATTGACATCAATGTATGTCCTTCTTCTTCATTTTTTTCTAAAAGATACAACATACACGACAAACATCTATGCTTGCTGGTTTTTAAATCTGTATCAAATTCAATAATAATATCTTTATTATTTTTTTTATTCTCTTTTGATATTTTTTCAAGTTCTAATAGAATTCCGTCGGCAGTTGTAAACCCAACCTTTGCCAATCCACACAAACATTTATATGGGTCTTCACGAAGTTTTTTCTTTATCATATTAACAGAAGTATATTTCTCATATAATTTCTTTAACATGGAAAGACTTAATAAGCCTTGAAACTCAATTACTAACTCAGCCAAGCAAAAATTCTCAATAATTTTTTCTTTAATAATATTGACTGTGTACT
>ENA-OWZL01000336-OWZL01000336.1-human-gut-metagenome-genome-assembly--contig:-NODE-336-length-10364-cov-3.77699_pt1 | contig 10364 bp, 7 predicted proteins | sample MGYA00249257_ERZ652109 | MGnify/ENA primary metagenome ERZ652109 (study PRJEB26925, sample SAMN05827267) | human gut metagenome | biome: ENVO:2100002; feature: ENVO:00000062; material: ENVO:00002003...
AAGGTGTCGTTAATGTTTTTGAATTTATCGACGTCAAACAGGCACAAATAACCGCCTTTTTCCGGCAGCGCTTTTAAATCTTCGTCAAAGGATTTTCTGCCCATCGCTTTGGTCAGATCGTCCAGGAATGCCGAGTTATACATACTGTAGAGTTTTTTGACATCGGCAGCCGAAAAGAAAAGCCCGCCATCCAGTACGCGTTCAAAATGGTTATTAATAATGGCTTCTTTCTCCACAATACCACGATTAATCACTCTGCGTACCAGATAGAGGCAACTGGCACCCGATATCACTGCCACCAATGCGGCAAAGAAAATAATCAATGTACATACCTGAAAATAAACGTCTTTTTTATAAGCAAATACGTACAACCCGGTCGGCAAATAGGAGAAGTGCTCCATTGCTTCCGAAACGGTGAAGATGGCGTTTTTAGCGTTATATTCATCACCGGTCACCGATTTACCGTTCTTGAACAGGGAGAACATCAGGTTCTCGCTATCCATCGCCAGCGATTTTGACAGTAAAGAAAAACGTTCCAGACCAAGCAAAAATATCAGACTACGATTGTGAGTTACCGGATAGAGGTAATAGACGAAGGTTTTACCATCAAAAGAGATAAACCCTGTATTTTTGACATGTCGATACTTAACAACCTGCATAATATCTGCACAATAATTTTTCTCGAACTCCTTTACCTGAATACATTCGTCACTGGAAATCAGATAAGGACCGACATCGTACAAATAAGAGGGTGAAACCGAGTCGGCGTAAGCCAACCAACAGCTGTTCCTCCGTAGGATTTAGCGTGTTGATGAGATCAATTGCCACACTACGCCGATATTCAGCAATATTTGCCACCGCAAAAGCAGTATCAATAACGGACTGTTTCAGGCCATACACCCGTTCCTTTACCATTTGAGTGTAGATCCCGCAGGCAACTGCTGAAATCATGATAAAAATCAGCAGACTGACTGTAAGTACGAATTTATTGATTCTGGACATACGTAAACTACTCTTTTACTAATTTTCCACTTTTATCCCAGGCGGAGAATGGCATGGGTTTCTGGTACAGATACCCCTGAGCCTGAACACATCCTAATTTGATTAATTCACGCGCAACGTCTTCGCTCTCTACGCCTTCCGCAATCACCGGGATCCGGTTATAGCGTGCCAGATCGAAAATAATGCGCACAATTTTTCCTGCAGTACCGAAAATATCGCCGGTAAATTGCGAATCCACCTTTATACTGTCTGGATTAATTTCATAAAAACGTTTCAGGTTTGACAAACCGGTGCCAAAGTCATCAATCGATACCCGTACCCCTTGTTTACGCAGTTGTTCAATATTGAGATAGAAATGTTCATTAATTCGCTCGATCACGGTTTCGGTGATCTCAACACAAAGGCTGTTCGCCTTCAGGCCATTTTCTTTCATGATGGTAGTAAAACGCTCATGAAAGTGTGGTTCGTTTAACTGCCAGGGCGAAACATTAATATGCAGTAAGAAATCATCCTTCAGCGACGCACGCTGACTAAAATGTCTGAATTCACCCATCGCGGTTTTAATAATTTGATAGCCCAGCTCATTGATAAACCCGATATCTTCAGCAATGGTAATGAACTTCAGCGGTGAAATAATCCCCCGCTCCGCAGACACCCAACGGCACAACGCCTCCGCGCCCAAAATGGTGCGGGTGTTAATATCAACAATCGGTTGATAGACCAGGAATAGTTCGCCAATTTCCATTGCATGGCGAATATTACGCGCAATCCAGATATTCTCTTCTATTTCGTTGAGTTTCGCATCATCACAGAAAATAAACTCTGAGAACATATGGTTGCGGATACTGGAAATCGCCAGTTTCAGCTTTTCTGCGTAACTCCAGGCGTTTTCCCCCTGCAAAGGTTCACAAATAGCAGACTTATGGATGCGCAGATTGCGGTAGCCAAAACTGCTGTCAAAATCGTTTACCGTCGCTATCTTACGGGTAAACGTCTGTACATTTTCCCGGCACAGGAGTAAATAGAGATCGGCATTAAATGTCACGATATCGCAGCATTGCGCATATTTCTCGGCAATTCGCTGACACAATTTCCTGACGATTTTATTGCGTTCATCAACACCAAACACCGCTTCCACAGCTTCCAGACCACACAGTTTGATGATCCCCACAGCCAGATACTGATTATTGTTGGACTCAATAATCGCCATATTTTTAATAAAACCGCTTTCCTGATCGTAAGAGATCAGCGAGAGCAATTTATTTGCCCGTTCAATTTCAGCATCTTTCATTTCCGCGATCGAATTTTTGATGCTGATAATCTCTTTCGCATCGCCTTCACGAATCTTCAGAGCCTCGATTTGATCCGTAGAGTCGGGCAAAAACGCCAGCGTATTGACCAAATCTGTCATTTCAGAAAATTGCCGACGGAACACTCGAGTGGTCATTAAATAAACCACCAGCAATACGATAATAATGAAAGCAAACGGCAGATAAAAAAGTTTATCTGATGCGTTCAATAAATTACCACCAGGATAATAAAAATAGATTTCGAATAATGCGTTGTTTGGCACCGCTGATGTTTTTTCAATATATTCCGTATCGACAGAATCAATAATATTATAATTACCTTCGCTATTATAAATAATCAATTTTTCACGAGCGAGTTGATTCTTAGCAATGATCTCATGACCTTGCTTTAAAAATAGAACTTCATCATTAGCGCTGATGTGATCAAGATACTCGTTCAGATATCGCCAGTTTAAATCGACATGAATTTTATCTACCGCTAACAAATCATGATCTTTGCCGTTGATGTGTAGCGTAAAAGAGATACATTTTTTACCCGGACGATCAAAGCAATTGTATGCCGGATTCCAGCTGTTGTTAGAGTCATCTGAAGCCATCGACCACGGTCGTTTCGATGGGTTAAAATCGGCAAAAATAACCCGCCCTGACTCGTCGACAAGCGGTCCATTTACTTGTTCCTGATGATAAACAACGATTTTATCATTCGCCCTCCGCGAAAAGAGATAATATTTATTATCATCAAGTACCAGTCCCACCGAGTCTAAAAATGGCATCATTTCCATTTTCAGAATCACGGCACGTTGAATCTCCTCTGTATTTTTTAATAAATACAGTGAGTCCTTTAATGTCAGGGCCGAACGTTCAATATCTTTAAAGAAATAGCCAACGTTTTTCTGAATAAGTTCAAAGCGGCTATCGGCACGTTTTACCGCGCGTTCCGATACCAGTTGATAGTTAATGATGAAAAAAAGACCAATAAATGACAGTGCTGCCAATAAAAATAAAATTATCAGCCTTATCTTTATCTTTTCGTATAAACTCAGCATGTTAATACATTTAACAAAATAACTGTCTGAACGCTGTGCCGCTGCAAAATAGTCCCTTGCTGCGGCTTTTTAACCAAATTACCCGATTCTACAAAATCAGCAGAAAGTTACAACACTTGCTTAGGGCAATAATTTCCTGTGAGGTGATTACCCTTTCAAGCAATATTCAAACGTAACTATCCTTTAATTTTCGGATCCAGCGCATCGCGTAAACCATCGCCCAACAAATTGAACGCCAGTACGGTCAGAAAAATAGCCAGGGCCGGAAAAACAGCGACATGCGGCGCGATAACCATATCCGCTCGTGCCTCATTGAGCATTGCTCCCCACTCTGGTGTCGGCGGCTGCGCACCGAGGCCGAGAAATGACAGGCTGGCGGCAGAGATAATCGAGGTGCCAATGCGCATGGTGAAAAACACCACGATAGAAGAGACGGTCCCAGGCAAGATATGACGCAACAAAATGGTCATATCGCTGGCACCAATACTGCGTGCTGACTCGATAAAGGTTTGCTGTTTCAACACCAGCGTGTTGCCGCGCACCAGCCGGGCAAACGCGGGGATGGAAAAAATGGCGACTGCGATAATCACGTTAGCAATGCCGCTTCCCAACACCGCAACAACAGCGATCGCCAGTAAAATACCCGGGAAGGCAAACAACACATCGCAAATGCGCATGATCAGCCGATCCCACCAGCCTTCATAATATCCAGCCAGCAAGCCCAGCAACGTCCCGATCGCCGCACCGATAAACACGGCAAACACGCCCGCCGCCAGCGATATTTGCGCACCAACCAGGACACGGCTGAAAATGTCGCGCCCCAGTGAATCGACACCAAACCAGTGCTGCAAAGAAGGTCCGTTATTCAGATTGTCATAATCAAAATAATTTTCGGCGTCATAGGGAGCGATCCAGCGTGCAAAAATGGCCACCACAATCAATAAAATAACGAACAATGCGGCGGTCATCGCCATATGCTGACGGCGAAATCGTCGCCATAATTCATGCCACGGTGTACGTACCTGGTCAGGTTTGACCAGTGGCATGGCGTTTAACGCCGCCTGACGTCGCCAGTTAAATAGTCGCATCCTTACTTGTACCTGATAGCCGGGTTAATGGCGGCGTAAAGCACATCCACCACTAAGTTGATAAGAATAAATTCCAGCGAGAAAAGCAGAATTTCCGCCTGAATCACTGGGTAATCGCGCATTTCTACGGAGTCAACGAGTAAGCGTCCAAGTCCGGGCCAGTTGAAAACTTTCTCCACCACGATGGAACCACCGAGCAAGAAGCCAAACTGTAAGCCCATCATGGTCACTACCGGGATCATCGCGTTGCGTAGCCCGTGTTTGAGGACAACCCAGGTTTCGCTCACCCCTTTCGCCCTCGCGGTACGCATATAATCTTCGCTTAAAACGTCGACAAACGACGCGCGGGTAAAGCGCGCCATCACGGCGGCCACTGCCGCGCCGAGCGTCAGGGAGGGTAAAATGTAGTGCTGCCAACTGTCTGCTCCCACGGTAGGCAGCCAGCCCAGTTCAACGGAGAATACCTGAATTAAAAGCATCCCCAGAGCAAATGCCGGAAACGAGATCCCCGACACCGCAATAGTCATACTCAATCGATCCGGCCAACGGTTACGCCAGACGGCGGCGATAATTCCCGCCGCCATACCAAATATCACCGCCCAGACCATACTGGTTATGGTCAGCCACAGCGTTGGCATAAAGCGGCTGGCAATCTCATCGGCAACCGGACGACGCGACACCATCGACAGGCCAAAATCCCCCTGCACAGCATTGCTGATATAGTGCCAGAACTGGTGATACAGCGGCTGATCCAACCCCAGCTGCTGACGCACCAGTTCTATAACCTGCGCATCAGCTTCGGGCCCGGCAATCAATCGCGCCGGATCGCCGGGCAGCATATGGACAAATAAAAACACCAGCACCGAGACGATAAACAGCGTCGGAATCAACCCCAGTAAGCGTTTGATAACGTAATTAAGCATTCCACTCCCTGCGTTGCTTATTGCAAATCCGCATCTTCAAAGCTGAAGCCTGTGTCTGGCATGATCCAAAAACCGGTCAGGTTTTTACTGTGTGCCGACACCAGTTTTTCTACCACCAGCGGGATCCACGGCGACTCTTGCCAGATGATATCCTGCGCCGCCTTATACAAGCGGGTCTTTTCCGCCGGATCATTAGTTTTCAGTGCCTGAGCCAGGAAGTCATCCACCTGTTTATTGCTGTAAAACGCGGTATTAAACAGCGTTGGTGGCCAGTTCTGCGAGGCAAACAGCGGCGATAGAGCCCAGTCGGCTTCGCCGGTTGAAGCCGACCAGCCAGTGTAGAACATCCGCACGCCGCTCTCTTTTTGCCCTTTACCTTCAACTTCTGCCGCCCGCTGTCCGGCATCCATCGCAGTCACCTGGGCTTTAATCCCAACCTGCGCTAACTGCTGCTGGGTAAATTGCAGCACTTTCTGCGCAGTGCTGTGGTTATGTGACGACCACAGCGTGGTACTGAAACCGTTGGGATATCCCGCCTCTTTCAGTAATTCGCGCGCTTTCACTGGATCGTAAGGCCACGGTTTATAACTTTGCGCGTAGGCGATACTCGGCGGTACCACACCAGTAGCTGGCGTTGCATAGCCCGCGAAGGCCACTTTCACCAGCGCCGGGCGGTTAATGGCGTAATTCAGCGCCTCACGGACCTTCGGGTTATCGAACGGCTTTTGCGTCACGTTCATACTGATATAACGCTGCATAATTGACGGACTGGCCATCAACTCGATATTTTTGTTTTTCTCCAGCAGTGCGGCCTGCTCGTAGGGAATGGGGAAAGCAAACTGCGCTTCACCGGTTTGCAGCATTGCCGCGCGGGTGTTGTTATCCGCCACCGGACGCCAGGTTATGCTGTCCAGTTTGGGCAATCCTGGCTGCCAGTAACCCGCGAATTTTTTCACCTTCACAAAATCGGTCTGATTCCAGGTATCCAGTTCATACGGCCCGGTTCCCACCGGATGAAAACCAATCTCCTTGCCATATTTTTCCAGCGCTGCCGGTGAAATCATCGCGGTCGCCGGATGGGCAAGAATATTAATAAACGCTGAGAATGGCTGTTTGAGGGTAATCTTTACCGTTGTCGGATCGATCGCTTCCGTTTTGGCAATATTCTTATACAGGTTATAGCGTTTAAGATGATTCGCCGGATCGCTGGCCCGGTCCAGATTCGCTTTCACCGCCGCTGCGTTGAAATCGGTGCCATCCTGGAATTTAATGCCTTCCCGCAATTTCACGGTGTAAGTAAGGCCGTCATCGGAAACGGTGTAACTCTCCGCCAGCACGTTTTTCAGTTTCATCTCTTTATCGAGACCGAACAGCCCCTGGTAAAACGATTTCGCTACGGCCTGAGATAACGTGTCATTCGCGTCATATGGATCGAGCGTGGTGAAGTTCGATCCTACCGCCACCACCACATCTTTGGCAGCGAATGCACAAGATGCCATCAACGCTGTCGCAATGCCCAGCGCCACTAACCCACTACGGTGTACAGCTCTTGCCATTTTATTCTCCGCCTGAATGTTATCTACGCATGAATGCGTATTCTGATTGTGGTTGTGCGACGTAATGCCCCGGCCCGACGCATTGCAACGAGACGGCTACAACCTCTTCACCACGCAGATGAATATTGCTGGGAAGATCGTCCGACAGCAGTACACGCTGCGGTCGTTGTCGGGACGGTTCAGCGACCGGAACTGCCGCCAGTAATTTACGCGTATAAGGATGCTGCGGGTTTTCGAAGACCGCGCGCCGTGGACCAATTTCAACAATTTGTCCGCGATACATCACCGCCACACGATGACTAATCCGCTCTACCACGGCCATATCGTGGGAGATAAACAGATACGCAATGCCGAAATCACGCTGGAGATCGAGCAACAAGTTGATAATCTGCCCGCGAATAGAAACATCCAGCGCCGAGACGGCTTCGTCGGCAATGATCACTTTTGGATTCAATGCCAACGCGCGAGCAATGCAGATGCGCTGGCGCTGACCGCCGGAAAACTCATGCGGGTAACGCCAGGCATGTTCAGGTAACAGGCCCACGCGCTCCAGCAACCACGCAACGCGTGCAGCCGCTTCTTTACCTGGCAATAAACCGTGTACGCGCAGCGGTTCGATAATCGAATCACCGATGGTCTGACGTGGGTCCAGCGAAGCGTAAGGGTCCTGAAAAATAAACTGAATATCGCGGCGCAATGCCTGAAGTTTACCGGATGACAAGGTATCGATTCGCTGACCGTTAAAGATAATTTCGCCGCCCTGCGATTCGACCAGGCGCAGCAACGCCCGCCCGGTAGTGGATTTACCGCTGCCAGACTCGCCCACCAGCGATAGCGTTTCGCCAGGCCAGAGATCAAAACTGACTTTCTCAACGGCATGCACTTCCCGCGTTACGCGATTCAACAAACCGCTGCGCAAAGGGAAACGGGTGACCAGATTACGCACCCGTAAAACAGGTTCGCCATCCACCACCGTTTTCTGCTCGATGGGTGGTTCCTGTTTCGCTGGATGTTCAAGCGATATCAATGGGAAACGTCGGGGATAATCTACCCCTTTCATCGCACCAAGTTGCGGAACAGCAGCTAACAGCGCACGGGTGTAAGGATGTTGCGGTGCATGAAAAATCTGTTCGACGCTACCCGTTTCCACCGCCTCGCCCTGATACATCACCAGTACCCGATCGGCAATCTCTGCCACCACGCCCATATCGTGAGTGATAAAGATAACGCCCATCGACATCTCTTTTTGCAATACTTTGATTAATTGCAGGATCTGCGCCTGAATAGTGACATCCAGCGCGGTGGTTGGCTCATCGGCAATCAGCACCGCCGGGCGGCATGACAGTGCCATCGCAATCATCACTCGCTGGCGCATCCCACCAGAGAGTTGATGCGGATAACGTGAAAGAATGGTCTGTGCCTTCGGAATGCGTACCTGATCCAGCATCCGCTTCGCCTCGACCATCGCCTCTTCACGACTGGCGTTTTGATGCAGACGAATTGATTCGGCAATCTGTTCACCCACAGTAAATACCGGGTTCAGCGATGTCATCGGCTCCTGAAATATCATCGCCATATCCGCCCCGCGCACATGGCGCATTTGTGCAGCACTCTGCTCGCTAAGTTCAATTACTTCGCGACTGCGCCGCTGCAACAGCATTTTATCGCACTGCACTAAACCGCCCGCCTGTTCCAACAGGCGCATCAATGCCAGCGCAGTCACTGACTTACCGGAGCCGGATTCGCCAACAATTGCCAGCGTCTCACCACGTTGCAGGCTAAAAGAGAGATTGCGGACCGCAGCTATTTTCTGCTGCTCCTGCATAAAGGCAATATTCAGATTTTCAACCGCCAGCACATCACCGGCATCAAGTTCATCACTGTGTGGCAACGGTGTCCCCTTTTTCACGGTAGATACCGGTGGTTGGCGTATCGCCTGCGTAGCCCCAGGCGCGATACATTCCTTCGGTGTTAAACGGTAGCGCGACATTCCCTTCATGGTCGATAGCGATTAAGCCACCGCTACCGCCAAGTGCAGGGAGTTTTTCCATTACTACCCGCTCGCAGGCTTCCGCGAGACTTAATCCGCCGTAATCCATTAACGCGGCGATATCATATGCCGCCAGCGCGCGGATGAAGACTTCGCCCGTGCCGGTACAGGAAACCGCCACACTGGCGTTATTGGCATAGCATCCGGCCCCCACTAAGGGACTATCGCCAACTCGTCCGGGTAATTTATTGGTCATTCCGCCCGTGGACGTGGCTGCCGCCAGATTGCCGTCTAAATCCAACGCCACGGCCCCTACGGTGCCCATTTTCTGTTTTTCATCCAGTGGCGCACCGCTATGGTCGAGGACTGTTGCCCCTTCCTCGCGCGCTGCCATTAGTTGTTCATAACGCAAAGGTGTGGAGAAAATCTCCGGCGAGACGCGCTCCATGCCATGAGCAAACGCAAAATTTTCTGCCCCTTCGCCAATCATCATCACATGTGGGCTTTGCTCCATCACCAGTCGGGCGGCAAGAACCGGATTACGCAGATGACTAACGCCCGCCACCGCACCGGCTTTCAGGGTGTTACCATCCATCACACAGGCGTCCAGTTCATGGGTTTCATCACGCGTAAAGACAGCGCCAATTCCGGCGTTAAACAGTGGACACTCTTCCAGCAGACGCACCGCTTCCGTCACCACATCCAGCGCACTTTCGCCCGCTACCAGCATTTTCTGCCCGGTTTCAACAATGGCAGACAACGCCTCGATGTAGCGTAATTCCTGTTGCAGACTCATCTGCGCGCGGCTAATTGCACCTGCGCCACCATGAATTGCAATGACTGCTTTGCCCATAGTATTCGTCCATTAAGGGTGGCTCGCCACTTTTGCTATAAATATCAGAATTTTTATGAATGACTCATTCAATTTTTGAATATAGAAAGATGGATATGGCATGTAAAGGCAGGAGCCAGCGCTACGCCCGAGGTGGCATACAGTCTGTGGCGTTTTTCTGACATAATAGGCAAATTCGATTTTGCCTCCGCAGGAGTGTTTTCATGGAATTTACCACCGGATTGATGTCGCTCGACACCGCGCTTAATGAGATGCTTTCTCGCGTTACCCCACTGACCGCCCAGGAAACGCTGCCACTGGTTCAGTGTTTTGGCCGTATTCTGGCGAGCGATGTCGTTTCGCCACTGGATGTCCCGGGGTTTGATAACTCCGCTATGGACGGCTACGCGGTGCGTTTAGCCGATATTGCCTCCGGGCAACCGCTGCCCGTTGCCGGTAAATCCTTTGCCGGTCAGCCGTACCATGGTGAATGGCCTGCGGGTACCTGCATTCGTATTATGACCGGTGCGCCGGTGCCGGAAGGCTGCGAAGCGGTGGTGATGCAGGAGCAGACTGAACAAACGGACAATGGCGTGCGTTTTACTGCTGAAGCGCGT
>ENA-OWZL01000338-OWZL01000338.1-human-gut-metagenome-genome-assembly--contig:-NODE-338-length-10277-cov-9.11055_pt1 | contig 10277 bp, 8 predicted proteins | sample MGYA00249257_ERZ652109 | MGnify/ENA primary metagenome ERZ652109 (study PRJEB26925, sample SAMN05827267) | human gut metagenome | biome: ENVO:2100002; feature: ENVO:00000062; material: ENVO:00002003...
TTCCTTGTTTTGGTTCAAGGTTACGAACGAGCACCGCGAGTTTCGCAATTACCTATTATTATATGGACTTATTCCGCAAATCCTTGCTGTTCCATTTCATGTTCTATTTTACCTTCATTTTCCTGACTTGCTGATACGAACAGGTGACGGAATACGAATCTGCAGAATGGTCCGACAACCAGGATCTGCAGTGGGTAGGCTATGATGAAGTTCAGGCAGATGGTCTGGAGCCAGATGAAGATGAGATTTGAAGTGATTCCTGAAGATTCGATGGTTCCAAGCAGGCTCATCAGCGGTACCATTGTGCAGACGGTGAAGGTCTGGATGCAGAGGATGATGAAGATCGGGCGGTCAGTTGGTTTGGCTACGCGGAACGCGAAATATTTGGATGTTTTGCTGGCGATGAAGAATGCGCAGAGGAATCCGATGAACCATTCCAGCGGAAAAGAATGCAGTGCGTGACTGAATGTAGCCGCCTGAAGTCCACCGGTGTGGATAGCGACGTTATAAACGCCCATGATAAAGATTATACAGCCGGATGTGATAAGGGTGAAAATAAATTCCTGAAATTTTGTTTTTGGCATAGTTAAGCCCTCCTCATAAAATAATAAAAAACTCCATATAAACGCAAAAATGCCGCCTACCCGTCTGACAATGGATAAGCGACATTTTTTGTCGTATTTATTCTATCAGTTATTGGGATTCTATGTCATGGGAATTTTGCACAAAATATAATCGTGAAATAATAGCTTTAGAGTCTTTTTGACAAAGGGATAGGAACGTTTATTCATGGATGAGGATAAAATAAAGTATAAATAGAAGTTACAAATTCACTTGACAACCGAATAATTTTCTGCGTATATTGTAAAAAAATGAGATATTCAGTGACTGAGAAGTCTGATTATGGTTACTGGTTATTGCGTTCTCAGTAACGGATTATGAAAAGCAGTCTGACATAACGAGCGACAAAAAGTCACAAGGATCAGCAGAAAGGGGCAAAAACTATGGATTTAAAGAACTACTCAACAGGGGTACAGCACATTGGAATTCCGACAAATGACATTGGTAAAACAGTAGAATTTTATCACAAATTAGGTTTTGAAACAGCATTTGAGACAGTAAATGAGGAAGCAAACGAGAAGGTTGTTTTCCTGAAACTGGGAACTCTGGTAGTGGAGACTTATGAGAACCATGCAGCGAAAATGGAGCATGGCGCGATCGATCATGTTGCACTTGACGTAAAAGATATTGAAGAGATTTTCCAGTATATCAATGAAGCTGGTTTAAATTCTACACAAGATACCATTCATTTCCTGCCATTCTGGGAAAATGGAGTGAAGTTCTTTACAATTGAAGGACCGAATAAGGAGAAGGTGGAATTTAGTCAGTATCTGTAAATAAAAAGGAAATAATCATTAAGGGTCGATACATTGACGGAAACAGCGTATCGGCTTTTTTGGTAATGTTGGATTAATAAGTGGGGGTGGTGCGAATGCGTAAAAAATATCATGAGCTGTCTTTGGCGAAAAAATTTTCTCTTACAAGTATTGGCTTCTTTTTTCTCACAATCCTTGTATTAACTGTATTGATTCAGTTTTTATACGAAAAATCAGTATTAAATATCACCAGCGAAAGCTATAAGGAAAAGTTTGAGATAGTGTCTGATAACAGTCAGAGTATATTAGAGAATTCGGGAAAGATAGCTAAGGTAATATTAACAGATGAAGCAATACAAAACTGGTTTTTACAGGATTCTGAGGAATCAGCAGATCAGTTAAAATATAAAATGCAGGTAGAGAAACGTCTGGATTATTTGGATGCATTGTATCCAGATAAACAGTATAGCAGTATTTCTGTTTTTGACTCATATGGACATATGGTAAATTCTAACAGTATTCGATCTGAGGCATCAAAATACGAACAGTTTTTTAACATAATAAAAGAGAATTATAACGTAAAATGGTTGGATTTATATGAAGTATCCCTGGGAGATTATGAGAAAAATGGAATTGGTTATATCAGATATTATAGAGATTACGATTCGGGACTTATTAAAGGATATGTTCTTATAGAATATCAGTCGCCACTTCTGATAAATAATTTTGCACATATCAGATATGGGGAGACAGGCAGTTATCTGATTGCTGATACAGATGGAAACAAAAAAATAGAAAATGATCAGGATGTATCAGGAAATATTTCGGAAGAAGAGTATTTTCAATGGGCTGAAGATAATAAAAAAGGAGGAAAAGTATTCAGGATTGACGGTAAAAGATATCTTGTGACAGCGTCAGTAATCCCTACACTGGATTGGCTTATGATTGGTCTGACACCAGTGAATGAACTTACAAAAGCCGGGAAAGCGATGACACAGATTATTTATGTAGTAGGAATTATTGCTGCTTTAATCAGCACATTTTTCAGCCTGAGGGTTTCTCACAGTGTAACAAAGCCTTTGATATATTTGACAGATACCATGAAAAAATTTGGAAAAGGAGATCTTTCTGTACGTGTTCCTGTATTGTATGAGGATGAAATTGGAATATTATCGGAAGAGTTTAATAAGATGTCTGAACAAATCAGGCAGCTGGTTGATCAGGTATATAGAGAGCAACGGGCAAAAAGAAAATCTGAGCTTGCAGCACTTCAGGCACAGATTAATCCACATTTCTTATATAATACATTGAATAGTGTAAGTTCGCTTATCAAAATGAATTGTCCGGATGAAGCATTTATCATGATTCAGGCGATTGGTACATTTTATAGAACTTCACTTAGCGATGGAAAAACATTAATACCGCTGGAACAGGAAATAACAAATATAGAGAATTATATAAAAATACAGAAAGTCAGATATGGAAATAAAATAGAATATGAGATTGATATAGAAAATGAAATTTTGCAGGAGTGGATTGTAAAACTGACACTTCAGCCATTGATAGAAAATTCTATATATCATGGTATAAAGGAAATGAGGGGAAAAGGAATTATCCGAATCAAAGGATGGAAAGAGAAGAATAAGGTTTTTATTCAGGTGTCAGATAATGGGCTTGGAATTCCAGAAGAAAAATTAGAAGAACTGTTTAGTAAAGATTACAGAGAAAAAGGCTCAGCATTTGGATTATTTAATATTCAACAAAGATTGCAGATTTATTTTGGAAAAGAATATGGTCTTACAGTAGAAAGTAAACTGAGTCAGGGAACGAAGGCAACAGTGTGCATTCCTGTAGATTTTAAGAGAGAAGAGGATAGAAAATGCGGGTATTCCTTGTAGATGATGAATTTTTGCAGAGAGCGTTAGTGAAAAAAACAGTTGACTGGAATAGTCTGGGTATGGAAATATGCGGAGAAGCAGAAGACGGAGAAGAAGCATTAAAGAAAATTTTGGAAGAAAAGCCGGATATTTTAATTATGGATATTAATATTCCATATATGAATGGAATTGAAGTATCTAAAAAAGTAAAGGTTATTTTTCCAGAAATACAAGTAATTATATTGACCGCTTATGGTGAATTTGAATATGCAAGGGAGGCACTTTCTTTTGGAGCAGTCAGTTTTGTGCTGAAACCGTTGGACCCTGAAGAATTAACAAAAGAGCTTCAGAAGTGTAAAGAAAAACTGGAACATATTTATAGACAGAAATCTTCTGTAAAGAAAATGCAAAAGGATCAGTTTCTTTTAGAACAGCTTTCAGGTATGGTACCTTCTGAAAATCAGCAGAGTAAATGGGAGGAAATGAAGATTCCGTTTGATAAACCATTATCAGTGGCCTTGATTAGACCTGAAAATAAACAACAGAATAACAAAATGGCAGAAGAAATGGAAGAAATAATCCAGGATTATTTTCCGGTATATGAAATGATTTCTATGAACCAAGGATATGCTTTTATTCTATTTGGAGAAGAGAATATGGAATATCAGATTCAGCTTCTCTGTACTTATATGCAGGAAATTATGAATAGTAAAAGGAACTGGAATGGAGGAATCAGCAGGGTATTTTCAGACATCAGAGAATTGAAAGCGGCCTATCAGGAGGCATATTCTGCAGCCAGAAAAGGAAAAACAGAACAGAAAATTCTGATTTACGAGCCAGTAGATATGTTTCAATTTATACGATCATCGTTATATGATTCGGAAGTATTTTTGTATTATATCAGAAAAAATGAATATGAAATGCTTACAAAAGAGATAGGTGAAATGTTTATTCAAATGGAAGAACAGAATGTCCTTTCTGACACAGCAGTATATATATCTACGGATATTCTGATCCATATTTGTCTGTATATGTCTGAACTGGGAGTTGATTTTTCTTTAGTTGTGGAAAAAGAACAGAGACAATTAACAGGATTGCAGAATAATGGTGGAATTGAAGAAATTAGAAGTGTATTAATGTGTATATTGGAAAAATGCCGCATATATGCAGCAGAAAATAAACTTTCTGCAACAAAGAAAAAAGTAAATGATGCAGTAGATTTTATTGATAGTAATTATAGTAGGATTGATATGAGCTTGAATCTGGTAGCAGATACAATTGGGGTGAATGCGAGTTATCTAAGTAATATATTTAAAAAAGAAAAAGGATGTTCATTAAGTAAGTATTTGACTCAGACACGTCTGGAACAGGCAAAGAAATATCTTACAGAGTATCCGGATAAAACACTTATAGAAATTGCAGAGTCAATAGGATACAGTGACGTTTATTATTTTAGCAAGAATTTTAAAAAGTATTATGGTATTTCTCCGTCTAAGTACCAGGAAGAGAGAAAAATGTAATTATCCAAAATATTTCCCAGACGTCCAAAGAATCTACATTCACGTAATAGCACAAAAATGGTAATCTTGTCTCATCAAAAGACAGGAGGTAAAAGGAAATGGCTGAAAAGGAAATTCCATTTCGACAAATTCATCTGGATTTTCACACCAGTGAAGCCATTGAGGGGGTCTGCTCAGAATTTGATGCGGAAGAGTTTGCCCAGACTCTTGCGGATGCGCACGTGAATTCTATTACTTTGTTTTCTTGTGGACATCACGGAAATTTATATTATGATTCCAAAATGTTTCCGGAAATGGTCCATCCTCATCTGGCACACAGAGATTTGTTGAGAGAACAGGCTGAAGCCTGCAGAAAACGTGGAATACAGGTAAACCTTTATACAACCATTCGCTGGAACAAGAGAATCGTAGATATGCATCCGGAATGGATCTGTATTGATGAAAACGGAGCACTTCAGGACTATAAGGGAAAGGGGTATTTTGAGGCTGGTTTTTATAAAAACCTTTGTGTAAATACACCGTATCGTGATTTCCTGAAAAAGCAGTTCGGAGAAGTTCTGGAAACGATTCCGGGAGATGGAGTATGGTATGATGCAGCTTTTATGAATGAATGCTGCTGTCCATCCTGCCAGAAACTTATGCGGGAAAAAGGTCTGAATCCTGCAAAAAAGGAAGACCGTCAGGAATTTGCAAGGTGGACTTATTATGATATGGTCGAAGATCTGACCGCATTTGCAAAAAAATATAATCCAGATTTTCATGTCTGCTATAACAAAGGACATGTTGGATATCTCGATAAACCAGTGATAAAGGATTATTCGTATTTTTCTTTTGAATCTCTTCCGGGAGTAGAATGGGGATATCTTGATTTTCCTGTTTCTGCTAAATATATGAGGAATTTTGGAAAAGAGTGTCTTGGACTGACAAGCAGATTCCACACAGAATGGGGCGATTTTCATGCATTTCGTAATGAGGCAGCTATGGAATATGAAGTATTTTCCATGCTTTCCCATGGATGCAAATGTACGATTGGTGACCAGATGGATTACTGGGGAAAATTGAATAAGGATATGTATCAGCAGATCGGAAGGGTTTATAAATCTGTAGAAGAAAAAGAACCCTGGTGTGAGAATGCAAAACCAGTATCTGAAATTGGTGTTTTTACAGCAGAAGAATTTTATGCTACAGGCGTAGCAGGACAGATTCCAGGTGCATCTGAAGGTGTGGCAAGACTTCTGATGGAATATGGATATCAGTTTGATTTTATTGACAGTACTTCTGATTTTGGAAAATACAGGTTGTTAATTTTACCGGATGTAATTCCTGTAGATGAAATATTAGGCCGGAAACTGAGTGCTTATATAAATGCAGGAGGCAAATTACTGGCAAGTTATCAGTCTGGTCTTGACAAAGATCACCAGAAATTTATGATCTCAGAACTGGCAGTAAAATATCTTGGAGATGCACCATATAGTCCGGATTTTATATGGCCGAAAGAACATCTGGCAAAGGGTCTTGCAGATGCAGAACATGTAATGTATGACAAAGGAACACTTGTAGAAGCGACAGATGAGGCTCAGTTTGTCCAGAAAGTAATCCCGCCGGTATTTAATCGTACATATGAACATTTTTGTTCTCATCTTCATTCTCCATCAGGAAGAAAAGAAGTATATCCTGGTATTGTGGAAACAGAAAATACAGCGTATTTTATTCATCCGATTTTTACAACATATCAGAACTGGGCACCTGCATGGTATAAAAAGATCCTGAGAAATGAATTAGACAGAATGCTTCCGAATCCGCTGATTCAGCATAATGGACCATCAACAACACAAGTTACAGTGTTAGATCAGGAACAAGAGAACAGAAGAATTGTACATGTACTTCATTATGTACCGGTGAAGAAATGTAAAAATCTTGAGATTGTTGATGATATTATTCCTTTATATAATCTTAAGATTACTATGACAGAAGAACGTGAAGTAGAGAAAATTTATACAATACCCGATAAACAGGAAGTTCCATTTGTACAGGATGGAAAAAAACTTGAATTTACTCTAAAAGAGATTAAGGGACATCAGATGACTGCTGTTTGTTACAAAAATTAGTAAGGAAAAGAGGAGGTTTTTATATGAAGACAGGGAAAAAAGTTTTAGGGGCTGTATTAGCGGCAGCAATGGCATTATCATCTATTACACCGGTATTTGCAGCAGATAAAGTTAAGATTACATTTATGAGCCGTGACAGTGGTGATACACCTATGGCAAAGGTTTATGAAGACCAGATTGCAGCATTTATGGAAGAAAATCCTGATATTGAAGTTCAGAACGATTCTGTTTATGAGGAATCTGCTTATAACAATAAACTGAAAGTTGCATTATCTACAGGAGAAACACCAAATATCTTTTATTATCCGGCAATTGCCGGCCTGAAAGAATGGGCACAGAATGGAGTTCTGTTGGATCTGACAGATTCACTTAACGAAGATGAAGAATGGAAGAACACGTTCCTGGATGGAGCATTAGATACATATGATCTGAGTGCTTATGGAGTGGATGGAATCTATGCATTGCCAAATGAACTGAATGTGGATGCTATTTTCTACAATAAGGCTTTATTTGAAAAAGCCGGTATTGAGAAAACTCCAGAAACAATGGATGAACTGTATGAGGATATTGATAAGCTGGTTGCTGCCGGAATTACTCCGTTTGGAGTAGGCGGAAAGAATACCTGGGTTATGGGACATATCTTTAATAATATTCTTGCTAAAAGAATCGGAAGAGATGGCATTATAAAATTGGGTACTGGCGAGAAAAAATGGACGGATGATGATGTAGTAGAATGCCTGCAGATTACAAAAGATTTAAAAGATAAAGGTGCTTTTGCAGAGGGATTTGAAGGAATGGATTATAATACTCAGATGAATCAGTTCCTCACCGGAGAAGTAGCAATGATTTCTCACAGCAGCCCTATCATTCCTGAAATGTTTAATTCTGAATCAGAAATTTTGGATGATATTTCATTCTTTGCATTCCCATACTTTGAAGATAAACCAGAGTATAAAGATACACATGTAGTATATACTTCCGGATGGATGCTTTCAGGAACTATGAGTGATGAGGAAAAAGAGGCAACTCTAAAACTGGTGAAATATATGACATCTAAAGAGTCTATTCAGGAACGTATGAATGCAGCGATGAGAGTTGCTCCATATAAAGATATTGATGCACCGGAAGACGCACCGCAGATTTTCAAAGATATGGTTGAATATACAGGTACTATTACAGATTCTGTAGGAGAATATTTTGACTATGATACCTGCTCTACATTAGTAGATACTTCAAGAAATGGAATTTTGAACATGATGCTGTCTGATTCCGCTGAGAATACAGCACAGACTATTCAGGCAGATATTGATGCAAACCGTCCACAGAGCTGACAGATAAAGCAAAAGGAAGGGGGGAGAGCAGCATTCCTTTTGTTTACTCAAAAAAATAGAAAAGAGGAGGGGTTATTTTGGAAAAAATAAGGAAAAATAAGAAAGTTATTGCGGTATTTTTGATACCTGCAGTATTGATCTATCTTTGTTTTGAATTGATACCTGTAGTTATGTCTGTCTATTTTTCATTTAATGACTGGCCTGGGCTTCAGGCGGTGCCGCTTAAATTTGTAGGATTTAAGAATTATAGTAATCTGTTCCATAATGCAGTTTTTCTTAAGTCGTTGCAGAATGTTCTTATTTACGTTGTTGTAAGTGTTATTTTGCAGGTTCCTATTGGATTTGGACTTGGATTACTGATCCATCATTTCAAAAAAGGACAGAGATTTTTTAAAGCTGCATTTTTTATTCCTATGATTTTATCAGTGACAGCAGTAGCATTGTTATGGAATTTTATTTATTTTCCTACTGACAAGGGAATTCTGAATAGTCTTCTTATTAAAATTGGACTTGGAAATTATATTCAGCAGTGGCTGGTTAATCCTAAAACTTCTTTGATATGTCTGATTGTTGTCAGTACATGGACCAGTGTAGGATATTATATGATCATTTGTTTGGCTGGTCTTACTTCTATACCGGATTCTGTTTTGGAAGCAGGAGAATTAGATGGAGCAACTGGCTGGAAAAAGATTTGGAATCTTTATATTCCAATGCTTTGGGAACCATTAAAAATGTCTACGATCATGGTGATCACTGGAGTATTAAAGATTTTTGATACTGTATACATTCTGACACCTACAGGAGGAACCAGTAACTGTACTATTGTACCAGCACTTTTAATGTATAATGAAGCTTATAGATATGGTCATTATGGAACTGGAAGTGCGATTGCTACGGTCATCTTTGTATTAAGTGCTGCTGTTTCTATTTTTAGTTTGAAACTTATGAATCAGAAAGAATCCATAGAATATTAGGGGGGATAGATCATGAAAACAAAAAAACATTCCGCAGGGTATTATATAGGATTTCTGATATTTATTATAGTTGCTTTGATCAATATTTATCCGATGGTATTTTCAATCTTCTGTTCTTTTAAAGGAAATTTGGAAATATTTTCATCATTTACTGCTTTACCTAAGAAATTACGGATAGAAAATTATTTAACTGCATGGAATGTGGGAAATATAGGAAGATATTTTTTGAATACAATTATTCTTGCAGTTGGAACTCTTGCGATATCAGGTCTTTTTGGAGCAATGGCATCGTATGTTCTGGCAAAATTTAAGTTTCGCGGAAAATCAAAAATATATTTACTGTTTATTTCAGGAATGATGATTCCTATTCAGGCGGTATTAATTCCGTTGTCTTATATTTTTGGAAAACTTGGAATTATGAATAATTATCCGGTATTGATTTTGCTTTATGCGGCGTTTTGTTTTCCAATGACAATTTTGATTCTTACTGGATTTATGAATGGAATTCCGACAGAATTAGAAGAAGCGATGGTAATTGATGGAGCAAATATTTATCAAGTATTTTTTAAGATGATTTTGCCACTGTCAGTTCCGGGAATTGTAAGTGTTTCAATTTTTAATTTTATACAGGTATGGAATAACCTGTTGTTTCCTCTTATTTTTATTTCTGATAAAGATAAAGGTACTATTTCTATGGGACTTCTTGCATTTTTTGGAGAATACAGTACAGATTATAGTTCCAGCATGGCAGGAATTTGTCTTACAACCATTCCGGTAATTATTGCGTATATTTTCTTCCAGGAAAAAATAGAGAATGGTTTAATGAGCGGAGCTGTTAAAGGGTGATAAAAAAGTTGTTGTACTTTTCATTTCCAATATGAAAAGATACAACAACTTTTTTGTATTCCTTATGTATTAATCCTCAAGCTTAATTTTCTCTTTCAGAACTACACAGCCTGCCATATCGCCAATAACGTTAACGCAGGTAGCACCCATATCGCAGAGTGTATTGATACTGATATAAACACCCATAACACCTGCCGGCAGGCCTGCCATAGTTGCGAGGGCTGCGAAGGATGCGATGGCACCGC
>ENA-OWZL01000347-OWZL01000347.1-human-gut-metagenome-genome-assembly--contig:-NODE-347-length-10116-cov-7.30325_pt1 | contig 10116 bp, 5 predicted proteins | sample MGYA00249257_ERZ652109 | MGnify/ENA primary metagenome ERZ652109 (study PRJEB26925, sample SAMN05827267) | human gut metagenome | biome: ENVO:2100002; feature: ENVO:00000062; material: ENVO:00002003...
GTCGAGTCTCGTGGGCTCGGAGATGTGTATAAGAGACAGATTCTGAATCCTCTATCTCTCCACGTATGATCACATTGCGAACCCATCGTTCTTTTCCATTCAGAGTGATTCGACACTCTAAAGACAATTCAGTTTCCAGCCCCTTCAGCCTTTCTGCAATATAATCACGGTCATAAAATGCGGATACCGCCTTCTTATCTGTTTCCACAACATAGGAATCCACAAAATGCCGTATCAGTTCATCCCACGTATGACTCTGTTCAAAGACGGTCATCAGGGAAGGTTCAACCTTAAAAGTATCAAAAGTATTCGCTTCCAGATTCACATAATACTCGCACAGATCTGCTTTCGTAAAAGCCCGGTGGAAAGCAGCAGATTTTTGTGCCTGCATGATTTCTTTTTTCTCCGCATCGATGTTAATAAAAATCCCGGCAATCCTGCTGGCAGAACCATCCAGACGGCGTATTACTTCTGCCGATGCCCGAAACCACTGGTATTGATTATCCTTCATTCTCATACGATACTCTACCTGGTATTTTATCTGGTTCGTCTTATCCTTAATTGCCGCCTGAAGCTGCACCATTACTCTTTCTTTATCCTGTGGATGCAGAAGATCTGACCAGGATTCCAGTTTATTCGGAAAGTCCAGAGTGTCATGATAGCCAAGCATTTTTCGGAATTCATGACTCCAGTTTGCATTCACAATCTCACTGTTTTCGTCACAGTCAAAATACCAGAAGCCGGAATAGATAGCCTCATTGAGCAGTGTCAAATTTACATGATCCCAGTTGACCTGTACGGACATAACCCAGATCTGTCTGCCCGCCTCATCTGTCGCATCCTCTTTACAAAGCCGTACATTTTTCACTGTACCGTCTGCTGCAAGGATCTGTGCTTCCCCTGTTCCGTGAAGCTGCAAAAAACGTTCTCGCTCCAGTATATCTTCCTCGTCATAAAAGAAGTTTCTCAATGAGCCTTTTGTCTGTTCCATGAAAGTATCGAATGTATATCCTGTACTATGCAACAGCAGATTATTCACAGACAAAATAGACAGGTTTTGGTCATAAGATCCTGTCATTATACCTACCCCGCCATTATTTTCCAGTGTTTTCTGTACGGCCTGTGACATGGTCTGTGTCTGCCCCGTTACAGTCTCACCTAAAGAATATATTTTGTCTTCATAATTTTTCATTTTATAAAAATCCTCTCTCCGTCTTATGCCTTCTTTTATCTGTATACAGAAAACTTGTCCCTGCTAGTGTGCCGACAAGTTGATTCTTGAAACAATCTTGCAGGATAAATTTTTTTATTTCAAGGCGGAGGAAGGAGGCGTAGCGGTGGCTACGGCGACCGACGACAACGCGGAAATAAGAAATTTAGACGCAAGATTGTTCTAGAAATCAACTTGTTGGTACACTAGTTTTGTTACCCATTTTTGCATACAAAAAGGACACCTGCCAAAATCTGCCAGTGTCCCTACTATATTTTTTAAAATCACACATCTATATAGTATAAAAGGTATCGGAATCTCTTCTGTTCAGACATCTTTTCCATATATTATGATGATATGGAAACAGTGGCAACCGGCTGACATGGTCAAACTTTCTGACTTTAGTCCCTTCTGGCTTTGCGTCCCTGCCTTTCAACAGGTTTGCCTTTAAAATATTGTTCATTTTTTCCAAAAAATAAAATACCATGTGGTTGTTCTTACGTCAATAATATTTTGGTGGAAAATTTACATATATTTTAACCGAATCAAGTAACTCCCCTGCGGAGGTTGCGAAAAGCAATAAGCAGTGGGTGAGGACCTGCTGTTTATTTTTCTAATCCCGCGGAAAAAATGCCCATTCGCCATTTCCAACATACCATCTTTCATACCGCCTATGATAAAATCGAATCTATAAACATGGAAAGTTACTGTCCAGCTAACCCCTGAACAGTAACGGTTCCAATGCACACTTTTTATTCCGTATGGTTCTTTCCGGTTTTCCACATAAACTGTTAGTAAAACTGGTATCTTTTTTCTTAAAAGCGAAATCTCTGCAACATTCCTGACAAATCAGAGGAGATACTGCAATGTATAATATGCATTGCCGGTATCCCCTCTGATTTACTCAACCATTATTCACAATTTTTTATTTCATTTTAACTTTTCTGACATTTGACCATTCGCTGAATGTTTTTGAATTATCATCAGAAGTACGGTTCCATGCATGTAAACCAATATAATAAGTGCCTGATTTAACATTCTTAAATGTAACAGTTACTGTATTTCCTTTTATCTTCTTTACGTAATAATTCTCTCCTGAAACAGCAGGGCGTTTCTGTCCGTTAGTTCTGGTAAGGGTGTCACTGAGAACCACATCATATCCCTGAGAGTTTTTGCTCTTCGTATATTTTACTGTCACTGTGGAACCTTTCACAGTTACTTTACTGATCACAGGTGTCTGTGGCGTAATGGTACTTACATCTACTTGATGGATTTCAGACCACTGTCCAAATACTTTTTTGCCATCTTCACCCTTAAACCATGCGTGGCATGCTACATACCAGGTTCCCTTATCCATATATGCAAACGCAGACTTCAGTTCTTCCTGATTTTTCAGAACCTTTGTATACTGTCCTGTTTTGAGCATATCCTCAGAGGTGCCGATCACATAATCATATTTCAGAGCACCCTTACACTCTTCATTCAGCACCATTTTTACGGAGTTTTTGGAAACAGATACATTCTTTATAACTGCTTTTGCAGGTCTAGTATAATTTCCGTCTGAATCTGTGATACTTCCGTCTGTACTGTAGGTATTTCCTTTTGTATCTGTTACAGTTTCATCTTTATTTACAGTTGGCTTTTTACCATCTGCATCAGGTGTCAGCTTCGTGCCATCCGGAAGTGTTACAGTTCCGTCTGAGCTGATCACGATTCCTTCCGGTGTAACAAGATTTCCATTTTTATCTTTCTCAGTTCCCTCCGGGTAAGTATCCGGTATCGGAGCGACAGTTGGTACCGGCGTTACTGTTGGATTCACCGATGGTGACGGGTTTACCGATGGTGACGGATTTACCGACGGTGTTGGATTTACTGATGGTGTTGGATTTACTGACGGTGATGGATTTACTGTCTGTATGATTGTGGTATCTGATATAGTACAGTTCTGAATTTTATCATCCGGTGTTTCTGTAATGTCACTCCAATATGTATCCGGAGCAGAATCACTGTTGGAAGTTATTTTTTTACCATTTACTGCTGTTCCTTTTGTAGAAGGAGATATAGTGACAGATTCAGTATACGCTTTACCTGGTTCCGCATTTTTGTTCATAAATAAATAAGCAGAACCTCCCTCCAGATATGCTTTTGCTGTTTGTACATTTCCGGTGCCCTCAACTGCATTGCCACCGTTATCACCATCTCCTCGTCCTGCAACAGCGATCAACGTTCCTGCGCCGGAAATCGTTCCCTTATCAAGAATCACCGCTGCACCGCCAACTGAAGTAGTTGCTATGTTTCCTCCACCGTATACTGCAAGCTGGCTGTCCTTACCAACAGTAAGTGTTCCGCTGCTGACTTTCAGGGCCGGCTGTCCGCTGTAGCTTTTTCCTGTGGCAGGATCTGTTCCTGTGGCAGCTTCCTCACCTTTGATATATACTTTTCCTTCCACCTTTACATTTCCGTTTGTCACAACAACAGGTGATGTATTGTGACGTGCCTTTTCTCCATCAGTAAGGAAATTAGTGTTGGAGTAGATCATGGAATTCTTTATGGTCGCTCCATCTTTCAGAATCAGCTGTCCATTGATTGAAGTACCTGTCAGGAATTGTTTGCTATAATCATCATGGTTGACAGATATTGTTCCGCCATTTTCTACTTCAATCTGTCCATATATGGAAGAATCTCTCAGATTCAATGTTCCGCCATTTTCTACTTTTATCTTCACACTGCTGAGAACCTTCATATTGACCATTGTAAGGTTACATCCATCCGGTATGATCAATGTCTGAGTTGTAGCTTCTCCCTCTGAAACAGCATATCCCAGTTCTCCGTATGTACCGCTGGTATGAGAGCCATACCAGGCTTTAATCTCTGCCGGGACTGTTACAATATCATCTGGATCATTGAAATTAGGAATTACCCATGGATCCATATCGTACATATATTTTCCATCTGCAGTCTTGGTTGCATTTTCAATCTTCAGATGATCTGCCAGTTTTTCATTCGTACTATAGATTTTAAATGAAAGTGGATCACTTGTCACTGTACGCCCTGATTTATCTGTTACTGTAACGCTTATCAAATAGTTTCCTACATCTTTCGGAGTACCATCAAGAGACAGAGAACTGTCATGTGGTGAATATGTTCCCTTCATTCCACTGTCAATATTTTTACCATCTGCACTGACAATATTCACTGTTGTTTTCTTTGTATCAATGGCTATATCCGTGTCCTTTAAATTCTTCCAATCATTATCGCTGGGGTTATTGTTATCCGGGATATCTGCTGCCTGTACAGTTACATAACTGTTTTTATTGGAAGTAGTTGAATTAGAAGCACTGGTAACCGCATCATATTTTTTCTGTCCTGTAACAGCGCTTTCAAAATATCCGCTTAATCTAATATGAAGAGTATTTACTCCATTGGAAGCACCTTTAATATTGGTTTTTCCAGAATTAGTTTTTTCGACTTTAAAATTTTCTCCCTGTCCGGCTACTTTGAGATATAAATCCTTATATCCGGTGCTTTTTATTGTAAGAACGTTTCCAGTATAAAGCATGGTTGGATCAAAAACAATTTGACCATTGTTTTTATCCAGATAATACCCCTTGTTACTAAAAAGTGAAAGTTTACTTGCTACTTCATCCCACTTCTGTTCGTCTACATCTATTTCTGTAATACTGTTAACATAATCAGTATCATTGTTTTCGACTGCCGGTTTAAGAACCATATAATTTACATTAATATCTTTCTCATAGCTTCCAGCAATTTCCGGAGCATCTTTGGTCTGTTCTGGTTCAAGCTGTGAAGTTACTTTTTCAACAGCCCATTGCTGTCCGGTTCCTGTTACCTTTAAAGTAAGATCCTTGTATCCGTTACTGGTGATTACAATTCTATCATTTTGGCTAATCGAATTCGATGTATAGAGCTGAACCTTATGATCAGTCGGAATTAGCTTATATGTTTTTTCAGTCACTTCATAAAAATATGATATTTGTCTCCACTGCTCATCATTCACAGTAATTTTTTTAATATTCTTTATATAATCCTCACTGCAAATCAAATAAAGATCTCCCCATTCATATTTTGCCGTCACCTCCGGCGGTTCTTTCGCGCTTTGTGTACCCTCATCCTGAGCCGCCTGTACATTCTCCTGCTCATCCGCAAAATCTGGTGTTCCCGATCCATCACTAAAGGAATCATCATCTGCCTCCTGTGTGATCGCTGAATCCGTAGTCATTGAATCTGTAAATATGTCTGCTGCACATACCGGTACAGAAGCAATCATGTTTGCCGCAATTGCCATAGACATCAGAATTGCCATTCTTTTCTTCATCTGTTTCTTTCTCCTCCTGTAATATGATATCAGGGGCAAAAGATATTTCGTCCCTGACTTGAAGCTATCTGTGTATCATCTCATTTCAGATGAAGCGGATAAAATCCTCCGATTCATCTCAGTTCTTCAGTGGAAGTTTAAATGATCAAACCACGCAATAGTTTGCTTCGGTTAACTCTGTCGGTTAGTATACACTAACGCATATAAAAATGCAAGAACATTGTCATGTCACTGTTGAGAAAGTATCTCATAAATCAGGCAGTGTCCTGTTGACAAATTTTTCTCATTTCACAGCAAGATAAGACAGAATAGAGCAATTATGGCAATCCCATAAAATAATGCAGGAAATAAATCAGGTAACATCCTGCTATCAGTCTGAAAATATCATCTTCTATCTCTTTTTCGTTGCTGTTTAAAGTAATTTTGTTTCCTTCTATCTGAAGTCCCATTGTATCCGCGAGATTCTCAACCCGTTGCCTGTCATATTCTTTTTCATCCAAAAGAACAGACTTCTCATAAACCCTGAATTTTCCGGTTTCATCACATTCCAGTCTCAGATGCAGTTCAGGGAGTTTTCCGGGTTTAAAGGTTATCTCACTGTATGTCATAGATTGTCTTACTTTTGTGATCCCCTGTTTCACTGCCAGTATGATCCATTCATCCAATACAGGTCCTTTATACATAGGAAGTCCATATTGCAGATGTAATTGGGCTGCCTTGCTGATGCAGGCATTTCTGGTACGGTTATTCAGACGTTTATAAACATTGCTGCCCTCAACCGGGTAGTATTTCTTCAGTATCTTCTCTTCGGCTTTTGTCCATGGATCATTGGTTTTCCTGCTTAATCCCAGAATCATCGCTCTGTATTTGCATGCCTGAAGAGATCTTTCAGGAATAAGAGTATGCACATATCCGGCACCTTTTTCTTCATAATATCGGGAAATGATCGCATCCTCTTCCTGTGTCCATGGAAGTCTGTTATTGTCTGATCTGACATTTAAGTACTTAGCTCTGGACTGACAGGCAGTCAGAGTTCTCCCTTCCAATCGTTCTGCTGTCTTCCTGCCTTCCGCTTTGTAATATGTTCTTATAATTTCGTCTTCTTCTGCAGTCCATTCTTTTCTTCCCTGTATGCAAAGACCTAATTTGGCAGCTCTTTTATTACATGCCTCTTTGGATCTTCCCTCCAGTCTTTTCTGAACTTCAGCACCTTCTGTCGGATAATAGTTTCTCAGAATTTCATCTTCGCTGCTGCTCCATTTTCTGTTTGCCCCGGAATAAGTAAGTCCTAATGCAGCAGCTCTTCCTCTGCAGGATTCTGCTGATCTCTGATTTAAGCGATAACGTACCTTACTGCCCTCCGCAGCATAATACTCTCTGAGTATTTTATCCTCTGCCTCTGTCCATAATCTGACATATTTAACATCATTCTGTACAGTTGCTGAAGAGGAAATGTTTTTGGATATTTCCATTTTTGATGCCTGGATCCTGCAGCTTTTTGCAGTTCTTCCGGATAATCTTTCACAGACCTGATCTCCTTCTGCGGGATAGTACTTTCTTAATATTTCGATTTCATCGGCTGTCCATCTTTTTTTCGTATTTGCCATGTCTTACACCTGTTTTATATATTATTTCAAACTGAAATATTCACTACTTCTTACTTTTCGTAACCTTCGCAAAAGAATTCCATATGTGAGTGCAATATCTACATAGAAATTCCTGAATGTACAACATATTCATACCCTGTCTCCGTAGTATAAGTTTTTTCCTGTCCCAGTGCCGGAATAACAGATTCAGAGCTGTGCAGACTTCCACTTTTAAATACGATCATCACTTCTGCTTTCTTTTCATTAACCGGAGTTATTTCTATATTATTGATTGTGTTTTCAATCATGGCTCTGGTGATATCTTTGGGTTTTACGCAGGAATATTCCTTTGCATAGTCTAATATCCTGTCCATCTGATCTGTCAATTCTGTTTTTGAAAGAGGTTTCATGCTTTTCAATTGTTCCAGATTCGCTTTTTTCTCTGCTATCTGCTGTGTAAAAACCTTGTTTCTGCTTAAAAATTCCGCATCAGAAATGTAGCCGCCCATATTGTAATCCAGCAGCTTATCTCTCTTCTGTTCCAGTACTGTTATTTCATGCTGTATGTTGTCAATTTTTTCTTCAGTTCCTTCTGTTTTGTTAATCTCTTTCTCATAAAGTTCCAGATACTTATGCAATATACTTTTATTGCTTTGAGCCAGATTGTTATAAACATCCGATATCATCTCCAACAGGATTTCTTCTTTTACCGGTTTTGATCTGCAGGAAACTGCGCCCTGTTTTATGCGATGACTGCATACCCAGGTCTTTGCATCTTTTCCGCGGACAGTTCTGACTTTCAGCCAGTATGCAGCTTTATCTTCCGCACAATGTATAAGTCCGGTAAAAAGGTTGTCCTGCTTATAGGAAGTTTTTTTCAACTTGATATTTTTACTTCTTTCTTCCAGAATCCTGTTTGCATCTTCCCACAGTTTTTCATCCACAATTGCAGGGACATGGGTACCATCGTCTTTATACATCACCCATTCATCTTCAGGCAGGAATTTCTGTTTCTTAGTAAAGAGATCAACTATTTTTACTTTTCCACCAACATAGTAACCCTTATATTTAGGATTTCGGATAATATTGGCAATCACATGGCTGTCAATCTTTCCCCCTTTATAATTTCTGTATCCACATTCCCATAAAAATTGTTCCAGTGAATGGGTAGACCAGTTTCCCAGAGCATATTTTTCAAAAATAAGCTGTACCATTTTTGCCTCTTCGGGATTCAAAAACAATTTTCCGTTTCGCTTGTCCCATCCATATATATGTGAATTACCAAGAACCACACCGTTCTGTATGGATCTTGCATGACCGAAACGCACACGACTTGAAAGTTTTCTGCTTTCTTCCTGTGCAATACCGGACATAATTGACAGCCTGAGTTCCGAATCCTCATCTAATGTATTGATATTGTCATTCCTAAACCAGACAGCAGTTCCACAGTCCAGAAGCTCTCTTGTATATCGTATACTGTCTAATACGTTTCGGGCAAAACGGGTGATCTCTTTAGTTATGATAAGATCAATTTTCCCGGCTTTTGCATCCTGGAGCATTCTCTGGAATTCCTCTCTGTGGGTTACGGTAATACCGGAGATTCCTTCGTCTATATAACCATCCACAAGCGTCCAATTCTTTACGTCTGAGATCAATTGTTCAAAAAAAGTCCACTGATGCTCAATAGAGGTTTTCTGTTCCTCCTTATCCGTACTGACTCGGGCATAATACGCCACATTCAGTTTCAGATCAAATATATTTTTCTGCCGGGATTTCAGTTCCTCACGTGTTGCATAAATATCCATCTTATTCCTTTCCAATCAACTGATTCGCTGGCAATATTCATCTGAACTGTCCATCTGTTCTCCATTCTTCGTGACTACTGTATTGAATGTACTCAAGGTTATAATGTCTTTCTGGATACTGCTGTGCAGTTTTTCGGAAATCTGTCCATTATCAAGCATTTTGTCATTAATCATTGTCAGTATAGCCTGTTCCAATGTCATAAGCATTCCTCCTGTTCTGTATGTTATAATGTGCAATTTGGCATAGAACTATCCAGCGGTAATATGATGAATTTCATAAAATTATTATAACTGATTCAAAGATAATTGTTTTTGAGGCGAAAAAAGCTAGAACAGCAAAACTATAGAATAAAAGTATGATTCAATTACCAATCCTTTCCAGTATGCCCCTTCTCAGGTAGCCAGCAGATAAAAAGTGAATTCGAATTCACTTTTTATTGTGTGTGACGATACTCATAAACGACGCATATGTCAAATGCTTTGGTAACGTTGAAGAATAGGACAGTTCCAAACAAAAAGTGTCTTCGACACTTTAACTCCCCTGAACCCCTCAATCAACTTGAGGGATCAGGGATTTCTTTTTTCATCCTTTTATCTCCAGTTTCTCCGAGGAAAGCCAAAACCAGAATAAAGCCAACTATCACAAAGCAACAGCGAAAAAAAGACACCCACAGTTAATTCCGAACCCTGTGAGTGTCCAAAAACGAAAGGAATAATGAATTATCAAAAATAAAATCTAAGGTGGACAGATTGCTTTGTCTATTGTAATATATGCTGTATGGAATTTTACGAGGAGGATTTATCATGGAAGAAAAAATACTTAATTTTATTCTGGAATGTGCAGAAGTCCAGAAATTGGTTCCATTCTCACTTATCGAAGAAGAATTTAATCTTATTCTGGACGAAGCCTTAAAGTCGGTCATTACGGATGCTCTCTGGGATAATGATACTATTTCTGACGTAACTATAGGAACTGATGGTTTTACTGTCACATTTTTCGAGAATTGATCATAAATATCAAACTAATCAACTGATGACACGAACCCAGCCAGAAGCATAAACAAAGTATCTGATAAGCAGACATGATCTAATACCTTATCAGATACTTTTTTATGTTCCATATCTTGCCTGCAATTTACGACCGTCTATAGCAATCCTCGTAAATAATGCATTTAAGAC
>ENA-OWZL01000352-OWZL01000352.1-human-gut-metagenome-genome-assembly--contig:-NODE-352-length-9955-cov-5.86646_pt1 | contig 9955 bp, 7 predicted proteins | sample MGYA00249257_ERZ652109 | MGnify/ENA primary metagenome ERZ652109 (study PRJEB26925, sample SAMN05827267) | human gut metagenome | biome: ENVO:2100002; feature: ENVO:00000062; material: ENVO:00002003...
CTGTCAGGCTAGTCTTTGACGCCCTTGTTCCTGTACTACTTTAGTCTCAACAACCCCCTACCACATAGGCCAAAAGCTGTGTAGTAGGGGGTTATCTCAACGGAAAGACTCAGGCGGATCTCGCCAAGTATAACTCCCATGCATAGGGCAATCATACCCGTTAGCGCTGGTGTGTGCGGCTGCCAACAGCCATTAAGGGTGCCTGATGCGCTTCCTCTTAGTATACAGCGTTGCTCAGTTTCGCGTCCAGCTCCTTCGCAAAATCAAAGTCATTCCATTTTGTAAACCAATATTCATTTAATGAAATAATTCGTTTCACATACGATTCGTCAATACCATAACGAGAAAGCAGAGTTTTCTTAAAAGAAACAGATATGTATGGGCAAGCAATTAGGTCCAACGTTAAGTGCACCAATTCAGACTCATTTAGAAGTGTATCAACTTTCATGCTATAAATATTATCAATATGAAGTAAAAGATGCGTCCTGACTCCATCATATCTTTTCTTGTCACTCATATAAAACATTAGAGAAGTAATAGAAAAGTAATTTAAGTTATCATCAAATGAGTAGACACCACCATCAAAGCCAATATTAAAATATTTCATCAAGCTTTTTTCACCTAACCAATAATATTTACCAAGCTGCCTAATCAGCACTAATAAATACAAGGTTTCGATAGGTGTCGTTTTATCAACGGAATATTTATCTAAAATAGAACACGAGTTATCGAATACACATTTGAATACGATATGCTGATATTCCTCGCCTAATTTCTGATCTTTAACAAACATAATTACTTGCTGAATTATCCTACATAATTTTATGGTACTATTCACTTTAGGGGCAACTGCATATATAAAATATGTGAAATTCACCACAGATACAATAGCATTAATTAATTGGCGATCGCCACTTCCATCTTTTGAAAGCTCTTTATAATCTTTAAAAAGTGTCTTGATTTTCCTTTCAATGATAGACAATGAATAGTTTAATATATCCGAATATGTTATGCCTGATACAGAAAGTATCGATTTAAAGTCGGTAGATAAACTATTTTGATGTATGTAGACACTTCCTTTCTTTGAATCTTCATCTAGAGAATCATTATCAGTAATGTTATAGGATATTCTTTCCGATATCAGATTCGCTATTTTTTTCTTGGCAATAGTTATTGGCGTTATTATTGGGCGCGAAAACCTCTCTTCTTTATATTTATTTAAACTTAGCTTATAAGTCTTTAGATTTGTCTGCGTACTTATTCTAATTTTATTAAACACATCCTCGTCATTATAAAAGATGAAATAGTCATCGACGTAGCGATATACTTGGTAATCCCCCCCAAGAACTAAACCGTCTTTATTAAGATCATTGATAATATTATTATCTACGGACTGCATTATTATCTCTGCAAAAATCCTAGATAATTCTGGCCCAATTATTATGCCATTTGTTTCGTTGTAGTTCGACCTCTGCATTAATTGATCAAATTTAAATGGGAATGTCGACTTTGTTTTATTTAAATGTTGTTTTGCATAGCTTTTTTGCAAAACAGCCCATGAAATTGAATGGGTGTAAATTGAATCAAAACAGTTAGATACATCTAATTTAGAGAGAAAATTAAAACGTTTTTCACACCAATGATGATCTTCAGATTCATAAAACTCAAAAATATTACGGTATTTTTTATACACAAAAAACGATTTTAAATTTTCATAATCCTGGCCTTCAACCTCAATACTTAAATCTTCTTTGTCAAAACTTTCAATAAGTGACTTCGAATCGATGTAAGTACAACCAGCGACCCTTTTTGCTGATCTGAGGCTAAATGGGCTAATATTAGAATAGTATGTTATTAAATCCTTATAATTTCTATAAAAATCAACGCCTAATAACTGCCCCTTAGGATGCATTAGTGACAAGTATCTGTATTCTTTATGCTTATGCGAAATTGGAAAAGTAAAGGCAATACTAGGCAGTTTAGCATGCTCGATATCTGTAATAATATAACTTATGCCATTATCAACTATTTCAACTATTACGGTGTTCTGTTCAAGCCCCAACAAAAGCAGAATTAAACTATTTAAACAACAATCTCGCTTTAACCATATAAAATTCAATCCATCATGTTTTATTTGATGTTTAACAATAAAATTGTAGAAATGTCTATTTGAAAAAATAATAGGAACTTCATATGGTAAAAAATCGGAAAGAACTACTCGCTCTATTGGGAAATTTATAGATAATGCTTTTTTAGACATGTGACCATCCCTTAGATATATCGCTAAATTCGATGAAAGTAAATTTCCTAAAAATTTTATCTTCAAATCCTTTTTTAAAAGAAAATCTACTAATTCTTTTTTTAAGCTTCTGATCTTGCAATCCATTTATTTTATTCGATAAATAAGCATCCAATCCACTTAAATCAGATAAATCAGTTATGAATCGATTGCTAAAATATATTCCAACAAAAGCTTTTGACTTACTATTATAAAGCCGAGTATTTCCGGTAAGAAATTTCATTCTAAGTAAAATATTTTTTGCTGCTCTCTTAGGTGTTTTACTAACACTCTGATTATATTCATAAAATGTTTTATCTATTCGCTCCCTGATTTTTTGGACTTTATTAGAACTCATCTTTATACTACAACCTCCAGCTGTTAGCTGAAATTTATAGCCTAGATACTCAAAGTTTTTGTTAGATTGTGTAAATAAATCCAACTCTTTTGTTTTATTATTAAGCAGCAAGCCACGGTCATTTATAATACTAGTAATCTTGGGGAGATAGTCACCTATATTCCCTCCTTTATTTGGAGAGAAAATTACTATCAAATCATCTACAAATCGTTCATAATAAGTAACATCTGATAGCGTTCTTATTTTATCATCTACAACGCTCATATACAGCTCAGATAAATACGAACTTATGCCTACACCACGAGGCACTCCTTTATCTAACCCTGTCAAAGCCTGATAATTTCTAATTAACTGCGTAATAACCCGACGTGGCGGAACAGATAACTTAGGTGAAGAATGCAACATATCTAATAAAGACTTATGATTTATAGATTCATAAAAACTTTCAACATCGGCCCTGATTATGTACTTTGGGCTCATTTCCTTAGCCAAAGCGCTTAGGCGACTGATAATCAGATCCCTATTATTTGATTTTATTGTGTATAGAGAACTTAAAACATATTTTATTTGCCGAGACACAAACAATGCTTCAACTGAATTCCCAATTGAATATACACTTTTATTTTTCACTTGTTGTGGCAATAATGTCAGAGGTAAAGCATACCCTTTTACACTGACATTACTTGCAATAATCTTCAACTTATTATTTACTTCATTATTATATTTTTCCTTCCTTAGTTTAATATGCGAATTAATTTTACTTTTCTTTTCTTCAAATTTATCCGTGCTAATCTGACCATTTTTATGTCTTCTTGCGAGCCAATAAATAAAACCTTTTAGCCTTATCATTTTCTTCCTGATTTTATAAGCATCAGGAAAGTGTTCAATTTCTATACTACCTTTATTTTTCCTATCCAAGTCGTATATTCTTCTAAAGTTTTTTGCTGAAAAAGACTGGTCAATCACTTTCAATCTCCTTTATGACCAATATTACGGACAATTTTACTATCTTGATTATCATCGTTTTTCACCGTCAGAACGTTCCCGGTCAATCTTTGTTAACTGCGCATTAAGTTGATGTTCTGTCATTCCATGTTTATATGCATTGTATTGCCAGATCACAAACAGCTGTTTGAACCTCCGGTTCTCTTCCCTAAGTTCTTCGACTTCGCTTTCCAGGTTCACAATCCTGGCAGCAGCAATGTTCAAACTAGCTGGACGCGGATTTTTGGGCCCCCGCCCTTTAAGCGCCTCTTTCTTTGTTTGATAGGCAGTCACTATTGCCTCATGTGCATTAAGGGACTGTCTTGACGGCAACTTTCCGACCAATGGTTCTGCCGCCTCACAGATTGCTGACCAGGACAGTTTTGGTTCCTGCCATCCTCGAATTAGATTCACGATGGCGTTAATGTCTCTATTGTCCAGATGCTTAGCCAAGGCCACCTCCTAACAAAGTTGTCAAATCATCTAGCATCACAGCTTCTTCACTTTCTTTGCCTTTTTGCTCGATGGTCACGGTAGACGTCTTTGCGAAAACACGGCGAAGCTGGCTGAAATCATTGCCCCGGAGCTTAATCTGGGCACCATTTTCAATGTCTGGATTCTCTAAAATAGCGACTAGTTCACGAAGCCGGGTGACTGTTTTCTTGTGGTATTGATACCAGCGATCAGCCCCCATCTCGCCACTTTCCACCGCTGCGTCAGCAAGACAAAACAGTCGTTCCGATTTCACCAGACGTTTCTTAATTCGATCCAACTTTTCTGTATCATCGCCTTTGATACAAACCTGCTCAGTACAATTGACGCAATCCCGGAGCTTCTCACAGGGACTCATGGTGTAGTCATGCACACAGTAGCCATACTCCGTCACATGAACTGCGGCATGCTCTAATGTATTGAACTCTCGAATAGTCACGGGCAGATGTTTTTCAATCTCACCAATATGCCCAAGTAGCCCTTTTGAGGGATCGAGGCGTTCAGCCATACCAACCAGCTCGTATTCGGTCATGTGGTTGTAAGTTCGATTCTGTTTCACATCAGCCCGCCCCGACCACTTGGCAATTTCCAAGTTTGACAGGCCACCGCGCTGGGTAATGGTGTTGAGCAGGTGTCGAGCCTGATGTGAGGTTAATTTCACCGGCTCTCCGTTTACAGCATGGTAACCATGGCGATCAAAGATACAGGCATGTTTTCCTTTCAAGGACAGACGAGGCGTCAGATCACTGTTGAAGAAATTATTGGTTGGCTTATGTAATTCAACTGGTATGCATCCTCTGTTCCCGTGGAACTGATTTGCGTTCAGTACAAACAAGGCATTGCTGTACCTAATTCCCTTGTCTTTATCAAACCACGGAAAGCCATCCGGTAAACGCGACATTGTGTGCTGCCATAAGCTATTTAGCGTATGTACACCATCCTCTTTAGCTAAACCTCGATTACCAAGACACGACCTGCACGTCTTTTTAGAGTGATGTGCAAAACCGAGCGCCATACAAGCCTGCTTCATCGTCAATGGCTCATCATCAGCTACACTGGGACAGTTAGCATGGCGGTAAAACTTATTCGGGTGTTTCTCGATCCACTTGGCCAGTTGTCGTGCATTTTCAGAGAGCACTCTAGCTCTAGCTACGGCTGTCTTAGCTATACCGACCATCACAGTGGGTATCCATTTGATATCACCCTCATAGCCTTTCCCCGCAAAAAAACGCCAACCATATCGTTCTATCCCTTCACGATCCGTTTCAAATACCTCGCAATCCACAGGCAGTGCTAACACCTCAGTAATACGTGAAGGTGCCGACATCAACATGGCAAAAACCGATGTTGTAAATATGTCTCGCTCATTAATTGGGTCGTTGGCAAAAATTTCCGCCAACGCATTAAGAGCAATATCACTCGGAAGTTTATCTTCCCTATTTTTCTTCGCCTCTCTGCTCGTTTTGTTCTTATCCTCTGCACGTTTAATTGGATTGACCCAATTTTGTACAGCACTTGATACAAGCTGGTTTTCAGCTACAAACTTAGCCAGCCGCTCAATCTCACGGCCACAATGATATGCGGAGCCATCGGAGTAGTAATGCTTTGCCAATTCAGCTGCTTCATCCAGCACAGAAATCGACAGGCCATCAATATTTGCGTTTCCGTTTACTTGAAGCAAAGCCGCCTCAACCGCACGGAGGGCTTTACTTTCATTCTTTGCCCTAGTGAGGCTATGCCCATGCTGGTAACGAAAATAGGCTTTGGCAAAATCAATGAAAGCAGGGTCTTGCGTCTCTTCCAGTATGGGTTTTCTCGTAATAATGCCCAACTTAGCAAATACAGTTATGTTTGGCCAAACAGGATCTTCCCAATTGAGATCAGAGCCGAATACAGTCAATTGATCTCGGCACTGAGATATGAATGCTTCAAGGTTTTCTGCTGCTGTCAGCGTAGCCTTTGGCTTAAACAGGAAAATCTCAGCCATTGGTTATTGCTCCTTGTTAACTAAGCTCTTCACGACGTTTTGCACAACGCATGATCACATCTGCCAGCGCGATAATACTGCGATCAAGTACGGCAGCAATCTGGATGTCGCCAGTTATCTCTTTCACCCGTTCACGTTCGTTGAGCAGTCCTTGATAGACATCTTCATGTGGGCCGTCCAGCCAAGGCTGGAAATGCATGCAGGTGTAGCAAGGAATAGGAACATTGGCACCACAAAAGCCATGTTCTCCACAAGTACCAACACCCTGACCCATCTCGGTCCGAATACGACTGGTAGGGTCGTTACCTCGATGAGCGTCTCTCTCTGAATCGACAAGTACCCCGACAAAGGCCTGAGCGTATGGTGCTAATTGGAAGCCAACCGCCTCATCAAGCTTTTTCACATGCTCGGGGATATTCTTGATGTAAACGCCTGCGTTTTGTGTGTCCGCGTGGTCAAGCAGTTCCGCAATCACCAGCTCGCCAAAGCCTTCCCGGGCAGCTCGTGTGCCTGTGGTATAACGAAAACGACGAGCATTGATATGTAATAGCTCACCGGTACGTTCCGACCGGATGTCGGACTTTTCTACGATGTATTGGAGTGTGTCGGTTATCTCTGCGGCGGGAATGTGGAGTTTGTCGGTAGCAAGCAGTTGGCGGAATTCATAAGGAGATTGGACGGCATCTAACACATCAAGATCAGGAAAAAGAGGGATTTGCTGCCGGTCATCTTCCTGCAATTCAAACCCCAAACGATTTTCAACTTGCGCAATCGCATTTCTTGCCTGAGCACTCAGGATTGCCCATAGTTCCAGTGATATTGCAAATGGCTTGAAGTTTATTCGGAAAGAGCTGCTGCGCTGCTTGGCTCGCGGCACATTCAACACATAGAAGGGTTCTCCCTTTTCATTTTTACCACAAAGAACATCGACCACTCGAAGCAACGAGATCTGAATGGGACGACGTCCTGTATGACTGGTGCCAAGTGCCATAGCCAACTCAGCTATAGTAATTAAGCTCTTTTCATAAGCCCGAACAGCCCCCTCGTTAAACGCTGTCAGCTCATTATCCGTCAGTGGCCCCTCTTGAGGATCCATGCGCTTAACCGCATCCCCCTTACGATTACCCTTTAGCCTCCAGCCATACAGCAAACGGATCACATCTTTGCTGATACCGGGATAACCAAGCTGGTGCCAAGTTCGAAGAAAGCCACGTATAGTTGCCAGATACCATTCTGTTGCAGGCGTCAACATTGACCGATAATTAACCAATGTCGTATCAGTGATTGCTTCCGCTTCAGTCTCACGCAGCATGTGCTGAAACCGCATAGTAATGTTCATAGTATGAGAAGCGGAAAGACTAGAAGCATAAAATGCTAGTGTACGCAGGCAGCCATCAAGTACCTCGCCTGACAAGTGTTGGTGAATATCTGCAAGAGTAACAGTTGTATTTTTATCCAAAACCCACGATGGATCATACAACTGAAAGAAGTAGCCATTGGCTTTGGCACGGATTTGATCTGATGATGCCCCAGGTACAGCTTTATTCGTCATCATTCTTCATGTCCTCTGGTAAACGGGTACCGCTGCCTTCTTGCAATACCAGAGCGGCCTCAAAACCCTTTTGCCGAATGAAACGTTTGTTGTAAGTAGCTGCGGTTCCTGAGCCATCCCTCCAGCCCATTAAATACGAACGGAGTTGTTCTTGGCGTTCCTCGCTGACTTTCTCATCCATTGCATCCATTCTTTCTGAAAACTTGCGATTCCAGGTATGACGGAGCGAATGCCCGGTCGCTGCATACAATTGCGGCGAGACAGTCCTGACCACGGAAAAAATTTTGTGATATCCCGCCTTCGAAATAGGATTACCCACAGTTGGTCCAGACTTGTATGTCACAAACAAGTAATCATTTTTCTTAGCATTTCGGACTTTACGCCGATCTTGAATGATATAACTATGCAGTTCTAGAACTAAAGATTCAGACAACGGTAAGAGTCGTTCTCTGGTTTTGGCATTAGGCTCATTGGTTCTAGAGTCAGCCCGCTCATCTGCTCGCCTCACAATACGGATTCTGTTAGTACTAAAATCAACATCCTGTATTCTGATATTCAATAATTCCCCCCCCCGAATACCAAGATAAAACAGAAGCAAGATCATCAGCCGATTTCGGCGCTGCACTTCAATTGAAAAAGGATTTAATTTGGATCCAGGAAGGATAACTTCAAATAGTGAATCCAATTGAATATCACTCAGTGACCTATCTTGTAGCTCACTGCTTCTGCGCTGTTTAGAAGGCCTGCGCTTCTTTATCTGTTGCGCCATAGCGTCGATCTGTTGGACCACTTCCAGTTCTGCCGTCTTTAAAATATGCATCGCATACCAGTGTAAATAGTTGGCACACGTTGTCAGCCTAGAATGCTGTGTTCCGTTATCAACAATATCGGACTCCGGCTCATCAAGCCAAAGGGTAGAGGATGTATTTAATGACTTCTTTGCTTGCTTACGCTGAGCAAAATCTCGCAGGTCGTCCAGCTCATGTGGTTTTAAGAAATTTTTGGTCAAAAAACGCTGTTCAAGGTCAATTCCACGAATATCTAAAAAGCGGAGCAAAACAATTAGGTTGCTAGCCGCCGCTGACATCGTTGAAAAAGCATCCCCCCTATTGCGGAGTTGTGTTGTTAAATAAAGAGTAGGGTAATACACGGGAAGGCCAGAAGAGCGATTCATCACTATGCAGTAGCGCTCGCCACTGTCCATAACAAATGTTTTAAGCCCGTAGTGATTCTTCATGCACCTACACCTCATAAACTTTACACAATTGCAAGGTCCATAATATCCTAAGAGAGGGTCAATAAAAAATTGACGGTTTTCATATGTCGAATACAAAAAAGCCCCTGTATTAACAGAGGCTTGATAGAAAATTCATGACTAAATGTTCTTAGGTAAATCCTAGAACGGAATATCGTCATCAAAGTCCATCGGCGGCTCGTTAGACGGCGCTGCCGGAGCGGACTGCTGCGGGCGAGACTGCGCGCCGCCGCTGAACTGATTGCCACCCTGCGGCTGCTGAGGCTGACCCCAACCGCCCTGCGGCTGACCACCACCGATATTGCCACCTGCAGGAGCGCCACCACCCTGACGACCACCCAACATCTGCATGGTGCCGCCAACGTTCACCACTACTTCTGTGGTATAGCGATCCTGACCGGATTGATCGGTCCATTTGCGGGTACGCAGCTGGCCTTCGATATAAACCTGAGAACCTTTACGCAGATATTCGCTGGCCACTTCTGCCAGTTTGCCGAACAGCACAACGCGGTGCCATTCAGTCTGCTCTTTCATCTCGCCGGTGGCTTTATCACGCCAGGATTCGGAAGTAGCCAGCGTAATGTTGGCAACTGCGCCACCATTTGGCATGTAGCGTACTTCCGGGTCCTGACCCAGATTACCAACGAGAATAACCTTGTTTACGCCTCTGCTGGCCATGTTCGTGTCTCCTGAAAAAAAATCGTTCTGAATAAGTGTAAACGCGCGATTGTACCATTACCAATAGCGCTTTTACTATGTTGTGACCTCGGTTCCGGGAAACAAACCTGGCCAGACATTGTTACACAACACTCCGGGTAATGCATTCCAATACTGTATATTCATTCAGGTCAATTTGTGTCATAATTAACCGTTTGTGATCGCCGGTAGCACCATGCCACCGGGCAAAAAAGCGTTTAATCCGGGAAAGGTGAATGGATAAGATCGAAGTTCGGGGCGCCCGCACCCATAATCTCAAAAACATCAACCTCGTTATCCCCCGCGACAAGCTTATTGTCGTGACCGGGCTGTCGGTTTCTGGCAAATGCTCG
>ENA-OWZL01000356-OWZL01000356.1-human-gut-metagenome-genome-assembly--contig:-NODE-356-length-9911-cov-4.63433_pt1 | contig 9911 bp, 15 predicted proteins | sample MGYA00249257_ERZ652109 | MGnify/ENA primary metagenome ERZ652109 (study PRJEB26925, sample SAMN05827267) | human gut metagenome | biome: ENVO:2100002; feature: ENVO:00000062; material: ENVO:00002003...
GATTGGTGCAGCGTCTTCTGCCAGCGCCGCTTCTGGCGTGGTGATAACGGGTAATTCTTGCCACTCAATGCTGACCAATTGCGCCGCTTTTTCTGCCGTGAGTTCATCGCGGGCCACGACGATGGCAACGGCGTCGCCATGATGACGAACATGGCGCGTTAGCAGGGCACGATCGGCAGTATCGCGCTTGTTTTCGTCAAGTGTCCAGGCATGCCCTGCCGTGGCGAATGGGATTTCTGGCACATCTTCCCAGGTAAAAATCGCCAGGACGCCCGGCAAACTCCTGGCTTGTTCATCATTAATACTTACGGCATAACCATGTGCGATAGGGCTACGTACATATTTCGCGTAACACATGCCCGCCATAACATAATCGTCAGTATATCGTGCTCGCCCGGTGACCTTAGCAATGGCATCGACGCGCATGCATGATTCACCCGTAGCGGTTGCTTCCCGCGCTTCCATAGAAATCCCCTCGATTTGAACATTTGGTTCTTATGGCAAAGATTTAGTCTAAGCAGGCAAGATTTACGCCAGAAACGACGATAAGCGTTCGGGGAGGAAGGAAGTGTGATGACGTTAAAAAAACACAGATATGATACGAAACAGGACTCTGAATAGGGACAGTGATACGTATCAATATGAGTGGCGATAAAATCAATGTGATAAATCAGGATTATTACGCATCAAGGTGGGAAATAGGGTAAAAGTCAGGAACTTCGATACCACTACAGCAAATATTTTGCTGATGATACTTCCCTTTGCCAAATGAAATTAACCTCTTTCTCTATTACATCGTTTTTCCAGAAGCAAGAGATTGGGTATCAAGAGGCTGGCTGCTATGATATGGCGTCTTGTTTTTTAAGCGAGGAAAGATTTTGAGTGCGGGACGCCTGAATAAAAAATCTCTGGGTATCGTGATGTTGTTATCGGTTGGACTGCTTTTGGCGGGCTGTTCGGGTAGCAAATCATCCGATACAGGAACGTATTCCGGCTCCGTTTACACCGTGAAACGGGGGGATACGCTATATCGTATTTCGCGCACCACGGGAACCAGCGTAAAAGAACTGGCGCGACTGAACGGCATTTCCCCCCCTTACACCATTGAAGTAGGTCAGAAACTAAAACTGGGTGGGGCGAAAAGTAGCAGTAGTACACGTAAATCAACCGCCAAATCAACGACCAAAACCGCATCGGTTACACCGTCATCAGCGGTACCGAAATCTTCCTGGCCGCCAGTAGGGCAACGTTGTTGGTTATGGCCAACGACAGGGAAAGTTATCATGCCGTATTCGACAGCAGATGGCGGCAATAAAGGGATTGATATCTCAGCTCCACGAGGTACACCTATTTACGCCGCGGGTGCAGGAAAGGTGGTGTATGTGGGTAACCAGCTGCGTGGCTACGGTAATCTCATCATGATTAAACACAGTGAAGATTACATTACGGCTTACGCTCATAATGACACGATGCTGGTAAATAATGGGCAAAGCGTGAAAGCTGGGCAAAAAATCGCCACTATGGGGAGCACTGATGCGGCATCTGTTCGCCTGCATTTCCAGATTCGTTACCGTGCAACGGCAATTGATCCGCTACGTTACTTGCCGCCTCAGGGCAGCAAGCCAAAATGCTGATGGTGAATTAATCAGCAGTCAGCAGCGTGGTACTTGCTAAGGAGAGCGTAAGGTTTATAATGCCTTACGCATCTCGAAGCGGGCGTAGTTCAATGGTAGAACGAGAGCTTCCCAAGCTCTATACGAGGGTTCGATTCCCTTCGCCCGCTCCAGAATCTCCCCAGGTGGAGAAGACAAAAAAAGTCTTCTCTGTCAGCAACTTAAACAGTTACCTATTTAATTTGCTTAGGAGTTCTACCATTGTGATCCGCCCTTAGTAACTGTCACGTTAAGTTACACGGTGAGATGACAGTATAACCTAACGTTGGCGGCAGTTGCACCTCTCACACCGCGATAGCACAACGTGAAGATAAAGCCCATCCTGGCATTGTAATGTTATCAACAGACTGAACACACGCATTTAAGCCCGATGTGCGGCCTTGTGGCTGCGTAAACAGGTTTATGGTGATATTGGTCCTTGCAAACCATATGCAAGCTCTATCAGCGTTTCAGCCACGCTCCCAACGGGTACACGGTTATCCTGATAAGGTGTGATCTTTCTGACAATCTGATGAAGTCGCTACGCTCCGCTTGTTGCTGTATCACCAACGGGGCTTTATGGTTCCTATTCCCTTAATTTAGGTATGGTATCATGTAGGGAAAAACTAAAAAGAAGGGGGGGTTATGGGTTGGTCTTCGCTGGTTAGGATAACCATTGGTACATTTCTATTAGCTGGGTTGTCGTTCTCTACATACGCGAAGAACTGCAAGAAAGGTATACCATGCGGTAATTCGTGCATTGCGGTTGGAAAAACGTGCAGGATTGGATCAAGCACCTCTTCTGCGTATAAAAATTATTCTTACTCTTACCCATCATCTTCTCTTCATAGTTCAATCCCTAACTCCTCTTCACATTCCCCATCAGCGAAGGTTGAGGGAAAAAACACAGCTTCAACTGCGAAAACCTATCTCTGTCAGTACGCTATTGCAGCAGTACAGAATGGTAGAATAGGTTCTTTACGTGTGCTGGGAAGTGCTGAAGTAACGTTGCATGTTGATAGCTTCAAAGCTAACCGTTTAAACGGTACATACTTGCTTTCGCCAAAGTTGAAACCTGATGGTAAGTTGATGACAGCAGATGATAAAAGCAAAGTGTACGCTTATGATTCGTTGCTGAATAACTTTGCAATCAGTGATCGAGTTGCAAGGACTACTGAGCAATGGGATCATTGCCGTCAAAAATGATTGTTAGGGGGCAACATGGGAAGTGAACTGATTTCTGGTTTAGTTGGTGCCTTGATAGGGGGATTGTTCACCCTGTGGGGTACTCTGATCGATGGACGTAGGCAAGACAGAGCTTCATTTAATGAAGCAAAGGATAAGCAAAAGAGTGTCTTGATTGGAATAAAAGCAGAAGTCGAAACGCTTCTGGAACTTTATAAAGCCAGAATTTACGATTCTCTTGAAAATTATGAAGGTGGTAAACCTTTTGAAAGCATCTTTCCGTTGACTCAAAATTATTTCTCATTCTATGAAAGCAACTCTTTTGCATTAACTTCTGTTAATGAAGAGACAATGAAGGCAATTGTTATTTGTTATGGCTCAGCAAGGAGTCTGGTTGATACTTTCAGAATGAATAATCAGGTTTTAGAGGACTTAGCTAAACTTCAAACCATATTTCATGAAACGCAGAAAGATATCCATCGTTTTAATTTAGAACAGACTTACCATATTGCCACTCAATATGGCGAAGGTTTGAAGCAGATTCATGGCGAGGTTATGTCACGTATAGCCATCTGTTTAGATAAAATTAATGTTAATTTGGATGAACTTGAAAAGCCTGAGCAGGTAACGCGGTTAAAAACCGTTCTTAGGGCTTTAGCTTTTATAAAGTGAACTTGTTAAAATTAGGGGCAATATGTCTGGAGTGTTGGCAAGTACAGCGGCGGCTGTAGGTATCATTGACAAAGCTGTAGGTATTGCAAAGAAGCTCGCTGATGATGGCGGCGAACTTGATAAAGCAACGCTTAAACTTGAGCTTGCTAACCTCATGAGCGAACTTGCAAGTGTGAAGATGGAAGTAATCACAACCCAAGCACTTCTTTTTGAGGCTGAACAGAAAAATAAGCAGCTTGAAGAGCAGCTAAAGGATAAGCACACCTTCACTTTCAAAGATGGACTTTACTGGAAAGAAGGCGATGAAACAGCCTACTGTCCCAAATGCTTTGAAGTTGATAAGGTGCAAACACACATGGTTTTTTCGCGTGCCGTTGGTCAATACTCCGCGAGTTGGTATTGCATTAATTGCAGAAACAGCATTTATCCAAAATCCCGTTAAAATCGTTATTCTTTGGCGGAAGTGTCAAATGTTTTTGCATAAGGGCATTTCCCCTTAGTTACGTAAGTGAACAGATAATTGCTGTTCTGATACGTGCACAGCGTTTTTCCATTCTCCGTCTGTTCTTCCTGTGGGTTGACCATTGTTATCTGTCCGGCATTCGATAGGACAGGCAATAGCGCCAACGTCAGCACAAATAAGCTTTTAATTTGGATCACCATTCTAAAGAAAACTCCTCTGCTAAATCGTCCTGCACATCCTGACCATACCCGATGTAATACATAGTAGAGCGCGGATCTGTCTGTCCCAGGAAATGGGCTATTGTCTCTATAGCTACCCCTGCATCAAACATCACACGGCCCCGACTTTTACGTGGCGTATGGCATCCCACATTAGAGAATCCGGCTCTACGTCCCATCTTCCCAAATTCAGTGAATACCGTGTTACGGGTTACGGCTTCGCCTTTACTGCGTAATGTGCCAGCACTGAAAATAAAATCTGTAGCTACAGGCATCTTCGTTTGCTCTGCCTTGCGTTGTGCCACCACTGACAACATGGCGGGGGTAACTTTTGGCCTTACTACGTTTCCGGTTTTCTCCTGCTTTATCTTCAAATGAGATTGCCCCTCAACATCCTGATATTTTAGCTTGAGTACGTCAGAGACACGCAACCCGCTTTCATACATAAACACCCATAAGCAATAAAACAGGTTGGTTTTACTATTGCGCTGTAGCTCTGCTGCTACTGTTTTTACCTCGTCTACATTCTTGAGGGCTTGGCTAATACCTTTCATCTTTATACTCTCCTTATTCGTTTCAATGAAAGTAGTTTTGATCATAAAATGATCATTTTCAATATGTTGCACGATACGTTTTATGGTTGAGAGCACTAAATGATCAAAAATGATTAAAGGGCTATTAAAAGGTGATTAAGACTGATTAAAAGGTATTAAAGGCGATTAAAACCGATTTAATTTAGGTGCGTTCGTCACCATCGTTGAACACAAAGATCAAGCCTCCCGATCTGATGCAGGCACAAATATGAAATATCTTGTTGATTTATAAGTAAATTTATTTTATGCAAACTGTTCACAAATGATTTGTCTTGTCAAGAAATTTATTTTCGGCAGATGAAAAATAGCCAATAAATAGCGATAAATGGTCTATATATGCCTGAGTATATAAAGATCAGTAGGTTACAGAATACACTTTGCTAAAGTGTATCGAATCTGGGTTGTATTGCATTATAAGTGATAATAATTCTTATTATTGAATTGTATGACAAATGATTATTTTCTTTGAGATGTGCACGAGTGAACATTCGTTCAACAAATGGTAGAACGTTTATTGAGCAACAATTTTGCAGTGATACGCTATATGCCGCATTACATAAGGCTTTGGTGATGGTGACGTAAAAGTGAAGAAAGTAAGAATTGCACTTTGAAGCTACTTTTCATTGAATTTTTAGTATGGAATTACATAGGGATTAATCATCAATTAATCTTGAATTTAAGCCTGTTTTTTTAATTTTTGATAGCAAGAAACACTTTTAGAAGATCATTGCACAGATGTTGTGTGGGGGGGTGTCGGTCACGATGACTGACAATAAGATTACTTTAATAATACTAATAATAAAACTAACAACTAACTATAATTATCTTTTAAAGAATAATTATAGGGATACCCGTTAGGGGAGTCTTCGACTATCCCTTAATCTATTGGCAATCGTATAGTGCGGGTTTCCTACCTACCCAGGAAATGAGTTCCTACCTACCCAGGAAATGAGTTCCTACAATACTATAATTAAACTACAATTAAACTATCTTTTATAAATTCTTTTATCTTTTAAAGAATAATTATAGGGATACCCGTTAGGGAGTCTTCGACTATCCCTTAATCTATTGGCATTCGCCAGAACCTTGCACAAGTTAGACTGATGCTTGTCATAACAGATAGTTTTTGTTTTTTGTTTTTTGTTAGTAGTTAGCTGATCTATGTTCGCTTTCCGCTCACAACGAATATGTAATCTACTATGTGCAAATAGCCTACGGCTTGCGTATGGCTAATAGTCTTGCGCTGTGCGCAGAACGATAATTAACTAACTACCATCTAACGATTGAAATTTACTTGTGCAATAACCTGAGCGTAAGCGAATGGTTGTTAGTGTCGCGTTACCCTTTGGGGATGCTAACGCATAACATGACAAAACAACCAACAACAAAAAAGAAAGAATGGTTTTTGTAGTTGAAGGTTAAATAAGATTCTACCCCTTAAATCAAGCCGTAGGCGAGCTAAACAGGGTAATGTAAGGGAAACACCTTAGCGGTAATAGATTAGCTCGTTACAGAGCTTCTGAGAACTTTGCAGGTATTTTATAAGATGTCTGAAATCAGAGTTTATCTATCCACCATCTTTCCATCATCTGATAAATCAAAAATAAGCCCCTTAAATAAGCCTCTGACGAGATAAACAACCTCTACATAAGGGAATGTATTGTTTTTATCAAAACCCCGTCAGAGTGCGATTGAGAGCGTTTTAGACAACAGGGAAGAATTGTACCAGAGTAGGCAGCACAAAAAGCTAAGAAAAATTATAAGAAATTGAAAATGATCAAATTTTTTATAAAAGAGGGTTGACAAAGCCGCCGTTATGTAGTATTGTAAGTAGGGAGGGGAGAAACATCTCTCTCCATCTAAATAATCAAATCACAGAACACTGCACTTTGAGCCGTCAGGCTGCAAGGTGTGTTTTTCTTTTATCTAAATAAGGAGTTTTTTATGAAATGGTATACACCGGAACACGTCGTAGAGGCATTTAAAAAAGGTGAGCTAACACGACATCAAGTAAGGATGAACAGGAACACAGCGCGGCGCTGTAGTTATCCAGAGCGTGAAAAATGCTTTGACGATGCACTAAAAATTATTGATGAACTGCGTAAGGCAGAAGCAGAGAAAGAATAATAACAGGAGAAGGAGAAAACCAAATGAATATTAATTTTGATTCTGCAACTTATAACGCGTTGTTAAATCGTGCAAAGGCAGAAGGGAAATCAATTCCAAAACTTGTTAATGAATTACTAATTACAGTCCTTACAAAGGAGGAACTAAATGAACCAAAACACCAAAACAATTGCCGAAGCAAAAGCGCAATGCCTCAATAAGAAAGATAGTAAACAAACATATGTAGTAGTTGAACAATGGCTGAAGATGTTTAAAAAGTGGTTCTCACCGTCAGGTAAGGAATACACCGCGACACTTCCAGCTGTTGAAATCTACAGTTACGTAGCTGGGTTCAATGAACAAGGGCAAGAATGTTACGCCAATCAAAAAACATTAGCTAATATTGGAATGGTTAGTGATCGTCAGGTGCGTAATATTATAAATATGTTTATTGATATGGGTGTTCTTTCTGTAGAGGCACGGGACGGGCAAACATCACTCTATAAAGCATTACCCTTTACAGATGCACACATCACACCACCGGAAGACGTAAAAACCTCTGTAAACGTAGAACAGCCTGCACCTGAAACACAGGAACCGTTAGAAGCGACACACTCTATTGAGCAGGAAACACAGGCAGAAATCACGGAACAATCTGATCTTTTTACATGGCTTATTTCCATAGACAGCCAAAAGCCTATGCAAGAAGAAACAGAAAATTTTATAAAACGTGCACTGACCTCGAAGAGGATAATTCTTGAAGATGATGCTTTTAATGCACTGATGATAGCCCTGAGAAAAGAAAGTGAAATCTATGACTCAATACCATTTTAAGGAGAATAAAAAATGAAATACAACCTGACATTAAACAAACGAACATTCGAAATTACAGAAAGCGGCTACACACTGGCAAAACAGCTTGCTGATAGCAATTATGAGCTACCCGCGATTATCAGCTTTCAGGAGTTACCGCACAGTAAAGAACACACGCAGCATTGGCTAAATCACCTAAGCCATTTTGGGGTAATTCAGTATGAAGCTGTGAATAATCAAACGTTCAGACTGCTTGAGATAAGCCCGTTTGAATTGTGGGTGACACTGTGATCATATTCGATGGCGAATTTTCACAAGAAATCTTTCTGCAATATTTACGGGAAAGAACGGGAATGATTCTGTTTGATTCTGAGTTTTCCGGTGTGGTAGGTGAGCAATTTTTATATGCTCTTCTCGATAACCTAAGTAAACAAGGATTATTGCAGTATACAAAAACTCATATGAAAGCATTCAGAATCGACTCTGTAGCTTAAAACAAACAACAAACAACAAACAACAAACAACTATCAAACATCTTGAAGGGTGAAACAATGGAAAGCTTAATATTTTTCTTAGTATTCATGATCGCTTCCTTTTTTAACACTGCAACAAGAAAACCAAAACGAAGGGGAAGCAATGAGCAAGCAAAAAAGCAAGAAAAACGTAATAATGGCTATTGGCGAAGCATGTGATCAGTATGCGTTAAACAATCCTCGCAAATATAATTATGAGCATGATGCACAACCAGGCGAGGAATTGATCTTTATACTTGAAGAACCAAGCCCAGAATTGACAGACGAAGAATTATCAATCATTCAAAGTATGGATGGTGTTTACTTCAATCCACGCCCACGCAAAACAACAATCATTGATAGCAGCCTTCTTAAAAGGTGGCAGTGTTTAGGCTTCCAGGATATGAATCATTTTCGTGGCTACATGGCTCTTAATAGTTTGCAGTATGCAGGCGCAAGAGAGACAGAGTTACTTATGCTTGAAAGAATAAAAATAGACGATTAACAGCGTTGGCTGAATATAACCCTTAACAAAAGGAAAATAAAATGATTAACAAAGTAATTTTAGAGACAACCACTTTTCATGATCTTAAGCTTCTTTCAGAATGTTTTATAAATATTATTGAACGTGCAAAGGAAGAGAACGATCTGGCAACTCTGGATGACGTTGTAGACAGCATTGCAACTTACAGAATACCGCTACAGATTGCATTGACTAAAGCTCGTGAAGCACAACAACAATTAGAGGAAGCGGCATAATGAGCGAAGTACACAACGTAACTATCCAAATGATGGACCTTGTTATTGACTTGCAGAAAGCAGTTAACGCAGCGATGGAATATCCAAGCGAACTGACCATCACACAGGCGGTTATTAATCTGGAATCGACGCGGGAAGCATTGCAACTACTTATTGCAGCGTGCGAACAATCCGAAGGTGCACAGGTTGAAGCTGATGATCTGAGTAACCTGATTATCGTGATCAATGACACCACTGAAATCATGCAACAAGCGGTAGCTGATCTTCAACCACTCATAGCAGAACTAATCGATAAGGTTAACCAATGACAGTAAAAACCAAACGTGCCCGTTTACTGGCACTTACAGAAGAAGGCATATCGTGCCATTGTTTCACAGTAGGCAAGATCTACACTGGTAAGCTCGACACTTACACCCGCCTGATGCACGTAACCGATGATAACGGTAACGAACAAACTATTGTTTTAGATGGCAACTGCATGTTCGGTAAGTGGGAATTAACAAACGAAAAATAAATTAATTTTTATTGATTTAAATATTGACTTCTACTAACAAATCTGTTAGAATAATAAATGGAGTGCATTGAATCGAAACGGGTGTTAGCTGGTGTTAATCCTTCTCCCTATCCTAATCTACATGAAAGCGGGGTAGACCTCAAGGGGTCGCGCCCTATCTAACCTACCTCGCTTTCCATTTACAGTGATTTTTAGAAATTGTTTCCTCTTAAAAAATAGTTTCATTTTATTTTCCTTATTCTTTATTGCTTTATCATATTGTGTATTTGAGAATGCAGGGGCTATGGACTTGGCCCCTCATCTTTTAATCAACTATGAAGCATGAAACACGAAACACTTTCTAAAAGCACTGTTTTTCAGTGTTCTATAAACCCCGTATAAACAAATAACGGTGTATATTGTCTGTCTCTTATACACATCTGAC
>ENA-OWZL01000357-OWZL01000357.1-human-gut-metagenome-genome-assembly--contig:-NODE-357-length-9909-cov-5.91597_pt1 | contig 9909 bp, 7 predicted proteins | sample MGYA00249257_ERZ652109 | MGnify/ENA primary metagenome ERZ652109 (study PRJEB26925, sample SAMN05827267) | human gut metagenome | biome: ENVO:2100002; feature: ENVO:00000062; material: ENVO:00002003...
CGCACGTACGGTTTTGCGTAGGGGTATGGGGAGTAATCCCCATATCTACTAGAGAAATTTGTATATAAACACTGGTATTAGCGGCATCCGCTACAGATTCTACGGTAGGACAATCATTTTTCCAGTTTTTTCCATCGATACTATATTTAATAGTGCAGCCGTTTGGACAGCCTGTAACAGATGAAATTGCTGCGTGGGGCTTGCCGTCATAAGTGCCAGAATATGGAGTGATCTGGATAGCTGAGGTGGAAATAGAAGCAGGTTCAATAGTAAACTTCCAAGCATTATCTGTTAGACCAGTTATACTATTATAAAAATCACCCTCATTAACATTAATTTTTACTGTATATGTTCCTGCATTTACCGGAAGGCCATTTATTAATTTATCTTCAAGAAAATAATTTACTGCTATACGGCCCATACCTTCAATGCCAGGCTTAGGATTAACAATAACGGATTTTGGCTGTCCATCATATGTAAGGCTAGTAGTAGAAGGTGGAGTAAAGACGAAATCATTAACAGTGGCAGTGCGTTTTCCTTGGGTGAATGATTTTGAATCTGAGTTAAAAATATAACTTTTGCGTTCATTTCCGATAGTTATAATATGATCTTTACCGGTTAGCCAGGCATACAAATTTGTGTTACCAGAATCAAGTGCGGAATGATTATTTGGACTCCAAGGAGTATCATCTATAGTTATTAGATCGTTTCCTTCATTAGGAATAACACAGAGATACACTTCTGGGCTATCTGGGTTGTAGTTACCATCGCTATCTAAAGTCTGGTGAGGAATGCAACCAATGTTTTTGGCATTTACAGAACCGCCACTAATGGTAATGTTACTGCAAGAGCCTTTGTGGCCTGTAAGCAAGGCGGCACAACTACTGCCAATGTCGGCGCCCTTAGTAGAACTAGCATTTACAGAACCATTGATAATGGTAATTATTACTACAAGAGCCGTTGCGCTCATTGCTATAGCCACTGCCAATGCCGGCACCCTCAGTAGAACTAGCATTTACAGAACCGCCATTAATGGTAATATTACTACAAGAGCCGCTGGATTTACCGCCATAGCCACTGCCAATGCCAGCACCACAAGTAGAACTAGCATTTACAGAACCGCCATTAATGGTAATGTTACTACAAGAACCGCTGGGGTCATCGCCAAAGCCACTGCCAATGCCGGCACCAAAATAAGAACTAGCATTTACAGAACCGCCATTAATGGTAATGTTACTGCAAGCGCCGCCAACGCCACTGCCAATGCCGGCACCCCAACCACTCTTGCTATAATCAGTAAAATAAGTCTGGACAGTTAATGTTCCTGGTGTAGTGTTTGTAGCGTTATCTATTGTAAGGTTGGCATTATTATCTTTCTGTAAGGCTGCGGAATCCCGGTGCTTTGATATAAGTTTATTTTCGTTTTCTAAATATATGCAGACTTGAGCTTTAACATCAGATTTAATTTGCAATGCTGGTCCAGAAGCTGTTTCGATGTTTACGTTATTCAGATAAATATTAACTGTTCCTGAAGTAATACTCTCAATTATGATGGGAATATTGGTAGTAGTTCCAGTACCGTTAAATTTGTACGAACCAGCAGAGGCTATTTTCCATTTGTTCTCGTTATTATTATTATTATTATAATAGAGATTGCTGCTAGTAGTATCATTTATATTAATCTCATTTATAGGTTCCGTTCCATCTGCAGTAGCCGACATAATATTTACTTCACTGCTAAATTCGGGTACGTTCTCCGAATTGAACACAGATAATTCTTCTTCTGTTTCTTCTATTACTTCCTGATTATCATCGGAAAAGATTTCAGGAGTTTCTTCAGTTACCTCTTCCAGATTCCCGGAAGTAAATTCCCCCGCAAATATAGCCTGGGGGAGCATGTTTGTGGAACACAGTGCAAGTGCCATAACCCCGGCTAATAATTTCTTTCTCATAAAGATCGCCTCCCTGTTATAAAATATATGTTTATAGGGATATTATACATTATGGAATGAAATTATATAATGCCCGTTAGAAGGCAAAAAAGTGCCTTTTTGCTATTATTTATTTACAAATGGTTTCAATTCTTCGCGTTTTTCTATACCCAACAGATGGAAAATGCGGGAAAGATAATGTTTGATCGTATTGGGGGACAGAGACAGTTGTTCTGCGATTTCCTGATTGGTCCAGCCTTTGCTTGCGAGCATGGCTATGGAGTATTCCATAGGCGTCAGTTTATCTGTAACAGAGGACTGAAGCTGTGGGTTATGAATAGCCATCCAACCACGACTGAAGGCAATAACTGCCTGGGAAAGCTGTCTGTAACTCTCCGGTTCTGCAGGTTTGATGCAGGCTTCAATCTGTCCAAGCATTAAACCATGATGTTCGATAAACGGTTCCAGAAATCCATCCGGTTTTGCCATGTTCCATGCTTTCATCAGAGTTTCTCTGGCCTCGTCCTGCTGCTTCAGGTTGATCAGACACATAATGATCACGCAGTAGAGATATTCCATGGCAACGGGATAGCAGCCGTCAAGCATCAGAAAAACAGACTGGCATAATCCCAGTGCCCGTTTATATTCTTTGTGAAGATAAGCGTTATGAGCGAGTACATAAACAGCATAGGCGCGAAGCCCTGATGGTAAAGATGGCAGAAAATCCTGAAGAGGAGGAAGTCCGTCTGTGGGAAGATGCATCAGTACCATGGCCAGATAGTTGGCAAAAACACAGGAAGCCATGATTCCTTTTGGTGCAGAACTGTCTTTTGCAACAAGAAGACATTCCTGAATATTTCTGAATCCCATTCTGGAGGCAGATGGATTTCCAAGAGTAAGATTGGAAAAAGAATATAAAAGTGCTGCGGACAGGCGCAGACAGAGATCCTTGTCCTGGAGGTAAAGTTCCGCAATATTTCTGCATTCTTCTGCACGTCCCGAGAAATAATATAATTCAGCCTGTGCAATCTGCCGTTGATCCAAATCCTGAAAATTGTCTACAGTAGCCTGTGCCTGTCCGGGAGTAAAAGAACTGTTCATCAAGGGCATAAGACGGGAAAGAGCAGAATCCTGAAAATTATCTGATGAATTCATTATAAAAACACATCCTTATTATAATAGTAACAAACCGGGAACCGGTATCAGCGTAAACAGTCCGGTGTAAATATGAGAATTAAAATGAAGCCCTGTCTGGCAGTGCAGCGGGCTTCATTATTGTCCGTTAAGGAAATATATAAATTAACATCCTCTTGATTTCATAAAGTCAAGAACCTCTTCTTTGGTGGACATAACGCGAAGAGCACCCTTGCGTGTGGTGATCAGAGAAGCTGCCGCATTTGCGAATGTGAGCAGTTCTTTTAAGTTCTCTTCTGTCAGATTGTCCAGACCATGTTCCAGAACATAGTTTAAGGAACTTGCGCAGAAGGTATCGCCTGCACCTGTTGTCTCGATAGTCTTTTCCTGAAGGAAAGGAGCAGCCTCTACTTTCATATCTTTGTAGTAAGCGCGGCTTCCGTCTTTTCCAAGTGTGATAAGGATAAGCGGAATGTTGTATTTCTCTTTCAGAAGTGCGGCGCCCTTGTCATAGTCTGTAGTTCCGAACAGAAATTCAACTTCGTTATCTGAGATTTTCAGAATATCGCATTTGCCAAGGCCGTATTCGATCTCTGCCTTTGCGTCATCCAGACATTTCCATAATGGCGGACGAAGGTTCGGGTCGAAGCTGATGATACATCCGGCTTCTTTTGCAACGTCGATGGCATAGCGGGTTGCCTCGCGTACTCCTTCGTGAGTGGAAGAAAGAGTTCCAAAGTGGAAGATTCTGGAATCTCTGATCAGGTCTTCCTGGATTTCGTCTTTGGTAAGCATCATATCTGCACCCGGGTTACGGTAGAAAGAGAAATCTCTGTCTCCGTCAGGATAAGTATGTACAAAGGCAAGTGTTGTGTGTACCTCGTTGTCGATCACAAGGTTGCGGGTGTCGATCCCTACTTCCTCTACGGCATTCTTAAGCTGGGTTCCGAACATGTCGTTTCCCACTTTGCCGATGAATGCAGTTTTTTTGCCAAGCTTTTCAAGCATTGCAAGCACGTTGCATGGAGCACCGCCCGGATTGGCTTCCAGTATCGGATTTCCCTGTGCGCTGCTTCCGTTTTCAGTAAAGTCAATCAATAATTCGCCTAATGCGGTTACGTCAAAGGCTTTGTTTCCCATTTTGTATCCTCCTTGTTGTGATGGAAAGAAGCATAGTATCCGGAACAAGATTCTTTCCATAGTTAATAACATAAATTTAGCGCAGGAAAGGGAATTTGTCAAACAATTTTCTTTATTTTTTTGTGCAAAGATGCTAAAATAAACATAACTTGATTTGTTATTGTTTACAGGTGACGTTTAATGTACCATAAATACGCTGCCGGTAAGGGTAACCGATCATCGTATTTCTGACAATCGGGGAGGTAACGCAGCTATGGACGAAAAAGTATACGGCTATATGGACTGGCCGAGGATTGAAGCTATTGTGTATGGAGAGGAAACTGCTCCCAGAGATGTGATGGGACCAAGGATCACACAGGACGGAGTTCTTATTCAGGGATTTTTTCCTGATGCAGAGGAAGTAAGTGTGATCAGCGGAAAGAAAACTTATGTCTGCGAGAAAGAGGACGAGGCCGGATATTTTGCAGTATTGCTTCCTGTACGCAAGGTGCCGGAATACAGATTTCTTATAAAAATGGGAGAGACAGAGAAAGAATGTTATGATCCCTATGCTTTTCCATGCCAGATCACAGAGGAAGAGGAGAAGGCTTTCTGCGCAGGTGTTTATTATGAGGCATATAAGAAGCTGGGCGCTCATCCAATGGAGATTAAAGGAGTGAAAGGTACTCTTTTTGCTGTCTGGGCTCCGAACGCAGTGAGTGTAAATATTGCAGGTGATTTTAATGGATGGATCGGACGTGCAACTATTATGCATCGTATGCCTATGTCCGGTATCTTTGAGCTGTTTGTACCCGGGGTAGAGGCAGGGACACATTATAAATATGAAATTAAAGTCAAAGGCGGCGAAGTTCTGTTAAAGGCTGATCCTTATGGGAACAGTGCAGACCATGATCCTGAGGGAGCATCTGTGGTAGCAGATGTAAGTGCTTTTCAGTGGAATGACGGAGACTGGATGAAAGAGCGTTCCAGATTCGATGACAGGAAACAGCCGGTTTCTATATACGAAACATCTCTGGAGGAATGGAAATCCGCTGAGGAGCTGGTGGAATTTCTGGCAGAGGAAGATTTTACCCATGTGGAACTCCATCCTGTGATGGAATACCTGGATGATATTACGGGTGGTTATTCTACATATGCATATTATGCACCTACTTCCAGATTTGGAAGCGTGGCGGATTTTCAGAAGCTGGTAGATGAACTGCATCAGGCAGGGATCGGTGTGATCCTGGACTGGACACCTGCACAGTTCCCGCGTTATGCCTCCGGTCTGGAGAAATTTGACGGAACACCTCTTTATGAGAGACAGAATCCGGCAGAGGCCATTCATCCGTTCTGGGGGACATTGCTCTATAATTACGGAAGCCCGATGGTGAAGGACTTCCTGATCTCCAATGCCTGCTTCTGGGCTGAGGTCTACCATGCTGACGGTCTGCGTATGGACGATGTGGATGCCATGCTGTATCTGGATTATGGCAGAAATCCGGGAGAGTGGACACCTAATATTTACGGAACCAATGAAAATCTGGATGCTCTGGAATTTCTGAAGCATCTGAATTCTGTGATAAAGGAGAGAAATCCCGGATTGCTTTTAGTTGCTCAGGAGAACGGACTCTGGCCGGAGCTGACAAACAGTGTGGAGAATGACCATCTGGGATTTGACTATAAGTGGAGTGGCGGATGGACAAAAGATCTGCTTGAATATCTGAGCAAGGATCCTATTGAGAGAAAGAATTACCATGATCAGTTGACTATGTCCATGCTCTATGCATACTGCGAACATTATATTCTGACGCTTGGCAGCAGGGATGTTGGCACATTGAAGGATTTCGCGGATAGGCTGCTGGGAAGTGAAGAACAGAAGAATGCGCAGATCAGAGAGGCTTATGCTTATATGATGCTTCATCCGGGATGCAAGATGATGGCACCGGATAAAGATATGCCAAAGGAACTGGAAGTATTTGTCAAAGACCTCAATAATATGTATCTTGCTCATCCTGCACTTTATCAGCTGGATGATGAATATGATGGATTTGAATGGGTTCAGCTGATGAAGTATGAGGAGAATGTGATCGCATTCATGAGAAAGACAGAGAAACCGGAAGAAACTGTTCTGGCTGTCTGCAATTTCGCGGCAATCCCATATGAAAACTACAATGTGGGAGTTCCTTTTGCTGGCAAATATAAAGAAATCTTTAACAGTGATGATAAAAAGTACGGTGGTAATGGTGTAGTAAATACGAGAGTTAAAGCGGCGAAGAAGGCTGAGTGTGATGAGAGAGAGTATTCCATCACATTGAAGCTTCCGGCACTTGGCGTGGCAGTCTTTACCTGCACTCTGGAAGAAACTAAGAAAAAGCCTGCTGCCGAGCACAGCCAGATCAAGAAATCCATCACCAAGACAAGAACTGTACGCAAGGCTGCCGGGAAAACAAAAGCGGCTGTAAAAACTGCAGTGAAACCGGTGACGAAAAAGGTGACAAAAGAAGCACCCCAAATAGTGAATAAAACGGAGGAGAAAATACCGGTCAAAAAGGACTTGACAGAGAAGAAATAATATTATAAACTAAATGCTGTGGCTGTCAGAATTATCAATTTCTGACAGATTACAGCATAAGCTGAAATAGCTCAGTCGGTAGAGCACTTCACTCGTAATGAAGGGGTCGTGAGTTCGAGTCTCATTTTCAGCTTGTTTAAAAAGCTTCTAAAACTAAGAGTTTTGGGAGCTTTTTGTATGACAATAGAATTTCATATTTTATTGTATAAATCTGAAGGGAGGAAAGGCAATGGCAGAAGAAAAGAAAATTGTATGTATGGTAACTTCATACAAAAAAGGAACCATTGCTGTTTCCCATGCAGGAGTGCGTTCTGACTGGATGGAGCAGGACGGACCAGCAGATTGTGTAAGAGAGAAGATATTTGCCGTTGGATGGAAAATTCGTCCAGGGGCTGTTTTTGCTTATAGAAAAACAACAGAGAGATACGGACATTATCTGATCAGCGGGTTGTAAAATCCTCAGGTATGTGTCTGTATCTTTTTGTACTTATACAAATATATGAGTATTTAACTGTAAAACAGTCGCTTATGTGGAATTTTATAACTAAAAGCAGATGATTTTATCTGTCTGATCTCACAGGAAAGGAGAATACTATTGCCGGATATTTTACTGGAATTAAAGAATATAAAAAAGAGTTTTACTCCCGGGGAAGATGTTCTGGATGATATCTGTCTTACTGTTGCCAGAGGAGAATTTGTCACTCTTCTTGGTTCATCCGGATGCGGTAAGACTACTACGTTGCGTATTATTGCTGGCCTGGAACAGACAGACAGTGGAAGTGTATGGATCAATGGTCAGGATGTGACAAAACTGCCTCCTGATAAACGGGATGTAAATACTGTATTTCAAAATTATGCTCTTTTTCCGCATATGAATGTGGCGGAAAACATAGGGTATGGACTGAAGCTGCGAAAAGTTCCCAGAGGAGAGATCAAAAAGAAAGTCGCACAGATGCTGGAACTGGTGCAGCTTGAAGGATATGAAAAAAGAAAGCCTTCCGAACTCTCGGGCGGTCAGAAACAGAGAGTTGCCATTGCGAGAGCACTGGTGAATAATCCCAAAGTACTGCTTCTGGATGAGCCGCTGGGAGCACTGGATCTGCAGCTTCGTCGTGCGATGCAGATAGAACTGAAGCATCTGCAGAAGAAACTGGGAATTACATTTATCTATATCACTCATGATCAGGAAGAAGCTATCAACATGTCTGACAGGATTGCGGTGATGAAGGACGGACGTATTGAGCAGATCGGAACACCGGATGAGATCTATAATCATCCAAAGACCAGTTATGTAGCAACATTTGTAGGAAATGCCAATATCCTGCATGGGGCTGCAGAGAGAATTCAGGGAGAGAATGCAATCGTAAAGATTGGAAATGACAGGGTAATTGTAAAGCTTAAAACAAGTCAGCAGAATACAGAGGATACAGGGGGAAAACAATACCTGTCAGCCGGAGAAAAAGTAACTCTGGCTGTGAGAAGCGAAAATATATTGTTACAGGAAACTGCTGTAATCGGTGATACCGGTACAGATTACAGAGACGCTGTTGATATAAGTGTGGCAGACGGAAGTTTGGATGCACATAATAAGAATAGTGTATCAGGTTTACAGGCAACTGTTACAGAGAAGAATTTCGCAGGAGGTCAGCTTCGTGTAACTCTGAAGCTGAGCGATGGTACACAATTGATCGCCAGCAGATACGGAATCGACGCATCCGTCGCAGAAGGCCAGACAGTAAGATGCAGTTTTCTGCCGACAGATGCAGTACTGGTAGACAGGGAGGACATTCATGAAGAAGCGTAGAAACCGTTCTGACAGTTCTGCATGGATGGCACTTCCACTGTACATTTTTACCATTGTATTTGTGGTATGCCCCCTTATCTATATGGTGGCGCTTAGTTTTGCTACGCCGTCCAGAGGATTTGGGGTGACCTGGAAATTTACGCTGGACAATTACAGAAATATTCTGGAACCTGTATATCTGAACACATTTGTGGAATCACTGAAACTGGCATTTACCAGTACGATAGTGATTGCTTTGATCGGTTATCCGTTCGGGTATTTTATGGCGAGGCTGCCGGAGCACAGAAAGAAAAAGGCACAGCTTCTATTGTCCACGCCGTTCTGGGTAAATTCCCTGATCCGTCTGTATGGCTGGATCATTATTCTGCAGAAAAAAGGACTTTTGAATTTTGTATTGATAAAACTCGGGATTATTGAGAAACCGCTGTCCATCCTGTACAGCTATCCGGCAATTGTGATCGGTATGATTTATGTGCTTCTCCCGTTTATGATCATGTCTGTATACTCCAGCGCAGAGAAGCTGGACTGGTCTTATGTGGAGGCTGCCAGAGATCTTGGGGCATCCAGACTGCAGGCATTTTTTACTATAACACTGAAGCTTACACTGCCTGGGCTGCTTTCAGGTGTGATCCTGACTTTTGTGCCATCCATGGGACTGTTTTTTATTGCAGATATTCTGGGCGGAAATAAAGTGGTACTTGTGGGAAGTCTGATCCAGGATCAGATGACAAGAGGAAGTAACTGGCCCTTTGCAGCAGCACTTGCTGTGGTGATGATGGTACTTACAACTGTACTGATCATGATCTACAGGAAAGTGACAAATGCCGGAGAACTGGAGGGAATCGGATGAAAAAGAATTCAAGATTTGCCGGATTTTATATGGGGCTCATTTTCTTTCTGATGTATCTCCCTATCGCGGTAGTGATCGTGTTTTCATTTAATGAATCCAAACTGCCGGTGAAATTTACAGGCTTTTCCCTGAAATGGTATCAGGAACTTTTCCATGACAGAGCAATGCTGGAAGCACTGGTGAACAGTTTGATTCTTGGTGTATTAAGCTGTCTGGCAAGCGCAGTGATCGGCACTCTGGGCGCAGTTGGGTTATCAAGGATTCACTGGAAGTCAAAAGGGGCACTGGAATACATTTCCATATTGCCGTTAATGATACCGGAGATCATTCTTGGTATGGTGCTGATGGCATTCTTTTATATGCTGAATCTGCCCTTTGGCATGCTGACACTGTTAATAGGCCATACGGTATTCTGCGTGCCTTATATTCTAATGGAAGTGAAGGCAAGACTGGCAGGCATGGATCCGGCACTGGAAGAGGCAGCAAGGGATCTGGG
>ENA-OWZL01000363-OWZL01000363.1-human-gut-metagenome-genome-assembly--contig:-NODE-363-length-9754-cov-36.5685_pt1 | contig 9754 bp, 10 predicted proteins | sample MGYA00249257_ERZ652109 | MGnify/ENA primary metagenome ERZ652109 (study PRJEB26925, sample SAMN05827267) | human gut metagenome | biome: ENVO:2100002; feature: ENVO:00000062; material: ENVO:00002003...
TGCAAGCATAGCGTTTGGATATCCAAACGCACTTTGGGGAGAACCCCAATCCCCCGGCAGTCGAGAGAGGAGAGAAGAAATATGTTTTTTGCAGGAGTAACTCTCGGAGCAATGGCAGGTGCAGCCTTTGGCATTGGACTGATGTGCTGTGTAGTTGCCGGAAAGAGAGAAGATCAGCAGATGGAGCAGATGCGGATACGCAGACAAAAGGAGGGAGAACGAAAAACAATCCATTTCCGGGATATGGAAGGGACAGAACAGTTCTCCCTTTTGGACGGAGAAAGCCTTTGCATGATGGCAGAGGATGGAACAAAAGAGATCGGGCTTTGCCGCTTTGTAGATGAAAAGCAGGTGGATGTGAATGGGCAGGTCTGGGAGATTGGGGAATTCCTCTGGCAGATGGAGCGCAGAGGAATCCAGGTGCATCCCTTACAGACAGCATAAAAGAAAAAAGGTAGGTGGTCGAATGAGAAAACGAAACCATGTGGTTCCGGTACGATTAAATGCAAAGGAACTTCGGCATTTGGACGGGCAGGTAGCAAAGAGTGGGTTAAGCAGGGAAGAATTCTTGCGATCCCTAATCTTAGGCGCACAGCTGCAGACCAAGCCCTGTGAGCATCATGTAGAACTTCTGAGAAAGATTGCGGGGCTTTGTAACAATGCGAACCAGCTGGCTCATGTTGCCAATGGAACAGGGATGGCAGGAGAAGCCAGCGTACAGGAAATGCTCCGAATTTCCAAAGAGACCTGGCGTCTGGTGAAAGAGGAATGGTAGATGGCATATACCAGCGTCCTCCCCGTCCACCGCCTGGACCGTTCCATTGATTATGTGAAAGACCGGACAAAGACCACCAAAAGCGCCGGCTCCTTGGAAGAAGCCATTGATTATGCATTCAACCGGGAAAAAACAGAGCAGACTATTTTTGAGGATGCCATGGGGTGTACCTGTGAAACTGCCTATGCGGATATGGTAAAGACCAAAGAGCGTTTCCATAAGAAAGGCGGGGTACAGGGATATCATCTGGTACAAAGTTTTGCGGAAGGGGAAGTGTCCCCGGAACTGGCACATCTCATCGGACAGGAGTTGGCAGAGCAGCTTTTGAAAGGGCGGTATGAGGTGGTGATTACGACCCATTTGAATACCAGTCATTACCATAACCATCTGGTATGGAATTCAGTGAGCATGGTGGATGGGAAAAAATACCACAGCAATGCCAAAAGTTATTTTACCGAGGTGCGCCAAATTTCGGACGACTTATGCAGGAAATATGGTCTTTCTGTGATCCAGACGAATCAGGGAAAATCCATACACTATGCCCAGTGGAAAGCAGAAGCGCAAGGAAAACCTACCTGGAGGACAGCGATTCGCATGGATATCCGGGAAGCCATTGAAATGAGTTTTTCCTGGAGTCAGTTTGTAAAAGAAATGGAGAAGCGGGGTTATATGTGGAAACTGAACCGGAAGTACCCGGCATTAAAAACACCGGGGATGGAGCGGTATATCCGCCTACGTTCATTGGGAAAAGGATATGGAGAGGCAGAAATTCGGGAGAAGATCCTGCGTCCAAAGATCCGGCAGGTGTATGGAGCAACGCAGGTGCAGATTCCAAAGAGGAAACTTACAGGTTTGCAGAAACTTTATTACTCCTATTTATATCAAATGGGAGTATTTCCAAAGAAACCGAAGCGCATTCCCTATGTAGTACGTTCCGATATCCGAAGGCTGGATCAAAGGATCTGCCAGATGGAATTTATCCAAAAGGAAGGGATTACTACCAGGGAAGAGCTGGCAGCTTACCGGAAGCCTTTGGAAGAGCAGGTACTTTGTCTGATGAAGGAGCGCAGGGAATTATACCGGAAAGAACCAAACGGTATGCGCATTCAGGAGATCAATAGGGAATTAAAAGAGCTTCGGAAGAAGATCCGGTTAAGCCAGCAGATTGAAAAGCAGTCCTTGGAGATGGAAGAACGGTTAAGACAGGCAAAGGAACAGGAGCAGATACAGGAGAAGTCCGGGAAACAGCGAAAAGAAGCAGAACGGAATCGGTAAGGAGGTGAGAGCGTATGAATTATGGCGGTGATGCGGCAGATCAGATTGTCCGGTATTCCATGGAAGGCATGGAACACACCCTGCGGATCAGCGGGAGCATTGCGAAAAATCTGGCAGTGCTCATCGTAGCGGTGATGAAGGATCAGAAAAAGACCAGGGGAAAGACGAATCTGCTTCGGATGTTAAAGGAACAGCGGGCAATGAAGTTTTTTACAATTCCCCATGACAGGCTGCGGGAGTTTGCCGGGGAAGCTAAATCCAGGGGACTGTTGTATGTGGTCATCCGGGATAAGAAAAATCCTAAGTCAGCAGAGATCATGGTGTTTGCCGATGATGCAGCGAAAGTGAACCGGGTGCTGGATAAGATGAATCTGGACTTTGTAAAATCCGAAGCCGGAGAAGCGGTGGTGGAGCAAGCGCCAGTACGGGAAACAGAGCGTGTGATCGATGCAGAGTTTACAGAGAAAACCGAAGGAAAAGAGGAGCTTCCGGTCAAGACCGAAAAGGTGGTACTGCCGGAAGGAACCATTGAATTTGAATTAGATGAAGAAGAGCATCTGTTTGATGTGGGGGAAGTTACTCCTACAGGGGGAAATTTTACCCAGGCGGAGAAGGCAGGGAATCTGTCCGGACCTTCCTCGCACAGCAGCGCTTCTTTTTCCGGGCAGGAAACTAGCTGGAAAGGGGACAAGCCTTCTGTCCGGCAGGAACTAAAGAAGATTGAAGCCGACCAGAGACAGCGCAGGCAGGCACAGAAGAGTCGGAGAAAACCAAGAAACCAGCAGAGAAAGAGAAAAAAAGTGAAAGGCAGGTAAGGATATGGATTTAACAAATATGATCCCAGGTGGAACTGGGGAAGAACAGGTGGCAGAGCAGCGTCTGTCAAAAGAAGAATATGCAGCCATGAAAAAACAGCAGAGGGAAGAAGTGTGGGCAGAAGTGGATAGCCAGGCACAGGCAGTGTTCCAAAATGGAGAATCTTTAAAAGGATTTCTGGATTTTATGGCACAGTGCAACACACAGAAAACACCCAACCTTTTGTTGATTTACGGACAGAATCCGCAGGCAACGGTGGTAAAATCCTATGATTACTGGAAAGCAGAGAACCGTTCCCCAAAATCCGGGGTGCATGGCTATACCTATATGGTCAGCACCGAATACGAAAAAGACGGGGAGATGCGGACAGGCTATACCATCAGCAAGGGCTTTGACATCAGCCAGATGAGCGGGAAACCGTTGGAGGAACGTCCGCAGCGTACCATGGAAGAATTGATCCATGCAGTTTTAAAGGATCAGCCAGTGCGGATGCAGATCGCAGATAATCTGCCGGAGGGCATCCAGGCGCAGTATATTCCGAAACAGCGTACTGTCTATGTGCGCAATGGCATGGATGAAAATACGACATTCCACGCAGTGAACCGGGAGCTGGCGTGTGCCGCCCTGGATCAGCACGATGGAAACTATGTAAGGAAGAAGGTGAATGCCCAGGCATACTGTGCTGCCTATGTGATCGGCAAGCGGTATGGGGCAGAGGTGTCTGGTTTCCAGTTTGGAAAAGTAGTGGAGATGCAGGCGAATGGGCAGAAAGATCCTCAGGAATTAAGGGGATTTTTGAATGATGTGCGTCAGGCAGCCTATACCATCCGCAACCATATGGAACGGAACTTCGGGGAACAGGAGCAGACTTTTTCTAAAGATGATTTTTCCTTTGAGGAACCGTCAAAGCAGACACCGAAGAAGGAGAAAAAAGAGAAACAGCCGGAGCGGTAGGTTCTTAAAAAAGTTCCGCCGTTGGGATAGCTATTGCGGGGTTCTTGTGGTATGTTGGGTGTAACAAAGGAGGTGCCAAGGATGGCAGATTACTATTTGAAAACAGACAACATCATGAAAAATATGTTCACGGTGGCATTAAAAGACGAACTGGCAGCCCAGAGTCAGATGGGAAGCGTTCGTCCGGCTACAGAAGCCATGCTGCAGAAAGTCCGGGACTATGAACTTTCTGAGAAAAGGCTTCCAATCACCACAGAGGAACAACGGGAACTTCGCAATGCCCTCAACCGGCTGCGGGACAAGTATCTTGCCATGGGGAGATACAGCGATGGCATTGACAGCGTGATCTTAAAGGTCATGAAACCAAACACCAGCAGGCACTTCTTCTGGTAGCAGAAGGGAGGGATGTCTATGAGGATATACAATCAAAAACAAGTGGAGCAGCTGCGAAAGCAGTATCCCGAAGGAACAAGACTCTGCCTGGATTTTATGGATGAGGCAGGGATGCCATCGGGACTACAGGGAACGGTAGCATTTATTGACGATGCCGGACAGATCCACATGCATTGGGAGAATGGGCGTAGCCTTGCCCTGATCTCCGGTGAGGATTCTTTTCATAGGGTAGACGGACCAGCAAAGGAAGCGCCAAAGAGTGAAAAAGCGAAGAAGGAGCGAAGCCAGCAGAGGTAGCATGGAAACGTTCTGACCTTTGGGTATGGCTGTTGTTTCTGCCCGTTGTCTGGTGGACAGGCGCCATCACTGCCTGTGCCATTGAGCCGGATACCAATCTGTTACAAATCTTACAAGTGCTGACCGAAAAACTGGATCAGCCATTTTCGATTTCTTATACACCGTACACGTTGCGGTGTGTATTCACATTCACAGTTGCCTATGTGTTAGGCATCGGTATTTATTACTCCCAGAAGAGAAATTATCGAAGAGGGGTAGAGCATGGCTCTGCCAAGTGGGGCGATGCCGCTTCCATCTGTAAGCGTTACCGGGATAAGCGGTATACACAGAATTTGATTTTAACCCAGAACTTCCGTATGGGGCTAGACTGCTACAAGCACAAACGAAATTTGAATGTCCTTGTGGTGGGCGGTTCTGGTGCGGGAAAAAGCCGGGCATACGCTGTAGTCAACATTATGCAGTGCAACTGTTCCATGGTGGTCACCGATCCCAAAGGAGAGCTTCTTCGGAAAACCGGAGGGCTGCTGGAGAGGGAAGGGTATGAGGTGCGGGTGTTTGACCTGATTAACCCGGAAACCTCTTTTTGTTACAATCCTTTTGCTTATGTGCGGGATGATAAGGATGTGTTAAAACTTATCAACAACCTGATCCGAAATACCACTCCGAAAGGGGCGCAGAGTTCGGATCCGTTCTGGGAGAAAAGTGAGACTGCCTTGTTGCAGGCGTTGATGCTGTATCTGTTGCATGAAGCGCCGCCGGAGGAACAGAACTTCTCCATGATCATGGAAATGTTAGGTTCTGCCCAGGTGAAAGAGGATGATGAGGAATATCAGTCACCTTTGGACATTCTTTTTGAACGACTGGAGATGCGCAATCCGGAAAGCATTGCGGTGAAGCAGTATGCCATTTACAAGCAGGCGGCTGGTGTTGTATGCTCTAAAAGACTTCTTAATCAAGCGGTTGGGAAGTCTCTTAGAACACACAACCTAAAACCGAAGAAAGGAGCGCAAGTTATGAGAAAAAATGAGAAAATTACAGCTCTGTACGAACGACTGAGCCGTGATGACTTTGGCAAAGATGATGACCAACAGCGTGAGAGCAATTCCATATCCAATCAAAAGGCTATGTTGGAGGAGTTCGCCGCACGGCAGGGCTTTACAAACATTGTCCATTTCACGGACGATGGCATTAGCGGCACTTGCTTTGACCGTCCCGGATTTTTGGCAATGATGAAAGAGGTTGAAGCCGGGAATGTGGAGTACCTGTGTATCAAGGACATGAGTCGCATGGGTCGTGACTATCTGAAAGTCGGTCAGATTATGGAAATCCTGCGTCAGCGTGGCGTGCGACTTATCGCCATCAATGACGGCGTGGACAGTGCCAGAGGGGACGATGATTTTACCCCTTTCCGCAACATTATGAACGAATACTACGCCAGAGACACCAGCCGTAAAATCCGTTCCACTTTTCAATCCAAAGGCAAGTCCGGCAAGCACCTCACAGGCACAGTCATTTACGGCTATCTCTGGAACGAAGCCAGAGACCAATGGTTGGTTGACCCCGAAGCCGCTGATGTGGTCAAGCGCATCTTTGCCATGACGATTGAGGGCTACGGTCCGTATCAGATCGCCAGCAAACTGAAATCGGAAAAGGTGCTTATTCCGTCTGCTTACCTTGCCCAACACGGCGAGGGTGTGAATAAAAACAAGACTTTCAAAGATGTGTACGGCTGGGGTTCTTCCACCATCTGCAACATTCTTGAAAAGCGTGAATATCTGGGACACACCATCAATTTCAAGACCCGAAAGCACTTCAAGGACAAAAAAAGCCATTATGTCCCGGAGGACGAATGGACAATTTTCGAGAATACCCATGAGCCTATCATTGACCAGCAGACCTTTGACCTTGTGCAGAAAATCCGTGGGAATGTCAGACGCTACCCGGACGGCTGGGGCGAAGCAGCTCCCCTCACGGGCTTGCTCTATTGTGCCGATTGCGGCGGCAAGATGTATGTCCACCGCACCAACAACGGCAAGCGCATTTCTCAATATACCTGTTCCCAATACAGCAAAGTCCCAGTTGGAAAGCTCTGCAAGACCCAGCACCGTATCAATGAAGATGTGGTACTGTCCCTTGTCTCTGAAATGCTGAAAGCCATTGCCGAGTATGCCAAGCATGACCGAGCCGAGTTTGTCCGTGTGGTGCAGGAAGCGCAGTCCAGCCAGCAGACAGCAGAGGTTAAGAAACAGCGGATACGCCTTGCCACCGCAAAGCAGAGAGTGTCCGAGCTGGAAGTCCTGCTCTGTAAAATCTATGAGGACAACATTTTAGGAAAGCTGTCCGACAGCAGATACGCCACTCTGGACGCTCAATACGAAAAGGAACAGTCCGAGCTTACCGCCGAAATCTCTGTTCTGGAAAAGGCTGTCAAGAGCTATGAGAAGCACGAAAAGGACGCTGATCGTTTTATCGCTCTGATTGACAAGTACGAGAACTTCGACAAGCTGACCATTGCCATGCTCAACGAGTTTATCGAGAAAATCCTTGTGCATGAGCGTGACCGCAAAGGCAGTATACAGACCACACAGGAGGTCGAGATTTACTTCAATTTTGTTGGGCGATTCGTTCCACCGGCGTTTGGAGAAGCGGAGCTTACCCCGGAGGAATTAGAGGAAATCCGCAAGCGTGAGGAACGCAAGGACAGGCTTCATCAGAACTACTTGAAGCGGAAAGCCAGCGGAGCGCAGAAGCGATACGAGGACAAAATCAAGGGGAGAAAAAAGGCAGAAATCGAAGCCAAGAAAGCCGCTATTCGTGCGGAGGATATTGCAAAGGGAGTGTTCGTCCCTGTCAGCAGTTTACCGCAGAGAGAGCCGATGAAAGGAGTACAAACAGCATGAATATCACTTATACACAGAACGGCGATTATCTTATCCCGAACATCGTTATCCGCAAGACCAAGCCCCTCGGACACTACGGCAGACTTCGCAAGGCGTATCTGGAAATGCACCGTCCGATACTGTTCAATGAGCTGGTGCTATCCGACAAGCTCTTTGAGCATTGCGCCGAGATTGACGAAGCGGCACGAAACCGCATGGAGCTGATCGTGCGGTCACTGGCAGAGCAAAACGGCGTGACCGAGCAACTGAAAGCTGAAAACCAAATGGAATGGGTGCGGCAGATGAACGCTTGCAAGGTACAGGCAGAGGAAGTCGTGAAAGCGGAATTGATATACGATTGAGCGAGAAAGTCCGGGCAGAAAACTGTTCGGACTTTTCTCATATAGTCCAAAGTTGCGGTAGAATTGTTCACAAGTTTTATGGTATAATTTAAATGCGAAATTGAGCATTAAACTTGAATTTATGGAGGAGATTACAATGACAGAGAAAGAAGAATTTCAATCGTTTTGGGATTTGCTTGTTCCGCCAAAGGGAAAAGCGGAAACGGTACAAGGAGAAGTTATTAGAATTGCTGGAAGAATAGAGTATGAATTTTTAGATAATGGTTGTATTAACTGGGATGAAGATTTTAAAAAAATGTTGGACGCTTTTTTGAGATATGTCCAATTAGGTAATGGGTTTAGTGGAGACGATTTAAGCTCCGCAGAACTTTTAGTACATCTTTTAAAAGATAACGGAGATAAAGGCTTTATAGATGACAACCTGACCACAGTACTATGTAGCTGTGCCGTCGCATGGGTAAAACAAAATCCGGAAACGATACCGCTTTTAGACGCTGACTATATTAGATAAGCTCAATTTCCCATTTGTCGAACTGATAAAATCCCTTTAGGAACTAAAGGGCGCACTTCTATACTCTCTATCGAGAGTAGTGCGTCCTGCGGAGCTTCATTCCCGGTCAGCAGAAGAAAACTGCCCGACCGAGAATGTTTCGTCACTTTGTTCCGTCAAGGGAGCTACACTCCCTTGCACCGCTTATGCGGTTATCCCCTGTGGACTTGCCGTCCGCAGACGGTTTTAAGAACCGTCTGCCGCCAGCAAGTTTGATAACAAAAATGAAAAATTGAAAGGAGAAACTTATGGGATTAAACTATAAATGTCCAGAGTGCGGAACAGCTTTAGGGTTTGAAGGACTCTGCTGGAGTTGTAGAGCAAAACACCATAGAGAAGAAGTCAATAACTGGTCATTACAAGAAATAGAAGAGAAAAAGAAACAGGTTATAGAGAAACTGAAAGTTACAGAGAAAGATAAATTTTTTTCATCTGATGAGTATGAACTTTTCAATGACCTAATGACAAGAGGAATTGATTGCAAGGAGATTGCAAGAGTAGCTTGCAAAAGAGAAATATATTATCCAAGCGAGCTGTATTATAAAGCTGATGGAGAAATCAGAGACAAACTGATTGAAAAGCTCATGGCAACAACATCAGAGAATGAGGGTAGTAGGCTTTTAGGTTGTTTGGCAATGGTAGGAGATGAAAAGGCACAAGGTGTGTTATATGAATTGAAAAAGAATCCACGACCATGGAGAAAAAAACTGTATGTCGATTCTGATGTTTATGCAGAAGAAGCCGGATGGACATTTGATAGTAAAAATGAATATATCAAACTGACTTACGATAAATGTTTTTCTTTTGAGCTTGGAAAGACCAGGAACGAAAATGGAACTTTCATAGCCAGAAAAAGAGGTGAAAAATGTCCTCATTGCGGTTGTGAATTGGTTGATATTCTTGTATTAGATGGCAGAGATGAACGATTTGCTTTTTTGGGACTTGATGGGATCATTACTGCGAGTTGTTGTCCGAATTGCGTCACACTTTCAGAGGGAATTTCAAATAGATTTACCCTTGATGGGAAAAGCGAAATTTTAGAGTACGACGGTACAGATGAGAACTATTACAGCGATGAGTATTTGAATGCGATGGCAGAAAATAGACTTGTAATTTCAGAAAAAGAAAGACCACTATTTTATGGAGCATTCAATAATGATGTTAATACTATTGGAGGATTTGCAAATTGGGTACAGGATTGGGAATATAGAGAATGTCCTGAATGTGGAAGGAAAATGAAGTACCTTGCTCAAATTCATTGGGATACCATTGAGGATTGTGCAGAAGGAACGCTCTTTATAGAAATCTGCCCTGATTGCAAAATTATTACCATGTTCCATCAGCAGACTTAATTATAACAAGTAAATACGGAAAAATAGACCGTTGACTGGTCGCACAATGCGAAAAGTTGACGGTCTTTTTTTATCCCCAAAATCAAAAAAGGAGGTCAATC
>ENA-OWZL01000377-OWZL01000377.1-human-gut-metagenome-genome-assembly--contig:-NODE-377-length-9387-cov-4.74293_pt1 | contig 9387 bp, 4 predicted proteins | sample MGYA00249257_ERZ652109 | MGnify/ENA primary metagenome ERZ652109 (study PRJEB26925, sample SAMN05827267) | human gut metagenome | biome: ENVO:2100002; feature: ENVO:00000062; material: ENVO:00002003...
ATTTTCGACATCGGGAACAGTTCGGTAGTCGGCGCAACCTTGCTGCGGGCGGCAAAGCGCATCAGCTTACGCAACTCATAAGGTGTACCGGTAGCAGAGCCAGAGACACTGCGATCGCCCGCAATCAGCGTAAAGGCCGGAACCGGCAACGGCGTGAGAACCGCACCGACGGTGTGGAAATTACCGCCATACGTCAGCGCCTCAAAATAAGGCTGCCAGTCGAGGCTGACGTTCACAGTATTGATAATGAGATCAAACTGCCCCGCCAGAGTTTTCAGTGCCTGCGGATCGCGGCTATTCACCACTTTATCGGCACCCATCGCCAGTACTTCCTGCTCTTTCGCCGGATTTGAACTAAAGGCTGTCACCTCGCATCCCATTGCGTGCAGAAGTTTTATAGCGATATGTCCCAGCCCGCCAATACCAATTACCCCAACGCGGCTGGTAGCAGTGATATGGTGCATCAACAGTGGTTTAAAGACCGTGATACCACCACACAGCAGCGGCCCGGCGGACTCGATATCGATATTTTCCGGCAGTGGGATCACCCATTGCCAGTCTGCACGCAACTTCTCGGCAAAACCGCCGCGATTCATAATTGTTGGCACCGCACCTTGCTCGCAGTTGATCTGATTACCGCTAATACAGGCATCGCAATGCCCGCAGCTACGCGCCGTCCAGCCAATCCCGACACGCTGACCGACCTGCAAACCTTTATCCTGCGCGGCGCTCCCGAGCGCCACCACGCGACCAATCACCTCATGCCCGGCAATCAGCGGATATTGTGAAAATCCCCATTCATTGTCGATCATCGATAGATCGGAATGGCAGATCCCGCAATAATCCACCTGCACTTCAACATCTTGTGGCCTCAGCTCACCGGGATCGTACTCATAAACTTCCAGTTCGCCGCCCGCTTCTTTTGCGGCATAGCTTTTTATCATCGACATTTTTTGGTCCTTCTCTGGTGTTGTCTGGGAAGTGTAGAGCATGGCAGGGCGGGGTGCCTGGAGTGTGACAAAGGTTACACATCGCGGTATGCAATGCTGAAAATTTCAGCACTTAGCGAGGTGCGAGCAAGCTGGCGCTTGCATGGTGGCGTGCGACAGGTATAATCCACAACGTTTTCCGCATACCTCTTCAGTGCCGAAGTGGCGAAATCGGTAGACGCAGTTGATTCAAAATCAACCGTAGAAATACGTGCCGGTTCGAGTCCGGCCTTCGGCACCAAAAGTATGTAAATAGACCTCAATTGAGGTCTTTTTTTATGCCTGAAATCCGCGCCACGCAAGGCTTTTCCAGCTTTTCTCCTCAACTGAAGTCAACCTGACTCAACCCACATCAACAGGCTTGTGAGTATACTAATGAGTATATTTGCCGATTCGATATTGCTTGTATACTCACGAGATACCAATGGAAGGAAGACCATTATGGCCCTAACGGATACTAAAGTTCGCTCTGCGAAACCTGAGGAGAAAGAGTATTCACTTGTTGACGGCGACGGCATGTCCTTACTTGTAAAACCTGGTGGTTCAAAGTATTGGCGATTTCGTTTCCGTTTTGGCGGTAAACAACATTTGATGGCGTTCGGCGTTTACCCGGATGTTTCACTGGCGGATGCGCGGAAGAAAAGGGAAGAGGCCAGAAAGCTGGTAGCTGCTGGTATCGATCCTCGTGAGCATAAGCGTGCTGTGAAAGAAGAGCAGGCGAAAGAGATTATTACTTTCGAGAAGGTTGCCAGAGAGTGGCTCGTGACCAACCAAAAATGGTCGGAAGATCATGCTAATCGTGTAAAAAAGAGCCTGGAGGACAATATCTTCCCGGCAATTGGTACTCGCAACATTGCTGAACTAGGCACCCGCGATCTGTTAATTCCTATTAAAGCCGTGGAGAAGTCCGGACGTCTTGAAGTGGCTTCCCGCCTTCAACAGCGCACTACGGCCATCATGCGTTATGCAGTGCAAAGCGGGTTAATTGATTACAATCCGGCGCAAGAGATGGCGGGGGCGGTTGCTTCCAGTAATCGACAGCATCGTCCGGCGCTGGAGTTTAAGCGTATCCCGGAATTACTCCAGAAAATCGATGAATACACCGGCAGGCCACTAACCCGCTGGGCAACTGAACTTACTCTGCTTATCTTTATTCGATCCAGTGAGCTGCGTTTTGCTCGCTGGTCGGAGATAGATTTCGACACGTCGATGTGGACCATCCCGCCTGAGCGAGAGCCTATTCCCGGCGTGAAACATTCTCAGCGAGGATCAAAGATGCGTACACCTCATCTGGTGCCGCTTTCAAAGCAGGCGCTAGCGATCCTGAAGCAGATAAAACAGTTCTGTGGCGAACATGAACTCATTTTTATTGGCGATCACGATCCGCGTAAGCCCATGAGCGAGAACACGGTAAACAGTGCGTTACGGGTGATGGGTTATGACACTAAGGTTGAGGTTTGTGGTTACGGCTTCCGCACAATGGCCTGTAGTTCGCTAATTGAGTCAGGACTATGGTCCAAGGATGCGGTGGAAAGGCAGATGAGCCATATGGAACGCAATTCGGTGCGAGCGGCGTATATACATAAAGCGGAGCATCTGGATGAGCGCAAGCTGATGTTGCAGTGGTGGGCAGATTTTCTGGATGCCAATCGGGAGAGAGCGATTATGCCGTTTGACTATGCGAAGATCAACCGGGGGAATGGCGAGTGAGTTGTCTAAAAGCGCACATTCGCCTCTAAATTGAAAGCTGCTGACTTATTAAAACGAGGAATTGGTTAGCAGTGCCAAATAGCCGAGTTTTCACTAAGGTAAGCCTTTTTATTGAACCTAATCGGCAGTAATGCTCCACCTAAGCCTAGATTTAAAATCATGATTACTTATAAAAGGGGAGTGGACCCTTGATTGAGTGCTACATCTCAGCAACAAAGATGCAGCAATTTGGCTGCATTAGGAGTGATAGCCAATTAGTTAATCTAATAATTAATTGTATCTAAATAATTAAATTTCTTACGTAAAATTGACCAATGTACTGGTGGTGTAAGTCGCAATACCTTAATGTAATCGGTATAAAGGGGCTTGATTTCTTTTAAAGAGAGTATCCGTATGAATTTTAAGAAAAAACTCGAAGAGCATTTTAAGCAGTTCGAAGCATCCCCTGTGTTATTTGTCGGCTCCGGTGTGTCTCGTCGTTATCTTGGTGTGCCATGTTGGCAAGACCTTTTGAAGCATTTTGCTGAGGCGATTGGGGAAAATCATATAAAATTAAAAACAAAATCTAATGGTGACTTACCCGAATATGCACAATTATTGGTGTCGGCATACGCTGAGAAATGGTGGGATACTGAAGAAGGACAATTAGCATTAAGTGAAAAAGAACAGGAGAAAACTTTCATTAACGAACAGTCTCCTTTGAAATTGTCAATATCTAAATATATTGAGAATGCACATAAAAATATTATAGATAATGATGAGTTAAAACACGAAATTTCCCTTTTTGCGAAAGCAAATATTGATGGGATTATTACCACAAACTGGGATGTTTTTCTAGAAACTCTTTTCCCTAAATTTACAACATTTATAGGCCAGGATGGATTGATTATTGGCAGGAGCCACGGTATTGCCGAAATATATAAAATACATGGTTGCTGCACTGAGCCTAACTCATTGATTTTGACATCAAGTGACTATGATAAATATAGAAAGAAAAACCCTTACCTATCATCTAAGTTACTAACTATGTTTATAGAGAGGCCCGTTATTTTCTTAGGCTACTCTTTAACAGATGAACATATAGCTGAAATCCTGGAAGATATAGTTAGTTGTTTTCCTGATGCCAGTTTGGATTTTTTACAGAATAAATTATTGTTTGTTGAATGGAAAACTGAACTTGAAGAGGCTGACATTAGTGATTCTGTGATTCATAAAAAAATCCCGGTAAAATATGTTCAGGCACCATCCTATAAAGAAATATTTGAAGTGCTAAGTGAAACTAAAAAAAGGATTCCAGCACATTTATTCAGAATGATAAAAGATGAACTTTATGAATTAGTCTTAACCGATGATCCTAAAGGAAAATTATATGTGAGAGACTCAGAGAAGATTGAAGAGGGCGTCAGTACAACAGAGTTTGTTGTAGGGTATGGTGCTATTTCGATGGTAAAAAAATCAGAGTCGATGGCGGCAAAAGGATTAGTTGGACTGGAGCGTGTAGATCTTATCCGAGAAGTTGTATTTGAAAATGGACATTATGATTGGGAATGTGTTGTTAATGATGTTCTGCCAAATATATGCAAAGGCAATGCGCGTATACCTGTTTTTCACTTCTTCAATCACGCTAATTTAATTAATCCCGATGGGAGTATAATTAACGAAGCGGGACTCTCAGGTGGAGTATTATCACGATTAAATATCACTCCAGTAAGTTTTCAATCACAAGGATGGGATAAACGACGTTCTGAAAACATTCCTGAAGTTAGAGTTGGTGTAAATGAGTTATATCTTGCTTATGATTTCGGATTTTTTTTGAGGATGATGCCCTATATGGAGCCAGGGTTAATCAAGCGTGACATAGATGAGCTTCTTAAAATATTGAAGAAACATATCGATGAAGCTATGAGTATTCAAGCTTTGTCAAGCAATTTCTGTCGATTAGTCTGTGTATATGACTACATAAAAAATAGCAACCGTTTATAGAATAAAAAGCGCCATCAATATAATTATGGCGCTTTTATAAATAAATATAGTGCTAAATATTTATCCTTAAATAAGGATTATTTAAAAATATTTTCATTAATGGTGTTGGATAATAAAGTAAACGAAAGGTCATGATTGTTATACTTATCACTAAGTAATGAATTAAATTTATTGTATATCAGTTCAAATTTTTTCTGAAGCGATAATGGTGGTACTGGTACAAGTAAATTTTTTAGTTTTTCGGCAGTCAAATGGCTGAAAGTTACTTCAGATATAAACTCTGAGAAGGCATTTTTTTTTGCCATTGAATATAAGTATTCCTGTAAGTACACAGAAGTAACTAAGCTATAATTAGGCCGTACTCTATGCAGGGCTTTTTGATAATAACAATCTTTAATTTGGTTATTCCAAATCGCACACCTACCTATTTCTCCACCTTCGCAAACCAGTAAATCTCCCCTTCTAAGTTCAAACTTAGATATTTCCTTTTCATTAAAATCCATTTCAAGAAGATCGTGGATATCAATTTTTCGCCATCTAACATTAGCATTCCGTAAGTATTTTTTTGAAAAAACCCCTGTTTTTGATTTTTTGGACAACATTTTTCCAAGCTGACAATCTGCGATATCACCAAATTTTTCTAATTTCCAATTTTGGGGATTGCGAACTGGGTCCCCAAACATCTCCAAAAAGGTTGCACGCAAATAATCATTAGCCAGTTTGACTGTTTCTTCCCTCTTCTGACGGATAACATCAGCTTTATCGAGAATGCTCGCGATGCGTTTCTGTTCTTCAAAAGGAGGCAAAGGTATTTCGAAATGTTCTACAACTGTTTTAGATACTTCCTTGAAAGTTGCACCATTACCAAGCAACTCTAATTTTGGTGCGAATTTCTTAATGCAATGATATAAGTATTTATTGTGAACATTTTTGCCTGGGATTAAGCTTTTAAAACCTTGGTTTGTACAAAGTTCAATACCAGCAATAGCCACATTTCCTATTGGTGCTCGTGAGGTAAGTAATACAGTTCCTACTGGCAACATATATGTTGCAGCTGCTTTATATCCTGCCGAAGATATATGTTCTGGAGCCTCATAAATAAAAGGAGAGTTAAGGTTCGATATATCTTTAGGCGTTATCCAAGGAATATCTCCTTCCCAATAAGATGCAATATTGCGTTTAGGGGTGGCTCCTCCCACAACTTCGCAGCAATCTTTAAGTTTCACCATCGGCCAACTCACAGCATCCCCTCCAGCTCATCCAGATCTGCCAGAATCTCTTTTTCCAGATCTTTTAATCGTTTCAGTATCACCTTCGGATCTTCATACTCCTCCGCCTGATACACCACTTCTTTATAACGATTAATAGAGAGATCGTATTTCTGCGCAGCAATATCTTCTTTTGGTACAACAAACGCCGCCTGCGTGCGATCTTTAAAATCAACGCCAGCATCAATCCCTTCCGGGTACTGCTGTTTAAGCAACGAGGCTAACTTCTCACCCATAAAGTTATCAACCGGTAGCCCGCGTAAAGTACGGTAATGCTTCCAGCTTGCCAGCAGATGCGGCAGATCGTTGTCTTTTATCGGGTTGCGCTTATCATCCAGGCTGTAGCCGTCATTTTGTAGATCGTAGAACCAGACCTCATCCGTTTGACCGCCTTTGGTAAAGATCAGGATCGCCGTCGCCACGCCAGCGTAAGGTTTAAATACACCAGAAGGCAGATTGATCACCGCTCCCAGTTGGTTATCTTCCACCAGCGTTTTGCGAAGTGACTGGTGCGCCTTGCTGGAGCCAAACAGCACGCCCTGCGGCACGATAGTGGCACTGCGCCCGCCCACTTTCAGCATTTGCAGAATACGCGCCAGGAACAGCAGTTCGGTTTTTTTGGTTTTCACCATTGCCGACAGCGTGGAGTCGATATCTTCCTCGTCCAGTGAACCGGTAAAAGGCGGGTTCGCCAGAATCAGGTTGAAAGCGTTTTTACTGGCCTGAGGGAAGTTAGTGCTGAAGCTCTGGCTCATGGTGTCCTGATAGTGAATATCCGGCGCTTCCACACCGTGCATAATCAGGTTCATAGCGGCGATACGCAGCATGGTGGTATCAAAATCGTAACCGTGGAACATATTGTTATCTACATGGTTACGCCACGGTGTCAGCAGATCGCCGGTAAAGATTTTTTGCTCTTCCAGCTCGCCACGTTCGTTGGTGCCAATCTCAGTATGGATGGATTCCAGCGAGCTGTACTTCTCCAGCAGATATTCATAGCTGGTTGCCAGAAAACCACCGGTGCCACAGGCCGGATCGCAAATCGTCTCGCCGCGGGCCGGGTTCGGCTCCATCATTTCAACCATCGTGCGGATAATGTGGCGCGGCGTGCGGAACTGACCGTTGATTCCGGCAGTGGTCAGCTTGCTTAACAGGTATTCGTAAAGGTCGCCTTTGGTGTCGCCACGATCCAGCGGCAGGTTTTTGATCACCTCAACCGCTTTGGTCAGCAATGACGGCTTAACGATCTCCAGACGAGCATCTTTCATAAAGTTGCCCAGCAGCGTCACCTTCGATGCATCAGCCTGGCCGAGCTGACGGAAATGCTGGAATACGCCATCGCGCACCACTTCCATCATCTCATCCGAGCCAAGGTTGCTATAGTGACTGAAACGGAACTCCTGCTGTTCTGGCGTAAAACGCGGTTTAAAATCAATACCCGCGATTTGTTTACGCTTCTCGTCGCGTTGTTCCTGGGTATCCAGCATTCGGGAATACATCAGATAGGTGATCTGTTCGATTACGGTCAGCGGGTTGGTGATACCACCCACCCAGAAATCTTCCCATAGTCCGTCGATTTTACTTTTTAAGTCGCCAGTAATCATTGTTAGCGTTTATATCCTGTTTTAAATACAAAAGCCCCGCTGCCGGGGCTTGTCATGTGCGTATTATACCGTCGCTGCGTCGGTCACAACACCCAGCTCTTCGACTATCTTTTGCAGGCGGGCGATCTGCTCTATATCAGGGAACACACCGGTAACGCCTTCGTTGTGGATATGTGTAAAAGGCTGTTCAAAGAGCTGCCGCATTTCAATGGTGCCATAATCGCGAATGTGGTTTTTCAGCAATGACAGGAAGCGCAGTTGTTGGCTGGTCAGACTGTTATCAGCGGCGAACTGAGCAAAGCGCACTTCCACCGCGTCGCTGTCCATCCCGATGATGGTACGCAAAAGTTTATCCAGGCTGGCGGTTGCCTGCGGATAAAACTCTTTCAACGCACGAATATCAACGTTGGGGTTCTGGATCAGCACCAGCTTCGCCAGTTCATCCAGCTCGTTTTGCGTGACTGGCTCGCCGTTGCGGATTTTCTTCAGCACCGGGTTTTGCTGGAACAGCGGCTCCAGCGCCCCCTGAACTTGCTGGCGATAGAGTTTGAAATCAATCGAGCGGATGTTGGTTTTGCGGGTTTCCGTCTGGATCAGGTTAGCATCTTCGGTAATATCCACCTGTATCGAACCAAATTTCGGCGTCGCGTCTTTTTCCATCAGGTGCATGATACCGCGCAAATGAATGCGGATATCCTCAAGTTCTTCCAGGCTGGCTTGCTTCCACCAGCCTAGATCACGAAGCTGATTGATTCGTTGTCCCTGTTGCTGCACCTGAGCCAAATGCGGCGGCAGGCGCTCCACTTTTTCGACGATGGCCGGCCAGAGCACATCCAGCTCTTCCGGGTTGGTATAACGGGCAGTTTGCGCCGCCAGAATATCCATATCAAAGCGTATGGCATCGCTTTGCCCGCGCACGTCCAGCCACTGCATCAGCGGGGCCAGAACAGATAGCAGATCCTGCTGTGTTTTCGGAGAAAGCTGGCGCAGCACCTTTTCATCACTGTACTGCGCTTTTTGCTGCCACTTTTCCTGTACGGCAATCGACTTTTCATCCATTGCGTTGATTTTCTCGCGAAGCTGGTGAGCAACTAAATCCACCGCCTGTTTGTCGAATTTACGTTGCGCAGCGGCCCCCAGCATAACCCACGCTTCGAAGCGTTTTTGCGCCAGCGATTTTGTCGCTGTGACTTCGGCCTCTTCGGTATGCAGTTCGTGATACTCAAAATTGCCCCAGTGATCGAAAATGCGGAATTTCTGTTTATCCAGCGGTTTGCCGTTGTCGTCGTAACCGTACAGCCCCGGACAGAGGCGCGTACCACGGCCAATCATCTGCCAGAACTTCACTTTTGATTTGACCGGTTTGGCAAAGACCAGATTCACAATCTCCGGGACATCAATACCGGTGTCGAGCATGTCAACGGAGATAGCGATGGTCAGCTCTTTGTTGGTGCTTTCATCCAGTCCTTTAAAATCATCAATCAGTTGCTCAGCGCGGGGATCGTAGTTATCGATGACCTGGCAGAAGCGCCCGGCAAACTGCGGGTACATATCGTCGAATAATTCATTCAACAGCAGCGCGTGTTTGTGGTTACGGGCGAAAATGATGGTTTTACCTGGTAACTGGCCGTCCCGATCTTTCAGGCCATTTTCCATCAGGTTACGCAGGATATAGCGGTTGGTGTCTTTGTTGTAGATCGCCTCATCCAGCGCCTTGCCATCAAACTCCAGCGTATTGGGATCTATGCCTTGTTCTTCCAGCTCGCGGATTTGTGCATCGCTTAACTTCTCCCGTTTGATGCCTTCGCGCAGGAATTCTGTGGTGTGCGTGAC
>ENA-OWZL01000395-OWZL01000395.1-human-gut-metagenome-genome-assembly--contig:-NODE-395-length-8934-cov-5.96081_pt1 | contig 8934 bp, 10 predicted proteins | sample MGYA00249257_ERZ652109 | MGnify/ENA primary metagenome ERZ652109 (study PRJEB26925, sample SAMN05827267) | human gut metagenome | biome: ENVO:2100002; feature: ENVO:00000062; material: ENVO:00002003...
ATAAGAGATAGGATGATGGTTGCGCTCGTGCTGTATTAGATAAAGGCGCTAGTATTTTACCAGCTGGTATTATTGATGTAGATGGGGCATTTGGGCCTGGTGATACAATCTCTATTTACCATGATGGTAAAGAAATCGGTCGAGGTCTTATTAACTATGGCATCGAAGATATGAAGGCCATTAAAGGTCATAATACAAATGATATAGCTCAAATTTTAGGAATTAATACAACCTATGATGAAGCAATACATCGTAATAATCTAGTTTTATTACATTGAGGATATCCTATGAACCAGTATGAAGAAATTTGTAAAGATATGGGTCAAAGAGCTAAAGCGGCATCCTTTGAATTGGCTCAAATTGATCAAGGTACATTAGATTCTGCATTATTGGCAATCGCTGATGCTGTAGAAGCACAAACCGATGAAATTATGGCCGCTAATCAATTAGATCTAGATAAATCTGGCGATTATAATGTACCTCAAACTATGATAGATCGATTAACATTAACACCTAATCGTATTGCTCAAATGGCAGAAGGTGTTCGTCAAGTGGCGACTCTTGAAAGCCCTGTGGGATCTGTTATGGAAACGATTACACGTCCTAATGGCTTGATTATAGAAAAAAGAGCAGTACCTTTTGGTGTTATTGGTATTATTTTTGAAGCGCGCCCCAATGTGACTATCGATGCTGGTGTACTTTGTTTAAAAACTGCAAATGCTACTATATTGCGCGGTGGTAAAGAGGCATTCCATACTAACCAAATTATTGTGTCTATTATGCGCAATACCCTAGAAACTCTTGGAATTACGCCAGATGCGATTCAACTCGTGGAGGTTCTAGATCGAGATATGGTTGGTGTACTATTACACCAACGTGAATATATTGATGTTGTTATTCCACGTGGTGGAGCAGGACTCATTCGCCGTGTTGTTAATGAAAGTAGTATTCCTGTAATTGAAACGGGGAGTGGTGTATGTCATACCTTTGTCGATGAATATGCCAATCTAGATATGGCGTTAGAAATTGCTATTAATGCAAAGGTACAGCGTCCATCTGTATGTAACTCTATGGAGACTCTATTAGTACATCAAGCTGTAGCTGCTGAGTTTTTACCTCGTCTTGATGTGGCGTTACAAGAATATGGGGTACGAATTCACGGCGATAATGCTGTAGCTCAATATATGGGTAATACAATTCCTTTAACAGATGATTCTTTCAATACAGAATATAATGATATGGACTTAAATGTACGTATTGTTGATACTCTTGAGGAAGCAATCGATCATGTGAATTTATATTCTACACATCATTCAGAAGCTATAGTAACAGATGAACCAATGCGTGCAAAAGTATTTATGAACTTAGTAGATTGTTCTACAGTTTATCACAATGCATCAACTCGTTTTACTGATGGTTTTGAATTTGGTTTTGGTGCGGAAATTGGTATTAGTACCCAAAAGCTTCATGCTCGCGGACCAATGGGATTACAGGCACTAACATCATATAAATACTTTGTATTTGGAGAAGGCCAAGTTCGAAAGTGAAGACCGTATATTACTTAATAAGGGCATACTACAGATATATTCAGACTCCAAAAGGTCGATACGAATGGATATCCTATGGAAAGGCATTGCTCTTGTTTATCGTTATCTGTGTCATTGTCATTAAGGGTGTGGCATTATTATGGTAGAGAAACGTCGTATAGGAATCATAGGTGGAACATTTAATCCTATCCATTTAGGGCATCTAATGATTGCTGAGGTTGCTTGTGAAAGCTTTAACCTAGAAAAGGTAATTTTTGTACCTGCCAAGGTTCCGCCTCACAAACAACATGATGTAATAGATAGTCGTCATCGATATGCTATGACGGCAGCAGCCGTATCAGATAATCCTAATTTTGAGATTTCTGATGTAGAGATGCGTCGAGAAGGCCCTTCGTATACAGTTGATACTATTCAACATTTTAAGGTCCTTTATGGACCAAATGTTGAATTTTACTTTATCGCTGGTACTGATACAATTCGTGCATTACCAACGTGGAAGTTTATTGAGGAATTATTAGATGAGGTCCACTTTATTGGCGCTACAAGACCTGATGGATCAAGTGCAATTGACGAAACATTAGCGATTTTAGGCCCTAAAGCACGTGAAAAAATACATCTTATGGAGGTTCCTGAGATGAAATTATCTGCTACGTATTTACGAGAACGTCTACGCTCTGGTAAAACAGTTCGATATATGTTGCCAAAATGTGTGGTGGAATATATTGAGGAACACCATATTTATGGGAAGGAATAAAGGATGTTATCATTTGATGAAATACAACTTAGAGTGAGTCAATGGCTGAGCAAGAAACGATTTAAGCATACTCTTGGCGTTGTGGAATCGGCTACTCATTTAGCTAAGCTTTATGGCGTTGATGTGGAAAAGGCTAGATTAGCCGCATTACTACATGATTGCGCTAAAGAATTGCCTTTACAGGATATGCAAAATCTTGTGAAAAGTGAATCTTATGATGCTGATCAAGAATTATTAAGTAATGGCAATCTTTTACATGGTTTAGCTGGTATGATTCGAGCAAAAAAAGAGTTTTCTATATCTGATGATGAGGTTTTAGAAGCCATTCGAGTTCATACGACTGGAAAGGTACATATGTCTATGCTAGATAAGGTGATATTTTTAGCAGACTATATTGAGCCTAATCGAGATTTTCCCGGTGTGGATGAGTTGCGTAACGTTTCAGAACTAGATTTAGATAAGGCTGTATTGCTTGGTTTTGATAATACTATTCTTCATCTTATAGAGCAAAATTTATCGATTTATCCGTTGACCATTCTTGGTCGTAATGATGTGTTACAATCTTGTAAATAATGGAGTTTATATATGGAAGAACGTGAACGAGCAAGAGCTCGCCGTCGTAGAAGAAGACGTCAACAAAAGTCATCTGTTAAATGGCCTAGATTTATAGTAGCTGTTATTGTAGTACTTGCCCTACTTGGGGGTATAGGCTATGGTTTGTATACTGGGGTATCTTATGTGTATAGAGCTGTTACAGGTACTACTGAGACAACTGATACGGCTGTAGATAATGGAAATAAACAAGATGGTAATACTGTATCTGTAGAACAAAAAGGGTTAGATAAACCATTATACATTCTTGTTGTCGGTACTGATGATAATAATCCTAGTCAAAGTGATAGTCTATTCTTGTTATCCATTAATTTAGATCAAAAAACAATGGATGTTATTGGCATTCCTAGTAATAGTAAAATTGATAATAGAGATCAGACAGATGCAAGTATGCTCAATAGCATCTATGAAAAAGGTGGTATTGATCTAACAAAAGCTGTTATTGAAGATATGTTCCATATTTCTATACCATATTATGTTGTAGTTAATCAAAATGCTTTCAAAAAGACTAACGATGTATTAGGAAATCAACAAATCTATGTAGAACAGACTATGGAACACGTAGATGCAGAGGGAAATAAAGATATTGATTTGCAACGAGGATATCAAACATTAGATAGTGATAAGGCTTTATCCTATTTACGGTATTCTGATCCAAAACACGATACATTTACACGTGTACAACGACAAGAAAGATTTTTGAAACTTTGGGTAGAAGAAGAGCATAATTCATTCTTCTTAACAAATGCATGGCATATTTGGAGAATTTGGGATCATTATGATAGTAATATTTCTACATTAGATGCCATTAAGCTTGTGTATAATGCTAGCAAAATTAATAAGGAAGAGATTCATTTCTATATTCTTCCTGGTGAAAAAGAGTTAGTTGGCGATATGACATATTGGAAGGTAAATCCAACAGAAGCACAACGATTAGTAGGCATTACGATGGGAAATCTACCAGCCAATGAAATGACACAATTTGTAACAGCTCCAACTAATAGCACAGCCAAGGTTGCACCTGAATCAGAACATAATGGTGGTACTATCACAAAGCCATCAGAACCGGGTGATGAGAGTACTAATAAACGTTAAAAGGGGAATAGTATGAAAAATAAAGAAGAAGTTAAACAAATCGTATTACAATTAGCACAAGCAGCTTTTGATAAAAAAGGCAGAGACATCGAAATTCTCGATTTAGAAGGTGTATCTATGTTAGGGGATTACTTCTTAATTGCTAGTGCAAATAATATTAAGCAATCTCAGAGTATTGCTGATGAAATGGAAGATAAAGCAGCAGAATTGGGCATGACAGTAAATCATAGAGAAGGTTATCGCGAAGGTGAATGGATTTTACTTGATTTTGGCGATGTTATTTGTCATGTCTTTGGTGGTGATGAGTTGCGAGAATTCTACGGTTTAGAAGAATTATGGAATGATGCAGTTCGAGTTCCATTTGAAGGAGTATAGTATGGCTACAGAATTGTTGGAAAATACAATTGCCACATTAAAAGTATTGCGTACTAGTGATCAAGGGGCTTTTCTAGATGGTCAAACTGGCAATACAAATGATGATATTTTGCTTCATAAGGATCAACAAACATCTCCTGTTGCCATTGGTGATGAAGTAGAGGTATTTTTATATCGCGATCCAAAGGGGCGTTTGACTGCTTCTATGCGTTTACCAGCGATGAAGGTAGGGCAAATTGGGTATGTTGAGGTAATCAATACTACAAACTTTGGCTGTTTCGTAGAGGTTGGTACTGAGCGTGGTATCTTCATGCCTCACGCAGAGATGCGTGGTCGTCCTCATGTGGGCGAAAAAGTTTGGGTTCGACTCTATACAGATAAATCTGGTCGTTTTGCGGTATCTATGGATGTTGATGACGAAATGCGTCGCGCATCTAAGGCTGCTACAGATGCTAAAGTTGGACAACTTGTTAAAGGCGCTATCTACAACTTGACTAGTGATGGGGCATTCTTCATCACTCCTGAACGATGGATTGCCTTTTTACATCGTTCTGAGATGACTAGAAAATTAAATGTAGGAGAAATGGTTGAAGGTCGTATTACTTTCAAACGTGAAGATGGTCGTGTCAATGTATCGATGCGTCCTACTAAGGAAAAGGCACTCATTTCTGATGGAGACATTATAATGGAGTACCTTCTTAATCGTGGAGGCAAGATGCCATATAGCGATGAATCTTCTGCGATGTTGATTAAAGATAAATTCAATATCAGTAAAGCTGCCTTTAAGCGTGCTTTGGGGCATTTGATGAAAGAGAAAAAAATTGTTCAAGATGATGGTTGGACATTGTTAACTGAAACAGGACGTCAATGGACACCTCCTGTTGGTAATGAATCACAAGAAGAGGAATAAAGGCGATGAAAATTGTCATTGTAGGTGCTGGTAAGGTTGGCTATTCCTTGGCACAACGCTTGATACAAGATAATCATGATGTATATGTAATTGATCGTTCTCCAGAACGTATACAAAACCTTGAAAATACACTAGATGTTAGCCTTGTTCAAGGAAATGGCAGTGATATACAATTGCTCAACGAAATCGGTATGGATGATGTAGGAATGTTTATTGCTGTTACCGATTCTGATGAAGTAAATATGTTATCTTGTTCTGTAGCTAAAATTACAGGTGTTCCTACAACGATTGCTCGTGTGCGAGATAATACCGTAGCAGAACATATGGATGATGAGATGCGTGCTAAATTAGGGGTCGATTTATTTATCAATCCTGAAATGGTTACGGCTCAAGAGCTTTTACAAATTCTAGAGACTCCATCAGCTATTGATGTAGAAGATTTTGGCCAAGGTACTGTACGCCTTATGGAATTTAAGATTACAGATGATATTCCATTAATAGGTCAACCTTTAAAAGAAATTAAATTCCCTGAAGGTGTTTTACTAGTAGGGGTTTTACGTTATGGTGAAATGATTATTCCCCATGGTGAAAGTATTCTACAAGTTGATGACAGTGTATTCTTCTTAGGCTTAAAAGAGTCTGTTGAAGAAGTGGAAAATCTTTGGTTCCATAATCACACTACATTTTATAAACGGGCTGTTATCATTGGGGCTGGTCTATTAGGTAGAAATCTAACAGTTCTTTTAGAACAAGCTGGATTCTCTGTTAAGGTCATTGAAAAAGATTTTAACCGCTGTGAAAAACTTGCTAATCTTGTGGATAAGTCCATGGTTATCAATGGAGATGCTACAGACTTTGACCTTTTAGAAGCAGAAGAAATTGCAGATAGTGATGTTATAATTGCTGTTACAGATGATGATAAGCTCAACTTGCTCGTTGCTCTTGTAGGCAAGCATATGGGCATACCAAAGACAGTTGTGCGCGTAGGTCGACCTGAATACATTATGCTTATGGAACAAGTGGGGATTGATGTCGTATTCTCGCCACGTTTATTTACAGCGAGTCAAATTTTACGTTTCGTGCGTAGTGGAGAAGGTGTTTTATCTATTTCGACCTTTGAAGGTGGAAAAGCGGAATCTATAGAGGTTGCCATTACAAGTGAATCACCTGTGGCTGGTAAACAATTAAAGGACATCCGTTTACCAGGGAAGGCGTTAGTTGGTGTAATTTTACGTGGTGATGAAGCTATCGTACCGCGTGGTAATACTGAAATCTTAGATGGAGATCACATTGTTCTATTTGCGTTACCTGAATCTGTAAGTAAATTACTTAAATATCTTACTTAGTATGGAGGGACTATGCGCATTCAAATTGTCATGTCCTTAGTGGGGCGATTATTATATATATTTGGGATTTTTACATTAGTTCCTTTTATATATGGTATCGTATTTGAAACTGCATATTGGTCGTTTTTGGTTACTACTGGTATTTCATTTGGATTAGGTGGACTTTTATCCTATTATGGTCATGAAACTCAAAGCTTTAGTCTTCGTGATGGGTTTTTAGTTGTATCAGCTACATGGATATTAACTATTATCTTAGGTTCCTTACCATTTATTCTCAGTGGTATATTAACTAATGTATTTGATGCTCTATTTGAAGCTACATCAGGGATTACAGCAACTGGTGCTACAATTATTAATAGCGTAGATGATTTACCTAAGACATATGTTTTATGGCGTGGACTAATGCACTGGATTGGTGGGATGGGGATTATTGTCCTTATCTTATCGTTCTTAAAGAACTTAGGTGCAGATGCAGCTCATATGTTTAATGCAGAAGCATCGGTACCAAAACCTGGTGTTGTTATGCCCCGTATTCAATCAATGGCCTCTAAACTTTGGCGTTTATATGTTGCTTTTACCGCCATTTGTTTCGTTATGCTATGGGCTGGTGGTATAGAGCCTTTTGATGCATTAAATTATGCATTTTCCATTATTGCTACAGGTGGTTTTGCACCTACATCTGCAGGTACATTTATTTATGAACAAAGCAACTATATCTGTTTTGTATTTATATTTTTCATGATACTTGCTGGTGGTAATTTTGCAGTATATTATAATGCACTGCAAAGAGGCATTCGTGTTTTGATTGATGATTTTGAAACACGTATGTATTGGCTAGTTATTTTTATTGGAATTGCTATAATATCAATTTCGATGGCAGTACAATCAAATATTAATGATCCAATTCAAATCTTTAGAGATGTTTCCTTTAATTATGTATCGATTCAAACTGGTAGTGGATTTGCTGTAAGCGATTATGATTTATGGCCAGCCGCTGCACAGATGATGTTATTTATTTCATCATTTTTTGGTGGTTGTAGTGGTTCTACAACAGGGGGCGTAAAAATTATTCGCCTCATTATTCTAATTAAGAGCAGCATTATTTATTTAAGAAAATCAATTCATCCTGAGATGGTACAAGTAGTGCGCATTAATGGTAAACCGATGCCTACTAAATGGATACAGATGGCACAGCAATTTTTATTTTTATATTTAATGATTTACGTTATATCTGTTTTCCTTATGACTTGTTCTGGAATGTCTACTTATGATGCGATGCAAATTATAACAGCTTTTCTTAGTAATGTAGGCATTGGATTTGGTGGTTTTGGGCCTACAGATGCCTTTGGTAGTATGTCTGATGGTGCTAAATGCGTAGCAATGGCAGACATGTTATTAGGTCGTTTGGAATTATTTACAATTCTTGTTATGCTTCATCCTCAATTCTGGGAAGGGTATTTTATAAAAAAACAATCTACTAAACGGTATCGTATCCTATAGGAGGGCGAATAATATGAATATTATAAAACGCCCTCTAGGGCTTTATAAAGCAAATTGTTATGTATTAATTAAAGATGGAAAATCTCTTATTATTGATCCCGGGTTTCATAGTAAGCATATAATTGAAATGGTAGGAGATTCTGAGCCTATAGCAGTATTATTAACACATGGTCATTGTGATCATGTATCGGCTCTTGATGAGGTTTGTGAGTATTATAATATTCCTGCTTATTTACATCCTTTGGATCAAGAGTTATTACAACTGATCCGACGTAGACCTAGTGTATATAAAAAGAAGATGTACACGAATTGTAAAGATTTAGTGGCTGGTAAATTAGAAGTAGGGCCTTTTAAAATAATCGTACATCATACACCAGGCCATAGTGCTGGCTCAGTTTGTTTGGAGATTGGTGGACATCTTTTTTCTGGAGATACTTTATTCAAACAAAATGTAGGAAATACCGACAACTATAAGAGTAATCCCCATGATTTAATCATTAGTTTGAAGCATATATTAACGTTGTCAAAGAATTTAATCGTCGAACCAGGACATAAAGAATCTACAACATTAAAAGATGAAGAAGAATTCATCAAAAATATTGTAGGATAGTGTTGACAAAAGTCCTGATAACCGATATACTAAGCAAGTACTTTGGATACGGCCCCGTGGTGTAGCGGTTAACATGTCGCCCTGTCACGGCGAAGATCGTCAGTTCAAATCTGATCGGGGTCGCCATTCATGCCTCGGTAGCTCAGTTGGTAGAGCAACGGACTGAAAATCCGTGTGTCGACAGT
>ENA-OWZL01000405-OWZL01000405.1-human-gut-metagenome-genome-assembly--contig:-NODE-405-length-8674-cov-4.22613_pt1 | contig 8674 bp, 6 predicted proteins | sample MGYA00249257_ERZ652109 | MGnify/ENA primary metagenome ERZ652109 (study PRJEB26925, sample SAMN05827267) | human gut metagenome | biome: ENVO:2100002; feature: ENVO:00000062; material: ENVO:00002003...
ATCCTGTCGGATATCGATCAGCAAAAATACTGCTTTCAACTGTTTCGAGCTGTGCAAATAGCGTTCAATCAGTTTTCCCCACTGTATTTTTTCTTTCTCCGAAACTTTTGCATATCCATATCCAGGCAAATCTACTAAATACATTATATCATTAATATTATAGAAATTGATAGTCTGAGTTTTTCCCGGCGTCGCTGATGTACGCGCAAAAGACTTTCGATTCATCAACGCATTGATCAATGAAGATTTCCCTACATTTGATTTTCCGGCAAATGCAATCTCTACTTTGTCTGTCTCCGGAAGCTTACTCGTAATTCCACATACAATTTCCAAATCAATACTCTTAATTTTCATTTTCGTTTTCCTCATATATTAATGCAGTTTTCAAAACTTCATCCATATAGCTTACCGGAATAATTTCCAGTCCTCTTGTAATCTCGGATGAAATCTCTTCCACATCGCGCATATTTTTTTCTGGTACCAATACAGTCTTTACTCCTGCACTTTTTGCTGCCAAAAGCTTTTCCTTTAATCCTCCGATTGGAAGCACTCTTCCCCGCAGTGTAATCTCTCCGGTCATCGCCATATCCGCTCTGACCTTCGTGTTTGTGATTGCGGAAATCATAGCCGTCGCCATTGTGATACCTGCAGACGGACCGTCTTTTGGAACAGCACCTTCAGGAATATGAATATGGATATCGTGCTTTTTAAAGAAATCTTCCGGAATCTTATATTTTTCTCCCACAGAACGGATATAGCTGATCCCTGTCCGTGCAGACTCTTTCATCACATCTCCAAGTTGTCCGGTCAATAGAATCTCGCCCTCTCCCGGCATAATATTGACCTCTGTCTGAAGCGTATCTCCACCGAAACTTGTCCATGCAAGACCTCTTACAATCCCTATCTCGTCTGTCTCATTTATCATCTGATAAGAATATTTCTCTTTTCCCAGATATTTCTCCAAATTTCGTTCTGTTACACGAATACTACTTTTTCCTGTCTCCAAAATCTCTCGTGCTGATTTTCTGCAGATATCTCCAATTTTACGCTCCAGCTGTCTGACTCCTGCTTCTTTTGTATAGTTTCTCGCAATTTTCCAAATAGCACCTTTGCTGATTTTTAACTGCTCCGGTGTCAATCCATGTTTTTGGAGCTGCTTTGGAAGCAGATGCTGCGTTGCAATATGCATCTTCTCATTTTCCGTGTAACTGCTGATCTCAATGACTTCCATACGGTCTAATAATGGTCTTGGAATTGTCTGAAGAGAATTTGCTGTCGTCACAAACAATACCTCAGACAGATCAATCGGTACTTCCAGATAATGATCTCTAAATTTTACATTCTGCTCACTGTCCAGCACTTCCAACAGCGCAGAAAAAGTATCTCCCTTATAATCATTGCTCACTTTGTCGATCTCGTCAAGTAAAATCAACGGATTTTTTACACCAGACATTTTAAGTGCATTTGCAATTCTTCCCGGCATTGCTCCCACATATGTTTTCCGGTGTCCTCTAATCTCTGCTTCATCCCTCACACCACCAAGTGAAATCCGTGTATACGGTTTTTTTAATGCTTCGGAAAGCGAACGTGCAATTGAGGTCTTTCCTGTTCCCGGCGGACCAACAAGACAAAGAATCGGACTTTCTCCTTTCTTTGTCAGAGAACGGACAGCGAGAAATTCCAAAATCCTTTCTTTCACGGCTTCCAGTCCATAGTGTTCGTCCTCCAATACCTGTTTTGCATATGCAATATCGGTATTATCTTTTCCCATCTTGTCCCACGGCATCTCCAACATCGTCTCAATGTAAGTGCGGATAACCCCATTTTCTGCCGAACTGTTCATCGCACTTTTAAAACGATGAATTTCTTTCATCAGCTTCTCCTTAATTTCCTTGGAAGCCTTTAATTTTTTTGTAGCAGTCTCAAACTCCTCCGCATCCGAAAGCATATTGTCCTCTCCAAGCTCTTCCCGAATCACTTTCAACTGCTCTCTCAATATAAATTCTTTCTGATGTCTGTCAATACGTTCTTTGACTTTTCCCTGAATCTCTTCTTTGAGATGCATCACTTCCATCTCATTGGCAATCTTAAATGCCAACACTTCGTAGCGTCTGTTCAAATCTGTCTCTTCCAGAATATCCTGCAAATTCAAATAATCAAGCGGAACATTCGCAGCAATCTGATTCACTAATCCTAGAAATGTCTTTTCATCCGCAACCTGTGTAATGACATCTTTCGGAATTTTCCCATTTTTCATCGCATATTCTAAAAATAATTCCTGAATATTCTTCGCTCTTGGATTATCTACGACTTCCTCCTCAGCCTGCGGCTCTTCAATGACTTCCACCTGAGCATTCAAATACCCTTCTTCCTTCTCCAAAGAAATAAGTCTTGCCCGCTCTTCCCCAGTCACTAACACTCTAAGCATATTCTTCGACAATTTAATGACCTGCTTGATCGTCGCGATCGTCCCAATCTCAAATACATCCTTTAAGTCTGGATCTTCTATATTCAGCTCTCTTTGCGCAACAAGAAATACCTGTTGTTCTTCGCCTTGCATAACCTGCTGGATTGCCTGGATGGAATAGGCACGACTCACATCAAAATGTACCACCATCTCCGGCATGATTGTCATTCCCCTTAAGGCAACCATAGGTATATTCCGTATCTGTTTTTCCATATTTCCTCCTTATTCAGGGACGGGGGTAATGTCACATTACCCCCGTCCCCAATTTACATTATGCACTTTCTGACGTGAGGGCCTCGGAATTGTAAACCGGCTCTCCTGTCCCTTCTACGGCTTCTTTTGTAATTCGGCAAGTTTTTATGCGATCATTTGACGGTACATGATACATTGTGTCCATCATGACATTCTCCATAATCGCACGTAATCCTCTCGCTCCTGTCTTTCTCGCCAATGACGTGTCTGCAATCTTTTCCAATGCTTCTTTATCAAACTCTAATTCGACGCCATCAAGTTCCAGTAATTTCTGATATTGTTTCACAATAGCACTCTTTGGCTCTGTTAAAATACGAATCAACGCATCTCTGTCAAGCATCTCTAATGTGACGTTGACCGGAACACGTCCGACCAACTCTGGAATCAGACCGAACTTCACCAAATCCTGCGGCAGTACCTGACTTAAAAGTCTGTCCACATTATCTTCATGGTGATTTCCCACTTCTGCATTAAATCCCATTGATTTTCGATCCATACGCGTCTCAATAATCTTATCCAGACCTTCAAACGCTCCACCACAGATAAATAAAATATTTGTCGTATCAATCTGTATCAATTCTTGATGCGGATGCTTTCTTCCACCTTGTGGCGGTACCGATGCCACTGTTCCTTCTATAATTTTAAGAAGCGCCTGCTGAACTCCTTCTCCTGATACATCTCTTGTAATAGACGGATTCTCTGACTTTCTTGTAATTTTGTCAATCTCATCAAGATATATGATACCGTGCTCTGCACGTTCAATATCTCCGTCTGCCGCCTGAATAATCTTCAGAAGAATATTCTCCACATCTTCTCCTACATATCCTGCCTCTGTGAGTGCTGTTGCATCTGCGATCGCGAATGGCACATTTAAAATCTTAGCCAGTGTCTGAGCAAGCAACGTCTTTCCACAGCCTGTCGGTCCAAGCATCAAAATATTACTTTTCTGTAACTCAACTCCAAGATCCTTTTCCGCCATAATTCGTTTATAGTGATTGTACACTGCCACTGACAGCACTTTTTTTGCCTCGTCCTGTCCGATTACATACTCATCCAAAAAGGCTTTGATCTCCTCTGGTTTTAAAAGATTGATATCCTGAAAATCAGATGGATTCTCATATGCCAGTTCTTCTTCAATAATTTCGGCACATACGTCCACACACTCATCACAAATGTATGCTCCATTAGGTCCTGCAATCATTTTGCGAACCTGTGCCTGCGTCTTATTGCAAAATGAACATCTTACAATTTCTTCTCCTATCTTTCCTGCCATACTCTCACCTCGTCTCTCCACTTTCATACGATGGAAAGGGGGTGCCCAAATTAAGCATCCCCTTTTCCAGTTACATTAATGGCTGGCAATCACTTCGTCTACCAGTCCGTATTCTTTTGCTTCTTGTGCTGACATAAAGTTATCACGTTCTGTGTCTGCCTGAATCTTCTCAAGACTCTGTCCTGTATTTTCTGCCAGAATCGTGTTCACCTTCTGTCTTGTCTTTAAAATATGTTCTGCTGCGATCTGAATCTCTGTCGCTTGTCCTTGTGCTCCGCCTAATGGCTGGTGAATCATAATCTCTGCATTCGGAAGGGCATATCTTTTCCCTTTCTTTCCGCCTGACAATAAGAATGATCCCATACTTGCAGCCATACCAATACAAATTGTGGATACGTCACATTTGATATACTGCATTGTATCATATATAGCCAAACCTGCTGATACGGAACCGCCTGGGCTGTTGATATAAAGATGAATATCTTTCTCCGGATCTTCACCTTCTAAAAATAGCAGCTGGGCAATAATTACACTTGCTGATGCATCAGTTACCTCTTCCCCCAAAAAGATAATTCTTTCCTTCAGTAATCTTGAATAAATGTCATATGAACGCTCGCCGCGGCTTGTCTGCTCAATGACATAAGGTATTACGCTCATGTATATGCCTCCTTAAAAATATAATGTTTTTATTCTTCTACAGCATTATCTACTAAGAATGTCACAGCATCTTGAACAGCTAAATCCATCTTCATCTGTTCTTTTTCATTTTCTCCCATGAATTCTTTTAATTTTTCTACTTCCATCTTGTAAGCTTCTGCCATCTTTGCTAATTCTTCATCGATTCTTTCATCTGTAATCTCGATGTTTTCAGCTTTTGCAATTGCTTCAAGTACAAGTCTTGTCTCAATACGTTTTACAGCCTGTGGTCTTAATTCTTCCATCATGCTCTCAGCTGTCATTCCTGTGAACTGGAAGTACTGTTCCATAGAAAGTCCCTGCTGCTGAATTCTCTGTGCGAAATCCTGAGCCATCTGATTTACCTGTGTATCGATCATTGCCTCTGGAATCTCCATTGTTGCGTTTGCAACAGCTTTTTCTACTGCCTGGTCTTCTTTCTTTCTATTACCGTCTGCAATCTTCTGTTCTTTGATTTTTGCTTTGATATCTGCTTTGTAAGCATCTAATGTATCAAATTCAGATACTTCTGCTGCAAATTCATCATCTAATTCAGGAAGTTCTTTTGCTTTGATCTCATGTACTGTACATTTGAACACTGCAGCTTTTCCTGCTAAATCTTCTGAATGATATTCTTCTGGGAATGTCACATTCACTTCTACTTCTTTTTCTGCTTCAGCGCCGATTAATTGTTCTTCAAATCCCGGAATGAAAGATCCTGAACCGATTGTCAATGGATAGTTCTCACCTTTTCCACCTTCAAATGCAACACCGTCAACAAATCCTTCGAAGTCTAATACTACTTCATCTCCGTCCTGTACTGCACGGTCTTCCACTACAACTGTTCTTGCATTCTTCTTCTGTTCTTCTTCTAATTTCGCGTCGATCTCTTTTGCTGTTACTCTGTTAGAAACTTTATCTACAGAAAGTCCTTTGTATTCTCCTAAAGTTACTTCTGGTTTTACAGCAACTTCTGCTGTGAAGATAAATGGTTTTCCTTTTTCTAACTGTACTACTTCTACTTTTGGCTGTGAAACGATATCTAATTCACATTCGTCATATGCTTTTCCGTATGCTGTTGGAATTAACGCATTTGCTGCATCTTCATAAAAGATTCCTACACCGTACATTTTTTCGATCATCTGACGTGGTACTTTCCCTTTACGGAATCCAGGCACGCTGATTTTATTTCTCTGTTTTAAGTACGCACCCTGAATTGCTTTTTCTAATTCTTCAGCGGAAACTTCGATTGTAAGTTTCGCCATATTTTTTTCCATGTTTTCTACTTGTAAACTCATTACTATTTCCTCCTTATATATGTGAGAAGTCCCCAGACTTATCTACACTAACGCTCATTCCAAGATTATATCACAATACTTTCTAAATTACTAGCCTTGAATTTCATCTAAACGCAGTATTTTCGTAATAAATGAGGAAATCTCATCCTCCTTCATTGAAAACACATTTTTGTCATTGCTTTTGACTTTAAACACAATTGTCTCTGTCTCACCGTACTGCATATTTTGATATGCAGTTTCTAAAAGTTCATAAGAACGGTTCAGAAATTCGCTTTGCATCTGGGCATTAATCTCTTCTTTTGTCCCCTGATATTCTCCGTTCTCCGCCTTTTGTTTCAGATTTTCCGACTCTGTCTGAATCGATGTGATAAACTGTAAAAATACATCCGACGGCTGAAATTCCACACTGACATCATATTCCTTGCGGCTGATCTTCTCCGCTTCATTTACCTGATATTTCATAGCGCCGAAAATCTCTTTGCACAGGTCTACAAACTTCTTCTCAAGTTCCGAATCTATCTCCACACCATTTGTGATGTAAGCCGAAACAAAACTTTCAATGCCTTCATCATACTGTTTCAGCAATTCCTTCTTTGACGTATCCTCCAGAATCTCTTCCGCCTCAGTGACATCTCCCAAAAACCGCTGGTTCAGAATCGCGCGGACATATCCCTGTGCATCAAAATCTCTGAGCAGTCCTATGCATACAATTCCTACCAGTACAATGATCACTGCAATCGCAGCTACTGTCCCTTTTTTTGATTTCATAGTTCCTCCTATTTACATTGATAGATGACAGAGTCTTTGATCTCCTCCGCCTTTTCCTTGTTCAAAAGAAGCCCGATCAGCGCAAGTGAAAAATCAATCGCTGTCCCCAGACCTCTGCTTGTAATGATAAAATCAGACACAACAACAGAATCTTTCACTACCTCTGCTCCGAAAAGCTCCGCCTCTTTGCTCGGATAAGAAGTCGCCTTTCTTTCTTTTAAAAAGCCCATCTTTCCGAAAATACTCGGCGCCGCACAGATTGCCGCAATATATTTTTTCTCTTCATAGTATTTTTCCAATACATTTTTCACGCCTTCGTGTTCTTCCAAATGAATCGTTCCAGGCATTCCGCCCGGCAGCACAACCATGTCCTGCTCCTCATAATCCATTTCTTCAAATAATTTATCTGCCTGAACACAAATATCATGTGAACCGCGAATCTGCAATTTACCTGTAATCGATACTGTTGTCACAAAAATTCCTGCTCTTCTTAGCAGATCCACAACAGTCAGTCCTTCAATCTCTTCAAACCCATCTGCCAAAAATACACAAACCTTTTTTTCCATAGTTTCCCTCCTTTTCCAAATTTCACTTGCATTTTAACAAACTTATGAAAAAAAAGCAAATCCGTTTACATTTCCCTTGACCTGTATTACTATAAAAGCATCTGGAGGTATCTATTATGGAAATTGAACGCAAATATTTAATCAGCTCCCTGCCGGAGCATCTCGAACAATATCCCCATCGTCAGCTCGAACAGGGATATTTATCCACATCTCCTGTCGTGCGTGTGCGAAAAGACGATGACAAGTATGAGTTAACCTACAAATCTAAAGGACTTATGGTTCGTGAAGAACACAATCTTCCACTCACAAAGGAATCCTATGAACATCTGCGCGCTAAAATCGACGGCAGACTGATCACCAAAAAGCGCTACTGCATCCCTTATGGCATATACACCATTGAATTAGACATTTTTGAGGGCGATCTTGCACCGCTTGTTCTCGCCGAGGTAGAATTTCCTACCGAGCAGGAAGCGAATGCATTCACCCCACCGGACTGGTTCGTCGAAGATGTCACTTTCTCTCCTCTTTACCACAACAGTTTTTTAAGTCAACTTCAGCACAAATAAAGGACGGAAATCCTTCCGTCCTTTGCTTCACATATTTTATTCTGCAAGATCAAATTTCTCGTGAATTGCACGCACCGCTTTGTCAATCTCTGACTCCTCTACCAACACTGTGATTCGAATCTCAGATGTGGAAATCATATTAATATTGATTCCGTAATTAAACAATGCCTCAAACAATTTGGATGCAACTCCCGGATTTGTCATCATTCCAGCACCCACGATTGAAACTTTTGCCACACCTTCATTGTGTGTAATATTCTTAATCGTCAAAGGTTCTTTGTTCTCTTCCAGTATAGTAAGCGCATCTTTCAGGTCATCCTGTGAAACTGTAAATGAAATATCCTTTGTTCCGTCACGTCCTACAGACTGAAGGATAATATCTACATTAATATTATTTTTCGCAAGTTTGTTGAATATTTTAAACGCAATACCCGGTCTGTCTTCCACCCCAATCACTGAAATTCTGGCTGTATTCTTATCCGCAGCCACACCGGTAATTAACATTTTCTCCATTTTTACTACCTCCTTGACAACCGTTCCTTCTGATTCATTCAAACTTGAACGCACAACCATCGGAACACTGTATTTTTTCGCCATCTCCACGGAACGATTGTGCAGAACTTTTGCACCTGCCGTTGCAAGTTCCAACATCTCATCATATGTGATCTCTGGGAGTTTTCTTGCATTCGGAACAATTCTAGGATCTGCCGTATAGACACCATCTACATCTGTATAAATCTCGCACAAATCTGCGTGCAATACTGCTGCAAGTGCTACCGCTGTCGTATCAGAACCACCTCGTCCAAGTG
>ENA-OWZL01000410-OWZL01000410.1-human-gut-metagenome-genome-assembly--contig:-NODE-410-length-8645-cov-5.44622_pt1 | contig 8645 bp, 6 predicted proteins | sample MGYA00249257_ERZ652109 | MGnify/ENA primary metagenome ERZ652109 (study PRJEB26925, sample SAMN05827267) | human gut metagenome | biome: ENVO:2100002; feature: ENVO:00000062; material: ENVO:00002003...
TAAATATAGGTATACATAAAGCTCCTTTTACATAGTAAAAGGGGCTTTATTACTGCAGTTTAACATTCAGACTATTATAATTTAGTATTTATAATAGATAGTTTAACTGATATTTATTTTTATTGAATACTTGCCATGGATAGATAACAATATTCATAGAAGTGACCACGAAGGGCAATTAATTCTTCGTAAGTTCCATCTTCTATAATTTGACCTTTATCCATAAATAAGATACGGTCCATATGCTCTAATCCTTCTAACTGATGTGTAATATATAAGCATGTTTTATCCTGTACATATTCCATCAAATCACGATGCAGAGCCTTCCTCGTTACTTGGTCTAAACCTTCTAATGGTTCATCTAACAAAACAACTTGAGGTTTTCGCAAGAATAGTCGAGCTAAAGCAACCCGTTGTCGTTCGCCACCACTTAGACCATGACCACCACTACCAACAATCGTATGAATACCATCTGGCAAGCGTTCCACTACAGAGCGCAACGAAGCACGATCAATAGCATACTCTAAATCAGCTTCTGAGGCATCCGGTCTTGCTAGTCGAATATTATCTTCAAAGGACGCATGGAAAATATATGTATCTTGCGTTATCGTCCCTAAAGCATTACGCCATGTATCGATAGAAATATCCTTTAACTCTACATCACCAACATGGATTGAGCCACTGTAGTCATATAATCGCTCAAGCATATTAAACAATGTAGTCTTACCAGATCCACTAGCGCCAACAATAGCAATCGATTGACCTTGTTTAATGTCTAATCTAAGATGTTCATAAATACGACGATATGCATCATAACCAAAGGATACATCAGTAAATGTAATCTCTCGATTAGCATTAAATGGTTTTGGTGCGTTTGGTTCTACTACTGAAATTGGCTCATCTGCAAGTGCTGTGAGACGACTCGTAGCCACTTTACTTTCAGCACCATGATGAACGGCAGCGATCATAGGTTGTAAGGCCTCAAACCAAGCTTGTGTACCAATAGCAGCAACTGCTACCATAACACTGGCCCAAGCTCCGGTCAACGCATTGGCGGCCAATATGGCTACAATGACAACTGTAATTTGAACTCCACCTAGGAACAGCGTATTGCCTAAGTTCATGCCTCGCTCGATAATACCTTTATTAGCATCCACAGTACTCATCATATGTTGAATACGATCGTATACTAACTGTTCATTGCCGTAGCTAATGACATCCTCCAAGCTATCCATGGTATCACTTAACAAGGATTTATATTCCCCTTGTTGAGGTCCAATCGCCGTCAACGATTGTTTGTTATGAGCATATACAACTAAAGGCAAAACTAGACCTAATATAAAGGCTGCTAAAACTATAGGCGCAACCAAACTATTATCAATCGTAGATACACCATAGGCAACTAAAATAGTTAAAGCAATGGCTGCTGCAGGCGGAATCAACGTACGCAAATAGAAAAATTGTAGTACCTCTATATCCCCCATAATGCGGCCTAGCATATCCCCTGCACCAAAACGTTTAAGAATAGCCGGCGCCAATGGTTCTAAATGAGCATAAAACCATACACGCAAACCATACAGACCTTTGAACGCCATACGATGAGATGTATACCGTTCAAAATAACGACATACAGCACGACTAACACCAAAGAAGCGGACGCCCACAATAGCAAGGCTCAAATAAGTAAGTCCCGGTTGCAATGCAGCTGATGCCAATAACCATGCAGATACAGTTAATAAGCCCAGATTCATAAATACCGTTAAGAATGTAAAAATCAAAGCTAATACTAACGACCACTTTGCAGGGCTCAGCACAGTAAATAATAATTTCCATCCTTGTATGCCCGTCTTAGAAGTTGAAACCTCAGGAGTCTGTATTGTATCTTGCCCCAATACGTAAGCATCTTGATTATCTACACAAATTGAAGGATCAATCTCTTCTCTATGTTCTAAGCTAAATGACTTTTCTGTTTTTAATTGTTCTTCGATAGTTGAAGAAAATTCACCTAAACCAGAGGTAACAAGATCCTTAAAATAACCATCTACTGAGAGAAGCTTCGCATAAGAACCTTGTTGAATAATGCGTCCATGTTTCAAAACGTATAGTGTAGATGCCCAATGCATCGTTTGTAGACGATGGCCAATGATAATGACAATTTTATTATCCATCAAACGTTTGATAGCACTGCTTATAATAGCTTCTGTTTTTACATCAAGATGTGCCGTCACCTCATCGAGAATTAACACTTGGCCCTTTCGCAAAAATGCACGTACTAAGGCAACCCGTTGACGTTCGCCACCACTCAGACCCAAGCCACCTTCACCAATAACAGTATCTAGTCCATCTTGTTGTCTATTGATCACATCTAGTAGCTGTACCTCTTTACAAGCTTCTATAATCTCTTCATCACTTACATTCATTCCAAAGGATAATACGTCACGCAAAGTTCCTTTCATAATATGTGGATGTTGAGATACATAGGTAATTTGTTGGCGCCACCACTCAATATCGATATCACATAGATCAAGACCATCTATAGTAACACTGCCTTTAGGAGCAGTTAAAAATCCCCCAATAATATGGGCAATTGTAGATTTCCCTGCCCCACTTTCACCAACAAGCATGATCGGAGAATTACGTTTAGCCTCTAATGAAATATGTTGTACACCATTTTCACTATCTTCATAGGTAAAAGTTAAATCCTTAATTTCAATTGCTTGTACCTTACCTTTAAGTTGAGATTGACCACCTATAGGCAACGATGGCTGGCGATTCATAAACTCTTCGTATTTTAAAATCGAGGTCTTACCTGCCATACCCGTATGGAAGGCAGCCCCCAATTGTCTAAATGGCGTATAGAACTCTGGCGCTAATAGCAAAATAAAGAAAGCTGAAAAGAATGAGATTTCACCATCCAATAATGTTAAGCCCAGGTATACCGCAATCAATGCTGTACTAATAGTACTTACGAGCTCAAGAACTAGAGCAGATAAAAACGCCACACGCAATACTCGTAATGTAGAGTCTTTAAACTCCTCAGATAAACGACCAATAACCTTAATTTGATCCTTTGCACGACCAAAAAGTTTTAATGTTGTAATACCTTGCAATACATCAAGAAAATGACCAGATAAGAAGCTCATACGCTCCCACTGTTCTTTATTAAGACGATCCGCTTGCTTACCAATTAAGATCATAAAGAATGGAATTAATGGTACGGTGATAATTAGAATGATACCAATAATAGGTAATGTATCTACAATAGCAATACCCATAATAAGAGGAATCATAATAGCATATAAAATTTGAGGAATATAACGAGCTACATAAGCATCTACTTGCTCTAATCCATCAGTAAGCATATGTATCACATCGCCATGGCGTTCCTTATGTTGCACACCAAGTTTAAACATATGCTCTAAGGCCCGTTCTCTAAAGGTTGCTTTTACTGCACTACCTAATCGATTTGCTACGGATTCTTGTATATAATGTGCAAGCAATCTTACAATAATAGCAATTCCTAAATAGATAATAGAATACCTTTCATCATGTAAGGTATTCTCTGAAAATATAAAATTATTAATTAAGGTTCCAAAGAACCAAGCTTGCCCAACAATAGCCAAACTCTCTACTAAACAGGTTAATCCTAGTAGTAATAGCTGACCTTTATGTTCTAGCAGCGCTTTAAAAGCAGTACGCTGTATCATAGTATCCTCTACGGTAAAACTATTAAAATATAAAATTAAGTCGATTAGACTACCCCTAACTAAGTCTAAATTAAATTTTATTTAAATATAATCTAAGTTAGCACAAGTGAATCTAAATTTATCAATATCATATCCATCTTACCACAAAAAAGAGGCGTGCCGCTACGACACGCCTCACATTGAGACCTAAATTTTACAACTCACCAGAGTTATAAAGCTATTCTATTAATAGTGTAAGTCTTTTTCAGATACACGATGACGGAATGTCCAGTATACCCAGATTTGGTAAGCCAAGATAATTGGCACAAATACAAAGGCTACACAAGTCATCAATGTCAATGTGTAAGTAGAGTTACTTGCATTTGCAATAGTTAAGCTCCACTCAGGATTCAAAGAAGAAACCATGATGCGAGGGAACAAACCAGCAAAGTAAGCAGCCGTTACAGAAATAACGGATAAGGAGCTAAATACAAAGCCCCATTTTGTATTACGAGTACGTGTTGCGCCCCAAGAAATGAGGAAGAACACGATTGCCAACGCAAAGCAAATAATTGCTAATACAGAGTTAAACAAATCTGTAAATACATAAGTTGCACCTACCAATGCTAATGCACCGATAGCTGTAGGAACACCTACTACTAAGGAAGCTGCACGAGCGCGTTCAGAAACAGCACCAGCAGTTTTGATAGAAGTGAACAAGCCACCATGGTATGTGAATACCAAGATAAACGCAATGCCACAAAGTACTGTGTATGGGCTTAACAAATCAAAGAATGTGCCTACATATGTCATGCTTGCATCAATTGGAGTACCTTGAATCAAGTTACCAACTGTAACGCCCCACAACAATGCAGGAATCAAGGAACCAAAGAAGATGCAGTAGTCAAAAGTTTTACGCCATAACAAGTTAGGGCTCTTGGAGCGGAATTCAAAAGATACGCCACGGATAATAAGAGCCGCAAGCATTAAGAATAACGCTAAATAGAAACCACTAAACAACGTAGCATATACATGAGGGAAGGATGCAAATAATGCACCACCAGCAGTAATCATCCATACCTCGTTACCATCCCAAACAGGACCCAAGGCATTGATCATTTGACGACGTTCAACGTCAGTTTTACCGATGAATGGTAATAAAATACCAGTACCATAGTCAAAACCTTCTAATAAGAAGAAGCCAGCGAATAGTACAGTAATTAAAATAAACCATACCACTTCAAGGTTATTAAAAATTAATTCCATAATCTCGCCTCCTCTTTTTCAACTACATCGTGAGATGGATTGCCATCTGGACCTTTTTTGATGTGTTCTACAGCAAGGTAGAGAGCTGCAATAGCTGCTACGATATACACAACTGTGAAGCCGATGATAGTAGTCATAATTTCTGGAGCTGTAACGGATTTAGAAGCACCGTCTACAGTTAATTGCAAGCCATTTACAAGCCATGGTTGACGACCTGCTTCTGCTACAAACCAACCTGTGGAATGAGCAATGAATGGCAATGGCAATGTCCAGAACATAATTTTTAAGAATGTGCGATTTCCAACCAATTTATCTTTTGCATTAAGGATAAGACCTACGAATGCAACAAGCAACATAATGGAACCAGCTGCAACCATGACACGGAATGTCCAGAAGATTGCTGGAACATCTGGAATATAGTTACCAGGACCGTATTGAGCCTCGGATTTGGCTTGAAGATCTTTAATACCTTCTACTTTACCAGAAGTAAAGGAGTTTTGAGTTAAGAAGGACAAACCACCAGGGATTTCAAGTGCACCCGTATTCTTTTGAGCTTTAGTATCAATGTTAGCTACCAAAGAGAATGGAGCAGGATCTTGTGTTTCCCACAATGCTTCCATAGCAGCCATTTTCATAGGTTGTACTTTTGTAATGTATTGACCTTGATGATGACCTGCCAAAGCGCCTAAAGTACCGAATACAAGAGCAATAACCATGCCCCATTTAGCAGAACGACGGTAGAAGTCTGTCGCATTGTTGCGCAATAAGTGCCAAGCACTGATGGCCATGATAATTACGCCTGCTGTTAATAAACCATTTAACACGATATGGAAGAATTGGCCTGGTACATAACCATTTTGAACAATTGTTAAGAAATTATCCATTTCTGCACGGCCATTACGGATTACATAACCTACAGGATGTTGCATGAAGGAGTTTGCTACGAGAATCCAGAATGCGGATAGGTTTGTACCTAATGCCACCAACGTAGCTACAAGAGCGTGAACAGTTTTATTCAAACGGTCCCAACCGAAGATCCATACACCCATGAATGTAGATTCCAAGAAAAATGCCATTAATGCTTCAAGGGCCAATGGAGCGCCGAAAATGTCACCCATAAAACGAGAATATTCTGCCCAGTTCATACCGAAATGGAATTCCTGAACAATACCAGTTACCACACCCATAGCAAAGTTAATTAGGAACAATTTGCCCCAGAATTTTGCCATTTTTTTGTATACTTCTTTACCAGTAGACACATATGTCCACTCCAAGATAGCTACAGTCACTGTCATGCCTAGTGTGAACGGCACAAACAACCAGTGATAGATAGATGTTAGCGCAAATTGTAATCGAGCTAAATCTACAGCTTCAAACATGTGTTTTCCTCCTTAGAATAAAATACCTACATCACTTGATGAGCTTTCGCTAAAAACCTTGAATCATTGCGCTTGTGAATATGGCAACGCTTCAGACGCAATCAACTGTTCACGTTGGGCAAGAGTTTTAAAGTTAACCAGCTCCAACTGATTGATTAATTGGTCCTGAATTGTTCCCATCGCTTCATTGATAGCACAATGTCCCATACAAGACTTAGAGCAAGAACCTACATCATATAAACACCGTTGTAAATACGCATCCCCTTCTACCGCTCTAATTACATCGAGCAATGAAATCTCTTGAGGGTCTCGATTGAGGGCAAACCCACCATCTACACCACGAAAGGATTTCATAATCCCAGCTGCAATGAGACTACGCATAATCTTGAGCAAAAATCGTTCTGGAATCAATTCTTGCTCAGCCAATACAGAACCCGTTAGCTTCGTTCCCGAAGGTAAGAGCGCCATATGTAAGACCATGCGAAATGCATAATCCGTGGCCTGATTTAACTTCATAAGGTCTCCTTTCTCGTGCACTCGGACAAACGTATTACTAAATCTAGTATAATCGAAATAAAACAATACTGCAATGGTATTGTTTTAAATATTGAGAATTAGCATATATAGATTTATGCCCATTAACAATGATATTATCTGTATATTTTTATATCCCCCAAATAGCATAATGAATTCTATTATCAAAAAAGACTGCCCATAAATGAGCAGTCTTTATAGATTATTTTGTAATTTCTCGTACCAGATGTGCCATTTCAGGAATGATGAGTTTACCCATTGCCAAAGTAACAGCACCTACAGAGCCAGGAACAGAGAACATTAACGTATTATTGTTCACCCCTGCTTCTGCACGAGAAGCCATTGCCTTAGTCCCAATATCTTCTGTATAGGACAAATATCTAAAGATTTCCCCGAAACCAGGGATATGTTTCTCATAGAGACTATTAGCTGCTTCAATTGTTACATCGCGCTTAGCAATTCCCGTACCACCTGTAGAGATGATAACATCAATAGATTCATCATTACACCATGGGATCATTGCATTTCTAATTTCATCGTAATCATCAATGACAATTTTACGATCTGCCACAATATGGTCTGCTTGTTCTAAAAATTCTTGTACTTTATTACCGCCTTTATCAGTTTCAAAGGTACGCGTATCAGAAACTGTTAAAATAGCAACGCGTAAAGGTCTTGCTAATACTTCGTAAGACATAGTTCCTCCTAGAATAACGGAATAATAGATGCTAATGTAGGCCATCCATTATCGCGTAAAAAATCACGTAATGACCATGTATAGTGAATGAATGGTGCACAATGTAGGCGTAACCAGAACGATAAGTACGGTGTGTCACCTTGGAATATAGCCAATCGATTTAAGGCATATAAATTATCGCCTGGCTGTACTGTACCTGGTTGTACTGTGAAAGCCATTTTGTAACCAGATTGTTTAGTTACATATTGAACGAGCATATCGTTAAACCCACCAGGATATGCTAGATACTCAATAGGCTCACCCAAAATCCCCTCCAAAGAAGTCTTCCCACCAAGAAGAGCATCCGGTAATTCGGTAGGGTCAATTTTTGTTAAGATTTTATGATGATTTGTATGGCCTTGAATATCAAATCCACCCGCTTCCATTTGGTGCATTTGTTCTGTAGAAACAAAACCAGGCGTATTAGCTGCATCACTAATCATAAACAAGGTAGCCTTCATGTTGTATTCTTTTAATATAGGCAATACATTTTTATAGTTATCTACATAGCCATCATCAAAGGTGATGACAATTGGCTTATTTGGTAATTCAGTACCATTTTCCAAATAATCATATAATTGAGCCAACGTAATCGTGTTATACCCCTGATTATGTATATATTCCATCTGTTCTCTAAACTGATCAACATGAAGCGTCAAAGCAGAATGCTTTTCATCATTCACTTGGTGATAGTTTAGTACAGGGACACCATAAATCTTATAATCAGTAGACAGTCCCCACATAACGCCAAAAGAGATAGCTAAAATTGCAATACATATTGCGAGAAAACATAATATTTTTTTAATACAGCTCTTGCCATATTTATACATATAAACTAATCACTCCAATCCACTTAAGCATATAATGAGAATATCACACATACCTAGTATTATCAAGAAAATCCCTCACAAGATATTCATATTAATCTATGAATGAAAATATTTATTAGTAATATGCAAAAATAGACATAAAAAAGCCCTATAAACTTGGAGATCAAGAGTATAGGGATCGTTATTTACATATATTTAAAGTTATACAGCGGCT
>ENA-OWZL01000420-OWZL01000420.1-human-gut-metagenome-genome-assembly--contig:-NODE-420-length-8493-cov-4.44169_pt1 | contig 8493 bp, 2 predicted proteins | sample MGYA00249257_ERZ652109 | MGnify/ENA primary metagenome ERZ652109 (study PRJEB26925, sample SAMN05827267) | human gut metagenome | biome: ENVO:2100002; feature: ENVO:00000062; material: ENVO:00002003...
TCACAGCACTAGGCACAGCATTGAGCCAAGTTATTACTGCTATCAGTTCTGGTATCGCCCAAATTGCTACGGCTGTGACCCCTATTGTGGCTATCATCTCCAACGCCTTTGTACAGGTCGTAACAGTAGTTTCTAATGCTATAGTCCAAATCATTCAGGCGTTAGCACCATTCATACCAGCTATTACCCAAATGGTTCAAGCGGTCGCTCCAGTATTGCAGTCATTGGTCGAGGCTTTCAACAACCTCATCAGTCAGATTAGCCCTATCATTGATAGTTTGACCCAACTACTGCAAACGTTTGGGGAACAGGTCAGCTCAATCTTAGAGAGTGCTGGTAGTGTGGTAGAGTCTTTTGGTTCTGCTATCCGCAATGTACTTGATGGAGTGGCTGGCATTTTTGAGAGTATGGGTAATGCGGCCAAAAATGCAGGTAAAGGCGTTAAGTTGATGGCTCAAGGTATCAAGATGTTAGTTGATCTAAAACTAGGGGACTTGGTCGGAACCTTGGCGGCAGTTGCTACTGGTTTGACAGCTATTGCTGGCTCAGGTATTGCCTCAGCAGGACCAGGATTGCAACAGGCAGGAACTGGACTTAGACTAATTGCAACATCAGCACAAGTGGCAAGTGTGGCAATGCAAGCATTACCTGCTGCCTTTAGTTCCTTGAGCTCAAGCATTGGAACTTTACCAAGTGCAATGACTACAGCTGGCTCTGCCATGATGTCTTTTGCAAGTGCAGTCATGACCTCTTTTGCAGGCTTGGCAGGGTCAACTGCTAGTATTTCTGCTTTGCAAGGTCGATTAACGGCATTGTCAGCCTCAATGATGATGGCTCAAGCTGGAGCCTCTGCAATGTCAGCAGGTTTCTCAGCAGTATCTGCTGTTATAGGTGCCCTTGGTGGCATACTTGGAACAGTACCAGCTAGATTTACAGCTATTACCACATCAGCAATGATGGCACGGACATCAATCATGCAACTAGCTACATCAGCTCCTATGGTTGCCTCAGGTTTTGCAAACATTTCAAGTGCTGCAACATCAGCAATGACTCAGCTTAATTCTGCTGTACGCTCTGCCATGACTCAAGCAGTATCTACCATGCGTTCTAGTATGCAACAGATGGTATCTGTGGTAAGGCAGTCAGCAAGTCAAATGACGCAAGCAGGACAGCAAGCAGGGCGTGGCGTTTCAAATGGTGTGACAAATGGTATCCGTTCTGGTATTGGATCAGCTACGGCTGCAATGTCTGCCATGGTAAACGCAATCCGCTCAACAGCAATGGCTGGAGCTGGAGCCATGCGTGGTGTTGGTGCTATGATTGGACAAGGCTTAGCTCAAGGTATGTATTCAGCTTTGGGAGCTGTAACAGCCGCAGCTAATGCTTTAGTAGCACAGGCTGAGAGAGCGGCACAGGCTAAAGCCAAAATTCATTCACCATCACGGCTATTCAGGGATAATGTAGGTCGATACATTGCCCAAGGTATCGCTGTAGGTATTGAAAAGAATACATCTGATGTGACTGATAGCCTTGCCTATGTCCAAAAAGAGATGTCAGCCTTTAAGTTTGGTGCTGAGGAGTTGCTTGGTTTAGGTAATAGCTCTCTGTCTAGTCAATTCAAGCTCAAATCCATCACAGAGCGTGCAGAAATGAGCCAAATTGAGATTATCAGAGACCAAGCAGACCAAGCACTCACCAGAGCTCTTGAAGTTGCTGAGCAAGCCGTCAAGCGTCCTGTTAACATGGTTCTTGATGATGGTACTCTTGTTGCTAAGATTGGACAACCAATGACGAACTACCAAAATGACAAAATTAAGATTGATAACATGATGAGGGGGATTGTCTGATGAATAATGACACTATCACTATTAACGGATTTGACCTCTCTGAGGTTATCCGAATTATTGAAATTATCCGCCCTGTTGGAAATGAGCGTAGCATTGAAACCAATGACGCTCCACTCTTGGGAGTGAATTTGCAAGAAGTAAGGAAAGGGGCTAAGTTTATCAAGGTAAAGTTTGCCATGCAAGAAAGAGATGGCATGACACTTGAACAAGCTAAACACATTTTGGCAGGGGTATTCAATACCTCTGAGGCTGTCAGGATTGTTATTTCTGATGAGCCTGATAAGTATTATATGGGACTTGTTACAGGCTCTGTGGACATGGACAACGTGACAAGATGGTTCCAAAAGGGAGAATTTGAGCTACTTATACCTGACGGAGTAGCCCATAGCACTACTTACCGATTGTTTGAGTCTGGAGTAGATAATGGCGGAGAGGCAAGAAACTACCTGTCTGATACATCAAATGCTAAGACTTTTTCAATCAACAGTCCAACTAACTATAGTGTCCAACAGACATACAATTTGATTAGCAATTCCACTCTATCAAGTTTAGGATTTGTAGCAGGAGATACTATCACAGTATCTTTTGACATTTCTTTCAGTGTCACTCAGCTAGAAAATTTCAGGGTTGAGGGCTATTCAGCTACTGGTTACCTTTTCAAGATTGGTGATATTTCAAATAAAGCCAGTAGTTTTTCAGGGACATTCACATTATCAGAAACAAATCTGATCATGAATAGGGTTGCTATCCGATTTGATAACATGGTAGGGAATGTTACTGTCTCAAATATGCGACTGAATAAGTCACGCTATAAACAACCATATATCAAAGCAGCTGAGGACAATCCTGACGCTATAGTTATGACACTAATCAATGATGGCAACGTGCCAGCTTTCCCTGTGGTTACTATCAAGAATAACGCTGAAAATGGCTACATTGGTTTAGTCAATACCAGCGGTGCTCTTGAGGTAGGTGATCGTGAGGAGGCTGACACTGTGCAAGCTAAACAGTCTGAGCTACTTTTTGACTATCGTGACAGTAAAATCACAAATGGTCTTAGTGCAGCTACTAAGAACGTGGCCGTTTTGAATGACACATCACAGAGTTTGAGAGGTACTGTGGCAAGTGTGGACTGGTCAGGACGCAAGCATTTGTTTTTACAAAATGCAGGAGGCACAACTGGAAACAATGCAGGTAGTTTGACATGGAATATCCCAGCGGATAGCTCAGGGGCTACAGGCTCTCTGAATGATTACATCTGGTGGCGTCAGGTTTTTTGGCTTGGTGCCGCTAACCAATACGGTTTTATCAAGTTGACCGTCTCTGATGAACAGGGGCGGTTTTTGTATGGAGTGGAAACCTTTAAGCGTTACAACGGTCTAGGTTGTGAGTATAACTTTATGGCTACTGACGGTAAAGGTGGGTTCAACATGATTAAACAGTGGACTTTCACAGGGACTCACTTAGATAGCCAAAATCCATTCAATGAGCCTAGAGGTTGGTCAGACCTCAAGCGAAATGATGATAAGGTAACTGTCTTTTGGTGGGGGTCTTACAATACTTTTGTTATTCCTGAAATCAAGGGTAGAAAGTCAGCCAAAGTCCATGTAGCATTTGGGGCCTTGGGTAATAAGCCATTGGTAGCTAGGATGTACTTGGATAGTATTTTTTACCGCAAGGATTTTGTAGCAGTCACTAAAGACATTCCTAACCGCTATCCTATCGGTTCAAATGTGGTGCTTAATAGCGAAAACGACACAGTTACTGTGGACGGTTTGGAGCGTATTGTGGACATTGTCCACGGATCCACGTTTCTTACTATTCCACCTGGTAGGTCTACTCTTGAGGTCTATTCCTCAAGTTGGGTCAGGACAAAGCCCACGGTCAAGATAGAATTTGAAGAAAGGTACTTATAGCTTATGTTATTGACAATCCATGACGCAAGTTTGAGAAAAGTTGCTTTTATTGATAATGATAAACAGGCTACGTTGAATTATTTCAACGATAGCTGGACTAGGTACCTTGAAACAGGTTCTAGTACATTTGATTTCACAGTATTCAAAAAAGCCATCATTTCAGATGTGGGGCGTAAGCGTGCCTACAATTATCTGAATGAGAAAGCCTTTGTTTCATTTCAGTACAAGGGAAAGACTTATCTGCACACGATCCGCAAAATTGAGGAAAATGAGCAAGTTATCAAGTGTTATGGTATCAATCTGAACCTTGAGCTTATCAATGAGTATGCAAATCCATATAAAGCACCTAAGGCTATGACTTTCAAGGAATACTGTGACGCTATGGACTTGCTAAACTTTACATTCTTGAAAATTGGCGTCAATGAGGTTTCTACTCAGAAAATCTCTGCTGAGTGGGAGGGGACAGACACAAAGCTGAACCGCTTGCTCAGTCTAGCTAAGAAATTTGGTGCAGAAATCGAATTTGACACCCACCTCAACGCTGATAGCTCCATCAAGTCTTTTGTTGTCAATGTCTATCATGAGAATGATGACAACCATCAAGGAGTAGGGCGTGTCAGTCCTACTATTTTGAAGTATGGCAAAAACCTCAAGGCACTTACTAGGACGGTTGATAAAACTAATGTCTACAACATGATTAGACCAACTGGGAAAGATGACCAAGGTAACACGGTTACTATCTCAGGTCTTGGTGCATGGTCTGTCAATAACTCTAAAGGGGAACGTGAATTTTATCAGGCAGGAGAGGGGCTATATGCTCCTCTTTCTATGCAGATGTATCCAGCAGCCTTTACAAGTGGCACAATGGGTGACCAGTGGATAAGAAAGGATATGACTGTAGAGAGTTCAAATCCTGAGGTTATCCGCTCAACTGCTTACCGTGAACTTAAAAAGAACTGTTATCCAGCTGTTACTTACGAGGCTGAGGGTTTTGCTGACCTTGAAATAGGGGACACTGTCCAAGTTTATGATGATGGCTTTAGTCCTGTTCTATTGCTTGAAATGAGGGTGTCTGAGCAAACTATCAGTTTTACCAACCCTAAGAACAATAAAACAACCTTTTCAAATGCTAAGGCACTTGAAAATCTCTTGTCTCAGGGTATCCAGGAGCGCCTAGATCGTATGATTGAAGACGCTAAGCCATATACCGTAAAGGTATCTACCAATAACGGTACGGCCTTTAAGAATGGGCAAGGACAATCAGTTGTGACACCTACCCTCATCAAAGGTAACAGGGTCATCAATAGTGGCTGGCGTTGGGTTGTCAATGGTGAGATTAAAGCAACTAGCCCTACATATATTGTCAAAGCTGCTGACATCAATCAGACTATGGTGCTGACAATCGCTGCATGGATTGATAATCAAGAAGTAGCCTCTGAACAAATCACTTTCCTAAATGCCTCTGACGGTCTAAAAGGGGATAAAGGAGACCCTGGGCGTGATGGTATTGCTGGTAAGAATGGTGTAGGCTTACAATCTACAGTCATTACCTATGCCTCATCTAGCTCAGGAACAAATGCCCCTAGCTCAGGTTGGGCTAGTTCTGTTCCAACAGTCCCTCCTGGACAATATCTTTGGACTAAGACAGTCTGGAACTATTCGGACAGTACATCAGAGACAGGCTACTCAGTAGCTAGGATTGGTCAAGACGGAAACACAGGCCGTGATGGTATCGCTGGTAAAGACGGAGTTGGTATCCGAACAACTACAGTAGTCTATGCTGGCTCTACATCAGGAACTGTCCCACCTACAAGCGGTTGGTCTTCTCAAATTCCTAGCGTTTCCCCTGGTCAGTACCTTTGGACTAAAACCACATGGAGCTATACAGACAATACTAGCGAGACTGGTTTTTCTGTAGCTAAAATGGGTGAAACTGGTGCAAAGGGGGATAAAGGCGATACTGGCCCACAAGGACCTCAGGGAGAGAGAGGAATTGCTGGAGCAACTGGTGCGACAGGTTCCCCTGGTCCTAAAGGTGCAGATGGTCGGTCAAGTTATATCCACATCAAGTATGCTCCAGTAATCAACCCTGCTGATAGTCAGATTACCGATACACCAAATGCCTATATTGGTGTCTATACTGACTACAATCAGGCAGATAGCACTAGAGCAAGTGACTACACTTGGTCAAAATGGCAAGGTAAAGATGGTGCAAACGGTGTGGCAGGTGCTAAGGGAGCAGATGGTAGAACTACTTATGTCCACTTTGCTTATGCCAATATGACACAGGTTGCCACTGAAAACAGTAGTTTTACTCTATCAGCAAGGTCTACTGTCCGTTTTGGTAAGGATGATAATTGGTTATATAAGACATTTGACGCTGGTACCTATACGGCCAATTTGGCAACGTTTGGTAGTGATCCTTATCCTAGAATAACTAAGGTGGTTGAGGTAATCAGTGATTTTTCTGTCGAACAGAGTGCAAATAAGACATATGTTGGAGTTTATACGGACTATAACGAGTCTGATAGTACTAACCCAGCTAGCTACAGATGGACCCTTATCAAAGGTGAAAAAGGAGATAAGGGAGACCAAGGTGAGCGTGGTTTGCAAGGCTTACAGGGTATTCAAGGTCCCAAAGGTGACCAAGGTATCCCTGGAGCTAAGGGAGCTGATGGAAGAACCCAATACACCCACATTGCTTACGCTGATACTGTCTCTGGTAGTGGTTTTAGTCAGACTAACGCTGATAAGGCCTATATTGGAGTATATGTTGATTTTAACGCCACAGACTCTACCAACCCTGCTAGTTATCGCTGGTCACGTTGGAGAGGTGCAGATGGACAAAACGGTAGAGATGGCGCTCAAGGAATACCAGGTAAGCCAGGAGCAGATGGTAGAACGCCATACTTTCACAGGGCGTGGGCTAACTCTGCTGATGGCCGTGATGACTTTAGTACGTCAGATAGCACTAATAAGCGTTACTTAGGTACTTTGACAGATTTTACTGAGGCTGATAGTCAAGATCCTACTCGGTACAAGTGGACGGCTCTGTTTAATACAACAGAGCAAGGTGGAAACATTTTGTTAAATTCTGGAGAAGGTTGGAGAAATCTACATCAAAAGGAATTTATATTGGCGGAAAATATTGTAAAAGGCAAGCAATATACACTAACCGCTAGATGGTGGCGTAGTGATTCAAGCACTCTTAACTTTGGTATTAGAGAGAGTTCTAGTGATAGTTTTCAATGGGTTAATTTACGTTATAGTTCAGATTTAGATGTCTGGACAGCTACTTTTACCTCACAAAAGAATATTGCTGCTGGTAACTCTGTCTCTTTTTATACCGTTGAAGCTGATGGAATAGGTAATGCAAATTGGGCAGTCTTAACAGTCGGAGCAGTCCCACTCACAAGCTGGCAACCACATTGGTCAGAAACGCAGAAACAGATTGATGATAAAGCTGACCAAGTCCTAACCCAAGAACAGCTCAACGCCCTTAACGAGAAAGCAGGTATTATCCAAGCCGAATTAGAGGCTAAGGCAAGTGCTGACACACTGGACAACTGGATTAAGGCTTATCAGGACTTTGTCAAAGCTAATGACACGGCTAGGGCACAGGCTGAAAAGGATTTGATTTCAGCTAGTCAACGTGTTTCCACGATTGCTAAAAACCTTGGAGAGCTTTCTGACCGCTGGAATTTCATTGATACCTACATGAGTTCATCAAATGAGGGACTGGTGATTGGTAAAAATGACGGTAGTTCAAGCATGATGTTCAATCCTAACGGCCGTATTTCTATGTTCTCAGCAGGTGTTGAGGTTATGTACATCAGTCAAGGTGTTATCCACATTGAAAATGGTATCTTCTCCAAGACTATTCAGATTGGACGGTTCAGAGAGGAGCAGTACCATCTCAACGCTGACATGAATGTCATTAGGTATGTAGGGTAGAAAGGAAGTTTTGAAAGTATGGCAGTTTTTCGATACTCAGGGAACTGGCGAGGCTATCTTGAGGGTTCATCCTCAACGGTCAGCCAAGACATAGCTGGAAATAGCTCAGTCATTAAGGTTGATGTCTGGATAGGCATGGACGCTGGGTGGAGTATTCAATTTGGAAATACTTACGGCAACACAGTCACGGTAACCTGTGACGGTCAATCTCAAACTATTGCCGTAGGCCCCCTATACCTCAATGGCTCCAAGAAACATTTAGGCTCAGTACAGTTTAGAGTGGGTCACAATGCAGACGGAACAAAATCAGCAGGAATTAACTTGAGTTCTAATATGAGTAATATTAGTTACTCAACCTTAAACTTTGGTAACGCCTCAGGGAGCTGGTCTCATGGGTTGGCGACTATCCCACGTTCTAGCTCTGTGAGCGTCGGTTCTGGTGTTATCGGTAGCGCAGTCACTATCAATATCAATCGTCAAAGCTCTAGTTTTAAGCACACAGTACGCTATGTTTGGGGCAACAAATCAGGGATAATAGCAAGTAATGTAGACACATCTACTACTTGGACTGTACCTCTTGATTTTGCCAATGATATTCCAAACTCAACAAGTGGGACTGGCACAATCTATGTCGATACCTACTCAGGCAGTACAAAAACAGGAACGCAGTCAACAACACTCACAGCTAGTGTGCCAGCTAGTATGAAACCAACCTTTACAGGCGTTACTTTAGCTGACCATAACACAGCTGTCCAATCCTTGATACCAGGTAATAC
>ENA-OWZL01000421-OWZL01000421.1-human-gut-metagenome-genome-assembly--contig:-NODE-421-length-8492-cov-8.53585_pt1 | contig 8492 bp, 8 predicted proteins | sample MGYA00249257_ERZ652109 | MGnify/ENA primary metagenome ERZ652109 (study PRJEB26925, sample SAMN05827267) | human gut metagenome | biome: ENVO:2100002; feature: ENVO:00000062; material: ENVO:00002003...
GACAGGAATTAGGCTATCATCTTCCCGGACGAAAGAACAGAAAAGAAAGCCGGAAAGAGAAGCTGATCGTTGTTTTTTGCCCTACGCTTACAAGCCCGTATTATGTATTGCTTCTGCAGGGGATTGAAGCAGTGGCGAACAAGCAGGGATATGGTGTCTTTATCTGTAATACACAGAGAGATCCCCGTCTGGAGGAGAAGTATCTGCGCATGATGGGTACAATAGAGCCACTTGGCATTATCTACTGCTGTAATCCAAATCCGGATTTTCAGCAGCAGGTAGAGGAACTGGCGCAGACAATCCCACTGGTTATCATCAGTAATAAAGAGAAAACTACAACTATAGATGCCATTAATCAGGATAATACAGTTGTGGGAAGGATGATGGCAAGACATCTGCTTGATCTGGGGCACAGAGATGTAGCGTTTATCACTCCGCCCCTGACAAGGAGACAATGGCAGAGAACAAAACGTGTAAATGGTTTTGTGAAAGAGTTTGAGAAAGAAGGCCTGAAGGATCATGTGATCATTAAGGCTGCGGATGAAGCTATCGATATGCAGATCCCACGGATGGATTCGGAATATTCGATGGGTTATGAGCTTACTATGGAGCTTCTGGATGAAGGCAGGGAATTTACAGCTATTGCAGGCCAGAATGATATGATGGCTATTGGTGCGCTGGATGCTCTCCATGAAGCAAGGATTCATGTACCCAAGGATGTATCGGTGATTGGGTGCGATAATATCTTTTATTCGGGAATACGGAAGATCTCTCTTACTACGATCGATCATTTCGTAGCCCTTAAAGGCAGAGATGCCTGTGATATTATACTGCGCAAAATCGATGAGCAGGACCGTTTTCTCACAGATTCTGCTCCTGTCAGTCTCTATAATATTGAATATACCCCCAAGCTGATAGCGAGACGCACTACGGGGTATATCAGAACCAAAAAAAATAATTAAATACGTCGAATGAAAATTATTAATAATAATTTATCGAAACTGCAGAACAGTTATTTGGTATAGAGCTGTGTGGCGAGGCAGATTGCGAATATCTATCCGGCAGGCATTTTCTGGAAATGTACCAAAATTTCAGGATGTGCGGCTGAAATCCGATATCAGAAATGATTTCTGACGGAGGTTTCCTGCAACAGCAAAGACAGCGAACAGTTACGAAAAGAAATGGTTATAAAACATATTGTATATTGCATGTTGATAACAACGAATATATGCTTTGGCTGAAAAATAAAGAATTAATAAGATATGCGATTATTAATAATGAAATTATTAATAATCTTTTGCCACGCTTGACCTGAATGTAAAGTCTGTTATAATGAAACCATAAGATCAATGAACGATTATGACAAGCAAAAATCAGGAGGGTTAAGAACATGAAATTTTTTATTGACACAGCAAAAGTAGAAGATATTAAGGCAGCTAATGATATGGGTGTAATCTGTGGTGTTACCACAAATCCGTCTCTTATTGCAAAAGAAGGAAGAGATTTCAAAGAAGTAATCAAAGAAATCACATCTATCGTAGACGGACCGATCAGCGGTGAAGTAAAAGCTACTACAACAGATGCAGAAGGCATGATCAAAGAGGGACGTGAGATTGCAGCCATCCATCCGAACATGGTTGTTAAGATTCCGATGACAGTAGAAGGTCTGAAAGCAGTTAAGGTTCTTCATGCAGAAGGAATCAAGACAAACGTTACTCTGATCTTCACTGCTAACCAGGCACTTCTGGCTGCAAGAGCAGGTGCTACTTATGTATCTCCGTTCCTTGGAAGACTGGATGACATTTCTACAAGAGGTGTTGATCTGATCCGCGAGATTGCTGAGATTTTTGAAGTGGCAGGAATCGAGACAGAAATCATCGCAGCAAGCGTAAGAAATCCGATCCATGTAACAGACTGTGCACTTGCAGGTGCTGACATTGCAACTGTTCCGTACAATGTAATCGTACAGATGACAAAACATCCTCTGACAGATGCAGGTATTGAGAAATTCCAGAAAGATTATAAAGCAGTATTCGGCGAATAAGGAGAATTTACCACAATGGAAAAATTAGAACTTCAGAAAATTGCAAACGAAGTCCGTAAAGACATCGTTACTGCATTACATTCTGCAAAAGCAGGACATCCGGGCGGATCTCTGTCTGCAGCAGATGTATTCACTTATTTATATTTTGAAGAAATGAATATTGATCCAAAGGATCCTAAGAAGGCTGATCGTGACCGTTTCGTACTTTCCAAAGGCCACACAGCACCGGGATACTACTCTGCACTTGCAGAAAGAGGCTTTTTCCCAAAAGAAGATCTGAAGACTCTTCGTCATCTGGGTTCCTATTTACAGGGACATCCGGATATGAAACATATTCCGGGTGTTGATATGTCCAGCGGTTCTCTGGGACAGGGAATCTCTGCAGCAGTTGGTATGGCGCTTTCTGCCAAATTAAGCAATGAAAGCTATCGTGTATACACCTTATTAGGCGACGGCGAAATTCAGGAAGGCCAGGTTTGGGAAGCTGCTATGTTTGCAGGCTTCAGAAAACTGGACAATCTTGTAGTGATCGTGGATAATAATGGACTTCAGATCGACGGTAAGATTGATGAAGTATGTTCTCCATACCCGATTGATAAGAAATTTGAGGCATTTAACTTCCATGTGATTAACGTTGCAGACGGAAATGATATGGATCAGTTAAGAGCTGCTTTTGATGAAGCAAAAGCTACTAAGGGAATGCCTACAGCTATCATTATGAAAACTGTAAAAGGAAAAGGTGTTTCCTTTATGGAAAATCAGGTTGGATGGCATGGAAAAGCTCCGAATGACGAGCAGTATGCACAGGCAATGGAAGAGTTAGAAAAGGCAGGTGAAGCATTATGTCAGAAGTAAAGAAGATCGCAACAAGAGCAAGCTACGGTGCTGCGCTGGTTGAATTAGGTAAGAAACATGAGAACCTGGTCGTTCTGGACGCTGACCTTGCTGCAGCTACTCAGACTGGCGTATTCAAAAAAGAATTTCCGGAGCGTCATATTGACTGTGGTATTGCCGAGTGTAATATGATGGGCATTGCCGCAGGTCTGGCTACTACAGGAAAAGTTCCATTTGCCAGCACATTTGCAATGTTTGCAGCAGGACGTGCTTTTGAGCAGGTTCGTAACTCTATTGCATATCCGAAGATCAATGTAAAAATTGGCGCTACTCATGGCGGAATTTCTGTAGGTGAAGATGGTGCTACCCATCAGTGTTGTGAGGATTTTGCTCTTATGAGAGTAATTCCGGGAATGGTTGTTGCCTGCCCTTCTGATGATATTGAAGCAAAAGCTATGGTAGAAGCGGCTTATGAGCATGTTGGTCCTGTATATATGAGATTTGGACGTCTGGCAGTTCCGGTTATCAATGACAGACCGGACTACAAATTTGAATTAGGCAAAGGTATTGTCCTTCGTGAAGGAAAAGACCTTACGATTATTGCAAACGGTCTCTGCGTAGCTCCTGCTCTTGAAGCAGCAGAGAAGCTTGCGGCAGACGGCATAGATGCAAAAGTGATCAATATCCATACGATCAAGCCTCTGGATGAAGAACTTGTAGTTGCAGCAGCCAAAGAAACAGGCAAGGTTGTAACTGTAGAAGAGCATTCCGTAATCGGCGGACTTGGCGGAGCAGTCTGCGAATGCCTGTCTGAGAAAGCACCTGTACCTGTAAAACGTATCGGTGTAAACGATGTATTCGGCGAATCGGGTCCTGCTGTAGCTCTTCTTGAGAAATACGGTCTTGATGCAGAAGGCATCTACAAACAGATCAAAGAATTTGTATAATTTACGATTCCCTGTGTGATGGTATCTGCCAGAGAGATTACCGTAGACAGGCGGGTAGTCTGAAGGGTTAACTGTTCCAGCACACCTGCAATGTTTACGATCCCTGTGATATGGATATCACCAACAGGAGGAAGTTCTTTTTGAACTGCAGCACCTGGGTAAAGTGCACCATCTGCGATGGTCACATATCCCAGGTGCTTTTTTTGTCCAAGAGAGGCATCCACTGCAATAACCAGACCTTCAGGATGCAGAATTTTGATCTGGCGGGAAATCCTGGAAAGATTTAAAGCATGTACGGGGCTTTTCAGGGTACCGTAAACATAAACGCCATGAGTGTCCGTATTCAGATGTTCAAGTAACTGGTGTCCGATATAGGGACCGAGACAGTCTCCTGTCACGCGGTCACTTCCGATACACAGAAAAACCAGTTCTGACCATCTGCCGGGATATTGAAGAATACATTTATTTAAAAGAAAAGCAATTTCCTCAGCAGAACTGCTTTTCTGTGAGTCCACATAAAATACCATAGAACCTCCCTGGTTGTATTATGTACTCGCAGATTCTCTGTTGCACCTGTACAAAAAGATTCCGAAAGTACACTATTGATTATATCTTTTAACTGTTATAGTCCTTTTGCTTCATAACAACAAGCTGCGAAGGGGCTTCTGATAACATCATATCCTTCCTGGGATAAAAATATGCACTGTGCAAAATCTGTCGCCAAATTCTGGTAAATTCCTCTTACAATGTGATAAAATCTGCAATTTATCTGTGTTATTCTGATACCCGAAGGGGTGATGAGAGATGATAGAAGTAATCTATAAGGATGAATCTCAGGAAGGACAAAATGGTGAGGAACCGTTTGGATTACCCAGAAATATACGTCAGATCGGCCTGGCAGCCGAAGATTACAGGATTTATATGGAGGACTATGTGTACACATTTCTGGTAAGACTTGCCAGAACAGAAGACTCTCTGGGAGAAGCAAAAACCAGAGTGGCAGTTCTTACAGGAAATCTTAAATGGCGTTCTCAGACAGCTTATCTGTTTATCAAAGGTGCTATTATAGCGGAGGAGATGGAGGCAGCACCTGATCATGTCGATTTTTCGGAAAATCAATGGAAGCAGATACAGGAAGCCCAGAAGGAGTACTTCGAAGATCAGGAGATTGTGGGATGGTTCTTTTCGCAGCCTCAGCTTCTCCTGAAAGTATCGGAAGTGATGTCCAAAGTACACATGAAACATTTTGGAGGAGAAAAAGTCCTGATGCTTATGGAACCTCAGGAAAGGGAAGATGCTTTCTTCCGTTATGAAAACAATGAAATGGTGCGTCTGGGAGGGTATTATCTTTATTATGAAAAAAATCCCGGTATGCAGGCGTATATGATCGACAAAAATGAAGAACTTCAGCCGGAACCTCAGGAAAAATATGAAGATCAGGCTGTGAAAGATTTTCGCAAAATAATTGCAGATAAAAAGGAAACCAGGAAGGAGCCGGCAGCTCCTTCTGTTTTTTCATATGGATTAACTGCATGTCTGGCAATTGCAGTGCTGACAGTGGGTGTCAATTTTTACAGAAGTTACCAGAATGTAAAACAGAACGAAAAGGAGAGTGCGACGGTTTCTTCAGTGATCGTTGAGGAGATAACTCCGTCTCCTGTTGTCGGGACTTCGAACAATGAAGATGTCAGACAGCATAAACAATACCGGACAGATACTATACAAAATGATGCAGGAAAGAATAAAAAGAATAATGAAGAGAATAATCAAAGCATCAGTGAAAAAGAAAATTCTGAAAAGAAAAACAATACTTCAGAGAAAAAAATATCAGCAGAGCAGACAGATACAGAACAAAAATCGGACAAAACAGAACAGCTTCCGGATGTAAAGACAGAAAAAGCAGATAAAACAGAACAAATCTACCAGCAGGAAGCAGATGAACGTAAAGCACAGAAACGTGTCAGGGAAGCTGTGCAGAAGGAAAACAGCGAGGCAGCGGGAAAAGCCCATGAGTCATATGTGATTCAGCCCGGCGATACTCTTTTTCAGATAAGTATGGACAGATACGGAAGTATCGAAGCCATAAGCCAAATCTGCAAATTGAATGGGATGTCAGCGGACGAAATCATTTATCCGGGACAAGTAATTGTATTACCTTAGAAAACTGTGCTATAATAAATGGCAAAAACTGAAACCTGATAATCAACAAAATGAAAGTGAGAAATAAGGTAAAGGCTAAAATGGCAAATACATTTAAGAAAATAATAAAAAAACATAAAAAGAAAAAGCTTCAGGCAGAGAGAAACAGAAAAGCGAAAGCCCGGGAGAGAGCTGAAGAGGAATATGCAGATGATTATGAGCGCAGATTGTCCCGCCACAAAAGAAGTGTAGTGAAAAAGACAGTTATTACAGTGGTGGCGATAGCTGCTGCTGTAACGGCTGTTGGATTTTACATAGAGAAGAGAAGCTATCATACTTATAAAGTAGTCCAGACAAGTGAGCAGGAGGATATTGTTTCTACAAATTATGTTGAAATGGACGGAAATATCCTTCGATACAGTCCGGACGGAGTTTCACTTGTTTCTGATAAGATGAGTACATTATGGAGTGAAACCTATCAGATGCAGAATCCTGTGGCAGATGTTAATGGAACTCATGCGGTGATTGCGGATAAAGATGGAACAACTTTGGAGATTTATGATAAATCCGGAAAAACAGGCAGTGTAACTACTTCTTACAGTATTGTCAAGGCAAAAGTATCCAAAAGCGGTCTTGTTGCGGCAATCCTGGATGGTGGAGATGATACATGGATTGATTTTTATGGTACAGATGGAAGTCTGATTGCTGAAAATCAGACGAAGATAGATGATCCGGGATATCCCCTTGATATTGCTGTATCTGAAGACGGAGTGATCATGATGGTAACCTATCAGTTCGTAGATGGAAGTGATACGACCAGTTATGTGGCATTTTACAATTTTGGAGATGTAGGACAGAACGAGGATGACAGAATTGTCAGTGGATATAAGTATGAAGGCGTGGTAGTTCCGCAGATCCAGTATCTTGATAATAACCGGTCTGTAGCACTTAAAGATAATGGATTTACAATTTATCATGGAAGCCAGATTCCGAAGGAAGTAAAAACAGTAAAAGTAGATAAAGAAATCGTCAGTACTTTTTATGATAATGATATGATCGGTCTTGTGTTTAAGAATGACAGTAAAGACAAACAGTATACAATGGAAGTTTATACTACAGATGGCAAATTGAAATTCAAAGAAAACTTCAATATTCCATATACGACGATTAAATTAAGCGGTGGAAATATTCTGATGTACAACAGTTCCCAGATGTGTGTAATGAACAGCAGGGGAGTACAGAAATATCTTGGCAGTGTGGATGGAACGATCAAAGATTTCTTTAAAATCGGAATGAACAGATATCTTCTGGTATTGGACAGCGGTGTAGAGACAATAAAACTTAGTTAGGAGGATGAAAATGGCTTTAACGTGGGCCGGAGTCATTACGATACTTTTTCTGGCGGCTGCATGTGTCAGAGGTTACAGGCGGGGACTGATGAAAGAACTGGTTTCGCTTGTATGTGTTTTTCTGTCGATGGCGATCGTGTGGTTTATAAATCCTTATGTAAATGAGTTTATCCGGGAAAATACATCAATTTATGAAAAAGTACAGGAAAGCTGCCGGGAGTTTGCAGGAGAGGAATACAGCACATGGACAGGCAGTGGAGAAAGCCAGACTGAATTTATAAATGAAATGAATTTCCCGGAGCTGCTGAGGAATGGACTGGTTCAGAATAATAATTCTGACAGTTACCAGTATCTGGCTGTAACTACATTTTCGGATTATATTGCCCAATATCTGGCGAGAATGGCGGTGAACGGAATTTCTTTCCTGATTTCTCTGCTGATATCGACGATTATGGTGAGGAGCATCACATGGATGTTGAATCTTGTGGCGAGATTACCTGTGCTGCATGGCATGAACAAGGTAGCAGGAGCGTTGCTGGGGGCAGTTAAATTCCTTATAGTAATATGGATTATCTTTCTGGCTCTCACCATTGTGTGCAATACAAAGGCTGGTGAGGCGGCTCTTCAGATCATTAAGAAAGATTGCATCCTGAGTTTCATATATGACAGAGATATCCTGATCAGGATATTTATGAATATCTTCTATTAGAAAGGTTTGGTATCTGTGGACAGTAGATATCAGATCCAAATGCCTTCCTGCGCAAATGCGAACGTTTTTTTAATCTTTACTCTGATATTGGGGCGTTAAAAATGAGGATATTATAGCGATATCGGAGATAGTGTAAAAAATATGTAAAAAAATGTAAAATAATACTTGACGCAAAAAGAAAATAATGATATGATAAATCCGTTTCTGAGTGAGGCGGATTTTTTTTGACAGACAACAGAGATATGGTTGAATAAAGTTAAAAAAATATAAAAAAAGTGTTGACAGGAAACTGAAGACATGATATTATATCGGAGTTGCTGATGCAGATGAAAAAAGAACTTAAAAATAAAATAAAAAAGTTCTTGACAAAGCAAAAAGCAAGTGATATAATAAACGAGCTGTCAGCTGAGAGGCGAAGACAGACAACCTTGATAACTAAACAGTGAAACACATACGATTCTCGAAAATTC
>ENA-OWZL01000426-OWZL01000426.1-human-gut-metagenome-genome-assembly--contig:-NODE-426-length-8394-cov-3.292_pt1 | contig 8394 bp, 8 predicted proteins | sample MGYA00249257_ERZ652109 | MGnify/ENA primary metagenome ERZ652109 (study PRJEB26925, sample SAMN05827267) | human gut metagenome | biome: ENVO:2100002; feature: ENVO:00000062; material: ENVO:00002003 | host...
CTAATAATGTATTATTCCGAATTAAAGATAAAAAGCAAGTTTCGCCTGAGTAACTCAAAACTCACTCCGTGATTTTTTCCTACTCGACAAACTTGATAAGGATTTCGCTCCCCATACCCTCGACACATCATATTTTTCAAATATGTATCTTGGCTCCTATCTTGATAGTCGCAGCTTGATTGTTCCACCACGATAATAAAAAAGATGTTTACTGCTACACTTTTCATAGCAATAAACATCTTTTTTCTAAATTACTGTTCTTCTTTCTGATCTTGGGCTTTTAATATTTCAAGAACATCTTCTACGGTTCTTCCCGAAGCAACTACTGCCCGTAACAATGTTTCCTTTTCCTGCTCCTCAATTTTCTCCTGAATTTCTTTTCTCTGTGAACGAAGCTGTTTCAATTCATTCTCTACTTCCTGAATTCTTTCGTTTACTGTTACAAGCTGCTCTTCCAAAGTAAGCGCATTCTGTTTTTTTCTTCCTCTTGGCATAGTCAACCTCCATACAATTATTTTTTCTATTGTATCATGTTTCCAAACTATTTTCACAATTATTTTTCCTTTTCCAATACAGTTCCCTCTATCGGCTTATATATAAATAGAATTTTTATAAAAGGAGATTTCATACTATGGCAAGACCAAAAAAAGAAAAATCATTACGGCATACACATCAAATTATGCTGCGTCTTACTGATACGGAATACGAAATTATATCTGCTCAGGCAAAAGCCGCAGGTCTGCCTTTGGCAGAATTTGCCCGTAGACAAATTATGAACAAAAGAACAATTATAAAATATGAACTGGTGGCTGATCTGCCGGAATTAAAAAAATTGATTGCCGAGTTTGGAAAAATAGGAAGCAATCTAAATCAGATTGCCCGGTATTTCAATAGCGGCGGTATTCATTCACAGGAAGTACAAAAATCACTCCGACAGAGTCTTTCTAAAATCTATGAAATGAAATACGAAGTCTTAAAACTCGCCGGAAACTTTTCTTCCCAAAATATATCTGCTCCCACTCATTCAAGAGGTAGTGATTATGGCAATTCTTAAGCACATTGCAATTAAAAATACGGACTATGGAGAAGCACAACGTTATCTTCTGTTTCAACATGATGAACATACGAAAAAACCAATCCTTGATGAAAATGGAGAACTCATTCCAAGAAAGGAATATTACATTGACGGTATCAACTGCGATCCCTTCTCTTTTGATTTGGAATGTAAAGAGTTAAACGCACAATATCATAAAAACCAAAATTTTGATGAAATCAAATCTCATCACTATATTCTAAGCTTTGATCCAAAAGATACCGAAGATCATGGATTAACCGGAGAAAAGGCACAACAATTCGGATTAGAGTATGCTCAAAAAAATTTTCCGGGACATCAAGCTCTTGTATGTACCCATACAGACGGAAATAATGAAAGTGGAAACATTCATGTACATATTGTAATCAACAGTTTAAGAAAATATGATGTGGAACACCAGACATTTATGGAACGCCCCTGCGATACCCGTGCCGGATACAAACATCATCTAACACCGGCTTATCTCATTTATTTAAAACGCTCACTTATGGATATTTGCCACAGGGAACACTTACATCAGGTAGATTTACTTTCTCCAGCAGAGAAAAAAATTACAGACAGAGAGTATCGTACAAAGCACACCGGACAGAAAAAATTGGGCACTCTGAATAACGAAATGTTGTCCAAAGGAATTGCTCCACGCCAAACAGTTTTCCAGACACAAAAGGAGTATCTGCGAACCGCTATTGAATACGCTGCCGCTTCTTCCTGCAATATAGAAGAATTTCAAGCGACACTTTTGAAAAACTATCAGATCACTTCAAAAGTAAGCCGAGGACGTTTCAGCTATCTGCACCCGGAGCGAAATAAGTTCATTACCGGAAAATCGCTAGGTTCCCATTACACAGAAGATTATCTGTTTTCAATTTGGAAAAAACAGAAAGAACCCCAAAAGCAATTTCACACAGGATCAGATATTTTCACTTCTCATTCTAACTCTACTACTTCTGCATTTACGGAAGAAAAAGAAACGAAAGCCTTCTGTTTTATAAAATCAGACCTGCGACTTGTCATAGATCTGCAGCAACGTGTCAAAGCACAGAACAATCCGGTTTATGCCAGAAAAGTGAAACTTTCCAATTTACAGCAAATGGCAAAAACCATTGCTTATGTACAGGAACGTGGCTATTCCACAGAAGATGATTTGATGACTGCACTTACTACATCACAGTCGGAAACTGCCAACTGTCGGAAAAACCTCCGTTCCACACAGCAGGAATTGAAAAGGATCAATGAACAAATTCATTACACCGGGCAATATCTTGCAAATAAATCTGTTTACAGGGAATTTTTACACGCAAAAAACAAAAAACAATTCCGACAGGAACATCTGTCAGAAATCACGCTTTATGAAACTGCACGAAATTTCTTGAAACAACAAGCATCAAGTGAAAAGCTACCTTCTATGAAGCTATTGAAATCTGAAAAAGAAAAACTTCTTTCCATAAAAAATATGCAGCATCAGAAATATCAAAAAAGAAAACAATACGAAAAAGAATTGCAGACGGTATGTAAAAATGTAGAGATGATTCTTCATGGAAGGTCTGATTTTGAAAAAAATTCTGAAAAGAATCTGCCACTACGCTAAGTCTTATGTTCCAAAATTTTTTCCTATTTTTGTTGTATTCTTTTATTATCTGCTTTATACTAAAGGCAAGATAAAAAAGGTGGTGATTTAGTGGAACTGGAAACAACGCTATCCCAAACAATTCGTACCGCAGGAAGCAATTCAGATTATGATGCTGCTTGTAAGCGGCTACTTTCTGAAAAAATCATTCTTGCTTGGATTATGAGAAATTGTCTGGAAGAATATCGGGAATGTAGCATTTCAGAAATCATTGAAAAATATATTGAAGGTGAACCGCAAATCGCAGAAGTTCCGGTTCAGCCTGATCAGACCAATCCATCTTTAATCAAGGGAGAACGCACAGAAGATAAAACCATTACGGAGGGAACGATTACCTATGATATTCGTTTTACGGCAACTGCACCAAAATCCGGTGAGTTAATCCGCTTAATTATCAATGTAGAAGCACAAAACAATTTTTATCCCGGTTATCCGTTGATTAAACGTAGCATATACTATTGTAGCCGTATGATTTCCGCTCAATATGGTACAGAGTTTTCATCTGCACAGTACGATAAAATTCGCAAAGTCTACTCTATCTGGATTTGTATGAACCCGCCAAAATCCAGAGAAAATACCATTACCCAATATTCCATTGCAGAAAAACCGCTGGTGGGACATGTTACCGAAAAAGTGGAAAATTATGATTTGATGTCTGCTATTATGATCTGCCTCGGTAAACCGGACAGTGAGAATTATAATGGAGTTTTAAAATTGTTAAATGTCCTGCTTTCTTCTGAAACAGCACCGGACGAAAAAGAAAAAATTCTCCATGATGATTTTGATATTGAAATGACGCAGAATTTAGAAAGAGAGGTGTCGCTGATGTGTAATTTAAGTCAGGGAATTGTTGAAAGCACTACAGAACGAAATACTTTAGACAGTATCCGTAATCTAATGGAAACGCTAAACTTGACTACTGAACAGGCTATGGCGGCTCTAAAAATCCCAGAAGCAGAACGCCCAAAATATGCCTCTATGTTAGAAGAACAATAATCGAAACGAGGGAAACCTGAATGCACAAATTCAAGTTTCCCTTTCTTTTTTATTTCCGTTTACGCTCCATCTCATTCTCTATAAACGGCTGTGGCAAACTCTTCATATTTAAAGCCGCCTGTTTTAAATGCAAACGGTCTAACACAGAAATTCGTGTTCCCATCTTACGGGGCTTTACTGGCAGATTATTCATTCTTCCATCAATCATATTATAATTTTGTTCTTCTGTGATCTCTGCACTTCTTAAATATTCTCCATTTTCATAGGCTTTCTGCCAGTTTTCCAAAACAAGTTTCCCACCTTTTTCCCGTATTTCTTGTGGGTGCAGATAGGAAACGATCTGTTCTTTGACTGTTTCGTCAAATCCCGTCGTAACCTGATCCACTATTAACTTTCCAGTTCCATCTACCACCACCCAAGCGGCATTTTTTCCGTATGTCGTATGCTCCATCAGGAAAAATTCTTTTCCTTCCACCACCAGATTATCGAAGGCAAGCCAGCTTCCTTCTTTCCCTTCAATCTGAAAATTGGTAGTAGCAAGAGAAATCAATGTACTGGACGAACTATTCCGAATAAAACCTGTTAAAACAGTAAATCCCTCTTTTTCCAAATAATAGGCTGCCGCTTCCCCATTTTTATCTAAAATCAGTATGTCCCCAATGCTTAGGGCATGTCCAGAAAAATTTTTCGGTAACTGCTTTGCCAAACGGTTTCGGATATTATCCGGTGTTTCATCGTACCGCATCCAGCTTCTATATACTTGTTTATAATCTGTATAGCGTATCTTGATATTTTCTTTTTGTAATTCTGCATAAGAACGAAAACGCTTTTTTCTATTTTCGGGGATTTCTCTAAGCTGATACACTGCAAATTGATTACCTGCCATAACCGCTTCTCCTGTATTTCCATTTTTTCATTACAATTCTGCTTCTTTCTTACGAGTATGGGACATTTCTTCTTTTTTCTCCTGTTTCTTTAACAGTTCCTTACGCTCCTTTAAGGCTTTTAGCACAGAAACTTTTCTTCCCATTGTTCCCTCTGCTTTTGTCTGTTCCGCTGTGTTTTCCCGTTGTTTTTCTGCCAAAATTCTTTCTAAATCTTGCATTGCTTTTTGTACCAACGGGCTTTCTTTATAATGGGGGACTAAGTCAATCAAGTCTTTGGATATTTTCCCTCCAGACATCAATTCGTATTCTCCATTATAAATGCTGCCGTCTTTCAGGCAAAATCCAATTCCTTTTATCCCATGAATGCGGTCTGCCGGAATCATTTTGTATTTTTCTACAGCTTCTTCCAATGTCAGATTTTCATAATATTCTCCCATAGAAGGAAATTCCATACATTCTGCAGCATAGAAAGAAATTCGGGGTTCTTGTAACGTTTCCTGTGGTATCTGTCCCTGCTTTTCTGCTTCTTTTTCGTCAAGATACTGTTCTGCACGCTTTATGTATTCCTGCAATGCCCCGGTTTTTTCCTACGAAATGGGATTTATGTCAATTTTCAATCCGGCAATCCTCATTCCATTTTCCTGAAGCAGATTAAAAAAGGCATCTTCCCTGATGTCCCCGGTATAAGAAAGCACCACATCAAGATCAGAGTCTTCCCTATATAAAGTTTCTCTTGTACGGCTTCCATATACTCTTGCTGCCAATAAAGTAATTTCTTCATATCCAGCCTCTTCCAGTTCCGCCTGTGCGTAACAAAGTACCGATTCTTCAACGTTCTGTCGGCTCTCACCATGCAACAGTTCTTCTTCCCGAATACCAATCTGTGAAGTTGGTGTCAGTTCCCCTTCATATAATCTCTTTTTCTCCCCTTCTATTACAGATTTTTTAAGTTCTTCATAGGAAAATGGCTCACAAGGCAATTCACCTATTCCTTCCTCTTGAAATATCTGGGAAAAAACATCTTCTTTGGAGGCAGTTATATTCTCATAAAACTGTCCACCAATCTCACGAAACGCTTGGTCATAGATGATACATTCATAGCCTTCTGAAATTTTCTGTAACATCACATACCCATATCCGGATTGGAAAGCCACGTTATTTTCTTCACTCTCCATCAGGGGTTTTAATGCCTCATACGACTTCTGCGGAAAATATTCTGCCCGTTCAACCTGTTCCTGAAGCATTTCACTATCAATCTTTCTACATGCAGTCAAAGCTGCCCCTTCCTCTAATAGCAGTGTTTTTGCCGCTTCTTGAAGTGTAACATCAAAGGTATCGTATACCCCTCCATCTAATTCTTGAAACTCTTGATCGTAAAAGGTATAATCATACCCTTCCTCTGTTTCCTGAATAAAGAAAAACTGTCCCGTTGTTTCTATCTGATAAGCTGCTTCTCTTTCTGCTTCTTCGAATAAACTTGCGTTTGAAGTTTCCACCTTCTCCTGCTTTTTGGCAATCTCTTTTTCTTCCAGATACTCTCCGATTGCTTTCACAGCCTCCTGATCCAGACCATTTTCCAAATCCTGTGCGACCACTTTACCATCTCCATTTACCAGAACCGGCGCAACTGAAGCCCCATATTCGTTATGCTCCATGAGGTAGAAATGTTCCTTCTCAACTTCCACTTCTTCTACCGTATGCCATAAGCCTTCATGCTGTTCCAGTTCCACCGCTTTGGTATCCATATCAATTTTTGTTTCTTTTTCGTTTTGAATACCATCTCTTTCACTTCTATCTGTTTCCAATTCTTTCATTTTTTCTTCCAGTTCCTTAATAAACTCTCCTGCTGTTTTTCGTATTGCGTCCATGAATGTCCTCAATTCCCACATCTTCAGATTGTCACTCCACCCCGCAATATAAGGAAAAGAATAGTCAGAAGTATCCAGTCCGAAATATTGACACACCGTATAGGCAATGCTTTCCGCCTCTATCTCCTTTGTCCTCTGATCTTTTTCTTCTCCTGCCTGTTCCAATACTTCCCTGTCATGCAGCTTTGCATGGGCAATTTCGTGAATGAGTGTTTTTATCGTCTGACTTTCACTCATATCTTCTTTCACAACAATCTCTTTCTTTTTATTGCTGTAATACCCCTTTGCTTCTCCTTCTGTTTCACCAAAGCGGATAGGAACAGGGGATAGTTCTTTGACTGCCTGTAAAAATAAAGGAAAATTTTGTACCTGCCCCGTTAAATCCGGTATTGCAAGTTCCGGTAAAGGCTCTCCATACGTTTGTGATACATCAAATACACGGACTACCCGAAAATCAGACACAACATGCTCGACTACTTCTGTTTCTGGCTGCCCGTCCGGTCCCAAAATCAGTTCATTCGTTTCCGGATCAAATTTTTCTACCAATTCCTTTTCTTTCCTCTGTGAAGGCGCAATGATCTGAATTCCCTTTTCTCCCTTTTTTACCTGACGATGAAAATTTTTCTGCCATGCAGAGTACCCTGCCACTAAAGTTGCTTCTGGTCTTTGCAAGGCAATCAAAACCGTATTGTTAAAGCTGTAATTATAAAATTTTGACATGGTTTTTAAATATTCTGTATACCGTTCTGATGTAAATAACTCTTTTACGCCTTCTTCCAATTTCTTTGTAATTTCATACATTTGCTGCTCTCTCTTTTCTGCCATAGCAAATCCTCCATAAAAAAATATCCCGCCAGTTTCCTGACGGGATTTCACTTCTACAACTGTTGTTCCTGCTTTTTCTTCTGCATATTTCTATTTTTCCATTCTTTTTCCATATTTCTTTGTGTGGCTTTCAATCTGCCAAGCACCGAAGATTTTTCTATTTCCCCTTTTTGACCTTCCGATACTCTGCCAGCATAATTGACTGACCTTCTCGGCAAATCTGCCACCTGATCTACTTCTTTCTCCTGATCTTGTGGCATTTCCTTTTCGTCCATATTTAAAAGGGAGTTCAATTCTGCAAGTCTTTCCATTTTCTCCTGTAATTCTTCTTCTTTTGGAAAAGGCTTCATAACTTCTTCCTGTGCTGTTTCCAACTGCTTCTGCAGTGTATCCAGCTTTTGCTCTGTTTCTTCCATTTTCTTCTCAATTCCACCTAACGCATTACTGATACGCTGTAAATTTCCAAGAATATCTTTTCCCATTTCAATCAGATAACTGCATTTTCTCTTAATGGTCATAATATACCGTTGATTAAAAGCATCAAATTTTGCATATAAAGAAAAGTCATGAAAGGTTCCTATCTTGCCCTCTGTATGAATGGCTTTTAGTCCTTCACATGCTGCTAAAAGTGCAGTTCCTGCTTCTTTTTTATCCGTAAAGGTTTTGTTGGAAACAGTCATGGAAAAATCTTCGTTCTCAAAAATAGGACGAACCGCTTCTGCGTCAGACCGAAGCCCCGCAAGGCGTTCTTTCTGTGCTACAATCTGCATTGGATAATTTTTTGCAATATCTGTTTCCAGTTTATATTTCTGGCTGGTATGGTTTGCCTTTAATAATTTCAATTTACTGACCTGTATATCCAAGTCCATTTTTTCTTTGATATAAGGGTTTCCTGTTGCCAGTGCCTTAATTTCTGCATACGACAATGCTGTGTCATCAACATCTTCACAGGCACGAACAGGGGATTTACTTGTCATAATCTGGGAAATAAATTTCTGTTTATTCTCCAAAATCTGCCACATATAGGCATCAAATGTATTTTCTGTTACATACCGGAAAATCTTGACTTTTTTATTTTGATTGCCCTGCCGCAAAATT
>ENA-OWZL01000432-OWZL01000432.1-human-gut-metagenome-genome-assembly--contig:-NODE-432-length-8253-cov-9.55562_pt1 | contig 8253 bp, 10 predicted proteins | sample MGYA00249257_ERZ652109 | MGnify/ENA primary metagenome ERZ652109 (study PRJEB26925, sample SAMN05827267) | human gut metagenome | biome: ENVO:2100002; feature: ENVO:00000062; material: ENVO:00002003...
GCTAATTTACGCAATTTCTTTTCGCCAATGCGGAAGTATTTGGACGCTTCTTCAATCGTCAGCGTATATTTTTCCCAGATAGGCACATCAGTATTGTTCATAATCTATGCACCCCCTTTACTGTGTGTCATTTTTTACAAGCAGGCAGACGGCTTTGGAAAGCTCCGTTAGTATCTCAACTATTCCCATTCTTGTGGGCAGAACCGCACCATGCGGACGTATCATTATTCTGTGAGGATAGGTCGTGGCAAAACGACTTTTCCAACAGTCGCTCTCGGATCACTGCGTGGGTCGCTCGCTTTCTTTTGGAAAGGTCGTGGCGTACAGTTCCCGTGGCTCGCTATCTCACAAACGTATCTGTCTGCTTTATTCAGTTGTCAAAGAGCTGTGGCGAAAGCGTGTTGCTTTCATGTAAAAGCAGGTGCAGAGCAGGAAAGAGGGGGACATTAAATCATGCTCCGCTAAAAACTGCTTATTCTTCTGGTTCTAAGTCCATATCTTCAATATCAAAACCTAAAATCATTTTGATAAGTGCTTCTCTGATACGTCCTTTTAATTCCATATCTACAACGATATAAACATTGCCGTATTCATCATAAAGTGAACGCAAACAGCACTTTGATATGTAAGGGTCATAAAATGCCAGTAATTTTTCAATCGCTTTTTCGTTTCCGTCCATAGCTGATGAAATCAAGTAATAAGACGGTTTCTTAAATAACTGTTTCATTTTCTAATGTTCCTCCTTGAGTATTTTTTTCATAGTTTCCAAAGCGTGATGTCGGTTTCTAAATACACCGCTTTGCGTGATTTTCTGCAAGTTGGCAATTTCACTTTCTGTCATTTCCAAGAAGTAATACATCAACAGAGTATTGCGTTTTCTTTCTGGAAGCTTCTTCAAGGCTTCTGCCAATTCATCATCAAGGACACGAATATCAATGCCACATACTGAAAAGATTGTATAATCTGTTTCGTAGTCGTCCCAAACAGCCATTTTATCAACAAGGACATCTGGCAATTCGCTGAAAGATATTTCTTTATTCTTACGACGGTTTAATTCCTTGTAATAATCTTTCACGACACTACGGACAACTTTCTTTAAACAACTTTCAAAACGACATTGAACTGTTTTCTGGAAGTCAGACGGTTTCATCAATCTCACCCCCTTTCCTTTATGATTTGAAAAGTGTTTATCCCTCTTTCCGCACCATATAAGGACAGCTAGGTGTGATTTAATGACCTCTTTTGAAAAATTTTTTAAATTTTTTCGGGTATGAAAAAAGCCCGCACAAAACATATAGTCTGTACGAGCCTTTAAAGCTAAAACATATTCAATTTTTAATAGTGTGCTATTAGGTGGGATTTGATTGCAAATAATTGTACTTAAAGCTTTCCATAACGCAAGCCCCCTTAAAGCACCGTATCAATGTTGGCATGGTTTTTCAAATTACTCTGAAAAATTATGAACTGTTCCTTTTGGAAATATAATTGTCAGTCTTGTATATTCTTTTTCCGTAGAAGCAATATCCAATTTCAATCCCAACCTATCGCATAATTTTTTAGATAGATACAGTCCCATACCTGTTGCATTTGCCTTGTTTCTGTTAGAACCAGTAAAGCCTTTTTCAAATACACGGGATAAATCAGACGTTTTTATTCCACAGCCATTATCTTCAATTACAAGCAGTATATTTGTTCCGTTGTCTTGACTGTATATCGTCAGTTTGTTTTCCTGCTTGTCAAAATACTTAATCGCATTTTGCACGATTTGAGATAGAATGAATGTCAGCCATTTTTCATCAGTATATACAACATTCTCTATGTCATGGATATTGATAATTACTTTCCTTTCCATAAGTGAATGACGAAATTTCAGAATGACATTATGTATCACTTCGTCTAACTGCAACTGTTTTACAAAATAGTCCTTTTCCGTATTTTCACTCCTTGCATAGTAGAGCATTTGTTCCACCAACTGAAATATCTTGTCTGTTTCTTTTTTTAACGTGTAATTTTTCGTATTATCGAACGTCAAAGACAATGCTCCTATCGGTATTTTAATTTCATGGGCGAAACTTTCCACATATTCTTGATAATCCTGCTTTTCCTCTGTGATTTTACCGATTTCATCATTCATAGATTTGCAGGCTTTTTTTAGTGCGTAGTAATAGGCTTCATTTTGAAATTCTTTTGGCTTTGGTAAAACATCTGCAATATAGTAGGTTTCTTCCAGTCCGTCTACTAAATCAATAATATGTTGCGAAGCCTTACGTTTCTTCCGATACAAACACCATTGAAAAAGCCCTTGTATGCTGATGAACAGAATTACCAGCAATACAACAAATAGCGTATCTACACCGTAGAAAATCAAGAGAAATGCTACTAAGGCAAGAAAGAAAAGCTGAAACAATATCTCTGTTATTTTTTCTTCTAAGAATGTAAAAAAGCTCACAGTTTCCAACCCTTTCCTCGTATATTTTCCAATAAATGAACAATACCGATTTCTTTCATTTTCTTTTTTAGACGGGTCATATTAACCAGTAATACATTTTCGTCTAAATAATATTTGTCGTTCCACAGCTTTTCCAATAGTTCTTCCTTACTGATAACTTTATCTTCGTTCATAAAGAAGTAGTATAAAATACGAAATTCATTTCTTGTCAATTCAATGCTTTTCTCTTGATACTTCAAAATAGATAAATGTAAATCAAGGGTACAATCTTTTTTAACAAGCTCACGGAAATTATTCGGGTTTGATAACTGCAATGCACGCTTGATCTTCTCAAGAAGAATAAGCGTGTCATACGGCTTTGTGATGAAGTCAATCCCACCCACTTGAATACTTTTCAATTCGTCAGCATTTGTATCTCTGCTTGTTACAAAGATAATCGGTACTGGCATGACTTGTTTTATTTTCCTGCATACTTCATAGCCATTCTCATACGGCAGGTTAATATCAAGCAGAACCAGTTCTATGGAATATTGCTTTAATTCATCTGTCAGGTTTCCAAAGTCAATCAATAAAACTGTTTCATATCCTTGTGTGTTCAATAATTTAGAAAGCTCCAAACGAGTGATTTCATCATCTTCGATAATTGCTATTCTCATTTCAACACCCCCTTGATTTACCATTATAATAATTTCACAGCAGGAGAGCTAGAAAAATCTAACTCTCCTCATTGATATTTCGTTTGAAACCGATATACGTTGCTATCCAGTAAATACTATAAATTAGGAAGAAGATAATTAAATTCAAGCCAAAGTACATTAGATAAAGGTGTTTATCTCCCAAAATTTGTTGATACACATTATTCAATGACGACATCATCACAAAAGAACATAATATTGCTGATATTGCAGGGACACAAAATAATATCAATAATTGTTTTCTGATTGTCTTAAATAGCGACTTATCATTTATTCCTAATCTTCGCAAGGTCAAGTAGCGATATTTGTATTTAGTAGAGTCGCTCAATGATTGAACTGCCAAAATTGTTCCTACTGCGGAAATCAAAATAAATGCAATGTACATAAACAGACTGGCTACTATTGCAACCATTGCTTTTTGTTGTTCTATTTCTGCACCTCTTACGTTTACTCTATACGACTCATCATTTATTTCTCCATTTTCATCAACCTTTACTAATTGATGTTGCATATCTTCTTTTATCTTATTTTCTAATTCTGCGTCTGTATCTTCTTTTGTATCTATAATCAAATGATTTTCTGATACTTCAAGTCCTTGAACATATTTATCTGGAAGTACAACAACAAATCTGCCAGTATTAGTTATAGAGTTCCAATAAGACTTAGTGTCATATCCTTTTAATTTCAAATTTTTATTTGCTACTGTTATGGTTTCAATATCTTTGTTATCTTCAACCTTATATGCAAACTTGCTATTTGTAACTATATAGTATTCGTTATCATTTAAAGAAAGCAACGGCATCTTTCTTAATTCCAGTAACCTATTATAATCACTTAACTTCAAGACTGGGTCAAAATCATAATATTCTGATTGGAAGAAATTTTGTACCTGATGATTCGGCTCTTTATAAATGTTGTACTCAATGGTATTAACAATCGTATATTCTTCTTCAATTACTCGAATATATTCATCAAATACCTGCTTATCATCAAAGAGTTGTACATCATATGGTGCATTTAAATTCACGCTGATATCATACGAAGCTTTGTTGATACTAGAATAATTCAGAGCCAGCAGTGAAGTTAAAATCAACATAGACAATGTACCAAATGTGAAGCTCATTGTTCTTGCTTTAGAAGCAAATGTTCTTGCTACAAACAGATTATCATTTTGATATTTCATTTTTTTATTCTTTAACAAAACAGTCAAGAACATATCTGCACAAGTTGTAGATATACCATAAATGCTGATAATCAACATGATTACGCTTACCATCAAATAAGTAAGTGTTTCTTGCTTATTAAAATTATCCATAGTACAACGTGAATTCCAGAGAAAAAGAGAAATCGCACCAAGAATAATACTTAAAACAAAAATGACATTTCTTTTTTTACTGTCACGGAACATTTTCTTTTCATTTTGTTTGTCAAAATAAAGAAAATCACGTATCGTCATTTTACTTATTCTTCTTAATAGATTAAGCAAAACCAAAACATAAATAGTTAAAAAATAAATTATCAATAGTCCAATAGAAACGAAATTCAAAGAAATAAAGAGAGTTTTTGGAATACCCAGTAAGTTTACAATTACTAACGACACAAACTGGCTGAATAAAAAGCCAATAGGAATAGCTAATACAAATGCTAAAATTCCCAACAGTATATTTTCAATTACAACTAAGTGGGCAATTTCTTTTTTCTTAATGCCAAGAAGCATATATGTTCCTAATTCTTTACTTCTTTTTTCAAACATAAATTTCGTTGTATAGTTGATCAAAAAGCATATCACAAAAATAATAAGAATATTTACAGCGAACAATGAATTCTTAAATGCATCCATACTGGAACATAACTTTACAATTTCATCAGAATTTGCCACCAAATTAAAAGCAAATATAAGAGAAAAGGATGCAGTAACGGTTATCAGATAAATCAAATAATCTTTAATATTTCTTTTTGTATTTCTATACGCTAACTTACCTAACATTTCCCACTTCACCTCCGAGCAAGGTTAATATATCCAGTATTTCATTGAAGAAATCTTTTCTGCTTTTTTCCCCTCTGAAAATTTCATTGAATATTTTACCGTCTTTCAAGAACAAAATACGTTCACAGAAAGACGCACTAAACGGGTCATGTGTTACCATTAAAATAGTAGCCTGCATTTTCTTGTTGATTTCAGACATTGTTTCCAGTAATAATCTGGAAGCTTTTGAGTCCAAAGCTCCCGTCGGTTCATCAGCTAAAATCAGTTTCGGTTCATTGATTAAGGCTCTAGCACAAGCACAACGCTGTTTTTGTCCGCTAGAAACTTCATAAGGAAATTTCGATAAAATATCACGAATACCCAATTTATCGGCGATAGCATGAACTCTTTTCTCAATATCAGTAGGGTTCTGTTTGTTGATAACCAATGATAAAGAAATGTTTTCTCCAATCGTTAAAGTATCTAAAAGGTTGAAATCTTGAAAAATGAACCCTAAATTTTCACGTCTGAAATCAGCAAAATCTTTATCCTTGATTTTGGTAATATCTTGATTATTGACTGTAATGTGTCCGCTGGTTACAGTATCAATCGTAGAGATACAGTTTAATAGGGTAGTCTTTCCAGAACCACTAGCTCCCATGATTGCGACAAATTCGCCCTTATCTACATACATAGAAATACCGTCTACTGCCTTTGTGATATTTCCAGAGTTACCCCCGTAGTATTTTTTTACTTGCTCTAAATTTAAAATGTGTTCCATTAAAAATCGCTCCTTTCTTCCTGCCACATTTATTTGTTTTGGAATACAATTAAATTATAGCAAGGGCAGTATTCAATTACACTTACAGTTTTGAAAGTAAACAGAGAGTAAAAGAGCCGTGATAATGCAGATCACAATTTTGTGAAGCATTTCCACGACCCTTTTATTATAATTTTGCCTTTGTCTTTTTCGTAATGATATAAATATATTCTTCTGGTGTAGGGCGTTTATTCCCAAAATACTTTTTGAAATTTGCCTGCACCTCTGGGTCGGTGCTATTCATAGCTTCATCAATCGTAGCTTCAATATCCGCCCGAACATCAGCCAATGATACACCGCCAGCTTTTGCACCAGCTTTCAATGCCTTTTTTATATCTCTTTTGTTCAGTCCTATCATATTCATACCTCAATTCTACTTTTTAAAGCTAATAAGTTTTCCATTGTATTTTACAATGATGAATATGATATAAAACACTCCTACAACAATCAAAATAAGACCTATGTAATAGCCTAATTCAGAATGAGAGATTAAATTGATAATCGGCATAACAAGAATACCAATACTAACCAGTAAAGTGCCTATTCCTATTTTTTTTGTAAACACCTTTTTATCTTTAGGGTCAAGTTGTGTATAATGATAACCATGTAATAAAGTAATATTCTCTTTTATACCTATTTGATAAGATGTAAAAAGTAAAAACAATCCTATAACTATTTCAACAATCAATTCCTCTAATTCCATAATCGTTCTCTCCTTTAATCAAAATAAAATAATTCTTCAAATTTTTTATCTAAAGCTATACAAAGCACTAATGCCAATTTTGCTGTTGGATTAAATTGTCCAGTTTCAATAGAACTAACTGTATTCCGAGAAACCCCGACTAGTTCAGCTAATTCTGTTTGTGATAATTTTTTTTCTTTTCGTACAGTTTTTAATCTGTTTCGCAAAATTAAATGTTCGTCCATTCTATAAACCTACCATTAAAAATTTATAAAAGTAATACCCCATAAATAGAAAAAAGAATAAAGCAATAACAAATTTGGATTTATTTTTTGAAATATGTGCTTCATAACCCATAGAGCCAAATGCCACAGACCCAATAATTGTCATTATGTCATAGTAAGGTTCTTTACAAACTGCTTTAATGAAAAGAATTAAAATGCAGATAAATAAAACAAACATTAAGCCAAAAGATTTCCCTTGAAGTTTAATATGTTTTTCGTATTCATCAAGATATAGATTCTCTTTTTTGTTTTGTGATAGTATTTTTTCTTTATCCATTATATAACGCTCCCTTCAAATAATACCAAGTACACTTGTCATTTATATTATAGCATTCGGTCATTACAAGTCAATATTTTTGCACAGTTTTCTTGTCGTTTTGTAAAAGCGTGCAAATCTGATAGGAAATGCACGCTATATCATTTATCCTACAATCTTCCAGTTACTATCCTTATGTAGCACAAGCTCATACTGCGATACCTGCGTCGCTTTTGTCTGATTATCAATGAATTTTACCGCAACCTTGACTTTCACATTGTCGCCGTCCTTTATAAAGATAGGGTTTACCAGTTCAGAATAAAGGTAGTCCCTGCCGATAGGTTCAATCACATTTCCCAATACATAGTAAGCAAGCTCTTTTTCCGTCGCTGTTGGGTACAGCTTAAAGAATGTTTCCAGAAAAGCGGTAGCGTCATTTACCGTATCAGCGTCCACGCTTGCGTCTGCTTCTGGTGTCTTAGGCTCATAGTCTGATTTTTCAACTGCTGGTGCAAGGGTAGGGTTTTGAACGATTACCATATCCCCGTCTGCGTCCACATAGACTTTTACAGTATAGGTTGCTTTCACATTGCTTGTCTGTTCTCCCTCTTTTATCTGCTGATCTACTTCGTAGGTAGCAGAAAAAGTGTCCGCTCCCGATTGCTCGATATGCCATACAATCACATCTGTAACCGTGGAGCTGGTCGGTATATCGGTTCTAATGGTGTCTACATTTAAGTCCTGCAATTCCTTTGTCAGATAACCGCTGATTGCCTGCGTCCTTGCTTCGATAGCTTCTTTGCTGTTATCCCATGTGTAATAGGACTTCGCAAAGTTTTTCACGAAATTTTCTATCCCGTTGGTGTCCTGCAAGCAAAGTTCAATGATTTCTTTTTCATGGGTGGTGTGCTGGTCGATAGCCGTAAAATTCTTATACACCCCAAAGCTCACGCTTGCGACAAGCACCACCCACAACGCAATCACGGTTTTCTTATGTGTGCCTACCTTGACAGTACGCACCTTTTTTTCTTTTGGTTCTTTGATAGTTTCTGTCTGTTTCTTATTCTTCTTAAACATATTTTCAAGTCCTTTCTATTGTTT
>ENA-OWZL01000488-OWZL01000488.1-human-gut-metagenome-genome-assembly--contig:-NODE-488-length-7369-cov-10.5383_pt1 | contig 7369 bp, 11 predicted proteins | sample MGYA00249257_ERZ652109 | MGnify/ENA primary metagenome ERZ652109 (study PRJEB26925, sample SAMN05827267) | human gut metagenome | biome: ENVO:2100002; feature: ENVO:00000062; material: ENVO:00002003...
AAGTGCGTAATTCAACGAACTACACACTCAAACATTAATTATTTACTTTTAACTGACAAATTAAGGTTTTCATATGTTAGATGATAAATATGAATTTTCTCAATTTTCTTAATTTTTCTTTTAATAATCCATTCTTCAATAAGATGATATAACTTAGTAAAATCCACTAATATTCCTTTATTCATATCTGAACTATCGTATATTTGCTTCATTTCATTTTTAAAATTCACTTTTGATAAATTAAACACTTCAGACAAATCGTTTTCCATATCTGCATAATTTTCTGCTCTCACTACCATAAAAAACTCCTTTTATATTCTTACTCCAACACAAATATACCAATTATTACTATTTGCAAAAAATACAATGAATACTATAATTATCCGATTATTCTTTATTTTGCAGCATTTAAAATTCTAATACTATTTACAATTGAAATATAAATTATATAGCGCATGAATCGCACTGTAATATTTATCCTCATATGTTTCGATTGTTGCATCCGTATATTTTATTTTTTGACTATTTTCATGAGAGTTAACAAATCTATTGTTTAGTAGATTAATAGATATTGCCTGAACTAATTCCATTATCCAGGCACAAACTATTTCCTCTTCATTATTTTCAAAGCCTATAGCCTCACACACGTAATCAATAGGAGGTAAAGGAGACGAATTATATAATACAGGTTTTGAATCACTATATAAAAAATACAAATAATCCTCTATATAACTGGTACAATTTCTTAAATTCGTTTTTTTAAATCCCCAATTTACTTCTATAGGTCTAAAGATATTTGAGTATTCAATATCATCCCATTCTAATCTCTTATATATTCTATAACCTCTTTTAAAATATTTTGCTCCATCGTACAAAACATCTCTACCTAGTTTATGTTCAAGAATATCTTTTCTTAACAATTCAAGACATTTGTCTAACCAGTCATTGTTTTCATCTAACTGTTTTACCTCAAATCCTTGTATTCTTAGTATTTCATTTTGTACTTCCAGAGAACATTTACAATATTCTTTATATATTTTTCTATGATGAGTTTCTAATTTATGAAGATTCGAAGCAAAAATACACCAGGGTAAATAATCTATTTCGGAATTATTATTAATAATGAAATGTTCTGCTTTTTCTTTTAACTTTCTTTTTTGCAAATTTTCCTCAATTTTTTGTATTTCTTTTTCGTGTTTCCTTTGTAGATAGTATATTGAATAAGAAACTGCAACAGTTGCTAGTAGGGATAGACCACTTAAAATAATTTGTATTATATCTGCTATTGACAAAATTTAAATCTCCTTTCCTTATAATTCATTTACTGTTCTAAACTGTTTTTCAAAAAGTCCTCAAGAATAGATTTCAGATAGTTTTCATCCGTATCTCTTTCATTTTCCTCTCTTTCATTTTCCTCTCTTTCCTCTCTTTCATTTTCTGAATTTCCAGGAACCTTTATACTTTTTGAAATAACAATACTATCTTGTAACAATTTATCATCAGTATTAACGAAAGCATCTTTAACATCTGAATCGTCAACAAACATAAATACATCTGCTTCTCCTTTATCTGCTGACAGACCTTTTGAACCTCCATAATATGTTTGAAGACTTTGGTTGCTTGAACCTATCATTATCGCCCTAACCTTTGTATTAGTTAAAAAATCACTATAGTTCGCTAATGATAATTCTTCATTCCTACTTTCATCTCTTTTCTCCATATCTTCAACAGATATGAATCTCATATCTGGACTTTCTAAAAAAAATATCATTTTTCTATGATCACTGCTTTTTTTACATTTTATTCTTATTAAGTTCAATCCATGTGACTTTATACTATATTCATGATACTCTCTACATGTAATCTTTCCAGGTTTTTTACCTAAATTTATTAAAGTTGTACCATTCACCCCATTAAAAATACCAACAGAAACATTTCGATTTTTACTAAGCTTCGATTTATGAAATATTTTCTCCGTTTTAGTGAAATACATATCTGTCGTATTTACATTTTTATTCATGTACCCTGGTGCCAATAAAATACCACAATCATAATTTGTTGAACTCATATATATCTTAATTACTTTAATTATATTGAAATCTGGATTTTCTCCCTTATATTTTGGTATATATACTGTATACATCTTTTCTCTCCCTCATAATTAATGCCTGCTGACTACATAAAAATTGTTTTATACTTAATTTGTCTATTTAAATCCTTGATTTGATAATTCACCTTGGACTTTTTTTATTTTTTCTTCTTTATTTCTTATTTGTCTGTCACTCGTTTCCAGTTGTGTTAGTGGTTTATTGCTTTTAATGGCTTTCAGTTCCAACTGCTTATATTCTCCAATACCTAGTAAAGTTTTTTTGTCAGAAATACTTTCTATGACACTAAACTTTAAAGTAAACTCATCATTATTAAGATCATCTTTAGTTAATCCAAAATACCCAGGGTCTTCATATAGTTCATACAAATGCACTCCGCATCTAGATGCTATCCAGACCGATTCCCCAATATATAAACAAATCTTTTTACCCCTGCCCACCAATTCTATCGAATATACACCATGGTTTACAGCTCGTTGATCCATGCCCTCAGAAGTACTAAAAAAATCTATTCTCAATGTATTGCCTCCTTGAATCCTAGTTTTCGTTAAAATTATAACATGAACAAACAATTACGTCATTTTTTAAAAGAGTAATTTATTAACTAACAATTATAGTTTATTTTTCTTTATTCCTGTCAAATCTAATATTAATGAAAGAAGGAATGATATTATGGCAGTTGCACACAAAAGCGCTATAAGCGTTGGACTTATTTATGTACCAGTTTCACTTTATAAAACAACCCGAAATACAGCTATCAGCTTCAATCAACTATGTAAAGACGAGAACGGAAAATACCAGCGTATTAAATATCAAAAGTTATGTCCCTCTTGCAATTCAGAAGTTAAAAGTAGTGATATTATAAAAGGATACGAATATGAAAAGGGTAAATATGTTACAATATCTAACGATGAACTTGAAAGAATCAAATCTAAAAGTGATAAAACTATTCATGTATTACATTTTGCTAAAATGACCGACATTGATCAATTATATTATGATAAAAATTATTACATTGTTCCAGAGCCTGGTGGTGAAAAGGCATTTGAACTACTCAGACAAGCACTATTATCTCAAAAGAAAGTTGCCATTGCTAAAACCGTTATGGGGACAAAGGAGGAACTTATAGTGCTGTATCCCACTAAAACAGACATCATTGCTAAAATACTATTTTTTCAGGAAGAAATTCAACCAGCTCCAACTATTAACAAGGTTTCTATTGATAAAAATGAACTTGAAATGGCTAAAACCTTAATCAACTCTATGACAAATAAATTTGCACCAGAAGCGTATCACGATGAATATCAAGCAAAATTGCATGATGCTATACAGACTAAAATAAACGGTCAGGAAGTAGTAATTGCTGATGACAGTCAACCTAACAGTGTAATTGATTTAATGTCTGCACTGCAGCAGTCTATTGATCTAGCTAACACACAAGCATCAAATAATATGGCATCGTAACTATGAATGATATTTTTGACAAACGTTTAGCAAGACCAATGCTAATTGCTAATCAATCTGAGCCGTTCAACTCACCAGAGTATTTATTTGAATTAAAGTTTGATGGAATCAGATGTCTTGCATATATTGATAGAAAAAGTGTTGATTTAAGAAATAAGCGTAACAAAGAACTGATTAATCAGTTTCCTGAACTTTCTAATATTTTTTCCAATGTAAATGGACAATGCATTCTTGATGGAGAGATCATTGTCCTTAAAAACGGTAAACCTGACTTTTACGAAGTTCAAAAGCGTACAGTTATAACTGACTTTTTTAAAATAAAACTCTTATCTGAAAAGTATCCTGCTACCTTTGTTGTCTATGATTTAATATATCTTGACAATAACTTACTTATCGATATACCAATAGAAGAAAGAATAAACAAATTGCCACGATTAATTAATGAAGATAATCGTATATCTATATCAAAAGTTATAGAAAATACTGGTATAGAGTTATTTAATATTGTCAAATCAAATGAACTGGAAGGAGTAGTTGCTAAACGAAAAGGTAGCAAATATTTCTTTGAAAAGCGTTCAACTGACTGGATTAAATTTAAATATCTGGTTGATGATGATTTCGTTCTCTGCGGATATATTCAAAAAGACAACAATATGACAAGTTTTATATTAGGTAAATATGATTCAGGTAATAATTTAAAATACCATGGACATGTCACTTTGGGTGCAAGTATAAGAACATTAAATCAATACAATTACACTATCATAATGCACCATCCATTTAATTGTGATCTACCCAAAGGAAATGATAATGCAGTTTGGATAGAACCTAATTTAGTATGTATAGTACAATACATGCCTTCTAACAAAGAAGGTATGCGTCAACCTGTTTGCAAAGGTATTAGAGAAGACAAAGAAAAAAAGAGTGCAGAGAATAATGGTTCTTACTTGGTTTTAGACAATCATAAAATTAGAGGATTCAAACTATTGAATTTATCAAAAGCATTTAAATCCTCCTTTTTATTTATACTCTAAAGTAAGAAAGAATCAAAAATAATCTTCACTCTTTTTATTTCAATATTTTAACAACACTAGTTGAAATTCGGGTCTTTTTTACAATACTTCTCTAACTTTTTATCTGGTGAAATAGTATTACTGTTTTGTGGATCATCATTTTTACCAGGTTTAACTCCAATACTCATCAAATGTGATTCTAAATCATTTTCAGACCATTCAATAATCTTAAAATTATATACATCAGCATTTTTCCAAAAACAACTTTATTTTTTAAATTACTAAGATGCTTTTCTGCACCTTTTAGTGTTTTAAAAACTTTTGGTTTTTGATTATTAACCCAACTGCTTGGATAAAGATAACATCCATCCATATCATTATATGTTCCTGCATAAATATCCCCATCATATTTGATTACATACATTTTCATTCCACCTCTTTTTCTAACTATCTTCTAAAACACTTTTTAGTATCGAACGCACATAGCCATATGCTCTCTCACGTTCCTTCTGTTCTTCTCTTGTATATCTGTCATAAGAATAACCATGAGTATTGGTTTTTCCATAACCACGAAAACACAATTTCCTGCTTGTTATTGAATAATAATATGTAAATTCAAATTTAAACTCTTTATATGTGACATATATACGATCTATATCATTGCCATATATGCTTATTTCAATGTCTGAATCAATTTTGTTAATTTCCTCTTGAATATGCTCTTTTATTAATAATGCATATTTTTCTTCATATTTTTCCAGTTCAGTTCTAAATTTCTCGATTTTATTCATTTCAATTCCTCTTTTTATTCAGCCTCATCATAGAGTTCACTAACATGATAAACAACCATAGCATCATTAAATGCTTTATCTATTTTATCGCTGTTTTTTTCTAACCAGGCTTGTCGTTTTTCTTCATCCCATTTCATCCACGATTTTGGTACTTCATACAGCGTTGAAAGTTTTCCATTATCATTACAATTATCACTATCATTTGTGAATTCGTAATTAGCATATACTCTAATTTTTGGCATACTTCATGACCTCCTAACTTTTTTCATATTTTCAATTAACCATTTCATCTCAATTAAATTAATCAAAAATAATTTCATAATATTCAACATTTTTATAATCGTGTTTCATACGTTCATAAAATTCTTTAATAAGGTAAAATCAGAATTATCTTGATACTTTTTGTTGACATCATTAAGGTCTCTTTTATCTCTAAAGAATATATCTATATCCTTGACACGCTCTCCATTAAAAATATTTTTGAAACAACCGCCTGCAATAATTCCATTTGTTCCAAGTAAAAATCTTTTTAAAAATGATAATTAAAAAAATTCATCCTAATCTCTAAGCACCAAATCCCCCATATTACCCCTCCTTTGCCAACGCTGGAAAATTTACCAGCGTTGTAATTGCTTTATACTCATATTTCATCTATGCTCATCTGACCATCTAAAACATTTTCATCATTATTTTGTTCATCTATCTCAATTGATATTTGAATACATCTACTAAATTTACCAATCACATTATGAATATTTATTAGAGAATCTTCGACAGTAATATCCCTATCATCAGATTCTGCAATCTTTTTATGATATATAAAAGTATTCTCAACTTTTTTATTAATCTTATCGATCTGCTTTAACAGCTTATTGTAATCTGAAAAAAGTTCACTTAATCCATACTCTTTATTTTTACAGCTATCTTTTTTATCTTCATCATACATTCCTATATCGATACATTCTTCTTTCTTTTCAATTGCATTTATATATTTTTGTACCGTTTTACCAGATTTTGCACCAATAAAAGGTGCAATCCAGTCTCTTTTATTACCTTTAGGTTTAGGATCCAATTGTTTATATATATCTAACAGTTCAGCAACAATTTTTATTTTATCTAGTTCCGACATTATTCTTGTTCCATTCCCTAAAATCAAACGCAAACGATCATTTAATTCGCTTTCCGGTGCTTCATAAATGATACAGTATACTTCCGGTTCTATCTTTCCCTCATCAACTAATTCCTTAAGTGCTGTATACCTACGTTCACCATCACTTATCCTGTATCTATCACCTATTTTATAAACATCCAACGGTTTCCTTAATCCATATTCCAGGATTGATGATTTAAGCTCATCAATTCCATTAATATCAAACTGATTATGCCGATTCACTTCTATATCATCAATATCAATAGTTTTTAGTCCTACAGGTTTCTTATTCATCTTGCTAACTTTATCGGCATTGATTAAATTTGTAAGTGCCATACCTTTACTCCTCCTCATAATCCTGGTAAATTTACCAGGATTTAAATTTCATTATCAAACTCTTTAATTAATTCATCTACAAGATTACGATAATCCTCACCAACACCAGTTTTACTGTTATACAGTAATTTACCGCTCATAGTCGATCTTGACGCAACTGCATCCTGATAGCCTACCGTTGTCTGTAAAATAGTATCGCCATAGAATTCTCTGATTTTATTGATAAAACTGATGTAAGCGGGTCTAACACCACGAGGAATCATATTCATCAATATTCTTATTTTATATTCACATTCATAATCGTCTTCAATATCAAACAGTTCCTCAAGTGTATCAATCAGTCCCTTTAATTCAAATCCACCTGGTTTAAGAGGAATTATAATTTCATTCGAACAGAATAGACCATTTACAGTAATATTATTAAATGTTGGTGCATGATCTATAATCACGATATCATAATCATTTCTAATTTCTCTCAAAGCCCTTTTTAAAATCACATGCCGTTGA